>FSSH01008245.1_pt1 | contig 47325 bp, 56 predicted proteins | sample 1166101 | NCBI WGS metagenome assembly FSSH01 (sample SAMEA32972668, study PRJEB13176) | freshwater metagenome | biome: Drinking water system; feature: Biomass in drinking water that filtered by 0.45 um membrane; material: drinking water | place: USA | collected 2012-12-20 | depth 0 m
CGCGCGGCGTGGACCGCGTCGTAGATCAAGCCGCCGGGGTTGAGCAGCCCGCTCGGCATGGAGCCGAAGCCCTCCGTGGATATCTCACCGAGGCTGAAAGCATTCGACGCAAGATCGAGCGCTCCCGCACCGAGGTTGCGCGCGAAATACGACGGCGGGGTGTTCTGCGCAATTTCCTTCGCGTTGCTGAAGAGCTGCTTCAGATTTCGCCAGTCGTCGGCCGGTGTGATCTTGTTCGGCTTCCAACCCTTGCCGCTGAGGAAGTCGGCCGCGCGCTCGCGCAGGTTCCGGTCGTCGAACATCAAGGGCTTCTTGAGCACCTGCTCGACGATGGACAGTTCGGGCAGGCTATCCGCTGCCTTGGCGTGGTTGAGTTCGTTCTGCGTCAGCCACGCGCCGAGGCGCGGGGACCCACGTGTGATCTGCGTTGCTTCGTTGGCCGCGCGCTCTGCGTTGAACAGGTCAGGGTTGACCTTGACGACTTCGGCCGGGACGCCGAAGGTCTTCGCCAGTGTGTCGATATCCGTGGCCTGCTGCGGCGCCATCTTCGGTGCGCCCTTGATCGCTGTCGCGACCCGCGCCTGCTGCCCGAGTTCTCGGCGGCGCAGGAACTCGTCGAGTTCAGCGCTCATCGACCGCGCCCTGCGACGAAGGCCCCGTACTCCATGCGAACCGCTTGTTCTGTCGCCTTCTTGCCCTGCCGCTGGAGCGAGGCCACAATCGCGGACCGCACGCTCGGCGGGATGGCTGCATACGGGATGAGCGGGTGGTCGAATTCATACCCACGTTTGATCGTGTCGCGGCCGAATAGGCCGGTGCCTGCGACTGCGCTCTTGGCGAGCAACACCCGGCCGATGTCGGTTGCTTCTGTCTCGGTCAGCGGCTTGCCCTTGGCGCGCTCGGCTTCGGCTACGGCGCGGTAGAACTGACCACGGAATTTGGCCAACTCCCCGCCGTCTGAGCCGCTCTTCGGCGAGGTGTCGATCCCTGCCTGTGTCAGCTCCCCGACGAGGTTCGACATCGCGCCCGATGCGGTCTTGACCGGGTCCAGCGTCTCCGGCTGCGTCTTGGCTGACGTGACCGTGCCGACGAGATCGCGGAAGTCGCTGTCTGTCAGATACGGCTTGTTCTTGATGAGCTGCTGCGTCGTAGTAATTTCACCAGAGACGATCTTATCGCGTAGCGTGCCCCACAGGACCGTGCTGTCTTCCGGCTTGGCCGCTTCCTTCGTCGCGCGGGCAAAGCTGCGCAGGCTGTCGAGCATGTGCCCCGGCACTGCGTTGCGCAGCGACGCTGGCATCTTCTCGTAGGCGCCGTGGTTCTCGTCGAGCCACTTCATCGCTGCGTCCGTGGCGTCCTGCTCGGCGAGGTTCTGCTCGGTCTTCCAGTCACTCCACGAGCTCTTCAACTGCCGCTCTGCCTCTAGCAGACGGCGCGGCGACGAAAGGCGCGGGTCGCTGCGCAGGGACATGAGGGCTTCAGTAAGGCTCGTTGACCGCTGCCCGCTGACCGTGTGTTGGGCCATAGGGTCGACCGCTACGCCGTTCTTGCGCACCTCGTAATGGAGGTGCGGGCCTGTGCTGCGCCCCGATCCCGGATCGCCCGTCTCGCCACCCGAGATACCGATGGCGGTGCCCTGTCGCACCTTGGCCCCGGCCTTGAGCCCTGCGGCGAAACCCTTGAGGTGCCCGTAGATTGTCTCGGTCGACCCGTCGTTGTGCTTGATCTTGATGTAGTTGCCGAAGCCGCCCTTGTCGAACCCGGCGACCTCGACCGTGCCGTCTGCTGTAGCAACGACCTTGCTGCCGACCGGAGTGGCGATGTCGATGCCCTTGTGCTTGTGGCCGGGGCGCTGCACGCCAAACCCGCTGTTGATAGCAGAAAACCCCGGCGCGGGCGGGATGAAGGTCTGCGGTTTGCTCGCCACAGCACCCCCGACCAGTTCTGCAAATTTTTCTGAGGCGACGCTCGTCGAGACAGCGAGGTCCTGCTCCTGCCCGATGGCGTGCTTGACGTTCGCGACATCGGTGGGGAGCATCTTGTCGATATACAAGTCCAAGAATGCTTCCGCCGCGTCGACATTTTTCTGGTCAAGCATCTGCGAGATAGCAGTGACGATAGCCGGGCTAGTGGCTTTTATGACGGCCGCGTCGAGCGCTTCGCCGGTCGAGAAGCCGTTGAGTTTGGCGAACCGGTAGAGTTGCCCCCGGATGCCGGTGATTGCGTTGTCGACCTTGTTCGCGTCGCCGCCCATCGCGCCCAGAGCGATGTCTCTTTTGTGAGTGTCAATGCTCCCCTCAATGGTGCTCGTCGCGTAGGTGACGAACTCCTGTGCTTGGTGCCGGGTGATCTCGTTATGGAAGGAGACCGACATATTACCCGCAGAGACGGCGAACGCGCGGCGCTGCGCGTCGTTGCCAAGACCCTCGGCAATCGCGCTCGTGGCCTTATCGAAGTCGCCCGAGTACCGGTCGGCAAGGCTGAGCCCGTCGACCGGCTCCAGTGCGTCGCGGCCCTTGACGAAAGAATACCCCTTGTTGGGGTCGAACGTCATCTGTGCTTGGATTTCCTTCGCGCGGTTGACGGCTTCGTCCACCCGCAACTGGTTCATTTCCTGAAGCTCGCGCTGGAATATCTCGCCGCCTACGGCGCCGACCTTGCTAATTGCCCGGCCGGTCTGCTCAAGCTGCTGGCTCCCGAAGTCCTGCACTGGAGGCGAAGAGACGCCCGGCAGGTTGCCCCCGGACGGCGCGACGCTGAACTGGTCGAGTGTTGGTACTGCTACCACGTCACCACCCCCATGCGGTTAGCGTGCTGTGTCCTTGAGCCTGAGCGTCGATGCTCAGATTGCGCATTGTCCCCGTGATGTCCGGCGTGCCTTGGCCTCCCTGTCCTGAGAAGGCGCCGACCTTGCTGAGCGAATACCACGACGAGGCAACCTGCCCCGCGCCTTCAATGAGTGATGTCGCGCCTGCCAAGAACGGGCTGATACCCGCCGCGCTGGCGCGAGAGCTTGCGGCATGGCGCCGGAAGTCTCCGGCCTTGAAGCGCTGGCCCCATGCCGCCTGCAAGGCGTTCGCGCGAATGGTGTTTGCGTCGACCTCGGTCACGACGTCTGTGCCAGTGAGCACGGCCTGAGCGCTCGGGCTCCCGGCGATATCGACGCCATTGTGCGCGAAGCGTGCGGTCTGCGAACTCTTGAGCTGCGAGCCCTTCATGCGGACCGCGCTCTCCATGAAATTGCCGCGCTGGATTTCAGCACGGGCGTTGCCGTCCATGATGCGGGCGTTGATCTCGTCGATCCGTGCTTGGCTCTTGAGTGCGCTTTTCTGCGCGGACGCGCCAAAGATCGCACCCACTGTCGACATGCCGACACCGAACGCTTGTGCTCCTAGACTGACTGCTCCGGGATTACACACTGGCCTGCTCCATGTGGAAGCGATGGAATAGCAGCCCTGCTACACCAAAGGGTTGTGGTTTGTCCATCCTAAAACCAATTCTTTTGAGCCAGACCACGCTCCACCGGTTGCGCACATCCACATGGTTTACTAATTTCGGATGGTCCTCCAGCCAGCGCTTGACATATTCACGTCCGACGCGGGTCAATGTGGCTGTGTGCTGCTCAAGGTGTGTTGTGCCTATAAGCCACGGCGCAGCCTCGTCGCTGAGCATATCCTTTGGACAGACGCCGAAGACGCAGAGGACCCGGCCATACTCGTCTATCGCGACCTTGGCTTCGTCTGACATGCGCAGTCCGCGCATCATAACGCCCCGGATGTCTGGCCCCGCGGCCGCGATCAGTTCGTGGAAATCTTGAGGTCTCAGCTCGGCGAGAACAGCGTCAACGTGCTCCGGCTCCGCGTCGTAATAGCGGACGTCAACCACCGCCAATCGCCATGTCCATCGTGACTGACAGGACCGTCAGCGCGAGCGGATCGCTCTGCCGGATGCACACCCGGCCGTCGTCCGTCCACGCATTATCGACGACGATCTCGACCTCTTCGCTCTTGAGATCGGGCGGGGAGCCCATCGCTTCCAGCGTGCGCTGCTTGTACTCGCGCAGCTCCGTGAATGAAGGCCCGGCGAATATACCCGAGGAGCGGTACACCCGCATGAATACGGTGTTGGCGTTCTTCGGTCGACCTTGCGCGTACCCGGCGATCTCCAACGCGATTGGTGGGGTCTGTAGGTCTGCCTCATAGGCGAGCCCGACGTGCACGACCGAGGCTGCGGCCGGTAGCACAATGGCCCCGCCAACAACGACCTGCGGCGCCACGACAGCGCCGTCAGCGAGGATCGAGACGGTCTCGCCCTCAAGCCATGACAGCCCGGAGATCGTCGTCGCGGGCGCGCCGCTGTACGTGGCGCCGCAGTCGACGAAGTATTGCGAGCTTGGGGTTGTGAAGTCCCGGCTTGCGAATGGCTGCATATACTCGATAAGCCGGCTGGTTACACCACCCAGAGTGCGTCTCACAACCATGTAGTTTACGTCTATGCTATTCTCGACAACGGTCGCGATGTCCTCGAACGTCCCGTTGGTGACGTGCTGGTGCCACGCGCCGACTTGCTGCTCGGGAACGTAGGTCATCCCGAGGAGCTTGCCGCTCGACGAGACGGCCCACACAACCGGCCACGGTGAGAGCGAGAAGGTCAGGCGCTTGACGCTGTACCCATCGAACAGGTGCGGCGCGCGAATGCTCACATCACCGGAGACATATCCGTTCTTGTCGCTGTCGAAGCCGAACTCCCGGATGTGCCCGCCGCGGGACGCCTCGTACAAGAGGTTGTTGCCCGCGAGCACCGGTGTTGTCTTCGTGGCGCCCACGAAGGTCTGCTGGCGCGCTGTGATCGTATCAGGGCTCAACAGCTCGCTGACGCCCCCTGAGACGCGCCAGAGGCCCGCAGCCGTGGTGAGGACGAGGTCTTGCATCGGCACGATGTCGAGGATCGCGTCAGCGCCACGCGCGGCGACCTTGNNGCTGTCCGCTTCCTGCGCCGGGATGGAATAGTTGATATTGCTCTCGGTGCCGCTCTTGGTCAGGACCGTGGTCTGCGGGTTGTTGATCGTCGCGCCGAAGGCCCGGCGCTGGTCGAAGTAGCCCACTGCTGCCGGGTAGTCATTGGTTGCGTTGAAGAGTTGGATGTCGAGCGGAGGCGTGCGACCGGGGTCAGAGGCGATGTTGTCGTCTTGGAACGAGAGCGCATCGGTCTGCCCGATATAGCCGTAGAGCCCGGCCGCGCGCTTGTACACGTTGTAGCGTGCTGCGCCGGAGACTGCGGCCCATGAGAGAGTGTTGTACGCGCCGTCGTCATAGAGGTTGTTCGAGACCGTGATCGACGCGCTCTGCAAGCTCTCGTCGCCAAAACCGGTCAGGGCCGTGATGACGTAGAGCGTGTCGAACGGCGTACCCGGCGTGGCGCCCGGTGTGGCAACCCCGCTGGTACCTGTCGGCGCGCTGAGCGTCGGGGCGAAGGTAATGCTCGACAGGGTCCACTTCACCGTCGAGAGCCGCTTCAGCTCGCGCGGAGGGTGGCTCTTGTGGACGAGCGTGATGACATCGCCGGACTGGACGAACTTGACGTCAGGGAGCTGCGCCTCGGTGTAGGTGTGCGGCACTTCCAGAATATCGCTCGTCAACGGGTGCCAATAGATGCTGTTCGGCGGCTCCTGATTGGTGTGCGCTGCCTTACAATAGTAACGCACCCCGAGCCAGAGCGCGAGATCGCCGACTGTGTAGGCTGTGGCAGCACTCCATGAGGCCACAGTACCGGTGACGACGCGCTGACCGAAGGTGAAGAAGCGGAAATAGTTCTCGCCGAACTCGATGACGAGCGTGTCGTCGAAGGCCCGCTGGAAAGGAATGAGCCGGGTTGCCTTCGCCGGTGTCTTGACCTCGGCGACGTATTTCGTACCCGGCCGGTTGGCGACAGGACCGTGGGGCAGGACGATGAAATTCTTGCAGAGCGCGAGCCCTGTCTGGTACTTGATGTCGTCAATCCGCCCGTAGAACTCCGGGGTGATCTCGCCGCCCGAGAATGAGCGGCGATGTACGAGAACGTCGCCCATGACCTACTCCCCCGGCTGAGCGAAAGGGCTCAACCCTTGCGCTATGCGTTTCTGTGCGTGCGCCAGCGCCTTCTCTTTTATAGACTGCGGTAGCTTCTTGGCGATAACATCAGTCGGCGTTGTCATCAAGAACTGCATTTCCTCGCGGGTTAGCCCCGGCACCATGAGAGGGATGTCCTGCTCTTTACCGTTGATTTTGAAGCCCACGGATATCTCGCTCGACACCGTACCGTCAGGACGTTGGCGCACGCCGAGGAACCCGTCGCCTTTGGCCGAGCCATCGGCGCGCTTCGCCCACTTCGCCCGGCCTTTTGGGTCGACCTTGGGGAAGTCCGAATACGGGTCGGTCATGCTCGGATAGAAGAGATCGGCCACGCCCGCCACATCAGCGCCCTACGCGGCGAGAGTTGCCGAACGCCACATTGCGCGCGGCCATCGCGCTCGGTGTGTAGTCCCTGCGAGTGTTGCTCTGGTTGATCTCGGCGACTGCGGCCTTGGCGATGAGCCCCATGTAGGCATTGTACGCGAGCTGCGCGGCCTTGGCGCCAGCCTGCCCCTTGATGACAGACCCGGCGAGATAGCTCTCAAGCAGCCGGGCGACCGCGTCAGTGAAGGCCGTTGTGTACTTGGAAGGGTCGACAACCTGCCGGGTGTAGACCACGACGGCGTCTTCCTGATCGGTCAACAGGACCTTGCGGCCGGTGTCGTCTGTCTCGACATCGAACCGGATGTCCCATGCGTCGACGACTGCGTCTGCGTCGAAGATCGCGCCGCTGTTCGTCGCCGATGTCGGCGGCATCACCCGGCGCACAAGAAGACAATCAGTCGGCAGGAAATAGGCGTAGGCCCAATTCCCGGTCTCGTAGCTGGTGAGCGAAGGAGCCGCGCGCCCTGTGGCAAAGCGCCACGGTGCGGCTTCGAGGGCTGTGTTGCGGGCCATAGGCCAGAACCGGGCGACATGATCGGCCTGCGCCGATCCTTCTGGTGGGGAAATACTTGTGACGGTCGCGCGGTCGCCGAGGCGAGAGAGCGCTAGGTTCGCGATGTCGACTACCGTTGCCACGTTATCATCTCCCTTGTGGGGTTAGACGGACGCAGCGGGGAGGAAATCCACTGCGTCCGTCACCTGCCCCTAACCGGATGGCGTCAGTCGAGGAGCGGGTCTGAAACAGGGTTGAGCACGCGGTTCGCGATCTCGTCCTGTAGCTTGGCGACCAAGCTCTTGCGCCCCCGGCCGGACACTTCCGCGTCGAGAACAGCTTGCAATTCCTTGTCGCTGAGACTTCCGACCGAGGCCAAAATCTCGGCCACGCTGCGATAATCCTGTGTGACCTTTTCTGCGGCAGGCTCATACTCCTGCGCCGGTACGGCCCATTTTGCCTTGAAGTCGTCGGGCGCGGTGAACTCACCACCAACCCGGATGAGAGACCCGTTGACGAAACCCGGTTTTGTTGCCTTGAAAATCTTCATACCGCCTACTCCATAAAAGGAAGGGGGAGAGCGAACCCTCCCCCTCCGTCATTACGCTGCTGACGGGATACCGTCAGAGTATGCACGCCATGTGTTGGCCGGTGCGTCGTGGGTCAGGAAAGCGTTGACCGCTCCTGCCGTGAACGCAGCGACACCAGTCACCTGACGCAGCCCAAGGTAACGCTCAAAGACCGCAGCCCGAGGAAGCTGGATGACCGCGTAGCGGTAGCCAGCAACGAGCGAAGCGACCGCAATCGCGTTGCCCTGCCAGATGACCGCCGGCGAGGACATCGAGGCATTGTCGTCAGTGATGAGCGCCATCGCCAACGTCGCCGAACCGCCAGAGGTCGCTGTCACGTCCATCGTGATGACGAGGAACAGCTTATCCGGGTCGTTCAACTGGTTGTTGAGGACACCGAGGTCGATCACGTCGCCGATGGTGTAGTTGCCCGCAGCGCCCGGGTTGAGGGCGACTGCGTCGGCAAGTGTTACAAGTTTATCAGTAATCATCTTCGTATTCCCTATATTCGAGAAAGGATAACCAGAGCCACAAGAGCTTAGGTGATCGCAGCCTCAGTAGCGGTGAGCTGGTCGCAACGGCGAATAGGAATATCGTCGAAGGTCATCACCTTTTTACCCGCAACAGTGTCCATCGACAGGGTCGACTGCTTGACCATCGCGACCATCTGGCGGCGAAGGAACGAGCGGGTGCGACGGTTCATATAGAACGCCGGACGGCCCATGTTGATGTTCGGCAGACGTTCGATAGCCTGTGTCATCAGGTCGATCAGGTCCGGGCCGGTGGCCGCGTCCTTGGTCAAGTCTTCCTGATTGTACTGGATGCGAACGATGTAGCGCCAGTCGCGCACGGTGAGCCCGCAATCCCACTTGTAGTGAGTGCGATACACCTGCATCTTGCCGCCAGTCGGTCCGCCCGGAGGGCTTTCCGTCGTCACTTCGCCGAGATCGCGGACGCTCAGACCTGCCGAGCTACCCTTCGGATAGATGCCGAAGACAGTGTCAGGACCCCAACATACGAGCCAGATGGATGAGTTGTCCGCCGCGTCGATGCCCGACTGGAGGACCACGTTGTCATAGCTCTCAGCGGCCGAAGAGTTGAAGCGCGGGGCGAGACCCGTGAACTCCGCTTCTTCGGTCGTGTCGTTGCCGTAAAAGAGCGTCTGCGACACCTCTTGGTTCATACCTTCGATGTGGGCGCGATCTTCCGAAAGACGGAATGCGGCCGGATCGCCGGACATCTCAACCAGAGCCTTGTCAGCTTCGGCGTAGGCTTCGAGCATACCGCAGGTATCAGTGACCTGAGCAGTCGTGCTCTTGTTCGGGATGACCCCGTAGTTCAGCTTACGCCATGTCGGCGCCGGGATACCGGTGCGGACCGTGGTCTTGTTGCCGGTTGACATATTGCCTTCGAGCCAAACCATGTCTTCGAGAATTTCGTTGGTCTGGTTGAGGATTTCGACGACCTTGGAGATTTTGCCGTTGGGGTCTTTAATCCCGGCAACATCAGCAAGCGTCGGATGTGTTGCTGCAAGCGTAGCCATGCTACTTTCCTTTCAATTCGCGCTACTGCGCGGGCTTCATTGTTTCACCGTAGAACAGTTCGGCTGCGGACTTCTCCCGATTGGGTTTGCCGTCCTTGACCAAAAAGTCCTCACTCACTGCGCCCCGAACCTTGGAGAAGAACTTGATCACCGCAGGGTGATCGCCCAATCCGTAGGTGTTCAGGACCTCGGTCAGCTCAGGAGAGCCAAACGCATCACGGACGGCTTTCGCCCCCGCAAGCGTTTCCTTGAGCTTGGCGCCTCCGATTTCCGGGTCGGTCTTCACGCTTTCGCGCCAGCCTTCCCGCAGATCGTTGTGCGCCTCTATGGCCTTTTCCGTCCAGCGTACCGCCAGCTTCTCGGCCAAACCCACGAACTCCTGCGCTTTCTCTTGCGAGAGGTTAGTGTCTTTCGCCACGGCCTTGAACTCATCAAGGATTTCCGGGTCGAGTTCGACGCCTTCCCCTACGGTGAAGTCAGAATACTCCTCGGGCGCCCCTTCCGGTTTGTCCTCGTCGCCTTCTTTCTTCTCCTCGGCCTCGGTTTCCTTGGTCTCCCCCTCCGGCTTTCCCTCATCGGTTTCGCCTTCGGTCTTGACCTCGGTCTCCTCGGTCTCGCTGCCCTCCAGTTCGTCCATCAAGGACTTCTGCGGGGCCGGTGAGCCGGTGTCGGTAGTATCCTGCCCGGTCTCAATTTCTGTTTCGGTCGCCATCACTATCCTCCTTGTGTTCCTTCAACATGAGCACGAACTCCTCCGCACAGTGCTCGTTGACAATGGCGAGGTACTGGAGGCCGATGGCCCTTTTTCCCTCTTTGTAGAAAGTCTCACTGTTGCCAGTGAAGCTCCCTTGGTAAACTCCTGCCGCCGCGAGCAGACCGTACATGATACGGCGCCCTTGGCTGTGGCCCATGAGCCACGTTATATCCGCGACATCGCGCAACATTCGCTGCTTCTTGCGCTCTTCCGCTGCCAGTCCGGCGCGTCTCTGCGCTGCGATATCAACTCTGTCCTGTGCCATCACGACTGCCTTACACCGTTAACACACAAGCGAGTGCGTGTAATTTACACCTCGGTTGAACTCGGGCTGTTGTAGCCCGTGAAGAGATTGAGGAGATCGCTGCCAGCGTTCGACCGTCCGCCGTTGGTCTGGACCCCGCCGAGCTTGTTCATCGCGCCGGCGGTCTTGTCCGCAATCTCAGCGGCCTGCGCTGCCTGCTGTTGCTGCTGGCGTTGCTGCCGGATGAGCGTGACCTGCTCGCTCGGGACGATGAGATCAGGACTGACCCCAAGCGCCTCGGCATATTGAGCGACGCTCTTGTCCGCGTCGAAGTTGTCGACAACCCCCGGCTTCGCATTCGCGAGCGTGCCGATATGGGCGACAAGCCGGTCTGTGGCGTTGACACCGACAGCGCGCTGCGCCTGCGCCAGTGTCGACACGAACTCGACATCCAGATCAATGCCGTGGAGCGCTTCGGGCGGAGGCGGCACGATGCCGACTGAGACCATGCGCGCGAAAGTGTTCTCGATCAGCGGGCTCAGCATCTCGTTGTGGAGACGTTCGAGCACCGGGCCGAGCATGAGCAGTTTCTCCTCGTGGCGCTCGGCGACCTCGGTCGCGGTCATGTTGGTCTTGTCCATCGTCGCGAGCATGAGGAACATATCCGCGTAGAACGCAGAGTTGATGCGGGTCTTGACCTCGGCGATATCCTGCAAGAGATACTGGAGATCGAGCCGCACGTCGAACGCGCTGCGAATACCGCTGCTCGCCGATGTGCCGTCGTAGTAGCTCACCCCGCCGGGGAGGAAGTTCGCGTCATTGTCGCGCAGCGCAACAGGGACCTGAAGCGGGGGCCGGGCTTGGTAGTCGATCCCTTCCGACTTGCGGTACTGCTCCTGCTGGAGCTGGAGGATATCACCAAGCGCGTCCATCCCCGGCGAAGAGCCGTAGGTGTCGTTGAACAGCACGTCCCACCGCGGGGTAATGGCCGGGAATATCTTGTACCCGCTCCCACGCAGGAGCCCGTTCATCTCGCTCGGCTGGTTGTCGCTGCCGGTGCGGCCAAGCTCGGCGTAATGGGACGCCCACGCCATGTTCTTCGCGTCCTGCTTGCGCAGGTCGCGCTCGACGCGGGGCTCGATGGTGTGGAGCACTCGGACCTGATACTGGTAATTGCTCGTATCATAAGCCGCGCGTGCAGACGCGCTGACAGCGTCGTACCCGAACCATGTGATTGCCTGCTCAATGTCGAGCGTGAACTCGCGGCCGAGGGTGTTTGGTACACCCTTGTCGTCGAGCGCGATGGCGTACTCACCGAAGGTCATCGGGTGATGGTGGATGACGTTGTCGAAGTCGGGCTGGATGACCGAGCAGCCAGTGCCGAAGCCTCCCAATTCACGGTACATGAAGTGCAACGTGTTGTAAGTGTTGGACTTTCTGAACACGCGCAGCATCATCTTCGTGACTTCGTCGAGCCACAGTTTGACTTCGTGGTTCTTGGCGAGATCAGGGTCCGGCACATCGAGACGGAACCACGGCCGGGCCGGGCTCGTCATGCCTGCCATCATCCCCGCAGAGAGGACGCGCAGCGCTTGTGTGCCAGCACTGTCGATGATCGCTTGGTTGCGATCCCCGCCCCGGTTGCGGTCCGACGAGAAGAAGCGCGACTGCCTCGGCAGAAGGTTCTGCGCGACAGTGCTGACATGACTGTCGAACTTGCCGCGCTCGGTGAGCATGACCTGCCACCGCTTCTGCATCTTGGTGAGAAGGGTGTAGTTCGGGTCTGATTGGTTGATGGCCACGTATTAACCCCCGAGAAGGCTGACAGCGCCGCCCAGAGGCGCCCGGCCCGGTCCTGTAGGACCTGTGAGAAATGTCGAGCCGAGCCCCCGGCTCGCCGCCTTCTGGTTGGCTGCGAACAGCGCGCCGACGTCCGGCATTCGTTGGTTGGCGCGGTTGTATTGCTCTTCAGAGCGCTGTGCCTCGCGCGCTGCGCTGGCCTCGTTGGCTGCTTGGGCCTTGGCTTGCGCCTTGCGCGCCTTCTTGCCTTGGATCGCGCCGGCTCCAGCGCCTACGAGTGAGCTGCCGACAATCGCCAACGGAAGAGCTGCGGGTCCACACATATCTTAGTTCCTTATCTGTTGAGAGGGTTATACCCCCTCCGCTGCTGAGCGAGTGCGTTCGCCCGAGCAAAAGGATCGTAATTGTTGCGCTGCTCGCTGTGGTTGGTCGTCCTGTGCGGGTCATGCTGCGGTGTGTCCATCGCTGCGAGCACGTAAGCTGTCGCCTTGTCCGGCGACCTGCCGATGCGCTTGACGATGTCCTCGCGGCTCTCGACCTGTATCGTGTGGCCCTGCACCTTCCACGTCGGCGCGCACAGCTCGACGAGGAGCTGCCGGTCTGGTGGTAGGCAGACAGTGTAGTTGTTGTCTGGGTCAAGCATCTCGCGGAACTTCCACCAGAGCTGACTGCGCAGGTTCTTGAACTCAAGCCGCCCGCTGCGATCACGCCCGCCTGCTGCCTCGGAGACGTTGACCCCGACGACCTGCTGCCGGGCTTCAACGAGGAAGTCATACGGGCTCGCCCCGATGCCGATGATGTCGAGGTGGATCGGGCAGCGATTGCGCAAGTGCTGGATGACCGCTGCCGCGACCTTCGGACCCGAGTTGGTATCAATCCCTTCCAGTTCGACGGCCTTGTCGAACCACCAACCGTGGCGTCGGGCGATGATCGTCTTGTCCTTGCCGCCACGCGCCACGTCGACGCCCATGCTGTCCATAGGCGGCTTCTCGTCTCGCTCTTTCCACCGGGCTTGTGCGGCCTCGACCCACGCGGTCGGGATGACCTGCCACGGGTCGTCGCTCATGCCCGCTTTGAAGTCCCCGGAGAGCATCTGCGAGCGCAGCGGCTCGGGCATGGCCTGAAGCGTGGCGATATAGCCGGTGTTGACGAGGAAAGGGTTGTCGCTGATCTTGCTCGGGATGAACGTGCGGGTCTGCGGCTTGATGATATCAGTCGACAAGTACTGCTTAGGGTCGAAGTCGTAGAGCCAGTCGCCGGTCTTCTTGTCGATGACGAAGTGGCGTCCGTCAAAGACCTCCCGGTCCTCTTCGCCGATGGTCGCAAACCAGCGCAACTCACCGGGCGCGGCCGGGATTGGGTGGCCCTCGTCGAGCCACGGCGCAAAATAGTCGATGACCCACCGGCCCTCGGCGGTGGTCGGAGGGTTGAAGGTCAGCATGGTCTGACATTCCTGCCCCGGTATCGTGGTGCGGACCCAACCCTTGAGGAAGTCAACCTGCTGGCGCAGGAAGTTGGCCGCTTCGTCTATACCCAAGAAGTCCTTTGGCCGGCCTTGGTAGCCGGTCTCGTCACCGAGGTTGGGAACAGAGCCGAACTCGATTTGCTTCTTGGTGCCGGGGATGCGCCACGTCTTGTCCTGCCCGTTATAGCCGTCGCGCCCACCCATGATCTCGGTCATGCGCTGCACGATCCCCTTCATCTGCGTGTACTCGCGCCGGAATATCTGGCTGTAGGTGTGCTTCATCAGCGCCTTGCCGATCATCACGTCCGACTTGCCGCCGCCGGCCGCGCCACCGAAGCCCACAATGTCGGCTTGGCTGATATAGGCCATGTACTGAGGACCGGGGAGCGGGCGCCAGAGCGCGGTATCGCGCGACAATATGTCGTTGATCTCGCGCCGCTCCTCTTCCGTCAGGTAAGGGAGAAGCTCGTTGACTTCTGCAAGGGTGCCGCCATCAAACATGATCTTACTTCGGCGGCGCCGGGAGCATGGATTGGATCGAGTTGGCCTCCAGCGTCAACGCCTTGATCGCGTCGTTGATCTGGACAGTCGACGGACACTTCGGGTTGCGACACGTCCTGATCGCCGTGACCGTGGCCTTGGCGGCTTCGATCTGTGGCGGCGCCTTGTAGACGAACTGCTTCGCCCCCGGAACGTTGAACCGGTCGAACCGGATGCTCGCCTGCCCCGCTGCGGTCGTGTACGCGCCCCACGCACGATAGAGTTTGGCGAAGAGAGGCATCGGCGGTGCAGCCTTATCCGGTGCGGCGAGACGCTGTTTGGCGAGGGCGACGTTCGTGTCGAACTTCGCTTGGTCCTTGGCGTCACGAGCCCGTGCGGCATCGCGGATAGCGATCCAGATTTGCTGCGTCTGTGGCCCCGGATTGCGCTTCTGGGTGGCGTCGATCAGGTCTGAGAGCGCTTGGTTGTTCGCGGTCTCTTGTGGTGTTGCCCTGCGGTGCACCATACCCGGCACGTCCATATTCTGACCGTGGTTCATTTCCATCATCATGTGGTCGTGGTCGACCGCTCCGGCCGCTTGCGCGCCCATTGAGGCCATCTTGCCGCCGCTGGCATCGGTGAACATGCGGAGCCGCTGCTTCGCGCCCGTGCCGTTGTAGGTCGGGATGGCGAAATAGTGGGCAACCTGCGAGCCGGTGCAGCTACCGCAAGGAACAACATTGGCCCTGTAGAGCGACCGAGGGCCGTTGCTCGTCCCTCCGGTGGCGGTGACTGTGCTGTTGTTGCACGCGCCGTAGTAGGTGGAGCTTGCTCGCGCGGCTACGCACTCGGTCTGGAACAGGTCCGACACCCGCTCGTCCCACCCATTCATCCAGTCAACGTGATAACTCTCGCACGCCCCCATTGTGCGCCCGGCGGCTGCGCTTGCCGCCGCGTCGCTGGAGCAGGTCCACGTCATATAGTCGGCATAACCTTGGTGGGCGAACTCCCATTTCGTGATGATCGTCGGCTTCTTATACCAACCAATCGGGCAGACGTCCGTCGTCGAATAGCCGGTCTCAGTGAAAGCGTAGCGGGCGTGCTTGTAGCCGTCTGGGCTCGTGAGATTGTAAGGGTCAATGCAGCTTGGGCCTGTGATCTCTGCGTAGATGATCGCCGACGACGGGCAGTTATTCAGGGCATCGTTGCCTGCCGGGTCACGCAAATATCGCGCGCTGCGGACCCCGCCAACCAGATCATTGCAATACCAAGTAACGTTGTGATTGCCCGCTTGATAAGTGCCGTAGACATTCGATGCATTAGCGGTTGCCAGTTCCGTTACGACATACGGAGGGAGACCATCTGTACCGCCCGGCCCGTCGTTGACGCCGCCGCCCATGTTCATCCCTGCGATCATCTTCTCGCCGCGCAAGAAGAAATCGTACTGGCTGGCGACAACGATACTCTGCTGATCAACATAATACAGGATGATGTCGATGGGCTTCTTTATCATCGTGTTGCCCGAGCCTGCGGCGTTCGGGACGAGGACAGAAGGCGCCCAATAGAGACTGTTGTTCAGCCCGCGACCGGGGCAGGTAGAGGTGTTGCCGTCGCTGTTGCGCAGGGTGGTGTATGTGCTGCTTTCGCTGAAATTGCTGGCCCCGAAGAACGTATGCAGATGACCGTAGGGTTTCTGACCGAAGCCTCTTATCGGGTCGAATTGCCCGACCCCTGCCACAGCGCAGACCGTCCTGAACTTGTGTTCATCCGTGCCCGTCGAGGACGTCGGCACGCTCTCGTCCACCAGACCCGTGCTGATGCTGGCCGGGTTGTCGACCTGCGCAGGCTGGTCCGCCGCTGAGGGGCGTGTGCCTCCCCATGCGTTAGACCCGTCCCCGATCCTTGGGATGATGCGCGCCGCCATCGTCTGCAAGCTGTTGGCCGCAGGGGAGGCGTTGTTGTTCGTGATCGCTGGATATGTTGGTGTCTGCTCGCCCGCCGCGCTCCATGACTGCGCATAGCTTTGGTTCGTGAAAACCAGCGCCAGAACGACAAGAAATTTAGATAGCGGCCTCATGGGTGTGCAGCCTTCATCAGGGAAAGAACGCGGTTGAGTTCGGTCGGTGACAGGATGCGGGGCCAGCCACGCGCAGCCGATATATCAACGTCTGCATAGCTGCCGGCGGCGCCGTTATTGATGATCGCGCCCATCGTGAAACGGTTTGTCGTGATCGCGGAACTGTAGCCACTAGACCACGTAAGGAAGGTTCCTTGTGTCCCGTCGATATTGCCTTGGGTGCCGTTGCCCTTGTTAATCATGCAGACGACACGCCATGTTGAGTCCAGCGCATTGGCTTGAACGACACCGACGGGGTTTTGAATGACTGTTGCGCCATCCGTTCTGTAGTTGACGGAAGCGCTCGATGCCGTGGTCGCGTTGGCGGTCAGGAACTTGATGATCGGGTTTGCGGCGCTTGAACTGCCTTCTGCGAGAACCACCGCGTTGGTTGCGATACTCGGTGCGCGAAGGGAGAAGCAGACAGTGAAATTGCCGTTTGTGTTTTGCCAAAGCCCCGAGGATGCCGACCGGATAAGCACTTGGCTGCTCGCCGAGGTGAACGACACATAGCCCTTGCCGCCCGATACGTGATAGACGGGACGCGTAGTGTCATCCGCAGCCGCCGCGAGGTGGAAGGCGTTCCCGCTGTCATCGCGCCATGTCCCCACCGTGTCGCCATCCGCCGTCACCGCTGTTGAACCTGCGATGTTGGTCGAGAGTGAAGGCAGTATGTTGGCGTCAAACGCGAATGCCTGCCCCGACGGATAACCCGCAGGCCCAGATAACAGGATGTTGATTATATCGCTCTGGGCACGAACCGCTTGCGGAGCAAACAGCGCGGCGCAAAGGGCGAGGAGTTTGATACTGCGCATATCAGTTGGTCTGTACAAACTTGGCGCGGATCGTCAGCGTGTCGGCTGAAGCTGGTGTGAACGCAGCCCCGACTTTCACCATGAACCGCAAGTTGGCGGAGCCCGAGCATGTATAGCCCATATTTAGGTTCTGGACGTTGGCCACGCCGTTTGCCCCGTCCGCTGTCAGCGTAAAGGGCACGATGCCGACCAGTTTCAATTGGTCGCTGTCCGAAACAGACCAAGCCGCGTTGTCGTTCTGCGCGGTCGGCGCGCTGTCGTAAAGGTAGACCGAGGCCGTCACCGCCGTATTGCCCGAATAGACAACAGCCATGTCAGTCAGGATACCGGAACCGCCCGACGCCCGACACATACTGGACAGGGTGAAACCGCCCGTTGTCGGGGCCGAAGTGCTGTCCGAAAGTGCATCATTGGCGGCATAGGCCGTGGTGTCGGCAGGCCGTGTGATGGTCGTCGTCGCGGTTCCTGCGAAGCCATAAGTCGCGCCGATGGTGTTGGAGCCGGTCGCCAGTGCAACCTGCCCTGTGCTGTCCGATGCAATGGTCACGCGCTGGACACCAGTACCCGAGACACCGTTGCCCATCGTCGGGGCTACACCATTGATCTGGGAGACGTTTGTCGGGATCGCGCTGTTGTCAGACGCCACCGTCACGCGGATCGAACCGGTGCCGGTCACACCGTTGCCCGTCAGAACGGTGTTTGCGCCGATCTGGCCAATGGAGACAGCGTTGGTCGTGCCTACTGTGGTCTGGTCGATGCCAACCTTGCCGACGAGGTTCGTGCCTGCGTTGAGTCCCACGACGCCGGTGCCGTCCGTTGGTAGGGCGACGCGGATGGCCGTAGCCGCCGTGCCGTTGCCCTGAGCGATTGTAGCGCCCGCAACTTGTGTGACGTTGACCGCAGCAGCCGTCGTATCGAGGGAAGCCGTTGCGATGGTCTTGAGCAGCGAGATCGCCGATCCAGCACCCGAAGCCCACGCACTGTCCGCCGTGGTGCCTAGTGCGGTGTTCAACGAGCTGTCATTGATGCGCAACTCGCCCTTGTTCGTCGAGATCAGCCCGATGTTGTCGCCGTCAGCCGAGACTTCCGAGGTCGACATGGTGTCCCGGCGCCGCGAGATGATCGCAATGCCGACCGGGTCAGCGGCCGCGGCTGCGTCTTCCGTGTAGCTCGTGCCGCTGCCGCAACCCGCTGCGCAGTTCACGTTGAGGTTGGTGCCTCCTGAGACGCCCTGCACCGTGATGACATCGGCTGACGGTGTGCCAGCGGTGCCCAGAGCAGGCTGCTTCGCGGCTGTTGCTGCCCCTGTTGGCAGCGACACGGTGCCGGAGATGTTTGTGACGTTCCACGTACCATTCTGCTTGGCCGCGACGAGGTTCGTGGTGCCGTCCGTGGTCTGGTCAATGCCGACCTTGCCGGCGATGTTGGACCCCGCTGCCAGCGAGACTGGCTGAGTGGTCTGCCAGAACGTGCCGGAGACCGGCACAGCCTTGCCGCCCGTGATACCCTGCACGGAGATCGCTGTGGACGCATCGGAGCCCGCAACAGCTTGTGGCTGCGCAACGCAGTCAACGGCCGGGTTGGCCGAGCAACGTACTGTGTGGGCCGGTGTGAGCGTGCCCGCATCGTCCTGCACCTTGAGCTGGACAGTCGTGCCTGAAGCGTTCTTGGCCGGGAGCGTGGTGTCCGCTGCGTAGGCCGGGAGAGCAAGGGCCAGAGCGAGAACACTGCCCCCAATCTTGAGTAGTTTTGTGTTCATCGTCTCATCCTAGAAAAATACAAGTCCAATCGGGTTGCCATTCTCGTCGAAGTTCACCGTGCCACCAGTCGGTCCCCCACCGCCTGTGAGCCCGGCCGTGGCCGCGGCTAGGAAGCGCGAGATGTAATCCCCTGTCCCCACACCGATGCCCGCCTTGACCTCGGCCGCTGTCGCGATGCGCAAGAGATACCCCTCGTTGTTCGCGTTGGCCGTGATCGAAGACGCTGCCAAGCTCTCCAGTGCTGCCGCAGCGCGGGCGAGATACCCACTCAGCGTTGCGTTTGCGGTTGTTGACACTGCCGCCAAGCTCTCAAGGGCCGTAGCAATGCGCGCCCACCACTGTGGGTAGGCTTCGCGGTTTGTCGGTGCCGAGATGCTGGCAGAGGCTTCGAGCAATGTGGCGATTGCCGCCACGCTCTGCGCGTTGCCGAAGGGGACAGCGACCGCGCTCATCGGAACAGCGGGTCGTTGTCTTCGACCGCCTCCCTGCGTTCGCGTGCATTGGCGAAGATCGAGGCGAGCCGTGCGGCCGTGGCCGTGTCATCGAGCAGACGCTCGCCGTCCTTGCCCGTGTGCTCACTCTTGAGCCGGTCAGCAAACTTGTCAGGGCGTGATGCCTTGAGCAACGTGGTCAGGAGACCGTCAGAAGGGGCGATGTAGCGCTTTCGGGTCTTGGTGACGAGTTTACCCTCGTCGTCCTCGACTTCGTGCTCCTCGATCATCACATAGCCTTCTGTGGCCCGATCCCACGCTGCGGTCTCCAGCACGTCGGCAGCTTCCTCGAAAGCGATGGCTTCAGCCTCGGCGAAGCCCTCGTCCTGTTCGATGTACTTGCGCACCGTGGCGTAGGTCATGCCGGCAGCACGCGCAGCCTTGGTCCGCACTCCGCACCGAGCCAGCGCGTCGAGATAGGCTTGCAAGTCGTGATCGGTCTTTTTCACCATGCAAGCGGTTTAGCACAGCTCTCAACATGCGAGTGCGTGTAATTCCTATCGACGCTTCCCCGAGGTGATCTTGTCCACCATCGACACGCTGATCTCGAAAGTCTCGGCGAGCTTGGCTTGTGTCCAGAAGCGATCCCGCGGCGGGGTCAGCCGGTCTCCGTCGCGCAGGTCTCTGAGCAACCGGACCTCGTCATCCGTGAGGCGAGCCCGGCCGTTTTGTTCCCCTTTTTGTCCTTTTGGCATGTCTTTACCCCGCTGAGCATAGATTGGTGACACAAAAAATGGCTGATTTCTGCGCCTTTGCGCTATGCTGCCTCCACTGTCACCAACCAAAAGCCCTATTAATTGCCTCCACTGTCACTGTGTTACTCCACTAATACACTATGATACACTATATCATTATATTCTATTACTTATAATACCACTTTAAGTGGTGACAGTGGTGACAGCCTAGAGAAACTGCCGTTTTTGAGATAGTGACAGAGTGGTGACTTAGTGGTGCCCAGATAGTGACACTCCCTCATTTCGAGTATCTCCACTCTCTTTCACCCTCAACTCGTAATTGTTTGCGCGTAAAATTTAACGACTTGAGCAATTTGCCCATCCTCATCTCGTGCGCCCTGTTGTGTTGAGCCACAGGCACGCCCACTGCGCCCGACAGTACCTCGCTAACCGTAAAGGTTCGTTCTGCCGGTTTCACCCCGTCGATGCCTGCCTCGTTCAACCATCTTTGCACAGGCGCCTCCCACACATCGGAGAGCTTGAATGCGTGGTGCTCGCCTTTCGCCAAGCTCTCCGCATCACGCCACTCCACACCAGTCGACATGAAGCGCTGCGCAGCCTCAGCCCAGAGCTGGCTGCGGTCCCTCGCGATCCCCTCGACGTCAATCGCGTCACCCACCTTGATCGGGAGCCAGCGCCTCTCGCCTGTTGGATCGGCAAGGAACTCTTCGTCGTTGGTCGAGCCCCAGAAGATGATGCGCCGGGCGAACTTGGTGTTCATCTCCTTGAACTTCGGCGTCCACTCCTCCGTGGTCCGCGTGACAAACGCCTTGATCTCTTCGGATTGCTTCGAGTTGAGACCGCGCAGCTCCTCAAGCTCGCCGACGAGCTTGCCGCGCATGAGACGGGAGAGAGTATCGTCGCGGTCGTGCATCGCGATTGTGGTGTACATGAGCGACGCTGGCACGATAGCCTTGATCGCAGAGGTCTTGCGCACTCCCTGCTTGCCGACGAGCACCGCGGCCATATCGGCCTGACACCCCGGCTCGATGACGCGCGCAGCGTGCGCTGTCCACATGTAGGCGCCCACAGCCCGTGCATAGTCCGATGGCTCGCAGCCGAGATAGGTTGACATGAACGTGTCGATGCGCGGCACGCCATCCCACTCCTGACGGCTGAGCCATTCCTGCGCCATGTCCTTCGCATTGGACCGCGCCACAGCGTACAGTGCTTCGCGCAGCAATTCCTTGCCAATCCCCTTGAACTTGCGGCGCTCCAGCCTCATGCGCAGCTCGAAGTAATCCTCGTCGCGCCACTCGCGCCACTCCAGCGCGTCGGCCGTGACCGGCCCATACGGCGCTGCGACAACAGCATCGAGGAACGTGTCATAGGCGATGTGCCACCCGATATATCTCGGGCTCTTGATGGCTTCGTTGAGGTTGAGGCCGGTTGCATCGGCCATCTGTGTCTTCAGGTTGCGCATGATCCTCGGCTCCTGCTCTTCCTCTGCCAGCGCAATCGCGCGGGCCTCTTCGCTCATCGCTTCAAGCTCTGCCTCACGCTCGGCGTCGAGGTCCGGGAACAGCGACAGTATATAGCCGCACTGCTGCTCGAACTCTGCCTGCGTGCGCCCTTCGCAGTGTGCGTGGAGGCACTTCCATGCCCCTTCGGCGAACCCCCCGGTCCCGGCCGGGGCGTACCGCGTCGACGTGATCCCGGTGTCTGTCGTGTGCATATCCTCGAACGGGCAACGCAGGTAGAGCGTGCCGTCCTGCTCGGTGTCGTGCACCTCCCAGTTCGCGATCAGCCACTCTGCCTGCTCGTCCACAGCCTCGAACGCAGCACGGTCGACCTCGCGCTTCTCGCGCGCGATCCGCGCCTCGCCCTTGCCGAACGCAGTGCAGAGCCCATCCCAAAGCGTCTCGAAGTCCTCGACGTCGATCTCCGGGATTGCCTCTGGTCTCCCTTGCGACCAGACGTAGCGTTGCCCGCCGGGGTGTGTTCCCTCTATAATACACTGCTGGCCTTCGCTCAGCCATTCGATGATCCCGCCCTCGACCGGGATCACGCGCTTGGTTGGCAGCGGTCCTTTGAACAGGAGCAGGCACTTCCCGCTGTCAGCGCGCGAGCGCACCGGGAAGAAGTGCCACGGCAACAGCTTCTCGATGTGCTTGACGATCCGCTGTGCCAGCACCGGGTCGTCGACGTCGATGTCGATTGCCTTCACGGCGCGCGTCTGGAGGCAGATGCCGAGGTCCGGCACCTCTGCCCATTTCTCGATCTCCCGCGGGCCAGAGCGCCGCTCTGTCCAGCGCATGATCCCACGCGCATGGCCCCTGAAGTTCAGCTCGCTCGGCGTCTTGCCGATCTGCGTAATACGACTGTCCGGGCTGATCGTGACCTCCGGGTTGGAGACCACGGGCAACAGGTCCTCGGTCAGTCCGAGCCCGCACCAATGCGCCCACGCTTCAGGCGTGGCTCCCCAAGTGCGCGCCACTGTCAGGACAGCGCATCGACGAGGGCAGGCTTGAGCAGGTCGCGCAGGCGCAGCTCGGGGAAGAGCGTGCTGATCTCTTTCGCACGCGCCGGCGGGCACCACCCTCGCCGGTTCCAGACCATGATGGCCTGATAGCTCACGGGCGGGTTGAGCATGGCGCCGAGCGCAGCGCCCGAGCCCGCAAGCGAGATGGCTTTTGATATTGCTGTCATGGTTATCCTCCAGTGGAGCGCGCGGCGTAACACAACCATTTGGTTTAGGTCAAGGGGCCCATATTTATTTTTGAGAGGGGGTTGACACCCACAACCAAGCGGTTTACTCTGGAGGCTCCAACCCTAACTGGAGACAACCAATGACCAAGAAAGATTACACCGCCATCGCCGCTGCGATCCGCTCAGTCCGAGATAGTGGCGAAGCCAACCAGCTCACGCTCCGCGCGATTGTTCAGGCTCTTGGCAACACGCTCGCTCAGGTTAATCCCCGTTTCGAGCACTTCAGTTTCGCCTTCGCCTGCACCGGCATCGTCGACCTGAGCGGCACGGATTATCTCGCACGGATCGGAGCACGCTGACATGACCTTCCAACCACTCAGCTTCGTGATCGCGACCCCCGGCGAGGGGGTTGCCATCGGCGATCTCGCATGGGCCGCGCGTTGGGCAGAGCACAAGCCTGTCCCGGTCCGGCCGATCACGTCAGCGGACTTCGCTGATTACGGCGACCGCATCCTGCTCGGCCAGCTCGGCTATGCGAGCATCGACTTCAACGAGGGCCGCAAGGAGCTGGCACGCCAGCAGGCCAACCACGACGCCCGCTGCGAGACAGCCTATGCGATCCTCGGCCTTGACCGGGTCAAGGAGCACAAGCGCATCGAGGCCGAGCTTGAGGGCAAGCGCTTCGACGGCATCTGGGCACGCAGCACGGGTGAGTTCCGTCAGGCGTGCCGCGAGCTGGACAGTGCAGTTCTGAGGGCCTGCGTGGAGTGGTCGAGTGATCGGCCGGTAGCAGAGGAGCTGGTAGCATGACCCGCATCACGTACAAGACCTACCTGCGCTCCTTGGGGCGCAGGACCCCTCCACCCTCGGCGACCGCGCGATCCAGCACGTTCGCCAAGCCGGGTGACATCATCCTTCAACCGGGCAAGGCCCATGAGGTGACAGCATGAACGACTACGAGCACTGGAGCAAGGACGAGGCGACCCCGCCTCCCCACTTCAACATCACTGCCTTCGCGATCCTCGTGATCTGCGTCTTCGTGCTGGTGTGGTTCTCGTGACCAAGACACCAGCACAGATCGCGGCGGGGCGATTTGACGGCGCGGCACTTGGCACGCGCATGAAGTTGCTTCGTGAAATGCGCGGCATGTCTTTGCAAGCCGTTGCCGATGCCGCTGGCTTGACGAAATCCCACATTTGGGAACTGGAACAGGGCAAGTCTGTAAACCCAACCGTGAACGCCATTTGGGGGCTTTCATCGGCATTCTGTGTCAGTCCGGCAATGCTACTTGGGTTAGATGACCGCCTGCCTCCCATCGAGCCTGTGGCGCTGAAAATAGCGGGCATCGTTGATCGTGAAATCAAGCGCGCAGTCCGCGAACATCTGGAGAAGAGCAAATGATACAAGACCCCGAACGCCTTGCTGAGAGGCTGGGAGGAAACCTCAGATGAAACTCATTGACTGCAATCCATCTTGGATAGGGTTAGCGGGGGGTGTTCCGTTCTATTTCGGCGTCTCCTTTGATTGTCCGCACTGCCTCGGCATCCGAACCACTTCTATTAAGCGCCTTGCGGTTCATTTTTGGCCTCCAATTGATCCTGAAAACTGGAATGGCCGCATTACACCAATTCCGCACGAGGGGTTTCATAATCGTATCTCTGGCGAAGACTTTCGCACGCTCAACTTAAGCCCATCTGTTGGCTTTGAGAGCATCAATCACTGGCATGGCTACATTACCAATGGAGAAATGATATGATCGAAGCAGCCGCCCTCCTCCGCACCCTCAAGCCATCAGAACGCGGGCTTACAGACGAGCAGATCAAACACATGGTTGACCGCTTTCTTGGCTGGAAACTGCCAGAGAAGTTCAACCCCGACAATGGGATCGGCTTTAAGCATCCTTTCCCTGACGAGCCGATGAGGTCGAGACATTGGCCCATTGGAACCAACCTATTCTGCGCCACCCAAGCAACGGAAATGGTGAAGCACATGGTCGAAGGACTGCCGGATGCTGAACCCCCAAGCAATGCGCGCATAACTCCAGAGTGGTGCCAGAAAAATGGCAGAACTTGAAGCGGGCCAAGAGATAGGAGCCGGAGTTATGGCAATCGACCCATTTACACCATCAGAACGCGGGCCGACGAATGATGAGATAATTGCGGAGGCGAAGCGAATTTCCGACCTTGAATGGGAAGGCAATGAAGAACACGCCGACTTCTTTGGACCGCTGCTCTTTCGCCTGCAAGCTGACACCTCATGGTTCAAGCCAGAGCCAGAGGTGGATGAAGAAACTTATAAGATCGGCTTTGACGACGGCTACTCGGAAGCGGTTCAGGACATTGACCGCAGAACAGGCGGCGATGGAGAGTATTTTGCCAGCACGATTCCCGGCGAAGGTTGCCCCGATCCTGCGACCATGATCCTGAAAATTGCAGACCGCTTCGAAGCCCTCGCAAAGCGCCCGCGTGTTGATGTGCCGGGTGAGGTGATTGAGGCGGCGCGTTACTACATTATAGATCACCCAACGGCCCGTAGCAACATCATGGCACGCTTCATCCTCTCACTCTCACAGGAGCCAAGATCATGAGTGATTTAACGTCTGCGCAACACAAGGCGCTCGTCTGGCTCGCCCAACGCGGCGGCGATGCTTGCTTTGACAAATTCGGGATAGCGCTCGCGCAAGGTGAGACGGCAGAGACTGCGCGTAAGACATGGAATGCCCTGCGAGATTTAGGGTATGTAGAGTTTTACGGAGGCAAAGCACAAGGCTTCAAGGGATTTGGCCGCCTACGACTGACCGAAGCAGGAAAAAACCGTGAGATGGGATATTCACGAGGCTTCATCCCCCCGTACATCACAGACAAATTGGAGCCTTCCCATGACGACTGAAACGAAACTGGCCGACTGTCCTTTTTGTGGCGATCAGCCCTTGATATACACTCCGCCGATCCTGCTTGGAGATGACGACGCAGACGTTGACTGGCTTCAAGTTGTGTGTGGTTGCATGGCCTCAGGGCCACGTTTCCCGTTTCGCGATCATAATCGAAAGTCAGAAAACTATATCAGTGTGCGCAGCAAAGCCATCGCCGCTTGGAACCAGCGCACAGCCAAGACATATGCAGATGGTCTGGAGCAACTGCACAACGCCGCGTTTGTGCTTTCTTATTTTCTACGGGAGTCCGGCTTTCTCGAAAACGACAAGCATCGTGTGGCATATGAACGGCTTGTTGCCGCCATCCGCGCGATTGCAAGGGAGATGTGTGATGAAAAATGACATTCAAACGAGCGTTCCGTTTCCGCAGCTTCCACCTGACATGGTGGGCAACGTCTATCCCGTCCGCGGAGGTTTTGGCGCGCGCAATGGACACTTTCACGTCATCATCGCGGCTTATGACAAGGTGCAAGGTGGCTGCCAGTATAGCGGATATTGCACTGTGACGGTCGATTGCGAAGGCGATATTGTTGGCGCGAACAGCTACGCGCAACACTACTTCGACAACAAGGTTCCAATGGCCCGCGTGGATGGTTTGGACGACCTGCAACTTGTGATGAGGTCAATATGATGACCCCCCTCGTCGAGACTGTTGCGCGGGCAGACCCTCTCACGCGCACCTTTACGCTGGCCGATAAGATCGCGTTTCAGATCATACCCGAGCGCGGCGAGCAAGATATTAGAGATCATGCCCTTCGCGTGATTGCCTATAAAGCCGCCCAAGCAGCAATCGCCGCCGTGTTCGATGCGCTGGAGACGCCAAGCGAGGGGATGATGAACTGTGGTGTCGGGGCTATTATGAACTATCCCGGAGGCGCCACGATCACGAGCAGGCATGAAGCGTTGAAACTTGCCTTCCCCGCCATGATCGCCAAGGCCAGAGAGGAGATGTTGAATGGGCCAAAATGAAATCGACGTCATAGGCGCTCACTTGGCGCGCATGGCAACGCCAGCGACCGAGGCTGAGCAAGCCGCCATGCATGACAAGCTGATAGCCAAAATGCAGGAAATAGAACGCAGCATCGCGCCAGACCCCCGCATCACAGCACTCCAAGCTGAGAACGAAAAGCTGAGAGAGGCTTTGCAATTATGGATCGACGCAGCCCGTGCATTACTGGAGCCAAAGCCATGAACCTGAAGGACATCGACACCCACGACGTCTCTGCCGGCGACGCCACGGCGATCATCAAGAACATTCGGCCGGACGTCAACAACCAAGTGCTTTTCCAGACGGACAAGGGCATCATCGTGACCTGCGACTTCGATATCGGCTTCTGCTTCTACGCAAAGCCAAAGGACGAGGCCATCACACGCCCCTCCAACGGGACCGCGTACACCGAGGCGCCACCTCCGCTGCACTGGCCCCTTCTCGGCCACATCCTGTTGAGTATGGGCTTTGCGGCGGTGCTGCTCGGTGGTATGTGGGTCATTGTCAATTGCCTTGTCGAGTGGACACGGAGAACGAAGAAATGATTTTGCTTGCACTGGCAGCAGCGGCGATGTGCCCGCCTTTCGACACGGTCTGCCTCGACGCAAAGGTCGCACGGCTGGAACGGGAAGTTGCCCGTCAAAGGCAACGCGCTGATTTCATCATGCGCATGGCCCGTCTGTGCAACCCACAGACGCCATCATACGCCTTTGCGATGAGCGATGAAGAGCGTAAACTGTGGCTGGCAAAAAGCCGAGCGTGCCGCGCTCGGTACAAGAAAGAGTACGAAGCTATGGGGATGACGCCATGATCCAGAGACCAGCCATAAAGAAGTTGCGCGGGCCGAACGCCGAGCGCTTGAAGAAGCAGGGCTATCGCTACGTCGCGGCTGTCGAGTTCCCGAGCGGGCGAACGATCCGCAAGCAGAAGCCCACACGCACGAAAGCGTCGGCCTTCAGCTCCACGCAGCCGATCCGGCAGGTGCAGACCTCGCCGACGGCCGGCGGGGTCGCCTATAACCCGCTCGGTAGTGTGCAGCTCTGGCAGAACGGCCTTGGAAATTTATTTTTGAACATCTATTGACGACAACCGCCCGGTTGTGTACCGGTCAACTTCCCTGACACTAGGAGGAAAATATGGATATCACGATCACGATCACGAACCCGACGCCAGTGCTTCTCGCGTTGCTCGCCGGAGTCGACGCAGCCTCAAAGTCATCTGCGAAGACGGCAAGCCCTGCCCCGAAGGCGCAGCCTGCCAAGGCAGAGACCCCCGCACAGGAGCCTGCCGCATCCCCTTCTGAGGAGACGGTCGACATCGCCCTGCTCGTCAAGCAGCGCGCTCAGGAAGTCGCCGCCAAGAATGGCCGCGAGCTTGTCGCGGACCTCATCAAGAAATCGGGTGGCACCACCGGCATCAGCACGATCCCGGAAGCAAACCGCGAGGACTTCATCGCAGCCTGCGATGCGGCGCTCGCCGAATAGAAAGGTAGTACAATGAACTCGCTTGACGTCATTATCGCGCAGAATATCAACGCCGCGTCCCGCAACCGGGTCGAGGACTTTATCGAGATCGCGCGACAGGTCATGCTCGCACCGATTGCAAACACCGGGGACCATGTGCTCATCCCGGTCGAGACGGTCGACCGGGTCAAGCAACTGTTCCACGACATCCGCGTGGAGGCTACGCCACAGGAGCAGCCAGAAGCGCAGAGCGCAGAGGTCTGACGACCTCGAAACGGGCGTGCGGCTGGTCGTCCCAAGAGGCCAGCCGCCGCTCAGGTGAGGGTTGGTTGCCCGGTTTTTCAGTATAGTCACTGAATAAATCGCGCGGTTGACCGGGTTCTCAGGCCACTGAGCAAACCAACCTTCTCCTGATCGAAGCCCTGACATGGAGGAAAACATGGAAGTCAAAGAGAAGGCGCACGCCGTTCTCAGCCCGAGTGGGGCTGCGAAGTGGACGGCCTGCCCCGGCAGCATCGTGCTGGAGGATGGCCTCCCGAACGAGAGCAGCCCGCACAGTCGGTGGGGGACCGCCGCGCATGAACTGGCGCAGCTCTGCCTGTGGGATGACATCGTCGAGGAGGCTTACGCCGAGCCGCTTGACGCCGAGGGCTTCGTCGACCGGGTGTTCGTGGTCGAGGGCCACGAGATCAAGGTCGACATGGAGATGGCGGACTGCGTCAACACCTACTGCTCCTATGTGCACAGCTACGGCGATCTGGCGGCAGGCGACAAGCTCTACGTCGAGGTCGAGGTGCCTCTTGAGGGTATCACCGGCGAGAAGGATGCCACGGGCACGAGCGACGCGATCTGGCACCGTGCAGACGGTGAGATCGTGGTCATCGACCTGAAGGGTGGCTCCGGTGTCATGGTCGACGCTGACGACAACCTCCAGCTCGCGATGTACGGGCTCGGCGCTGTCATCTTCCTCGGGTTCAACCCGACCCGTGTGCGCGGTGTGATCGTCCAGCCGCGCAAGAACAACATCAGCGAGTTCGTCTGGGAGCCGGCGGACATGAACCTCGTGCTCGACGAGCTGCGCGCGGGCTCCGCCGCGGTGCGTAAAGTGCACGGCAAGGGCGAGCTGGAGAAGTATCTCAACCCCGGCGAGAAGCAGTGCCGCTGGTGCCGCGCGAAGGCCACCTGCCCTGCCCTGCGCAACGAGGTCGTCGACGTGGTAACAGGGAGCGCAGCGCAGCCTGACGACTTCGCCGATCTCGACGCTCTGCCCAAGGTGCTGAGCGCGAACATCACGGCGCCAGCCGATCTCGATGCCATCGCGCTCGCTGCGTCCATGCGCGCGGCCCCGCTCATCGAGACATGGCTCAACGCAGTACGCGCAGAGGTCGACCGCCGTCTCATGGCTGGCGAGACTGTGCCGGGGTTCAAGGTCGTCGCAGGACGCGCCGGGAGCCGGGCATGGGGCGACGCCGCTGAGGCCGAGGCTGCAATGAAGGCGTCCCGGTTGAAGATCGACGAGATGTACGAGCAGAAGCTCATCTCGCCGACGCGAGCGGAGAAGCTGCTCGCCAAGGCAAAGCCGAAGGTATGGAAGAAGCTCGAAGCGCTAATCACGCGCGCCGACGGCAAGCCGAGCGTCGCTCCAGAGAGCGACCCGCGGCCAGCTTACACGGTCGCAGCCGAGGCCGATGACTTCGCGGACCTGCCGGTGCGCGACGAGCTTGACCCGGCCGCAGTGCGCCCGCTCTTTGATAAGGCCAAGGAGCTGGCAGAGATCAACGAAGACCCGTTGTTCGCATGATTGACAAGAACGGGTCCAAGAAGCACGGAGTTTTGCCTCGCGACGCTCAGCTCAAGCTGATAGCCGCGAGCAAGATCGGGAAGCCGGGTAGCCTCATCCGGCGGAGGGAGATCGACAAGGCGTACCGCTACGTCGAGACCTTCTACCCCGAATTTCTGAGGCGAGAAAGTCGATAAGGAATAGTGAAGATGAAAGTATTGATTGAAAATGCAAGGTTGGCCTTCCCCGATCTGTTCGAGGCGAAGGCGTTCGAGGGCGGCAAGCCGAAGTTTGGCGCAGCCCTCCTCATGGAGCCCAACAACCCGGCGATTGGCAAGCTGCGGGCGGCAGAGAGCACCGTAGCCAAGGAGAAGTGGGGCGCCAAGGCCGACACCATCCTGAAGGAGATCATCGCGAACGGTCGTCAGGTCGTGCAGGACGGTGACAAGAAGGCAAGCTACGACGGTTATGCCGGGATGCTGTTTGTCAATGCAAACAGCGACACCCGGCCGAGCGTGTACGACCGGGACAAGACAGTTCTTGCAGCCGGCGGCGGGAGACCGTATGCTGGCTGTTACGTCGACGCAACCGTCGAGGTGTGGGCGCAGGACAACAAGTTCGGCAAGCGCATTAACGCGCAGCTCACCGGGGTACGGTTCCGCGCTGACGGGGACAGCTTCTCGGCTGGCGCACCGCCAGCAGAGGCCGACGACTTCGCCGATCTCGGTATCGACGAAGACGGTCACGATCCCCTGCTCGACTGAGCAGGGACGGGGCGCAGCGCTTTGTTAGGGGGTTGCTGCGCCCCGAGCCCCTTCAGGAGAACGCAACATGGACCACTGCCCGCACTGCGGCTATTCTTCCATCATGCCCATACCCCCGGCCGGGTTTCATCTCCTGACCGAGACACAGCGCACCATCTGCCGCTCGCTCATGCGGGCGCGAGGCGCGATGGTCTCGGCTGAGACCCTTGCCGCGGAGGCCGGGCTCAACGGCGCGAAGTCTCTCGGCGCGACCTTGGTCGACGCGCGCAAGCGCCTCCCTGCGCTCAGGGACCACATCTTCTCCCGGCAGTGGGTCGGCTACGGGTGGATCGCATGAACAAGCAGCTCTACTTCGACACCGAGGTCTTCTGCGAGACCCCGCTGAAGGATGGGCTGCACATCTACGCCGAGAAGGCGGAGATAATGATCGCGACATGGGCGCTGGACGACCCTCTGACGGGCGCTGAGGGCGAGATCGTCATCGAGGACTGGACAGAGACGGGCGGACCCTCCGACGCGCTCCTAGCGCATCTGGCGGACCCTGACGTGGACATCATCGTGCAGAACTCGATGTTCGACCGCACTGTGGCCCGGTGGGACGGCCGTGTCGACCTGCCGGTGGAACGCATCCACGACACGATGGTCATGGCGCTGTCGCATGGCCTGCCGGGCTCGCTCGACAAGCTCTGCGAAGTGTTCAAGGTCCCGGTCGATCTCGCCAAGGACAAGGAGGGTCGCTCGCTCATCCGGTTCTTTTGCAAGCCCCCGACCAAGGCGTCGAAGGACAAGCATCGGCGCACGCGCCACACGCACCCGAAGGAGTGGGCGCGGTTCCTTTCCTATGCGGGCTCCGACATCTCCTCCATGCGTTACATCCACAAGCGCATCCCGAAGTGGAACTACCCCGGCACGCCGCGGGGCAACCAGCAGTTCTCGACCGAGCGCCAGCTCTGGCTGCTCGACCAGACGATCAACGACAGGGGAATGCACATCGACCTTGAGCTGGCCGAAGGCGCCCTGCGCGCGGTCGACGCGCACCAGAAGGTCATGGGCGACCGGGTCTTCGATCTCACCGAGGGTGATGTTGCCGATGCGAAGAAGCGCGACCAGCTCCTCCAGCACCTCCTGAAGCAGTTCGGGGTCAGCCTGCCGGACATGCAGAAGTCGACGCTTGAGCGCAGGCTCAACGACGATAACTTGCACCGGATCGTCCGGGAGCTGATCGCGATCAGGCTCGACGCATCGACGACCTCGGTCTCGAAGTACAACACCCTGCTCAAAGGCGTGTCAAGCGATGGCCGTCTTAGGGGCACAATACAGTTCTGCGGCGCGGCGCGCACCGGTCGCGATGCCGGGCGTCTGTTCCAGCCGCAGAACCTCCCCCTGCCGAATATGTCGAACGCTGACATCGAGTACGCGATCTCGGCCTTCAAGACCAACGCAGCGGACCTGCTGCTCGACAACCCGATCAAGGCCGCGTCGAATGCCATCCGTGGGGTCGTGGTGCCCCGCCCCGGTCACAAGCTGGTCGTCGCCGACCTCAAGAACATCGAGAGCCGTGTGCTGGCTTGGGGCGCGCGCGAGGAGTGGAAGCTGCGCGCGTTCAAGGAGTATGACAACGGGGTTGGGTCTGACCTTTACATCCTCGCGTATGCACGCGCTTTCAATATACAACCCGAGCAGGTTGCCAAGTGGCAGAGACAGCTCGGAAAAGTGATGGAGTTGGCTCTAGGATTTCAAGGCGCGGCGGGCGCCTTTGGTACGATGGCGACCCTCCTCGGGATTGACCTTCCAGCGGAGACAATCGAGCTGCTTGTGAAAAACTGGAGGGAGACCAACCCGAATATCGTCAAGTTCTGGTACGCGCTCGATGCCGCTGCGCGCGAGGCGATCATCCAACCCGGTGTGATGACGAGCGTCGGCACCGCGGCGAAGTTCCACGTCAAGGACAACTGGCTCAGGATGAAGCTGCCGAGCGGCCGCTTCCTGTGCTACTCGATGCCCGCCATCGTCGAGCACCCGATGTTCGAGAACGCGACGTCGATCTCCTATATGGGCGTCAACAGCTACACCCGGAGGTGGGAGCGGCTGCACACCTATGGCGGCAAGCTGGCCGAGCACTGGACGCAGGCTGTCGCCCGTGACGTGCTGTTCGAGAACAGCCTGCTGATCGAGGAGGCGGGCTTCCCCATCGTGATGAAAGTCCATGACGAAACGATCACGGAACCGGTTGACAGCCCCGAGTACACAACCTATCGGTTGTGCCAGTTATTGTCGAACCGGCCGACATGGGCAGACGAAAGCCTTCCTCTATCGGCAAGCGGCGCAGAGATGATGCGCTACGCCAAGGAGGATTGAATGCGCGAGAGCACGGTCGAAGAGTATTTTGATAGTCAGGTGCGCCTCTCGGGTGGCGATGTGCGCAAGGTCGAATGGATCGGGCGCCGGGGCGCACCTGACAAGCTCGCCGGGTGGCCCAACGGCAATCACGGGTTCGTCGAGCTGAAGCGCCCCCGTGGGCAGGTTGAAGCCCACCAACTGAGAGAGCACACCGCAATGCGGCGCATGGGTTTGCCCGTGGCAATCGTGTCGACCTTTGCCGAGGTCGACGAATATGTGAGGAGGATGAAATGAAAAATTACATAGGCTGCGCAGCGGACCTTGCTCTGTTGGCCTTCGGTTTCTTCATGGTCATATTTATAGGCCGCGCGATGTGGTCGCTGGCGGGCGCTGTCGGGAGGTTGTTCTCATGACACAAGACCCCCGGCTGGACGTCAAGCTCCCCCGCAGCGCGATCCTCACGGACACGCGCGTGCGCCTGTCCTTCCTGCCCGACGCCGAGCCTGAGCGCATCATCTCGGCCGAGAAGGAAATCCCGCAACAGCGCCTCTTGCAGATGGCGCCGATGATGCGACAGGGCAAGGTCCGCATCCAGATCAAGGCAGGCTTTGCCGACGAGCGCAGTATCATACTCACGCCCTGTGAGCTGCTGATCCTGACGCAGACGGCTGACCAGTTCCTTACGAAACTCCCGGCGTGACGTGCCGTCCCGCTGGAGATGAGCAGTGTATCGGCAAGCGCGCCTACCCGACATCGGCCGAGGCCAAGCTCGCGATCCGCGCGATCTTGGATCGACGCCGGCGCAAGCACATCAAGCGCAAAGGACCGGGTTGGGTTCTTGCCGAATACCGCTGCGCCGTGTGCAACAAGTGGCACCTCGGGTGACGGAGCTATGGACCCCGAGAGCGTGGCAACCCCCGATGATCGAGCACATCCGGGAGCACGAGCGCTGCCTTATTTTTGCCGCAATGGGCTCGGGCAAGACCTGTGCTGTGTTGACCGCTGCCGCCGCTGACGATCTCATCTACGATGGCCCGTCGCTGGTTGTCGCGCCGAAGCGGGTCGCGCTCAATACGTGGCCCGCAGAGGCGAAGAAGTGGGAGCACCTGCGCTCGCTCGATATCTCCCCGATCATCGGCCCAGAGGCGCAGCGCTTGGCCGCGCTGAAGCGCGACGTGCCTGTATATACTGTCAATTATGATAACCTCGTCTGGCTGGTGAAGCACTACGGCAACAAGTGGCCGTTCAGGAGCATTGTCCCGGACGAGACGACCCGGCTCAAGGGCTACCGCACGAGACAGGGCGGCGCGCGTGCGCGTGCGCTGTCGGCTGTCGCGCATCGCTTTGTGAAGAAGTGGGTCGGCCTGACCGGAACGCCGGCGCCGAACGGCTATCAGGACCTATGGGGACCGATGTGGTTCGTCGACCGGGGCGAGCGCCTTGGCCGCAGCTACGACGCCTTCCACCAGCGCTGGTTCAAGCTGAAGCACGGGAGCGACAGCAAGCACGGGCAGTATGTGCTCGCGCATGAAGCCTGCCGCGATGAAATCGACGCACGCATCAGGGATGTCTGCATCACGATAGACCCCAAGGACTACGGGCTGGAGGTCGACGAGATCATTGACGTGCCTGTCTATGTCGATCTCCCGGCGAAGGCACGCGGGCACTACAACGCCGTCGAGAAGCACTTCTTCACCGAGCTGCGCTCAGGGGAGATCGACGCGGTCAACGCCGGGGTGAAGTCCGGCAAGCTGCTCCAGATGGCCAGCGGCGCCGTGTTCCACACCGGGACCGAGAAGACGTGGGAGGTCGTCCACGACGAGAAGCTGGACGCGCTGGAGAGCATCTTCGGGGAGGCGGGCGGTATGCCGCTCTTGGTCTCGTGCTGGTGGAAGCACGACTATATCAGGATCAAGGAGCGTTTTCCGCGGGCGCGCGTCCTCGACGACAAGAAATCAACCGAAGACGCATGGAACCGGGGCGACATCCCGATGCTGCTGGCTGCGCCGGGGAGCGCCGGGCATGGGCTCAACCTGCAATACGGCGGCAACATCATCGTCGAGTTCAGCCAGTTCTGGGATATGGAGCTGCGCGAACAGATCGCCGAGCGTATCGGCCCCCTGCGGCAATTCCAAGCCGGTCTCGACAGACCGGTGTACCGCTATTCGATCCTCGCGCGTGACACGATGGACGAGACCGCCTTGCATCGGCAAGCGCTCAAGGTATCGGTGCAGGATGCCCTGCTCGAAGCAATGAAGAGGAGAAGCTAATGGCGTCGAGAGTGACTGGTGAGAACATGGTCGAGCTGACCTGCGACACATGCGGCGCTCATGCGCCGCCAGCGGTCGAGATACTGAAGAACCACGGGCTCAACCGCATGGGCTGGCATTGCTCCGGCGGCGTGCATATCTGCCCGAACTGTGTAACCCCTGAGATGGCAAAGGGGCCAAAGAGATGACGGACATCGGACACAATTCAAGCGGGGAGGACCTGCGCCTGTTCATCGAGCGCATCGAGCGCTTGGAGGAAGAGAAGAAGGGCATCGCCGATGACATCAAGGATGTCTACAGCGAGGCGAAGGCGACCGGGTTCGACGCCAAGATCATGCGCGAGGTCATCCGTATTCGGAAGATGGACAAGGCCGTGCGGGATGAGCGCGAGGCCATCCTCGACAGCTACCTATCGGCCCTCGGGCTGCTCTGACGGCGACGTCGGGACAACACTGATCGACTTGGCCCAATCAATCAGGGCAACAAGCTGGTCAGTGTTGTCTTGAGCCGCCTTCAATTTGGCAGGAAGTTCCGCACAGCGGGTTCCTGAATAAGCGATGCAGGCGGCGTCGGTGACGGCGGACAGGTCAGCGTTGCCGGGTGTGCTTCGATAGCTTTCAGCGTTGGCGAGCAGGCGCTTGTAACCAGCAATAGCGCGGTCGCGATCAGCTTTGATCTCATTTTCTTTCCTCACGTTGATATCAGTGTACGCCTGTGCGACACGTATAAGGTTCTGGTCTTGGACCTCCTGCGCCCGTCTCCCGGCGGCGCGATACGCCTTGACCGTGTTGTTGTGGACGACAAGGAGTTGAGCGCTCCGCTCCTTCTCCCGGCGGACATTGTCCCGCAGGTGGTTGTTGGACCGCCAGAGCCACGCGCAGAGCGCGAGCGCAACGATCAGGGCGAACTGCCACGGGTTGCGCTTGGCGAAGCCCAGAGCGGCTTGAAACGCCTGCTTGACGAAGCCGAAGCCCTTCAGCGCGTACTCGATGATGAGACCGGGGATCATTGCTTGTCTAACGTTACTTGGTCGCCGTCGCGCAGCGTGCCGTTGTCGTCTTCCCGGCTGTCCACACTCGCGGTGCCCTCTTTCCAGTTGACCTTGAGCGCGCGAATGGACACGAAAGCCGTGTAGGCCACCATGCCGAGCAGGAAGCCGTAGGCAAGCCACATCGTTATCTGGTAGAACTTGTCGAGCCGGTCAGATGCCGGGGCGTCGAACCACCGGATTTGCGACAGCGCCCAGATAATTCCTCCAAAAATGACCGGCACACTTCCCGCGAAGAAAATGTAGACCAGCGTTGCGCGGCCGTCCTTTGAGAAAGGAAACCACGAGATCGGGTTCCAGTTCATATCGCTACCCCTTGTATAGTGCTGCCTCCTCGGCGCGCCTCCGTGTAAGGCCGTTCAAGACCTTGCCCTTCTGCTTGTTCCACTTCGCGAACTCAAGCGCAGCGCCGGCATAATCCCCGGCTTTGTGCTTGCGCAGAAGTGTGCTGTCCCCCAGACCCTCCGCGAGCGTGTCAGCGTCGTCGTCGAGCCCGACATTATACGCGAACGACACGAGCGCGTCAAACCGCCCCTGTGTCGTGGGCGCTCCGCCGAGCAGGTGCTCGACGCCTGCGGCGAACATCGCGATGTCCCGCGCGAAGCGGTCGTCAGCCTGCTGTTGCGTCCAGACCGTGCCCATCTTGATGTCCCGCCCGGTTGACCCCCAACCGATTGTCGGCACATCGTTCGGCGTCGGCATGTACGCCTTGAGACGGCATTGCTCATAGCTCTTTACGAGGTCGATACATTTGGTGCTCGGTTTCATACCTTCATTCCTCTAGCGGCGAACCAGACCAACAGCGCGACGAAGCCCCAGAGCAACATCTGCCACACGGTCTTGATGACACCTGCGCCAACATCGTGCCGAAAGCGATCTGTGATGCGCTTCTCCAACGCCTTCGCGATTGCGTCGACGTCTTCGTCTGTCAGCGTGCGGTGGCTTTCCTCTGGACTGCTCTGCGACATCGCCTTACCTCTTGTCGATAGGGCGCTTGACGCAGTCAGGCTTGACGCAAGGCTCCGTGCCGTTGCCGGTGACATTGACCGGCTCCTGATAGCCTGTGGTTTCGCACGCTGTCACCAGCAGGGCGAGGGCGAGAATTGCAAAAGTTTTCATGTCAACCTCCTAGTCAAAGTCAATGGTGATGGCCGATGTTGACGGCCCGAATTTCTGCGTCGGTATAGCATCGCTTGTGGTCCAAGTCCACACCCCGGTGGTGTATGTCGCGGACGCACGGCTTAACGCGACAGACCCATTCGGGCCGCTTATTGTCATTGTCGTCCACCCGCTGTTCGCTGCGCCGGTGATAACCAGCACGTAGCTCGCGCCGCCACCGCTGCCTTCGTCGTAGTACGCATCGTCGACCGGAGCGCCCGCGTATATGTTCGATGTTCCGTCAGATATGGAACCAAGCGGGATCGAGCTAGAGTACCCGCGTTGTCTGTTCTGAAGACCAGCCGATCCCGCCCCGCCGGTTGTGACCATCTGCGTGTCGAGGTGGCCCCCAACACCGCCGCCTCCGCCGAAGCGGCCAGACTGGATGAACCCACTCATGTGCGATAGCCTATGAGCACGACCTTCAGCCCCTTGGCGCCGGTGCCAGCGACGTCGATGTCGATGGTAATCTCAGCGTCGTCTGCGAGAGCGCTGTCGGAAATGACCGCCGCGGTTGCTGCCGTGAGCGACGTCTTCTCGTTCGCGTCTATCGTGAGCTTGGTCGACAGGATCGACACGCCGCCCTCATTGATGTCGACGGTCGGGATGCCCGAAGAGGAAACGGTGTTGAGCGACGCGCGGACCTCCAGCAGTGTGAAGGCGTAAGGCATTCTGAACGTGATCTTCGAGGTGCCCGTCGTGATCGCGGTCGTCTCATCGCCGACGGCGATCTGGATGTGCTCCTTGGGCTTGATCGCCGCGTTGTACTGGCTGGCGACAATGGCCGCGAGGATCGCAGAGTACGCCTGCACATCGGAGCCGATGGCGAGGCCGAGATTGGTACGCGCGCCTGACGCGGTCGACGACCCCGTGCCGCCGTCAGTGACCGGTACGTCCGTGCCTCCCGCCCGGTGGATCAGATTGCCTTCGACCGCCAGATTACCCGCGCTGGAGCGTGTGAGCGTGGTGTCGGCTGCGTTGCCGATGTTGAGCCCGGCGAACTCGGGGCTGTCTGTCGTGGCGAGCCCGAGGCTGGCGCGTGTCGCTGTGCCGAACGCGCCGATAGCGGTCTCAAGGGATTGCAGCGCGGTCTTGACCGAGACGTCATCGGGGATGATGGACCCGGAGAACGCGCCGAGATCACCATCCGTGAGCGTAACCCCGAGTAGGGCTTGGACGAGCGCGTCGCTGCTGCCCGTGCCGGGGAGCGCAATGACGTTGCCGTTGGCGTCGAATGAGAGGTAGAGCCCGCCGCGGTTGGCGCTCGGGGGAATAGCCAAAGAGGCTGTCTCACCGACTGGCGCAAGTAGGGTGCGGCCTTGCTTCTCGGCGACTTGCTGGACAAGCGCTGTGAGCTTGTCGAGCGCGTCGTTCAAGACCTCCGGGTAGAAGCCGCCGGTGTTCGTGAAGACCGCAGACTGGAGCGCCGGCACCTTGCTCAGCACGTAAGCCTTCTTGCCTGTGGCAAGCGCCGTCGTCAGTGTGACCGTGCCGCCCGGTGAGGTGTCTTGGTCCGCGTTGACCGCGACTGTGTAGTCGACGCCATAGGTGAGCGTCGTGTCGACCCCGGTCGCAGTGACCCGGCTTATGACAGACACATCCGAGCCGCTGAACACCACGAAGGCGAACGGCAGAGAGGTCAGTGAGCCATCGCCGACGTAAGGCCCGGCTACCCGTGTTTCGCTCTGTACAGTCATGGTGTCTCTTTACCCCCGTTTGATGCGAGCGAGTGCGTTTACTTGGGCGGAGGCCCCACAAGCGGGGCTTGCGGCCCTGCCTCTCCGTTGAGATAGGCCGTTGTGCCCCGCACTGTGCGGTCGACCTGACCCGCCGGATAGTGCAGGAGTATACCCAACAGGTTGTTTCCAGCGCGAAGCAGCGCCTCGTCAACCTCTCCCTGTTTGACCTGCTTGCCGAACTTGGTCATCTCCGAGAAGATGCGCGCACCGGCCGGGCCGGTATAGTCTGCGCGGTCGAGCCCGATGGCGCCGATCTCGCGAAGCCCGATCATAGTGCCGGTCATGTACGAGAGGTTGTCCTTGGCGACAAGCGACCACAAGTCATCGTCGTCCCCGCTGCCGCCCTTCAGGGCGTAGTGCAACAGCGACGTGAGCGTCGCCGGGACAATGGAGAGCAGGGCGAAGTCAATCGCGAAGTATGGCAGGTCGCTTGCGCCAACGCGGCGTAGTTCCGCCGTGCGGTCCGCCATGAGGTTGAACGTCGCGGAGAAGTACGAGTAGAAGTTGGTGAAGAGCTTCTGCCACACCCCGCCGCGCTGGACCCCGGCGAGGTCCTTTATCTGCCCGCCGCCTTGGCTGTCGATCACGGCTTGGTTTGCGAGCATAACCGCCCGGTCGTGCTCTTCACCCCCGGCCATAGACTTCTCGTACTGGCCGAGCCACGTCGGGACGTCAGCGATCAACTGCGCCTTGGCGATGAAATAGAAATACGAGCCGGTCACAGCGTCGATCATGTCGCCCGGTACTGCGCGCTCGATGGTTTTGCGCAGCGGAGACTTGTCCGTGATCTGGTTGCGGATTTCGTTGATCTCGCGCTGCATCGTGTTCGCGCGCTGTTGCATGAACGAGGAGTTCTCGTAAATCCAGTCGAGCTTCGCGTTCATCTTCGCCGGGTCTTTGAACAGCTCGGCGATCCCTCGGCCCACCCACTTCGTCCCGATGCGCGACATGGACTGCGTAAGGCCAATCGGCTGGAGCAACGAGGTCCAGAGATTGAGCCCGAGCCCGGCGACCGTCGCGCCGGTGCGCAGGTAGTTGATAGACGCCTCCACGGCGTTCTGCGCCGGGATGTCGCCCATCGCGATGTCCTCGAACGCCTTGCGCATCCAGCGCAGCGTCTCAGGGCCATAACCCGAGCGAATGGCTGCGTCCACCGGCCCGGCGCGCAACATCCGGTTGACGTCGATCAGGGCCTCGTGATGTGTGAGATCGTGGATGACCTCGTTGACGTGCTGGAAGATGACGCCCAAGTCCTTGCGCAGCGGTCGGTCGACGTTCTCGGCGCGGGCCTTGGTGTGCCCCCGGCGGGTCGTCGCGCTGGTGTGGGCGCCGCGCTGCATCTGCGCCAGCACCTCGGCCGCGGTGTCGCCCTCGGCCTTCGAGTTGCGGGCCGGGTCGTACTTGATCCGGTAGTAACCACCGCGCATCGGGTATCCATTAAGATCGAACGGAATCGCTTCGACTTTCTCTGGTGTGACACCGGTGACGCGACGCTCCTTGGCTGCGATCTCGGGCCAGAAGCTATCGAAATAATCCCATATATCCTGCACGAACTTGGCGTGCTTTTCAGTCAGCGGAGCGAGAATGGCTTGGACCTGCGCCTCTGTCCAGCGGTCGCCGTCGATGATACGTTGGCGGTTGCTCTCGTTGCCCCAATTGAGAGCGACGGCGAGCCGGTCCTGTAGCGAAATGCTGCGGCCGATGGCCGGCTCGAAGGTCTTCGAGGTGAGGTTGTCGCCCTTCAAGATGCTGAAGATGTCGTGAAGCTTCTTCATTGCGTCCTGCGTCATGGACGCTTCGCGGTCCCCGGCCTCGTTGAGCGGGCGCATGAAGTATTCCCAGACGTTGCCGCCGTACTTGTTGCCGTCCATGATGTGCGTCATGTTGGCGATTTTCTTGTGGGCCGCGAAGAAGTCGGCGAAGCCTTCCTTGACACGTTCAAGCCACGTGCGTGAGCCTAGCGGGATGTCGACCGTGCGGTACGCGTTCTCTTCGACCGTCGTCGCGACCTCGTCAACCGCGGCTGCGAAGTCGCGGTTCTTCTTGGCTGTGAGCAGGGTCTTCTTCAGCCGCCCAAGATGCTCGATATTGCGCACCGCGTCGACGAGCCCACGCATCTCCTCGACGGTCAGCTCCTTGTACGAGGTGCGCCGGGCTTCGTCGAGTAGGTCTTCGGAGATAACAGGCTCGAAGCCGTTGTCCCTCATGCGCTCGACCCACTGGACGAGACTGCGGCGCCGCTCGATCTGCTTGCCTGTGGTCGACACCCGGAGGTCGAAGCGCTCCAGCAGAGCGTCGATCTGCTCGATGTAGTCGACGTCGATATTCTTGCGCGTGCCCGCGTTCTCGAACTTGCGCAGGTAGGTCAGCGCCTTGCGGATTTCGTCGAGCGTGTTCTGCGCCACCTTGGCGCCGTAGAAGTTCACCAACTGGTTGCGCGTCTCGACCCCGGCCTTGGCCGTGTCGTTCGCTGCAATCGCTTCACGCGCGGCCTTCTCGGCCCGGCGCTCTGCCGCCTCGAACTGAGCCGGGCGGACGTGCCGGACCTTGAGCCGGGAGACGACATCCTCGGCCATGCGCTTCGCCGCAGCGGCCAGCGCGCGGGTGTTGCCCTTGGTCTGCGCGACTGCGCGCATCTGCGTGGCGATGAACCGGCCGCGCACGTCGTTGTGCACTGCGCTCACCGCTGCGTCCTGCATCGCCTTGTCGCTGGTGATGTCGCCGTAGCGTTCGAGCAAGCGCTGCTCGGTCTCGATCTCGATAGCCTCGGAGAGCTTCGGGGTCAGGGTGAGCGTCTGGATGAAGTGATCGGCGCTGGAGAAGCCGAACAGCTCGGCGACGTTCGCCGGGTCGAGCCCGTCCTTGGCTGTCATTCCCCGGAGCCGGGTGCGCTGGTCTTCAGTCAGCGCGTCGCTGTTGAGCTTGGTCGGTCCCTCGACCGCTTCACCGTTGAGCGTGCCCTTGCGCATGAACTCGATGGCCCGGTAGACCGGCTCTGCGGCCACGTCAGCGGCGACCTCTTGGCGCATGAGCTTGCGCAGTGCAGCGACCTCGCGCTGTCGCTTCTTCAGCTCCTTGCCCAAGGCGTTGCGCCCGTAGCGCATGTCGTTGAGACTGCGCCGGTCGAGCGTGCTCTCGGCTTCGCGTGTCGCGTCCGCGCCGAGCGACTGGTACTCTGCCCACTCCGCATCGGTTAGGTGCGGCGGCTTCTCGCTGAGCGCCGGGGTGAAGCCGAAGTCGTTCTCCGCTTCCTCGATCTCGGCATCGGTCGCGATCATCCGGCTGAACACGCCCGTGACCTCCGGGGTCATGGTGACGTTGAGCCGGGTGATGTCCTTGTACACGGAGATGAGCCACGAGCGGAAGCGGCCGAACAGCGAGCGCAGCTCAAGGCTCGGCGCCTTGCCCGCGAACAGGTACGCCTCGAAGCTGCGTGCAAAGGTCTCGTGATGCTCGCGCTGTTCGCTCGGCCCCATCTGGGACCACTCGGTCAAGCCCCGCACGCCGACATGGTTGAAGAAGGTGTCCAAGTCCTGCACGACGCGCGCCGGCGCGTCAGGGCGCTGTGCGACGTCGACCATGACCTGAAGGAAGAAGTGCCCGGTCTCGTGGAGGAATGTGGACAGGTCAGCGCCACGCAACAGGGTGATGACGCTCGGCGCCTGCGTGATGTCTTCAGCGAAGGCAATCTGGCCGCGCGCAGCGCCGGTCTTCTGAAACAGCGGGAAGCCGCCAGCGGCGACCTCGGCGAGCTTGTCCGTAATTTCGAAGCCGAGGTGTGTATCCTTGCCGGGTGGTAGTTTTCCCTCCGCCAGATCGACCAGACTTTTACGTGCGTTTTGAAGCCAGTCGACAAGTTTCTGCCGCCTTTCTTCTTCACGCGACCCATCTGCGTTGTCGAATTTGCTAAGTTCTTCCTCGCGGATTTTGAGCGCGTCCATGTAAGCGGGGACAGCGCCGTCCATGCGGTCGGGGTGGTTAGTGTCCTCTATGACGGCGCGCAGTTTTTCGATGTTGTCGACCAGCTTGGCGCGGTACTGTGCCCACTTTTCGGCCAACGCCTCCGGGGTGTTCTCCGCCAGCTTTCTGTCAATTTCCTCGATGACGTCTTGTCTAGTGGCGCCTGTCTTTACGCCGAGCGCCATATCGCCGGTGATCCGCGCTACCAGCTCCTCTGCCTCCTTCTCCGGCGTAGTCCCGCCGAACTCACGCACCGGCATCGGCGCAACTTTGCCGCCGCGCTTCTTGATGAGCCCGTTGACGATATTCGGGAGGTTGCGGTCGTAGAACCAGCCGCCTTGGCTGAACATCTGCGCGTCGGCGTTGATTACGTCAGGACCGTTGAGCCCCCGGTCGAACGCATCGGCACCGAACTGCCCGAGGACAGTCTTCGCCTGCTCGCGGGTCATGTCGACAGTGCTATAGCCCGATACAAACTCACCATGTCCGCCTTGGATAATGGCCTGAGCGATGTTCTCCCGCGCCTCCGGGAAGCCGAAGCGCACCCGGCCGTCGGCTTGGGGCTCTACCGTGATCTCGCCGCCGAGCGCTTGGCCAGTGCGCCCGCCGTTCTGCTGGCTCCCGTTTATCCACGCGATGCGGGTGTAACCGTTGTCGACGGCCCACCGGATCGCCCGCTTCATGGCAAGCTCAGGGTAGGTCGTCTTGAAAGGCGCGTTCGGCACGCCGCCGTTGGTGATGAGACCCTTCGCGACGTCAAGCTCTCGGCCGAGAAGCCCGGCTTCTTGGACGAGGTTTGAGTACTCGGCTTGCACTTTTGCGAGTTCCAACACCGGGTCGCCGGTGATGTCGGCTACCTTTTCCGCGTGTCCTGCCTCTTCGGCTGTGGTCGCATCTGCCAAAAATTGCGCGTCGCGCTGGCTGGTGATAGCTTTTGCTTTTACCGACGCGGACGCAGAGAGCGCGCTGTATCGCGCCCACGCTTTTGCCCGAGCCTTGGCCGCGTCAATCATTTGCCGTTCGGTCGCGACGCCTGCGACAAACTCGCCTGTTATCGACTTGAAATGGGCGTCTGCCGATTTCGCCGCGCTCTCCAACGACAGCATAGCCGCTGTGTAAGGGGCTGTGCTCAGCCCTTCTGCCTCCGGGAAATTTTCCTTTACGAAGGCGTACATCTTGTCCGCCGCCGCGAAGGCTTTCGCTTGCGCTTCGTCGAACGCCTTCTGCGCGGCCTCTATCTTCGCGGGGTCGACCGGCTGCTCGTACCCCTCGTCGCGCCCCTTCTGGTGCCAGTCGCTCTGGATTTCCTCGATGAACAGGATCGGCTTACCATCGGCGTGGTGCTTCTCCATGAACCGGATATGCGTGACGACGCCGTCCTCATCCCAATGCGAGGTCGCGGTGCGCTTCGGATTGTGTCCTTCGCCCGGTGGGAGGGTCAGCAACAGCTCCCGATAGCTCTCGTTGTCAGGGTCGGTCGAGTAGCCGGCGAACTGCGCGGCGCCATCCTGCTCTCGCGCTTCTCCACGATAGTATTCCATGAGGTCGTCGCGGACGTGATCGCGCTCGTCCTCTTCCCACTGCTCCCAATACTTCTCGGTCGCCTCGATCTGCCACGCCTCGACAACGTCCTCGGCCTCTTCGCGCGTCGCAAAGACCTCGTTGCCATCCTCGTCGGCCAAGCGCCCGCCCTGAGCATCGAGCGCATAGTAGTTCGTGCCGTAGATCGGGCTCTCGCCCCGGTTGTTGATAACGTCGGCCGCTTCCCCCATGCCGGGGAGGTTGAACAGGTCCGGGTGCGCCCCGATGACCTCGCGCTCGACTGCGCCCACGAGACCGTGATCTTCGGGCTTGAAGTCGCGCTCAGCCTCGCGCCGGTTCTCGTAGACCCTCTCGTCTATTTCGTAGTCATCCGGCTCTTGAAACTGCCCGCCGAGCACGACCTCCTTGAGCACGATACCGCGCGACTGGAGCAGCGACGCCAGCTCTTCGCGCGTGATCTGCGCCTTCGGCCCATCACGTTCCTGCCGCATTTCGAGCAGATCGAACACACCGGACCAGAAGATTTCCTCGGTCTTTACACCCGGCGCGTTCTGCAAGATGCCCTTCCACTCAGCCGGAGTTGCCTTGCCCTGCTTCGACGTCTCGACCGTGCGCAGCAACGAGCTGTAGAATATGTCCTCAGCCTCTTGGAAGAGGACCATCGCCTTGTCGTTGCCGAAGCGCTTCAGAAGTGTCGCCCGGTTCACGTAGCTGATCGGCTCCGTGCCGAAGACCTTTGTCGGTGTGTCGCCGATCTCCAACTGGCTATTGCGTGACGCGCGCTGCGGAGACAGCGCAAGCTCGGCGATAGGGGCGCCGTTGCCTTCCCATGTCTCGTGGGGCTTGCCCGCGTTGTGGATGCGCAGGACGACCGGCACGCTCTCAACTCCAGCGGCTTGGAGCGCTGTCATACGATGACGACCCTCGTGGCCCATGACCCGGAACTCTTCAGGGATGTACGTGATGTTGCCCTTGAACTGTGTCGTGCGCGCCGGCGTGTATGACAGGGTCAGGAAGATCGGCTGTATCTCGCCGCGCATCTTCTCCGCGTTGAGCGGCCCGGTGTGCTCCTTGATGACATCACGGCCCTTCGCGCTGAGCGTCAGCCCGAGGAACTGCGCAGGCGACATACGGACTGCGTGCGCCTTGGACTTGTTGCGGTCGTCGAAGTACGCGAACATATCGAGCAGGGTGCCGATACGATCCGGGGTCCACGACGCCAGCTCCTCGGTGTTGTCCAGCGGCACCTGCGCCCCGAAGGTCAACCCCATCGTGAACCTGACGCCCAAGGACGGTATCTCGGTGTAATAGTCTTCAGGTGTATTAGTTTCGTCATACACCTCGATCACACCCGTTGACGGGTCGACCATCCGGGTCGCGACGTTGACATTGCCGTGGCGGGTGAGCACGCTCTCCTGACCGTACTTCTCGCCGAGCGCGATTGCGGTCTCTGTGTCCATCCCCGTTATCGCGAAGCCCGGCTCGACGTTGCCGTACTTGCCGATGGTCTCGACATAGTCGACCCCGAGCGCATCGAGATCGGCCTTGAGCTTCTGGTTCCGCTCGGCGTTCTTCTTGTCGCTGAGCGCCTTGGCGTTAGGGTTAGCCGCCGTGAGGATCGTCCAGTTGCGGGTCGTCGGGAGCGTGTGGATGCCCTCCGGGGAGAACAGCCGCGCTGCCTGCCGGGGCGGGTCGTAGAGCGCCTGATCGAGTACCCGGCCGTCTGTTGTCGTGGTGGACTGGACCTTGAGCCCATAGCGGTCCGCGACGGCCAGCGGACTGACACCCATGTCCTGTGCCAAACGCCCGAAGAAGTTGCCGTAGAGCGCGGCGTAGGCGCTGTTGACCTCCGGTGTGAAGCGGTTCGCGGTGCCAAGCTCCGACGCCACCCGGTCGCGTATCTGATCGACCTCGGCGCGGAAGGTGCTGTCCTCGCTCGCCTTGTCGAACATGGCTTGCGTCTCGGCTGCGATCTCTTCCTTGGCGCTTTGGAGATAGACCGTTGCCTCCGCCTTGCTCGGGTCGTTCGGGTCGATCCGAATGTGATCGGTCAGCAAGTCGCCCACGTCCTGCGCGGTTGACAGTTCTTCAATCGGGATGCGGACATCGCCGCCAGAGCTGAGCGCTTCGCCGAGTTGCGCCGCGACAGACGGCAGGCGCTCGGACACTTGCTCAGTCGTGAGCCCCGATTGTTCGAGCACATCGACGAGCGTGTCGGCCTTGATGTAAACGTCTTGTACATCAGTGTCTTCGGCCGCGTGCTTCACAAAGTCTGCGAAGCTGGCAGGATCGCGCGAAGCGATCTTCGCGTTCTTCGCGAGGGTCTGCAACTGCCCATTCATCGCAGCCGCGCGCTCGGCGTTCTGCACGCGCTGGAAGCGCTGCTCGACCCGGTTGCTCATCTTGTTGGCGACGTGCAGCGCGGTGTTGATCGTGCCGGTGCCGACGAGCGTCGCGATGAACGTCTGCCGCAAGCTGGCCGGAATTTCGCTGACGAACTGGTCCCACGTCTTGCCCGCAGGCTGGTCGATCAGCGCGAACTGGTTGAAGTTCTGGACGAGGGTCGTCGCCTCTTCGGTCCCGACTTCGGTGACAAGGTTCTCGATGAGCCGCTTGGAGAAGCTGGAGCCAGCCTCGCCAAACAGCTTGCCGAGGGAGATGCGCTCGAACCCGGCTTCAGCCAGCGCGTCGATTGTGCCATAAGCCAACGACCGCTCGTAGCTCGCGCCCTTGTCTCTCGCGTTCGAGAACGAACCCGCGCCGGTGAGCCCGCCAAGCGCAAGCGCTGGCACCGTCGCGCCGCCGGTCGCCGCGCCGAGGCCGACACCCAGAGCCGAGTAAGGGATGCTGCGCACACCGACAAGCGCGTCGTCGACGAGCGTGTTGCCGGTAGGTGGCGCGGCGATTTCATTGGCGCCGGCGGCAGCACTTTTG
>FSSH01000508.1_pt1 | contig 47298 bp, 46 predicted proteins | sample 1166101 | NCBI WGS metagenome assembly FSSH01 (sample SAMEA32972668, study PRJEB13176) | freshwater metagenome | biome: Drinking water system; feature: Biomass in drinking water that filtered by 0.45 um membrane; material: drinking water | place: USA | collected 2012-12-20 | depth 0 m
TCAACGCGCTCTCCGAATGGCTGGAGTTGGAAATCTGGCAGGACGGTCAGGTGTTTACACAACGGTATCAGCGCGGCAAACCCGATGCCCCGCTCCAGGTGACCGGGAAGACCAAACGGCGCGGGACCCAAGTCACCTTCAAGCCGGACGGACAGATTTTCGAGACGCTCGAGTTCAGTTTCGACATCCTGGCCCAGCGGTTGCGCGAACTGGCCTTTTTGAACAAGGGCCTGGAGATCGCGCTGAAGGATGAGCGCAAAGAAAAAGAACAGATTTTCAAGTACAAGGGCGGCATCGTCTCCTTCGTCGAGCATCTCAACGAAGCCAAGACGCCGATCCATAAGCCGATCTATGTCAATGTCGAAAAGCCCGATATGATCCTCGAGCTGGCGTTGCAGTACAACGACAGCTACGCGGAAAATCTGTTTTCCTTCGCCAACAACATCAATACGAAAGAAGGCGGGACGCATCTCGTCGGCTTCAAAGCCGCGCTGACGCGCACGATCAACAGTTACGCGAACGCCAACGATCTGCTCAAGAAAGAGACCGAATCTTTGAGCGGCGACGACGTGCGTGAGGGGTTAACAGCGGTCGTCAGCGTGAAAGTGCGCAATCCGCAGTTCGAAGGTCAGACGAAGGCCAAGCTCGGCAATAGCGAAGTGAAGGGCATCGTCGAAGCGGCGGTCAACGAGGCGCTCGGCACCTATTTCGAGGAGAATCCGGCGGTCGCCAAAAAGATCATCGGCAAGGCCATCGATGCAGCCAGAGCACGCGAAGCCGCCCGCAAGGCCAAGGAACTGATTCGCCGGAAGAGTGCGCTGGATGGAGGTTCGTTGCCTGGTAAGCTGGCGGACTGCGCTGAGAAAGATCCGGCACTGAGCGAGCTCTACATCGTCGAGGGAGATTCGGCCGGCGGTTCCGCAAAGCAGGGCCGCGACCGGAAGTACCAGGCTATTCTCCCGCTCAAGGGCAAAATCCTCAACGTGGAAAAAGCCCGGTTCGACAAGATGCTCTCCAGCGACGAAATCCGCACCTTGATCATGGCGCTCGGGACCGGCATCGGTCGGAGACGAGAAGAAGGTGACAAGCCGGAGAAAGACTCGTTCGACATCGCTAAGGCGCGCTATCACAAGATTATTCTCATGACCGACGCCGACGTCGACGGAAGCCATATCCGGACTCTGTTGCTGACGTTCTTCTTCCGCCAGATGCCGGAGCTGCTGGAGCGCGGGTATATCTATATCGCCCAGCCGCCGCTCTTCAAAGTAAAGAAGGGCAAGTCGGAAAAGTATCTGAAGGACGAAGGGCTTCTGAACGAGCACCTGGCCGATCTCGCCGTCGAGGAGGTCGAGGTCTATGTGGAGAACACCCAGGGGTACATCACGGGTCGGCGGCTTCTGCCGGTGCTGAAAAAACTGGTCGCCTTTGAAACCTTCCTGTCGCGTCTGAACAAGAAGCATCACGAAGCCAACATCCTGCGGGCCTTCGTGGACGAGCCCGGCCTGGACCGCGAGTTGTTGAAGGATCAGGCGGCGCTCAGGACGGTGGTGGCCAACGCCAAGCGGGTGTTGGAAGCCATCTATCCCAAGGCGACGGCGGAGCTGACGATCGCCGAGGACGAAGAGCATCAATCCAATAAGGTGATCTGCCGGATTACGAGCAACGGCATCGTGCTCAGCATGAATCTGACGCACGAAGTCGTCGGGTCGGCCGATTTCCGCGAACTCCAGAAGCTGGCCCCCTCCTCCATCGGGTTGGGACGCGCCCCCTACAAGCTGAAAGCGAAAGGCCAGGAGCAGCAATTCTCCGGCACGGCCGACCTGGTCAAGACGATCATTGAGATCGGCAAGCAGGGGCTTGGAATTCAGCGATATAAAGGGTTGGGTGAAATGAATCCGTCGCAGTTGTGGGAGACCACGATGAATCCTGAAACCAGGACCTTGCTCAAAGTGAAACTGGAAGATGTGCCTGGCGTGGATGAAATCTTTACGATCTTGATGGGCGACGAGGTCGAGCCTCGCCGCAATTTCATTCAAGCGCACGCCCTCGAAGTCAGAAATTTGGACGTGTAAGTGGGTGACAAACAGATAGGTTTCTAGCTATGTCTGCTCGCACGTTCTGGATTGTGGTATTAGCGCTGTGGATCGTGCTGTTCGCGTTGGAAATCAATCGTGGTTCAGCGAGCATCGTTCTAGATGCATTGCCGCACTCGCTCGGAATGCTGACCGGGTGTTTGATGCCGGGATTTCTTCTGTGGGGGCTAGCTCGAGCGTTTGGTGCTTACAAGGAACCAAGTCAGAGACGGGCGATGGTCCTGGTTGGAGCAGTGATAACGGTGGTACTGATGGTTGTTGGAATGAGTTCTCATTGAAGAAAAGAGCGGAGATTCGATAGAGGCAACTTTCACTACTATAAAGTTAGGAAGCTGTCGGCTGTCAGGATCAGATAGGGGGCTAAAATGCACTTGTTTGATGACCACATGTATCAGGCTTATGAAGCTCCAATAGTGGAAGACTCAGGCAAATACAATTACGCAACATTCGAAGCCGACGGAGTAAATATATTGTCCAATGGGTGGCGGGAGAAGTTCGAGTTGTTGGCTCAAAGCAAGTTTGCCAAATTAAGGGAGAAGAATCCTGAATGGCAACCTTTTCTTGTTCGCCGTGACCATCCATTCGCCAATAGCGGAGAGCCTGAAGTTATGAAACCGCTTCAGTTCTGGTTTAGGTTGGAGAAACGAGGGTAGCCCTTTGTGTTTCAGATCCTTTGGCTGAAGGATGCTCAAAATGGGCATCCAATAAGTAAGGCCGCAGACGAAAAATACCGAAGGCGTAACGGGTATCACCCGCCCGCCCTGAGCTGTCAGAACAGCTCTATTTCCGTGTGGGGTACGTTGAGGATATTTTCGAGACGAGAACGGAAGTTGGTGACCTTTTTCAGCATCCGTGGAGAACTAGATGCCCCCTGATGAACGCTTAGGCTATATCGCAATTGAAGATGAGATGAAGTCGTCGTACCTCGATTACGCCATGAGCGTGATCGTCGGACGGGCGCTCCCGGACGTGCGCGACGGGCTCAAGCCGGTCCATCGCCGCATTCTCTTCGGCATGAACGAAATGGGCCTGGCCCACAATCGCGCCTATCGCAAGTCGGCCAAAATCGTCGGCGAGATCATGGGTAACTACCATCCCCATGGCGACTCGGCGATCTACGACACGCTGGTGCGCATGGCGCAGGACTTCAACATGCGCTATCCGCTGGTGGACGGCCAGGGGAACTACGGGTCGATGGACGGCGATTCCGCCGCCGCCATGCGGTACACCGAAGCGCGCATGACAAAGCTGGCCGAAGAGCTGCTCGCCGATATCGACAAAGAGACGGTCGATTTCGGCCCCAACTACGATGAGTCCTTGCAAGAACCGCTTGTGCTTCCGACGCGAGTCCCGAATCTGCTGATCAACGGGGCCGGCGGTATTGCGGTCGGCTACGCGACCAACATTCCCACGCATAATCTGGGCGAAGTCATCGACGGGCTGCTGCTTTTGATCGAGAATCCCGATGTGACCATCGCTCAACTGATGAAGAAGATTCCCGGCCCCGATTTCCCCACCGCGGGATTCATTTATGGGATGAGCGGGATCAAGGATGCGTACGAGACCGGCCGCGGGCTGCTGAAGGTGCGCGCCAAGGTCAATGTGGAGTCGGATGAGCGGACCGACCGTGAGCGGCTGATCGTCACCGAGGTGCCGTACCAGGTCAACAAGGCCAAGCTCATCGAGAAGATTGCCGAGCTGGTGCAGGACGAACGGATCAAGGGTATTGCCGACCTGCGGGATGAATCGTCGGACCGCGAAGGGGTGCGTGTCGTCATTGAACTCAAGCGGGGCGAAATCCCGCTGATCGTCTTGAACAACTTGTTCAAGCACACGCAGCTGGAAACGACCTTCGGCGTGATCATGCTCGCGCTGGTCAACAACCGTCCTGAAGTCCTGAATCTCAAACAGATTCTCTCCCATTTCCTGGATCACCGGCGCGAAGTGATTGTGCGCCGGACCGCGTTCGAACTCCGGAAGGCCGAGGAGCGCGCGCATATCCTCGAAGGGCTGAAGATTGCCCTCGACAACTTGGATGCGGTGATCGCGCTCATTCGCCGCGCGCAGTCGCCCGACGAAGCCCGCGCAGGATTGATGAGCCAATTCGGATTGAGCGAGATTCAGGCGTCAGCTATTCTGGAAATGCGGCTGCAGCGCCTCACGCAGCTGGAGCGCCAGAAGCTGATCGAAGAATACAAAGAGGTGCTGAAGCAGATCGAGTATCTGAAGTCCATTCTCGCGAGCCCGGCTCTGGTGCGGAAGATCATTCAGGACGAGCTCGCGGAAGTCCGCGAGGCCTATAAAGACGAGCGGCGGACGCAGATCGTCAAAGAAGAAGCGGAAATCAGCCTCGAAGATCTGATCGCCGAAGAAGAAGTTGTCGTCACGATCTCCCATACCGGCTACATCAAACGGAATGCCGTCTCGCTCTACCGCGCGCAGCGCCGGGGCGGAAAAGGCAAGATCGGGATGGGGATCAAAGACGAAGACTTCGTCGAGACGCTGTTTACGGCGTCGACGCACGACTCGCTGCTCTTCTTTACCGATGCGGGGAAAGTGTTCTGGCTCAAGGTGCACGAGATTCCCGAAGCCAGCCGGGGAGCCAAAGGCAAGGCTCTGGTGAATTTGCTGGCGCTGTCGAAAGATGAAAAAGTGACGGCCACGATGCCCGTGAAGGAGTATCGCGACGATCGCTTTGTCGTCATGGCGACGAAGCAGGGCGTAATCAAGAAGACGGAATTGTCGGCCTACAGCAATCCGCGCCAGGGAGGCATCATTGCCCTGTCGCTGGATCAGGGCGATAAGCTCATTGCGGTGCATGTGACGGACGGGTCGCGTGAAATGCTGCTGGGTACGAAGCAAGGCATCACGATCCGCTTTAAAGAGGAAGATGTCCGGTCGATGGGCCGGACCGCACACGGGGTCAAGGGGATCACGCTGGAACCAGGCGATGAAGTGATCGGCATGGAAACGATCACGCCCGATTCAACGACGGCGATTCTCACCGTCACCGAAGGCGGGTATGGGAAGCGCACGCCGGTGAATGATTACCGAGTCCAAGGTCGCGGCGGAAAAGGCATCATCAGCGTCAAGACTACGGAGCGGAACGGCTTAGCGGTCGGCTTCCTCCAAGTGCGTGAAGGCGACGAAATCATGTTGATGGCGGCGAAGGGCAAGTTGCTGCGCTGCAAAGTCGACGACATTCGAGAAGTCGGCCGGAATACCCAAGGTGTACGGGTGCTGGACCTGGACGGCGACGATGATCGTGTTGTGGGTGTCGCTCGATTGGCCGAAGTGGTAGAGGTAGTCCCCGAGGACCAACCGGAGGCCTAGCCCGGCGGGCCTGTCTCGCCGCACAAGTCTTTCATGCACGAGCAGGCACCTTTCTCAACGCCCCCTGCCGGTCCCAAGGCCAAAAAGCCGTTGGATACGGTCGTGAAACTGGCGCTCGCGGTCTTCGTCGGCTCGTTCGCGCTTATTTGGGGCGGCATGTATCTCAGTCGGCCGGACCGGTCGATTCCTCCCTATAGTGTCGGGTCGCAACAGGGCCATCTGGTAGCGACGCATGTCCCTCCGGGAACCACCGACCAGCAGATCGAGACCTTGCTGAACCGGTTTCGCAAGGTGGGACACCGGACCCACGATTTTGGCCCCATGAAGATCCGCCCCACCACGCCGGGCGATGCCGGCAGCCGGTATCGGCGCATGCTTATCTACGTGTTCGATGATGACGGGTGGACCGATCCGGAAGTGCTCGCAAAATATGTCGCCGGCGATGCGGCGGTCGCCAAAGAGTTCGACAAGTCCGTCCGGGGATATTATCTGCTGCAAGATGAGGAAGAGGAAGGCGGGGTCGGCCCTCTGCCCAAGGCGGGCGAACTCTCGGCCGCCACGCGCGTGCTGTTCAAGGGGCGTGTGACGGATCCCCTTCCGGCGGAGGCGGAGTCGCCGGAGAAGGATAATTCGATATCACCTCTCTAAAGCGTTGGCGAATGCCCGGGTCCTGAATGGCCGCGGCATGGGCGGCGAACTCAGCCAGCTCGTTGTCAGAAGGACCGGTGTTCTGAGGGGCCGGCGTCGTCGGAGCAGGCTCCGGTTGCTGCGAAGGAATTTCGCCTACGCGCAGCACAATGTCCGTCAGAAGTTCCGATCCGGCCTCGGCATTCAGTTTGGCTAAGAGCGCGGGCTTGAGAAACGTCAGTTGCTGGAGCCAGACGGAGTTCTCGACGAGGAGATAGAGTTTGTGGAAGCGGATCTGGACGGGCCAGGTGTGCGAGCTGATCGGTTCTCCGACAAGGGCCGGCCATTGTTGCTGGATCCGTACCTCCACGAGCCTGGTTTCCAAACCGAGTTGTTTGGCCACGCTGGTGAGGATCGTACCGAACGAGACGAGAGGACCGGAGCCAACCATAGGCCATCTTAGGCTTGGAGCGTGAAGAGGGTCAAGGCATCGGCCCAGCAAGAACGATATGTCGAAAGAAAAAGAAGATCAGTATAAAGCCGTCGTCACGAACCGGAAGGCCTATCACGACTACTTCATCGAGGAGAAATTCGAAGTCGGGATCGTCTTGTTGGGCACCGAGGTCAAGTCTCTCCGGGACGGACGCGTGAATTTGTTGGACAGCTATGCGTCGGTGCGCGACGGCGAGGTCTTTCTGCACCATTGCCATATCAGTCCCTACAGCCACGGCAACATGATGAATCACGATCCGATGCGGGTGCGGAAGCTCCTCCTGCACAAGAAGGAGATCAACAAGCTGCTCGGCAAAACGCAACAGAAGGGACTGACGCTCATCCCGCTCCGCCTGTACTTCAACGACCGAGGTCGTGCGAAGCTGGAGCTTGGATTGGCAAAAGGGAAGAAGCTCTACGATCGACGAGAAACCATCAAGACGCGTGAAGCCGGACGCGAAGTCGAACGAGCCATTAAAGACCGAAAATAGATCCCTGCCTCCGCCCGTCTTCTCCAGTTAGTCGCGCGCACCTTTTGTTCCTCCTCACGCCAGCTCTCTCGTCGATGATAAGCGCCTGAAAAGCATCCGGTTTTATATGAAGTAATGGGGTTCATCGGCCGGTGATGGTGTGCCACTTGACTTTAGTACTAGTTAGAACTATCTTCCTGGGGTGACCGTTCAGCTAACTCACTTTGGGGGTGCCATATGAAGGCGTTCTTTCGAACAGATGATGGGTGGTCCGGTATGATCCTGCGGCTCACGTTGGGCCTGGTGATGTTCCCGCACGGAGCGCAGAAACTGCTCGGCTGGTATGGTGGATTCGGTTTCGACGGCACGATGGGGTTCTTTACCCAGAAGCTGGGTTTGCCCTGGATCATTGCTCTCCTGGTCATCATCGGAGAGTTTTTCGGAAGCCTCGGTCTGGTAAGTGGGTTCCTGACGAGGTTCAGTGCGGGTTCTCTCATCGTCATCATGCTCGGGGCCATCACGATGGCCCATCTGCCCCACGGGTTTTTTATGAACTGGTTCGGGCAGCAACAGGGTGAAGGCTACGAGTATCATCTCTTAGTGATCGGCATTGCAGCGGCGCTGCTGGTAACCGGGGGCGGGAAATGGTCGGTGGACGGGAAGCTGGCGGAACGGTTCTGACGCACACGCGAAAGGAGTGACGGCGATGTTTGTCGTACTTGGTGCTACCGGACACACAGGGTCGGCGGTTGTGGAAACGTTACTGGCGCGCAAGCAGCCAGTGCGGGTCGTTGTGCGCTCAACGGATAAAGGTGCCGCATGGAAAGCGAAAGGCGCAGACGTTGCCGTCGCGTCGCTGGAGGATGCTTCTGCGATGACCAAGGCCCTCACGGGCGCGAACGGCGTCTACCTGCTGGTCCCGCCGAATTACGGCGCGACCGCGTGGCTCTCAGAGCAGCGCCAACGCATGGATCAGGCTGCCCAGGCGGTCAAAGCCAGCGGGATTCCCCACGTGGTGTTCTTGTCGTCGATCGGCGGCCATCTTGCGGCGGGCACCGGGCCGATCCGGGCCGCCCGGTACGGAGAACAGGCACTGGGAGCCGTCGCGAAGAATCTGACCATCCTGCGCCCCTGTTATTTTATGGAGAACTGGGCGCCGGGAATCGGCATGGCGAAGGGCCAGGGTCTGCTGCCGACCTTCATCGCACCGACAGCCAGGGTGCCGATGATTTCGACCAAGGATATCGGCCGCACGGGAGCGGAACAGTTGATCGCGAGCGGCCGGGGTCAGCTGGTTGTGGAGCTCGCGGGGCCGGAGGAGTACAGTCCAGATGAGGCCGCTACGGCCTTGGGCCTGATTCTCGGCAAGCCGGTGTCGACGCAACATGCGCCGCTCAGTGCGGTGGTGCCGACGTTCACGTCGTTCGGCTTCTCTACGGAAGCGGCTACCCTATTCGAAGAGATGTACGCATCATTCGCCAAGGGGACGATCAGGTATGAACGTCCTGAACAGCTTATTCGGGGCACGGTGACGCTTACTGACGCGTTGCGAGGGATGGTGTAAGAAAAGGAGGGCATCATGGCCACAGACACGACAACCACAAAATCTGTACTCGGTGTCTATCAGCCCGGATCTGCGCACATGGTCGGCGATGGATTCCCTGTGCGGAATCTCTTCCCGAGCAACGACCTCGATCGAGCGGTCGATCCGTTTCTCATGCTCGACTATGCGGGGCCGCAGTACTTCCCCCCCACGGACCATCCGCGCGGTGTGGGAGAACATCCGCATCGGGGATTTGAAACCGTGACGATCGTGTACGAAGGTGTGCTGGCGCATCGTGACTCGACCGGCAGCGGCGGCGTCATTGGTCCCGGTGATGTGCAATGGATGACGGCGGCATCCGGAATCGTCCATGAGGAGTTTCACGAGAAGGCCTTTGCGAAGAAGGGCGGCACGCTCCATGCCATTCAGTTATGGGTGAATCTGCCGCGCGCGTCGAAAATGTCGGCGCCGGGCTACCAGACGATTCTGAACGCGGATATTCCGGTCGTCGATCTGGATGGTCGCGGGACGTTGCGAGTAATCGCCGGATCGTTTCTCGGACAGAAAGGCCCGGCGCGCACGTTCACGGCGATTCAATTGTATGACGTGCAGGTGAGAGCGGGAGGTCGCGCCTCGTTGACGGTGCCTGATGGGGACAACAGCTCGATCTTCGTGTTGCAGGGCCGTGTGTCGGTGAACGGGTCACGCGAGGCCGGCGAAGCCGAACTCATCGTCTGTGAGCGGAACGGTTCGCAGATCACGGTCGACGCGAGCGCGGAAAGCCGGCTGCTGGTGATGAGCGGTACCCCGATCGATGAACCGATTGTTCGCTATGGTCCTTTTGTCATGAATACCCGTGAAGAATTGGTGCAGGCGGCGAGGGATTATCAGGCCGGCAAGATGGGACATTTGTCGTGACGGAGAAGGGGCTTCACATTGAGGTGTATTCGGACGTCGTCTGTCCCTGGTGTTATATCGGGAAGCGGCGACTGGAACGAGCGCTGACGGAGTTCGGCGGAGCCGCACGAATAGCCTGGCGACCGTTCCAGCTGAATCCGACGATGCCGAAGGACGGGATGGATCGAACGGCCTATCTCGAAGCCAAGTTCGGGAGCCTGGACTCATTCCGGCAACTTGAGGAGCATGTGCTGGCCGCCGGAGCATCGGAGCGGATTGCTTTCGCATTTGAGAAGATCGCGCGGGCCCCGAACACCTTCCTGGCGCATCGACTGATTTGGTTAGCCGAACGGGAAGGATGCCAGGACGCGGTGGTCGATTCGCTGTTCCGGGGTTATTTCGAAGAGGGGGCCGATATCGGATCGATCCCCACTCTCGTTCGACTCGCTGCCCGTGCTGGATTGAACGAGGAAATCGTGGAGCGCTATCTCCAAAGTGACGAAGATACAGCGGAGGTGAAGGCCGAAGAAGCTGCCGGCCACAAGCTCGGCATTCGCGGGGTTCCCTATTTCATTGTGAACGGGACGTATGCGATCTCGGGTGCGCAGCCTTCAGGCCGATTCGTAGAGACCCTGAAGCAGATTGAGAGGGTGTTGGCGGAGAAAGATCGAACGGCGGAGTCGGCACGATGAATCAGGTACGGACAAGCCTGATCGCCGTGACCATGGTTCTTATTGGACTCGCGACTTCTCATGGCCGTGGTGAGACCATAAGCGACGATCAGCGGCTGGTTCTTGCGGCCGATGAGAATGACACGGCAACCGTGCAGCGGCTGCTGAAGGCAGGAGCCAACATTCATGTTCGTGATGGACAAGGGCGCACGGCGCTGCTTGCGGCCACCAGTCACAACCATGTCGAAAGCGCCCGGCTTCTGATAGAGGCCGGGGCCGATGTCAACGCGCAGGACAAGAAACTTGACAGCCCCCTGCTGTTGTCCGGTGCCAGTGGGTATCTGGAGATTCTCACACTCGCCCTGAGGGCCAAGCCGAACTTCAAGATTTATAATCGCTTCGGCGGTACGGCCCTGATTCCGGCATGCGAGCGCGGGCATGTCGAGGTGGTCAGGGCATTGCTCAATTCTGATGTCGACGTGAATCACGTGAACAATCTCGGTTGGACGGCGCTCCTGGAGGCTATTATTCTGAGCGATGGCGGGCCACGACACCAGGAGATCGTGCGCATGCTTGTGGCGGCCGGCGCATCGGTGAATATTCCTGATCATGAAGGCGTCACGCCGCTCCAGCATGCCCGCCAGAAAGGTTATCGAAAAATTGTGGGCACTCTGGAGGCAGCAGGGGCTCGATAACGATCTTGTGCAGGTGGAATAAGTTCATTCAATCAAGGAGGAATCGATGACATACATGAATCAGCGTCAGTCCCATATACGGATGTCCGTCTGGGGGCTGATCATGTTCACGGCCTGTGTTCTTGGATTGTCCCCTGCTCTTGTTGTAGCGGAAGAGTTGCCACGTGAGGCGGTATTGCCAATGTCGCTCGCAGCGACGGCGGCGAAATCGGCCGTCGATCAATGCGCAAAAGACGGCTATCGGGTCAGCGCGGCAGTGGTGGATCGGGCCGGCCTTTTGAGAGCGTTTCTAAGGGCGGACGGAGCCGGACCGCATACTGTCGAGAGCAGCGAGAAAAAAGCCTACACCGCGGCGAGTATGCGTGGGCCGACAGGCAATGTCGCTGAGCTGATCGCCAAAACACCGGGGCTTCAGGGATTACAGCACATGAACGACAAGATTCTGTTTTTGGCCGGAGGATTGCCGATCGAGATCGCGGGTGAAGTCGTCGGCGGGATCGGCGTCGGAGGCGCACCAGGGGGACATCTTGACGCGGCTTGTGCGCAAGCAGGGCTGGACAGCATCGGCGCCACGCCGAAATTCTCAGGCGCCAAATAGCGTCTTGTGGGATTGCAGCTCCTCTGTTGGTCGTACGAGCAGCAGCGGAATGTGATGGAAAGAGAGGTGTGTGATGGCGGTACAAGTCTATGGATGCAACCACATCGTGATTGAAGTGACCGATGCGAAGAAGGCTGTCAAGTTCTATTCGGATGTCTTTGGCTTGAAGATGTTGCGTGGGGGGGAAGGCGCGGCCTGGTGCAAGCTGGGCGAACATCAGTTCATGGCGATCTTCGAAGTGGACAGGTTGCAGCCGGATCGCATGAAGCATTTCGGCCTCATGGTTCGGGACGAGCAACAGATCAAGGACGTGCGGAAGAAGCTGCTCAATAAGTACAAACTGAAGCCAGCGTCCGACTTGCGGTGCGATTTTCGCGATCCTTGGGGAAACCGCTTTCAAGTCGGCGACCTGAGCGACGAATCGCTCGTGTGGCTCCTCCCCTATCAGGAAGTGCAGAAGGCCGGGATTACATTCACGGGGAAGCCGTACAAGAAGACACGGTCGTGAGCACGAGAGTCGACAAGCGACGCTGACTGACCTATTGCCCATATCTGTGGGGGCAAGGTCGTCAGCGAGACTTCACACGAGAGGAGCCTGTTATGGCAGACCCGCAATGGACAGACATTGGCAGCGTCGATGAGTTGAAGCAGAAGCCGTTGCAAGAGGTTTCTTCCGGGAAGACGACGATCGCGCTGACCTATAAAGAGGGCTCGTTTGCCGCAATCTCCGGCGTCTGTAATCATGTCGGCGGTCCATTGGGTCAGGGCGCAATCGACGGCGACTACGTGGTCTGTCCCTGGCACTACTGGAAGTTTCATCGCCAGACGGGTCAAGGAGAACCGGGGTATGAACAGGATCAGGTTCCGGCCTATGCGACCAAAGTGGAGAATGGTCGGCTCTTCATCGATGTGTCGTCGGCGACGAAACGAAAGAAGCAGAAACACGAGCCCCATCCGCTCGCACGCCCGGTGGTGCGCCAGGCCGGCCCGATCCGCGTCGTGGGGATCTCGACGACGGCCATGACCCTGGAGCATCCACGGTACAGCACATCCGATGCGATGTTAGAGGTCGCGCTGGACCATGCTCGGAGCACGCTGAAGCTAGAGACGCAATGTATCAAGCTCAGTGAATTGAACTTTCGCTCCTGTGAGGGCTTCTACTCCAAATCGGCCCAGGCCTGCACATGGCCCTGCTCGATCACGCAGATGGATCCGGCGGACCAGCTCGATCGCGTGTACGAAGCGATCGTGCATTGGGCTGATGTCATCCTGATTTCAACCCCGATCCGCTGGGGCAACGCCAGTAGCCTCTACTACAAGATGGTCGAGCGGATGAACTGTATCCAGAATCAGGAGACCATTGCCAATAAACATCTGCTGAAGAACAAGGTGGCGGCCTTCATCATCATGGGCGGCCAAGACAACGTCCAAGGCGTGGCGGGACAACTCATGACCTTTTTCGCCGAAGTCGGTTGCCAGTTTCCACAGTTCCCGTTCATCGCGCATTCCCGTGGTTGGAGCGCCGAGGACATGGAGCGAAACGTCACAGAGGTCCAGAACAGCCAGGAACTCCGGAAGGGGGCGCAAGAGCTCGTTGTGCGCGCGGCGGATTTGGCGAAACTCATGATCGGCGGTCAGCTCCCTGAGCATCCGCTCGCCCGCGGCGGAAGGAAGGCCCATCAGCTCGATAGTGAATCGGCCGGGTAAATGTCGTGGCTTCAGCTGGGAAGCATGGTCCAAACCGTCTCTGCGGGGTATTTGAATGAAAGCGCACTATCTCGGCCATGTTGTGTTCTATGTGAAGGATTTACAACGGTCGCTCGCCTTCTATCGTGACCTGTTGGGCTTCAAGGAAGTCGGGCGGATTTTCAACGGCGCGGCGGCGGCGCTCACGTCCGGTCGCACGCACCATGAGTTGCTGCTGATCCAGGTGGGCGATGCGCCGGGTCCGCCACAAGGCCGTAGGTGCGGGCTCTATCACATCGGGATCAAGGTCGGCGACAGTCTTGATGAACTGCGGGCCGCGAAGCGGGAACTTGAAGAAGCCGGTGTGACGATCGACGGCATGAGCGATCATACGGTGAGTCAGAGCTTGTATCTGCACGATCCTGACGAGAACGAAGTTGAAGTATATGTCGATGCGGATGAGTCAGTGTGGAAGAACAATCCGGCGGCAGTCGTGTCGCCGATCAAGCCGCTTTATTTATAACCTCACAAGGAGGGTCAACACATGGAAAAGCCGGTCATCGCAGCGAAGCAACCCGCAGTCTTGTCGTTAGAGCCGGGCACCTATTATTGGTGCCGCTGCGGACGCTCGAAGAACCAACCGTTTTGCGACGGAGCCCACAAGGGCACCGAGTTCACGCCGCTGGAGTTTACGACGACCGAGAAGAAGCAAGTCGCGCTGTGTCAGTGCAAGCAGACGAAGAATCCTCCGTACTGCGACGGGGCGCATAAGGCGCTCTGATGCGTTCGGCTGTCTTCTATTCCGGCTGTCGTTTCCAGCGATTGTGCAGCCAAAGCCAGCTTTCGGGGTGGCGACGGATCACTTGTTCGAATTGCGTGCTCATGACCTGGGTATAGATCTGGATCCGTGCTGCGGGATCCTCGACCGGTGGAAAGACCACGGGCTCAAACACGAGTCGGAAGCGTTCCCCGTTACGGACAAGATAGGCAAACATGACTGGCGCGCCGGTGCGGATGTGTAGCAGTGCCGGCAGTGTGGTCGAGGATGCCGGGCGGCCGAAGAAGTCGACGAAGACGCCGCCGCTCGACAAGCTCTGGTCGATCATCATGCCGATGATGCCCCGGCTCTTGAGACATTTGAGCGAGGCCTTCACGGCGTCTTTGGGGAGAATGATCGTCAGCCCGCTGGCGGTGCGTTTCTCGTAGACCCAGCGATCGACCAACGGATTGCGGACGGTCCGGGCGATGACGGTCATGTTCCCGAAGGCGCGCTGCACCAGTGCGCCGGTCAGTTCCCAGTTGGTGAAATGCGCGGTCAGGCCGACGATGCCCTTGCCCTCCTTGAGGGCGGAGTCCACATGCTCGCGGCCTTCGATCTCCACCAACCGGTCGATCGACCCGTCGGTAAAGTCGGCCACGCGGGAGAATTCAACGGCCAGCCGGCCGAGATTGCGCCAGACCTCCCGGGCGATGTGCGCGCGCTCGGCCTCAGACTTTTCGGGAAACGACAGGGCCAGATTGTGCAGGACGAGATCGCGCCGTTTGGTGATGATGTGCGCGATGCCCAGACTGAGCTGTTCGCCCAGCCCGATGGCCCATGAGCGTGGCAACACCTGGAACAGCAGATCGGCGAAACGGACAAGGGCATACTCAAAGGCATGTTTCATTGTACGAGCGTACCTACTCCGTGCGGGGTGGCCGATAAAGCGGGCCGGTTGCCCGGTGCCAAGAATTGGTGCCAAGAATAGGTGAGTCGATCGGGTTCCGCAATCATTTTACGCTGCGATGAGTAACGGGAGGAGAACGAGTCGTTGTGTCTCTCCGACGCGTTGCAAAGTTGATAACTGGTGGAGGCGACGTCAAGGAGCGGCATTCCGCTCAATCTTGTGATTGATGCCATCCTCTCACCACTGCCGTTGCGTACCGGTTTCGCCGGGGGCATACTAAGCCGCTATGGACGAAAGCTTTCCCACGCAGGCCGCCGAGGTGGACACGGCTCAATACCGAACCCTGCTGAACGTGTCCGAGGCCATCGCGGCGCATCGTGACCTCCAGGCGCTGTTCCGGGACCTCGCGCAGCGCCTTCCGGCAGTGGCGCCGTTCGACTTCATCGGCCTGGTCCTCCATGATCCGGAGCACAATCTGATGAAGGTCCATGTGCTGGAAACGGCGGCGGCCAGGCCCCATAGGACCGGACTGGACGGACTGGAACTGCCGATCGAGGAATCGGCGACCGGCTGGGTCTGGGCCCATCAGCAACCGTTGATCATCCCGTCGCTTGCCGGCGAAACCAGGTTCTCAAAGGGGATGACGGCTCTCCGGGGGATCGGCGTCCAATCCGTGTGCCTTCTGCCGTTAACCACCGCGATGCGTCGGCTGGGGGCGATGGGATTCGGGAGTCTGGAGCGCCAGGCATTCGGCGACAAGGATCTGGCTCTGCTCGATCAGGTGGCAAAACAGGTGGCCGTCGCCGTGGACAATGTGCTCAATTTTTCCAGCGCAACCGTGTCGCAGCGGGCGCTGGTCCGGGAACGGGACCGGCTGAACCTGCTGCTGGAAATCAACCATGCCGTCAACGCGACACTCGATCTCAAACAACTGCTCACGGCGATTGCCACGTCGCTTCGTCGCGTCATGCCGCATGAACGCACCGCGTTGCTCCTGTACGAACCGGATCACGAGCAGTTCAGGCTTCATGCCCTCAATTTTGATCTCACGAAGGGGTTTCTGTCCGAAGGAGAGCTGACGCCGGTGGACGGGTCTCCGGCAGGGATCGCTCTCCGCTCCCGCAAGCCGTTTTACTATGCCAAAGCCGATCTCCAGGGGTTTCGTTCCGATGTCGCCGACCGCCTACTGGCGGAAGGCATTCAATCGGCCTACTGTTTTCCGCTGCTCTCACACAATCATGTCCTGGGCGTGTTGACGATCAGCAGCCTGACCGAAAAGACGTTCGAGGCCGATGACATCACGCTTCTGGGGGAGGCGGCCAAACAGATCGCCATCGCCGTCGAAAACGCGCTGAACTATGGCTACGTCCTCAAAGCCCGTCAGGAATTGGCCCGGGAGCGGGACCGGTTGCAACTGTTGCTGGAGACGAACAACGCCGTCGCCTCTCATCTAGAGGTGCGGGATCTGTTCGAGTCGATTACGGCCAGCATCCGCCGCGTGTTGAAGGCGGACGTCATCAGTTTGACCATTCTGGACCCCGAGCTGAACCAATTGAAGCTGTATGCCTTGGACTTTCCCGGACAAAAGGGATTTCTCGAAGAGGGAACCACCTGCACGTTGTGCGGCTGTCCGGCGACCACCGCGATCACGCAGCGGGAACCGGTGGTGCTCAGCCGGCAGGAGCTCGAACAGTCGGAGAGCACGGTCTCGCAACGGCTCGTGGCCGAAGGGGTTAAGTCGGCCTGCTGTGTTCCCCTGCTGTTACGGGACCGGACGCTCGGAGCGTTGAACGTCGGCAGTCTTCAAGAAAGGGCCTTCACGCAGGGGGATGCGCAGATGTTGAGCGAAGTGGCCAAGCAGATCGCGCTCGCCGTCGCCAATTCACTGGCCTACCAGGAGATCGCCACACTCAAGGACAAACTGGCGAAGGAAAAGTTGTATCTCGAGGAGGAAATTCAAACCGGATACAACTTCGAGGAAATCGTCGGCGACAGTCAGGCGCTGAAACGGGTGCTCAATCAGGTCCGGACGGTGGCGGCAACCGATTCCACGGTGCTGATACTGGGCGAAACGGGCAGCGGAAAGGAGCTGGTCGCGCGGGCGCTCCATAATCTGAGTGACCGGCGGGAACGGACCTTCGTCAAGCTCAACTGTGCGGCTATTCCAACAGGCCTCCTCGAAAGCGAACTCTTCGGCCATGAAAAAGGAGCCTTCACGGGTGCGATTGCCACGAAGATTGGCCGGTTTGAATTGGCCGACCGCGGAACTCTCTTTCTGGATGAAGTAGGCGAGATTCCACTGGAACTGCAAGTAAAGCTGCTCCGGGTACTGCAAGAGCAGGAATTCGAACGGCTGGGGAGCACCCGCACCATTCGCGTCAATGTCCGGGTGATCTCCGCCACGAATCGGGATCTGGAGCAGCTGGTGGAAAACCGGGAGTTTCGCAGCGATCTGTACTACCGGTTGAACGTGTTTCCGGTCACCGTGCCGCCCCTCCGTGAGCGTGCGGAAGACATTCCGGCACTCGTCCGACACTTTGCCCAGAAATTCGCGCTGCGTATGAAGAAGCGCATCGAGACGATTCCCGCCGAGGCCATGAAGGCTCTGCAGCAGTACGGCTGGCCGGGCAACGTGCGGGAGCTCGAAAACTTTATCGAGCGCGCGGTGATTCTGACGCAGGGGCCGGATCTGTCCGTTCCGATTGCCGAGCTGAAACGGACGCAGAACCATACGAATCAGTCCGCGACCGTGACGCTCGAACAGGCGGAACGAGAACATATTCTGAAAGCCCTTAGTGACGCCGGCTGGGTCATAGGAGGTTCCTCCGGGGCCGCAGCCAGGCTCGGTATGAAGCGCACGACGCTCCAATCCAAAATGCAGAAGCTTGGTATCTCACGCCAGAGCTGAGCCTCGTCAGCAGGACTGATCTCTACACAGAGCCGCTTGCCGTAGAACGGTGCCGAGACTTCGGCAAGTGCCGGAATATCGGCAGACAGTAGTTCGGCACTTCCTCGGCCATTCCACGGCGAAGCGATTACGATCCATTTATTTCAATGGGTTGTGTTCTTTGATTGCGAAGGAATGGTCGGAACGGCCCTTGCCAATGTATCGGATTCAGTAAGGGATCGCAGTTCTGAATGAGTCGATAGCAGGAACGTCATGAACGAGACCATTCATTTTTTGACAGAGTACGGACCATTGGTGTTGTTCGTCGTCGTGTTCGTCGAGCAGATCGGTTTGCCGTTGCCGGCTCTTCCGGTCCTGGTCGCCGCTGGAGTACTGGCCGGAACCGGGCACCTGAATCTCTGGGTGGCGTTCGGAGTCACGGTGGCAGCCGCGCTCGCGGCAGATTGGATTTGGTTTGAGTTGGGCCGGCGGCAGGGTCGCCGGGTGCTCGATGTACTCTGCCGCATCGCTCTGGAGCCGAACTCCTGCGTAAGAAAGACAGAGGATTTTTTCATGAAGCACGGTCCCCATTCGCTGATGGCGGCCAAGTTCATCCCAGGGTTGAGCACGATTGCGCCGCCTCTTGCCGGCATCGTCGGAGTAGGAACTCCGAGATTTCTACTCTATGACGGTCTGGGCGCGGTGATCTGGGCTTGGTCCGGCCTGGGGATCGGCTATCTATTCAGCGATCAACTCGAACAGGCCATCGCTTATGCGGAGCAGGTCGCGCCTGCTGCCACGGGCGTCGCTCTCGGTGCTCTCGTGTTCTACGTCCTATACAAGGCCATGGTTCGTCGTCGGCAGCTCCGTGACGTTCCCCGGATCACGGTCGAACAACTGACGGAGAAACTCCGGACGGACGAGCCTCCCCTGCTGATCGACGTGCGGCCACGGGCGAGTGCGGAGGCCGAACCGGGGATACCGAGCGCGGTGCTGATGTCGTTGGACGAATTGATTCGCCGCCATCATGAACTGCCGCGCCATCGCGATGTGGTCCTCTATTGTGGATGCCCGAACGATGTGACGAGCGCCCAGGGCACGCTGCTTCTGCGCAAGCGAGGATTCACACGCGCGTGGCCGCTGGCCGGCGGGATCGAGGCCTGGCGGAGGCACGGCAGGACGGGCGTGGACTTGAATTATGCGGCAGGGTCGGCTGCGGTATTAGGTATGGGGGTGTGAGAAGGCCGACATGTTGAAGATCACACATCAGAAGACAGGGGACTCGACGGCGCTCTTGCTGGAAGGGCGCTTAGCCGGCCCTTGGGTGGATGAGCTCGAACGGGTCTGGCGGGACTGCAAGGAGTCAATTGCCGGCCCCCTCGTCGTGGATCTAAGGGGTGTCACCTTCATCGAGCAGGAGGGGAAAAGCCTCTTGAGCAGGATGTGGTTAGAAGGGGCGGAACTGCTGGCGGCCGGGTGTTGTTCCCGGTCAATTTTGGAGGACATTATGTCGGCAGGTCGACCCACTCCATCGACCAGGACTACCAAGAATGTCTCGAGCGAGTGAGTGCCCGATTGCCGATCGACGACATACTCAGGACGCCTTGCTAAGCAGGTCATTAGACCTCTAAGATTGCGTCAGACGTGCAGGAGAACGTATCGCATGGTGAACCATTTGTACTTGTCGACAGAAACCGGACTGTTACCGATGTCGCGAAAAAATATAAGGATAGCCGTAGCGTTCTCGTGCGTCCTGGCAGCCCTGTCCGGCTGCAAACAGGACGCCGGTTCAGCGCCGGCGCCGCCGGTGGCTCAGGTCGAGGTCATCACTGTGACGACGCAAACCATTCCGGATGAGCCGGAATTCATCGGCCAGGCGGAAGCCTCCCGCCCGGTCGAGATCCGTTCACAGGTCACCGGCTTACTTAAGGCCGTGCTGTATCCGGAAGGCCGGGATGTCAAGAAGGGCGACCGGCTCTATCAGATCGATCCGGTGCCGTTCCAGGCGGCTGTGGCCAGTGCGAAGGCCAAGATTGCTCAGGCGGAAGCCAAGCTGGTGCAGGCGAAACAGGATCTGGAGCGGGTGAAACCGCTGCTCGCCGAACAAGCCGTCAGCCAGAAGGACGTCGACGATGCCGTGGCGCAGGAGCTCTCGGCGAAAGCCGCCCTTCAAGGCGCCAAGGCGGATCTCATCAAGTCCCAGTTCGATTTGGACAACACGCTCATTACGGCGCCCATCAGCGGATTGATCGAACGAAGCCGGTACTACGAAGGACGGCTGGTGTCGGCGCAAACCGATTTGCTGACGGTGGTCCATCGCGTCGATCCGATGTTTGTGGTGGTGAATGTGCCGGAGAGCTTCATCTTGAAGCGGCGGCGCGACATCGAGTCCAAGAAGATTCACCATCCCGGGGTGTACCAGCTGCGGGGCAGGCTCACGATGATGGATGACACGGCCTATCCGCACGAGGGTGTGCTGGATCTGCTCGAGCCGGGGTTGCGAAGCGAGACCGGTTCCCGACAGACGCGTATTACGTTCCCGAATCCGGACCGCTCTCTGCTGCCGGGCCAGTTTGTGAAGGTGCGCTTTACGGGAGACACGAAGACGGATGCCATCCTGATCCCGCAACGAGCCGTGCTGCAGGGGCCGCAGGGTCCTTTCGTGTATGTGGTCGGTCCGGATGAGAAGGTGCAGATCCGCGACGTCGTCGCCTCCACGTGGAAGGGCGATCAATGGATGATCGACGGCGGGTTGAAAGCCGGAGACCGTGTTGTGGTCAACGGGTTGATGACCATTGGTCCGGGCGCCCCGGTGAAGGCCGTGCCGTGGAAATCGACGGCGGTGCCGGCGGCGGATCCTGTGTCTCCCACTCCCAAACAAGGATAGATCGTGACGTCGCACGTCTTTATCGACCGGCCGATTCTCGCGTCGGTGGTGTCCATCATCATTGTCGTGATGGGTTTGCTCGCCCTGCAGTTTCTGCCGGTCGCGCAATTTCCTGAAATCACGCCGCCGGTCGTCCAGATCGATGCCGACTATCCGGGCGCCAGCGCGGAAGTCGCCGCCGAGGCCGTGGCCAGGCCGATCGAAGTGACGCTCCCCGGCATCGACAATCTGCTCTATTTCGAATCGACCAGCAGCAATGACGGTCATGTGACCATCAAGCTGACGTTCGAGATCGGGACGGATCCCGACATCGCCCAGGTCCAGACCCAGAACCGGGAAAAGCTGGCGGAGCCACAGCTGCCGACGGAAGTGATCCGGCAGGGCGTGTCCGTCAAGAAGATGTCTCCCGACCTGGTGGCGGTCATCGTGCTGAAGTCCACCGACCCCCGCCACGACGCGGTGTTCCTCTCGAACTATGCGACGTTACGCGTGGTCGACGATCTGAAACGGGTCAGGGGCGTGGGCGACGCGCTGGTCTTCGGCCAGCAGAATTACAGTATGCGGGTCATTCTCAATCCGCCGCAGATGGCGAAGCTGGGCCTGATCCCGAGCGATATCGCCGCGATCATCCGTGAACAGAATCGCGATTATCCAGCCGGAACCATCGGTCGGGAACCGGCGCCGAAGGGTACCGAGCTGACGATCCCGATCATCTCGAAAGGCCGGCTGACCGATGTGAAGGATTTCGAGGAGTTGATCGTGCGGGCTCTGCCGGACGGCTCGACGGTGCGGCTCAAGGACGTCGCCCGCATTGAGCTGGGCGCGCAATCCTATTCGCTGGAGGGCCGCTGGAACAGCACCCCCACGACCTTCATTCTGACGTTTCTCTCGCCGGGTGCCAACGCACTCGACACGGTGCGGCGGACGCGCGCGCAGATGGACGAGCTGACTAAAAACTTCCCGCCCGGCGTGTCCTACGACATTCCGTATGACACGACGCGGTTCATCGAGGTTTCGATCAAAGAAGTGGTCAAGACGCTGGCTGAGGCCATGGTGCTGGTCGTACTCGTGGTCTATGTGTTTCTCCAGAGCTGGCGCGCCACGATCATTCCGACCGTCGCCGTGCCGGTGTCGTTGATCGGCACCTTTATCGGGCTCTATGCGTTGGGCTTCTCCATCAATACCATCACGCTCTTTGGGATGGTCCTAGCCATCGGGATCGTGGTGGATGACGCGATCGTCGTGGTCGAAAACGTCGAACGTCATATGCGCGAGGATCGCGTCTCAGCGAAGGTGGCCGCCAAGCGGGCGATGAGCGAGGTCACCTCCCCGATCATTGCGATCGTGCTGGTGCTGGTGTCGGTCTTTGTGCCGGTTGGATTTGTCGGCGGGATCACCGGCGCGCTCTACAAACAGTTCGCCGCGACGATCGCCATCTCGGTGACCGTGTCAGGGTTTGTGGCGCTGACGCTGAGCCCGGCCTTGTGCGCCATGGTGCTCCTTCCGCAACATGAAGCGCGCGGCGGATTCTGGGCCTTCTTCGATCGAAACTTCGGGCGTACGCAGCAGGGATTTTCCCGGATTGTGGGTTCGTTTCTGGCGAGACCGGTCCTTGTTATGCTGCTCTTCGGCGTGCTGCTGGTCGTCTCGACGGGGCTGTTCAAGGCGTTGCCGAAAAGCTTTCTTCCGGAAGAGGACCAGGGCTATTTCATTGTGGTGGCACAGTTGCCGGACGGCGCGTCGAAGCAGCGAACCGATGCGGTGCTCGAACGGATCGAGCGCTACTTCCAGGCCAATCCGGCGGTGCATTCGACCGACGCCTTGTCCGGCCAGAACTTTGTGTTCGGCACACGCGGGCCGAATGCGGCGACGATGTTTGTGCCGCTCGTGCTCTGGGACGAGCGGCCCGAGCCGCAGAATCATGCGAAGGCGCTGGTCGGTGCGGCCTACGCCGAGTTCGCGAAAATTCCTGAAGCGCTGATCCTGGCCTTCAATGCGCCGGCTATTCGCGGCGTGGGGGCGGTCGGGGGATTCTCCGCGCAGCTGCAAGACCCCAACAGCGGGGACTTTAAGAAGTTCGCCGCAGTGGCCCAGCAGTTCGTCGAACGGGCGCAGAAGGAGCCGGCGATCGGCCGGGTCGGGACGAATTTCCGTGTCTCTTCTCCCCGGCTGTACGTGAATGTGAATCGGGAACGGGCGAAGGCCCTGGGGATTCCGATTTCCGATATCTTCGATACGTTGCAGGCCTACTTCGGCAATTTCTATATCAACGATTTCGTGAAATTCGGCCGCGTCTATCATGTGCAGACCGAAGCCGAAGCGGAATACCGGGCCACACCTCAAGATTTGGCGAAGATCTACGTGCGTGCGCAAACACCGCAAGGCACGAACATGATCACGCTCGATACGGTCGTGACGACGGAGTATCAGAGCGGGCCGGATCCGGTGAATCACTTCAACGGCTACAATACGGCGCTGGTGCTGGGTGCGGCGGCGCCGGGTTTCAGCTCGGGACAGGCCCTCGAAGCCCTGGATCGGGTCGGGAAAGAGGTCCTTGTGCCCCAGGGATATTCGATCGATTACAGCAATATTTCGTTTCAGGAGCGGCGGGTGGGGGGCCAGTCCGGTGTCGTCTTTGCCGTCGGGCTTCTGATGGTGTTCCTCGTCTTGGCCGCGCAGTTCGAGAGCTGGGTCGTCCCTTTTGCCGTGATTCTGGCCGTGCCCTTCGCAATCTTCGGCGCCCTCACCGCCGTCTTCCTGCGTGGGTTTGAAAACGACATCTATTTCCAGATCGGACTGGTGACGTTGATCGGTCTCTCGGCGAAGAACGCGATTCTGATCGTCGAGTTCGCCAATACGCGCTATGAAGCGGGCCGCCCGTTGATCGAGGCGGCGATGGAAGCGGCGAAGCTCCGGTTCCGCCCGATCATCATGACGTCAATGGCGTTTATCTTCGGGATGATTCCGCTGGTGGTGGCGCGGGGCGCGGGAGCGTCGAGCCGCCAGTCGATCGGCACGGGCGTGATGGGTGGCATGCTCGCGGCGACGTTCCTGGCGATCTTCTTCGTGCCGCTGTTTTACGTGGTGACCCGCCGGTTGACCCAGCGTCGGACATCCGAAGCCGCCGTTCTTGAGGAACCCCCCACGCCGCTTTCATCGGAGGATGAGTCCCATCATGCATAAGCCATTGGCTCTCGGCCTCTCGTTGTTGCTCGCCTCCTGCGCGGTAGGGCCGGATTATGAACGGCCCAAGACGGAGACGGGCGATGCCTTTCGGATGGCGGAAACTTCTGCCGACGCACCGTCGTTGGCCAACCTGCCCTGGTGGGAGCTGTTGAAAGATGAACAGCTGCAGACGCTGATCAAGATGGCGCTGGCGGAAAATAAAGATCTGCAAAAAGCCGTGGCCACCGTCGAAGAGTTCCAGGCTCGCGCGCTCATTGCCCGGTCCGATTTTCTGCCGGGCATCACCGCATCGGGCAATGCGCCGAACCTCGGCCGCAAAACGATCTTTCTGTTTCCCGGCTTTGCCAACCCGTTCAACTATTATCTTCAAGGTAATCTTTCCTGGGAGCTGGATATCTGGGGTCGGATCCGGCGATCGAATGAGGCGGCTCGTGCGGACTTGCTGTCAAAAGAGGAAAACCGGCGGGCGGTGGTCCTGCAGCTGGTGAGCGGCGTGGCTGAGAGCTATTTCAATCTGCTGCAGTTCGACGACCAGCTCGATATTGCGAAGCGGACGTTGCATTCCTGGGAAGAATCGGTCCGTATCGCCCAGGCCCGGCTCAAGCAGGGGATGACGTCCCGGTTGGACACGGATCAATTCGAAGCGGAGCGGGCCAACGCGGCGGCACGGGCGGCGGAACTCGAACGGCAGATGGTGCAGGCGGAAAACCAGCTGAGTGTGCTGCTCGGCCGGAAGCCGTTTGCGATTCCTCGCGGCCGTTTGTTGAATGACCAGATGGTGCCGCCGGCGGTGCCTGCCGGGCTTCCGTCCGATCTGCTGCAGCGACGGCCGGATCTGCTTGACGCGGAACAGCAACTGGCGGCGGCGACCGCCCGCATCGGCGCGGCGAAGGCCGAACGCTTTCCGAAGATCTCTCTGACAGGATTGCTCGGTGCGGCGAGTCCCCAGCTTTCGAAGTTGTTTACCGATCCGGCCTCCTTCGGGGTCGGAGGGATGGGGTTTGCGGCGCCGTTATTGAGTGGGCCGGTGCTCGGGTTTCAGCAGGAAGCGATCGAGGCACAGGCGAAGCAAGCGTTGGCCCAGTATGAGAAGACGGTCCTCACGGCGTTTCGCGAAGTCGAGGATTCCCTGGTCGCGGTGCGTACCACACGGGTACAGAGCGAGGCGCAGATGCAGCAGGTGGCGGCGTTGCAGTCGGCGCTGAAGCTGGCGGAGCTACGCTACAAAGGTGGTCTGGCCAATTATCTCGATGTGCTGGTGGCCCGAAGAAATCTGTTCGAGGCCGAGCTGGCCTTGACCGGAACGCGCCGGTTGCACGTCGTGTCGGTCGTGCAATTGTATAAGGCGCTAGGCGGCGGATGGTCGCCTGAAATGGACCGGAAGGCGGAGCCTCACAAAGGATAATTAGATGGATAAACCGGTTGAGACGCGGCTTCCTCTCCATGACCTGCTGAAACGGCGATGGAGCCCGCGCGCATTTTCTGAACAGGCGGTGGGGCGGGATCAGCTTCACGTGCTTCTTGAAGCGGCCCGCTGGGCGCCGTCATCCAGCAATGAACAGCCCTGGCGATTCATCGTGGCGACCAAAGAGGAGGTGGCGGACTATGATCGGCTTCTGGCCTGTCTGATGGAAGGCAATCGTAAGTGGGCCTGTCGCGCTCCCGTGCTGATGCTGTCCGTGGCGCGGATGGTTTTTGAAGAGGATGGACGCCCCAATCGCCATGCTTTCCACGATGTCGGGCTGGCGTCGGAGAATCTCCTGTTGCAAGCGACGGCGCTCGGGCTCGTCGCGCATCCCATGGCGGGTTTCGACGTTGAGCGGGCGCGGGCCGAACTCAAGATTCCGTCCGGCTACGAGCCGGTCGCCATGATTGCGGTGGGCTACCCCGGCGAGCTGAGCGTCTTGCCAGAGTATCTGCAACAGCGGGAGTTGAAGCCGAGAGAACGGAAGCCGACGGCTGAGATTATCTTTTCAGGACAGTGGGGCCGTTCCTTTCCATCCCTGCCGGTGTAAGAGAACCAGTCGATGACTTCCCTGAATGGAAAAGTGGCGATCGTCACCGGCGCATCGAGCGGGATCGGTCGGGCCATCGCAGAGCGGCTTGCGGCGGACGGGGCGCTCGTCGTGGTGAACTATCTCCGGAGCGAGAGCAAGGCTTGTGCGGTAGTCGCGGGCATTCAGGGCAAAGGCGGGAAAGCGGTCGCGATGCAAGCCGACATAAGTATCGTGGCGGATGCCAGGCGGTTGATCGTGGACACGGCGGCCCAGTTTGGTCGGCTGGATGTCCTCGTCAACAATGCCGGGAAGTTCGTGCCGAAACCACTGCTCGACACAACCGAAGCGGACTTCGATGCGCAGATGGCCTTGCATGCGAAGGGCCCTTACTTTGCGATGCAGGAAGCGGCGAAGGTGATGCGGGATCGGGGGCGTATCGTGAATATTTCCAGTGCAGGGACGAAGCTGCACTACTACGGGGCGACGGCCTATCTCGGAAGCCGGGGCGCGCTCGAACAGTTCACGCAGGGAATCGCGCAGGAGCTGGCCCCGCGCGGGATCACGGTGAATACGGTGGCGCCTGGTTTCACGGACACGGGGATCTTGACCGAACCCTATCGGCAGATGGGGATACAGCTATCGCCGTTCAAGCGATTAGGCACGCCTGAGGATATTGCCGAGGTCGTCGCGTTTCTCGTCAGTGAGCAGGCCCGATGGATAACCGGACAGACGATTCAAGCCGGCGGCGGCATTGTGATGTAATGGGGACAGCCACCCTTCCGGTTGGTGGCTGTCCCCTTTGTGGTCTAGGAGGTGAATCATGGCCGATAAGAAAATCATCGCAGTGGTTGGTGCGACTGGTGCACAGGGTGGCGGGTTGGTGAGAGCGATCATGAAGGATCCGGGCAGCGGATTCGTGGCTCGTGCCATCACGCGCGATGTGAATTCGGATAAGGCCAAGGCCTTGGCGAAGCTCGGGGCTGACGTGGTGGCGGCGAATCTCGACGATGCGGACAGCCTGGCACGCGCCTTTGCCGGCGCCTATGGCGTGTTTTGCCTGACGAATTTCTGGGAGCACTTCTCGCCGGAAAAAGAGTATGCCCAGGTCAAGGCGCAGGCGACGGCAGCCAAGAAGGCGGGCGTGCAACATGCCGTCTGGTCGACACTGGAGGATACACGCAAGTGGGTGCCGCTGACGGACAACCGGATGCCCACGCTGATGGGCAAGTATAAGGTCCCGCATTTCGATGCGAAGGGGGAAGCCGATCAGGAGTTTACGAAGCTCGGCGTGCCGACCACGTTTCTCCTCACGTCGTTCTACTGGGACAATATGATTTCGTTCGGGATGGGTCCTAAGAAGGGACCGGATGGCACGCTGGCCTTTACGCTTCCAATGGGCGATAAAAAGTTGCCCGGGATCGCTGCAGAAGACATCGGCAAGTGTGCATTCGGGATATTCAAGAAAGGCCATGAATATATCGGGAGGACCGTGGCCATCGCCGGCGAACACCTGACCGGTGGCGAGATGGCGGCCGCTATGACCAAAGCCTTCGGCCAGCCGGTGCGGTACAACGCGGTGACCCCTGAGCAGTATCGGGCGTTCGGGTTCCCCGGTGCCGATGATCTCGGCAACATGTTTCAGTTCAAGCACGATTTTAACGAGGCGTTTTGTGAACCACGGAACCCCGCCGTGGCGCGGAGTCTGAATCCCGCGCTGCTGACGTTTGAGGAGTGGCTCGCACACAACAAGAACCGCATTCCCCTGACCTAACGACAATCTGACAAAGGAGTGAGCATGGCACGGCAGAATGTTTCCACCGGCGGTCCCTGGGAAGCCACGATCGGGTATTCACGCGCCGTGCGTGTCGGTGCCCATGTGCAGGTGTCGGGAACGACGGCCATGACGCCCGGGGGCCTGGTGGGCAAGGGCGATCCCTATGCGCAGACGATTCAGACGTTCAAGACCATCGAGGCGGCGTTGCGCCAAGCCGGGGTGTCGCTAGGTGATGTGGTCCGGACCAGAATTTATATGGCTAATATCGATCAATGGCAGGAAGTCGGCCGGGCGCATGGAGAAGTCTTCGGGAATATCAGGCCCGCGACGACGATGGTGGAAGTGAAACGGTTGATCGATCCGGATATGTTGGTCGAGATCGAGGCGGATGCGATCGCGCCGCACTAGCAGGATGCTGAAACAGGCCGCCAGCGGCGTTCTCGCATCGCTCAGAGGCTCAACGTACAGCAGTGAGTACGTCTCGCTTCTTCGCTCGCTGCGGCCTTGCCCGCGGAACGGCGCGTCACGGCGCGCCGGGGTTGGGCGGGTGAGAACCGTGGCCTGTTTGAGCATCCTGTAGCACTGTCTACGAGGCAGGTGCTTGGTCTAGGATGAAATATTCTCCGCAAACTCGACACTTGGCCAGGGTGGATCCGGTGATGCGCCGGTTGATTCGCGAGCTGGGGCCGTTTGCTCTGATTCCGAGAGTACGGCGTACTCCCTTTGAGTCCCTGGCCCGGGCGATTGCATTTCAGCAGCTTCATGAAAAGGCGGCCGAAAGCATTCTGAAACGCTTCATCGCACTTTTTCCTGGCCGCCGGTTTCCCCGCCCCGCCGAACTGCTTACGGCCCATGTCGATGCTATTCGCGGCGCAGGGTTTTCGGGTGCGAAGGTTCTGGCACTGCGCGACCTGGCCGCTAAAACGCTTGATGGGACCGTGCCGACCGGCCGTGCGATCACGCTGCTCGACGATGAGGCGATTGTTGAACGGCTCGTCGAGGTGCGAGGGATTGGCCGCTGGACGGTCGAGATGCTGCTGATCTTCCAGCTGGGTCGGCCGGATGTTTTGCCGGTGGATGACTTCGGTGTGCGCAACGGGTTTCGCATCGCCTATCGCCGCTGCACGATGCCGACGCCGAATGAGGTGTTGCGGTATGGCGAGCGATGGAGGCCGTATCGCACAGCGGCGGCCTGGTATTTGTGGCGCGCTGCCGATCGGACGAAACAGGAGACGACGGTACTGTGAAGGGACCTCATGAAATTGACCGGTATCTACGAGTGGGTTGACCGCAACATTCTTTCCCTGGGTCGTGAGATGCGGCTGTCCTATCTGCCGCCGCTCATGGTCTATATGGCGTACGGGATCTCCGGTCTAACGGGGATCGTCGGCACGTTCTTTGTCAAAGACTACTTAGGGTTGTCGGCGTCGTTTCTCGCTGCACTCGGATTCTGGACCGGTATTCCCTGGGCGCTCAAGATGCCCATCGGGCACACGGTGGATCTCTTGTGGCGCTGGAAGAGCTGGCTCGTCGGTCTCGGGGCTGGTTTGCTGGCTGTCAGCCTCGGCATCATGGCCGCGCTGATCGGCAATCGCGAGGCGATGACGGCGATGCTCCCGGCGGAAGTCTGGTTTGTGATCAGTGCGCTTCTTTCGCCCATCGGATATGTCATCCAGGATGCAGTTGCCGACGCGATGACGGTCGAGGCGGTGCCGCGCGTCGATGAGAAGGGCCGGCCGTTTGACGAGCCGACGCGCAAGCTGATGCATACGACGATGCAGACGCTCGGGCGCGTGGCGATCGTAGGCGGCGGCATTCTGGTGGCGATGATCAACGTCTATGTATTCAGCGGCACCGAGGGGTTGCCGCAGGCGGAGCTGGTTCGGCTGTACAAGCAAGTGTATCTGATGGCGTTGGCGATTCCCTTCGTGTCTGTGTTCGGCGTGGGCGTCGCCTGGATGTTGCAGCGACGGCATATGGCCGCGCTGATTCAGCAGGGCTTCTCGCCCGCGCAGGCCAAAGAGATGGTGAATGTCCGGGGTGACGGCAGTGAGGCGACCAGACCCAATTGGTGGATTCTCGGGGGGAGCCTGGTCTTCGCGCTCTTTACCGTCACGGTGGGATTGGGCGGATTCTCCTACAGTGAAGAAATTGTGTTTGCCGGTTCCCTGGCCATCGTGCTGTTCTTGATGGCGCGGCTGGTGCGCGAGCTGGAGCCGGACAAGCGCTTAACGCTGGTGGGGACGGCGGTGGTTGTCTTCATCTTCCGCGCGATTCCGGGGACCGGTCCCGGCGCGACCTGGTGGATGATCGACAATTTGAAATTCGATCAGCAGTTTCTGTCGATTCTCTCGCTGATCGGGAGCACGTTGACGCTGGCCGGCATGTTTATCTTTCGGCGGTTCATGGCCGAGCGGTCCATCGCCTACGTGGTGGGTTTTCTGACGGTGATTGGGACAGTCCTGACGTTGCCGGTGGTGAGTATGTATTACGGTTTGCACGAATGGACCGCACGGATGACGGGCGGGTTTGTCGATGCGCGGTTTATCGCCTTGATCGATACGGCGTTGGAATCGCCGCTCGGCCAGATTTCCATGATTCCGATGCTGGCCTGGATTGCTAACTCAGCGCCGGCGAACTTGAAAGCGACCTTCTTTGCCGTGATGGCGTCGTTCACGAACCTGGCGTTGTCGTTGAGCCAGCTCGGGACCAAGTACTTGAACGATGCCTATGTGGTGACGCGAGAGGTGAAGGATGTCGCCACTGGAGCGATCCAAATACCCGCCGACTATAGCCACCTCGGCTCACTGCTCATTGCGCAATTACTCCTAGGCCTGGCCCTCCCCTTGGCCGCGATTGTCTTTGCCAGGGTGACGCGATTCAAGAGCGCGTAGCAGGATGTTGAAAATCGCCGCCGACTGCGTTCTCGCATCGTTCAGATCCTCAACGTACCCCAGAGGGTACGCCTCCGGTCTTCACTCGCTGCGGCCTTGTCGAACGACGTTTTTGAACATCCTGCGTTCCTGGAATACGGAGGCGACTATGTGTGGGCGCGGACGAAGCTGAAGAGGCGTCCGGGGAAGAACGGCGTGTTTCTCTCCGGTAGGCGGAGACGCGACTCGGTGCGTGCGTAGCCTTGAGCAGCCATAAGGCTGCTGAATTGGCTGCACTGGCTGCGGCCTGGATCGACCAGGAGCACTTGGCAGGCCGGGTTGGCATGGGCTGCGAGGAAGCCGGCGAGTAAGGCGGGATGGTCCTGCTCGTAGAGCAGGTCGCTGCCGATAATCAGATCGAATCGCCCGCAATCAAGAGGTGGCTCCATCCACGCCGCTTTGAAAAAAGGAATCGGCGCGAGTGCATTCAGGTCGGTGTTGTGCCGTAAGAATTCTTCCGCCAGCGGATGATAGTCGGTTGCGGTGATATTGGCGCCGCGTTGTTGCAGAACGAGACTCGGAAGACCGATGCCGCATCCGACTTCCAGGATACGCTTGCCTTCGACGGGGAACCGGCTCATCTCTTCTGCCAGCGCTAGCCCGGCTGGCCACACTGTGCCGAAGTTTGGCCAGGAGGTTGCGGAAATGCCAGCCCGTTCCGCCGATCCGTCAGGATCTGAGAACTGCCGCTGATCCAGCAGGGTCCGAATTTGAAAGGTGGCTGTTCCCACGTGGTAGTCGGTGGTCTTGACGTCGTAACCTGGCGAGTGTGTTTCCATTCGCTTGTCAGCATAAACCCTTCTGCATCGCGGAGCTATGGTAATCATCGTCGAGAGGAGAGCCGGAGTCATTTCACGTGGTCCTAGTATCCCCTTGACCTGTGCGGTATGATGAGTACCTATAAGCAGCGTCGTTCGTGAAGTGTGAAGTGTATCTCGCAAGACGGAAAGATTCTTTTCTCTTCACACGCTTCACGAATGACGAGTGACGCTTCACGATCTTCAAGAAAGGGGGCGACCGGTTTCGACGGGGATACTAAAGTCAGCGGTGCATGTCGAGCTCTCGGGGTCTCGTAAATCCTCCGGGAAAATGTAACTGCCAATCAAGAACTGGCACTCGCAGCTTAATTAACTGCGACGTTCCTCCACCTGAGGCCCGCGGGGGTGGTCGGAGCGCGATACAGCGGGCTGGTCCAACGCTGGTGCTCAGCGGCTGAGGACGAGACAATACTGGGCTAGTGGCCAGTCTAAGCCAGCCGGTGGGCGTGGGTGGCTGCGAAACTAAAACGATCGGCTAAACATGTAGATCCGTTGTGCTGAAGGTCTTCGGACAGGGGTTCAACTCCCCTCGCCTCCACCAAACCAAGATCGCTCGACCCGGAGCCAATATAATGGTTCCGGGCGACGGGAGAAAACCCTTTACCAGTTCATCGTTTAATACCGCATTTTGTGCAACCCGCTGGCTGTCTATCTAATAGAGGCCAGCGGATCAGCGTCCCCCAGAGTTCTTCCCCTCTTGACCGACATCCGCTCCCCCTCGTCTTTCTCCCCCCGTTCCTACAAATTGATTCTCCTCGTCTCACTTTGCTAGAAGTCTGTCATCTCTCTCACATGTTTCCGTAGTCCGACAAGGTGGAGACTTTCTGACAGCAACAAAGGAGCGCTATGAATAACGATCTTGTGAAACATCTCGGCCCTCTGGCTTCGCTTGCTGGTGTATGGGAGGGAGACAAAGGTGCGGATGTGGCTCCTTCGGATAATCGAGGCACGGAGCGGAATGCGTTTCGTGAGCGGCTGACGTTCGAGCCGTTCGGGCCGGTCAAAAATCATGAGCAAGAACTCTATGGGCTGCGGTATTCGACCGTGGCCTGGCGACTCGGTGAAGATGCGCCGTTTCACGAGGAAACCGGGTATTGGCTCTGGGATGCCGCCGCTAAGCAGGTGCTGCGTTGTTTCGTCGTCCCGCGTGGGGTGACGGTGCTGGCCGGGGGAACAGTCGACACCAATGCGACGGATTTTGAGATTTCTGCGGGTGCGGGGTCGGATACCTATGGAATCTGCTCCAATAAGTTTCTCGACCGGGAGTTCAAGACCGTTCGGTATGAACTCAAGATCACCGTGCATGGCCCTGAAAGTTTCAGTTATAGAGAGGACACGCAATTGAAGATCAAAGGGCAGAAGGAGATTTTTCACCATGCTGATGCCAACATGGTGAAACGAGTCGGATAGATCCGCGGTTGTCGATCTGATGGAATGATGGCTGGTTTTCGTTACTCGAGCCTGTCGCGGTGTCTTCGAATGAGGTTGTTTTGTCTATAGGCAGGTGCGTCCCCGCCTGTGACATGACCGTCAATATTGTGTGGTGATGGTGGATGCCCTAGATTTGCCGGCCTTTTTTCGGTACGTTGAAAGGCATGTGTGAGGCAATTGAGCAGCCTCATCGCCGGGTCGTTGAAATCCAAGTGAGGTTGGTGGATGGACATTCGATCAGCGATTACCACGTTCATGGTGATGGTGATGGGATTGTCTTGTGCCGCCTCCCCCGTATGGGCGGATGAGACGGTAGCCCCCAAGTCAGAATCGACTCCAACACCGGTTCCCGCGATTCCCCCAGTCTCAGTGCCCAACCCAACCCTGCCAAAATCCCATGCGCAGGACGCTGAGATGAAACCTCCGGTCAAGACTCAGGCTCCCGGAGCCTCGGCGGAAAGCACCGGTAAAGAAGCGGCTCCCGGAAAAACAGAATCCACTCAAACGCCATCCAAGCCCAAGTTGCAAGAAGGCGAGCAGAAGCCTCCGGTCAAGATGCCGGCTGCTGGTGGCCCGGTAGACAACGGGGGGAAGGAATCCGGCCCAATAAAACCCGACCCCGTGCCATCACCGTCTAAACCTAAGGCGCAGGAAAGCGAGATCAAGCCCGCGGCGAAGGGGCCGCATCCCGCCAATGGTGTGGCGGCCTCCAAGCCTGTGGTCCAGCCATCTGCGGAGATCACCGGGAAGGATGGGGCTCCCATGGTGTTGGTGCCGGCCGGCGAGTTTACGATGGGCAGCGACAAAGGCGACGATGACGAGGCCCCCGTGCATCGCGTCTATGTCGACACCTTTTATCTCGACAAATTTGAAGTCACGAACGGGCGATTCGCCAAGTTCGTCGAGGCCATCCAGAGTGAACCGCCGTGGGGGTTTTCGGATAAGGATATGCCGGTGACTCATGCGGATCGGCCGGTACGCTGGGTGAGCTGGATGGATGCGATGGGGTATTGTCTCTGGGCCGGCAAGCGATTGCCTACCGAGGCAGAATGGGAGAAAGCGGCCCGCGGGACGGATGGGCGTATCTATCCCTGGGGAAGCGAGGTGCCGACGCCGGCCCATGCGGTGTTTGGCTTGAAAGAAGGCGGTGGCGAGACCGTCTCTCCCATCGGCAATCGCGACAAAGGGAGGAGCGCATACGGCGCCCACGACCTGGCCGGCAATCTTTATGAATGGGTGATGGATTGGTACGCGGAGGATTTCTATACCAACTTTGCCAAGAACCCGGCCATTAATCCGCGAGGGCCGAACGAAGGGACGTCGAAGGTTCAGCGCGGAGGATCTTATATCAACAACCCCTATCGGCTACGGTCATCGTTTCGGACAAAGGGCGATCCGACAGAGCAAGATCCGAATGTCGGGTTTCGCTGTGCGCAGGAGGTGCCCAAACTGCCGTAAGGCAGTTCAGGCACCTTCCGATCGCGAATCGGGAACCGTTCTCTCCCTACTCGCCTGCGGCCACGCCTTTTTTGTACGTCGTATACACGTAGACCGGAATCCCGGCATCCTTCAGTGTGGCCTGAATTAACGGCTGCACCTCGTCCCAGGTGAGTCCCCCTACGCCGGTGGCCAAGCGCGGCAAGGCCAAGCTCGTGACTTTCTGATCCTGGATTTCTTTCTTCAGCGCATGCAGGACGTGATTGATATTGGGCACCGTCGCTTTCCCGGGCCTGCTCTGATGGCCGTCCGGCGCTTCTTGCGTAAACAGGTTGATGATGACGGGCGATCCCGGCCCTTTCCAGCTCCACAGGCTTCCAGGCTTGGGATTGTAGGTCTGACAATAGTGGCGGAAGTCTTTGTACATGGCGGGCCATTGTTCCCGGAGGGCTAATGCGAGCCCTTGCTTAAAGTCGTCGTTGGGAGCAATGCCATGCGCGACCGCGCCAGCTTTGGAGAGGAGGATGTCACCGGTGACTTCTTTGATCATCATGAGCCCTTTCTGTAGTGAAGGATAAATCCTGCAAGTGTCACAGGTAACAGATAAGTCGTCGATGCGACGAGGTCAATCGCAAAGGCATGGAAAATCTTTCACGTAGAAATCGTCGATGGGGCTACCTGTTCGTCGTACAAGCTCGCGAGTGGGGTTACGCGGGCGGTTCATGGCGAAACGTGTTTTCCCTTCGCGATGGCGCGGATTATGCGTACCATTATGGTGCGGGATCACGGTTATGGAGGGGGAACCATGAACATCCTTATCATCGGTGCGGTGCTCGGTCTGCTGATTTGGGGTCTGGTGTGCGGGAACGGCGTGATCCGAGTCATGACTCGGATCATCACCGGTGGTCTGACGCTGCTCTCTTTGGCCGGGATGATCTTTCTCTTCGGTGTGGGGCAGAAGGCGCATTGGACCAGCGACGGACCCGGCATGTTGCTGATCATGATCGGCGTCGCGGCCTCCGGCTTCTTCGCCTTTCTCTTCGGGAGCCTGACATTTTTGCCCTCTTCACCTCAGCCCTCTCAACCGTCTGTAAATTTCAGCGAACTGATAGCGATGCTTTCCGAAAAAGGAAAAGGCCGCCCCTCAGAATAGAGCTCTTTCGGCCCCGGTTCTAGCGCCCCCGTTCCATCTTTTAAGCTGTCGGCGTATGGTAGTGGTGCGTAGCTAAGGGCGAAGCTTTAGCTATCCTCCTCGTCATGTCGTGGAAAGGGCCCAGAATGAAACAGTATGAAGTGACATCTGCTGGGAAGTGTAAGCTGAAGGCATACGATCCGGATGAGACCGGGGAGTACAAGAAAACGGATCAGGGCAAGGACAAGGCCAAAGCGGATACGGCAAGACTTATCGCTCGACTCGCAGGATTGCAGGAGCGTCTCTATGCCAATGCCACACGATCGGTGCTCATCGTGTTGCAAGGCATGGACACGAGCGGCAAAGACGGGACGATTCGGAATGTGATGTCCGGCGTGAATCCCCAGGGCTGCAAGGTCGTGGCCTTTAAGGCGCCGTCCCAAGACGAACTGGCGCGCGACTTTCTCTGGCGTGTGCACAGGGAAGTGCCGCCTAAGGGACATATCGGTATCTTCAACCGATCCCATTACGAAGATGTGCTCATCACGCGGGTGCATGGATGGGTGTCTGATGCCGTCGTGAAACGGCGCTTCAATCAGATCAAGGAGTTTGAAGAACTGCTGCATGAAAACGGTACGGTGATCCTGAAATTCTTTCTCCATATTTCAAAAGCCGAACAGAAGGAACGACTTGAAGCCCGTATCGCCGATCCGGAAAAGCGCTGGAAGTGGAATTCCGGCGACTTGGAGGAGCGGAAGTTGTGGGAGGGATACATGCGGGCCTTTGAAGACGTGATCTCGGCGACTAGCACGAGACATGCGCCCTGGTACATCGTGCCGGCGAACCGAAAGTGGTACCGCAATCTGGTGGTGGCGGAGCTGGTCGCTGAGGCGCTTGAAGGCCTGAAGCTCAAGACGCCACCGGGGCCAGAGGGCGTTGATTTTTCCACGCTCAAAATCGACTAATACGACAAGGAAATGAAGTAGCCTGAAGTAGATATTGGTGAGATAGAGTTATTCGCAAGGTAGGGTCTTGAATGTACGTAAATTGTTCGGTACGCTGCTTCAAGCCGCTAGCTCGCTCTACCTACAATCTCTTGAGAAGGAGTCTTCAGATGCGACACGCGATTCTTGTTTCTCTCACTCTTTGTACTCTGGTTATCGGGTCCGCGTTCGTGGCGTCTGCCCAGGTGCCCTCGGCTGGTGATATGCAGCAGAAGCTTGACCAGGAGATGGCGACTGCGAAACGCTCTGCCACCGAATCTTCGTCCAGCGTCCGGCAGGGGGCCAGTAACGTGAAGACCGAGGCCGAACGGAAGATGGAGGAGACAGCGGCCCAACACAAGGGTCAGGCTGAAGGGAAAATGACGGAAGAAATCGAGAAGGCGAAGCGGAAAGCTCAAGGGTCAGGCTACTAAAGAGTCCGACGGTTCCGTTGAGAAATGGGGGAACAGCCTTACAGCTGTTCCCCCATTTCATTTGCGGCCACAGAAGAGTCACCGACAGAACCAACAAAATTCGAACCGTCTTCGGGCATAGGTTATGCTTTATAGCCTTGAGGAAAAATTCAGGCTTTCTCCATTGACATGGTTTTCTAATGGGCGTAGATCGGAATTGCGGCCTATGATTTTCGGAAGTGCGGGAGATCGGGCAGACCGCGCGGCTGCTATCCAGGTCTCTCGATAACTTTATCTGAAAGGAGGGTGGATATGAGCGACGCAACGCCACCTGGTCCGTCAGGCCCGTCGATGCGGAGGCGGGTTTCTCGTCGGTCGTCCTAGTCGATTCTCTCCAGGCCGTGCCGTGAAGGCACGAATAACCATCAGGTATCAGCCTGATCATGGTGGAGGGTCTGTGCTAGAGCGAGGAACATCAGTACCTGGGATTGACGAAGTCTCCCCCGATTAGAAACATAATCGCATTTCTCATCGTACGGGTCTGTACGGGCCGCGACATCGGAATACTGTTCCCGGCGTCCTAAGCGCCACACGCGGGCGACCTCCTATCATAGTGCAAGGTCGCCCGTGCTGTTACTTATCTCGTGAAAATATCCTCCAACATCGTTGTCGCCTCGCTCAATGCTTCGCCGTACACCAAGAGTACAACTCAGCATGTCGTTCACTGCCGCCTTGTTGGAGAATATTGTGCCGCGCGAACCAGGGTTATTACCCCTGAAGATTCTGAGGTCTACGCCAGACGTAGTAGAGCGGGATGCCGCTCAGGACGGTGGCCGCGCCGTAAAGGGATTCTAGTGGTCGCTCGAGCACACTGGAAATAACCAGGGTAGCCGCTCCGCAGACGAGTGTGATCGGCAAGATTGGATAGAGCGGAGCGCGAAAATGTTGTGGATGGGTGGAGCCTGTCTGACGAAGGCGGAAGATCGTGGAGAGAGTCAGGGCCATGAACAGAGAAAGGACCAAGCCGCTATAGACCAGGAGTTGTTCGAACGTGCCACTGAGAATCAGCAGCGAAGCCCAGAGGCTTTGGAAGATGATCGCGCGGGCTGGCACATTGGTTTGAGGATGGATCTGGGCGAGCCAGGGGCTGATCATGCCGTCGCGCGCCATGGCCCAATAGACACGGGGTCCGGCCCAGGTCATCGCGCTCACCGCGCCCGCAATAGAGAGACAGAGGACGGTGGCAACCAGTCGCCCGCCCTGCGGTCCCCACAATGCGGCGGCGACTTTCTCCGCCACCGGCACAATGGGTTCCTGTGCCAGTTCTGTGATGGACAAGGCTGAGAGGTAGACGACATTCAGCAAGAGATAGATGACGGCGACGAACGCCGTTCCCCCGATCATGATTCTGGGCAGGGTTTTCTGGGGATTTACGATATCCGCGGCGATGTAGCCGGCGACGTTCCAGCCGAGGTAGCAGTAGGTGACGATGACGAGGGCGATGGCGGCGGTTCCAATCGTGGGCGCCTGCGTGATGGGTGCGGTGAGGAAAGGGCGCTCCTGCCCGATCACGGCCGACAGTCCTCCGAGAATCAGCCCTCCGATGGCCACGACTTTGGTGGTGGTGAGTATCAGCTGCAGGCGGCCCCCTGTTCCGACGCCTCGACAATGGATGAAGGTCGCGCTCCAAAGAAGCATAAGCGAGAGGCCCTTTGCGATCCACCCTTGTTCATCCTGAATCGGAACGACGCGCATCGCATAGGACGAGAAGCTGATGGCCGAGGCTGCCACGGCGGCGCCGAAGCCGATGGTGAACGATGTCCAGCCGCTGAGGAAGGCCAAGAGCGGTCCGTAGGCTTCTTTCAGGTAGACATAGTCCCCGCCAGCGTGCGGCAGTCGTGAGCCCAGCTCGCCATAGACCATCGCGCCGCCGATGGCAAAGAGAGCGCCCATGAACCATAAGAGGAGAATCAACAGCGGATCGCCGAGATCCCTGGCCATGATGCCGGTCGTCGTGAAGATACCGCCTCCGATGATATTGCTGACGAGGACACAGGAGGCGGTAAACCAGCCGATGCGCAGAGGTGTGGACTGATCCGGTTGCAACGATGTAGATGGCATGGTTGCCGGCATGATGCGCGGAAAATGGCTGTGAGGCAAGGTGAAGTTAGGCAACTGCCTGGTGTTTTGAGCTGTGCAGACCTCTTCCATTTGTGTCAGATCGAACGCTGCCCCCGCCTTGTTTCTCCGAGCATGGCCCCTTTACAATACTTCTCTCTCACCGAAGGAGGCCGCCATGGGTCTTGCCGACAATAAGTGCATTCCCTGTCGCGGCGGTGTGCCGCCGGTTCCCGCTGATCGTGCGCAGGCGCTGCTGAAAGAATTGGGACGGGGCTGGTTGCTAAATGGTGCAGGACATCTTGAACGGCTCTATACTTTCAAGGACTTTGCGCAGGCGTTGGCTTATGTGAATCGAGTGAGCGCCATCGCCGAGGCCGAAGGCCATCATCCTGACCTCTATCTGGCTTGGGGGAAGTGCAAGGTGGAGATCTGGACGCACAAGATCAACGGTTTGACGGAGAGCGATTTCTATCTCGCGGCAAAAGCCGACCGGGAATTCGAGCCATTTCGAGCCGCAGAATCCTAAGCCAGGCGATCTTGCCATGATGAATGGACGAGGCAACAGATGAGCGATCAGGCGCAGGTGGCGCTCGTCAACATGCCGTTCAGTTATTCGAAGTACCCTTCGATCCAACTGGGTACACTTTCTGCGCTGCTCAAGTCGAAGGGCGTCCCGGTTGATTGCCACCACCTGAACGTCCGTTTCGCCCACAAGATCGGTGTCCCCCTCTATGAAATGATCTGCGAAAAGCGGGCTCTCTTCGGCGAGTGGCTCTTTTCCTATCTCCTGTTTCGCGACAATCCCAAGCGTGCGGAATACCCGCGGGTCTTTAAGCCGGTCTTCGAGCAAGTGGCTCAGGAGAGCGGGCACCCGATCTCATTTTTTGAAGACATGGCGACGAGGACAGCGCCGCAGTTTCTGACCTGGGCGATGACGGCGATTGATTGGGGGCAGTACAAACTCGTCGGCTTCACCTCGACGTTCGATCAGAATGTGGCGAGCTTGACGCTGGCGAAGATGATCAAGGATTTGTATCCAGAGGTGAAGATCGTCTTCGGCGGGGCGAACTATGACGGCGAGATGGGGATGGAATACTTCCGAGCGTTCCCCTTTATCGACTATGTCGTGGTAGGCGAAGGAGAGGAAGTGGTGCCTGCCCTCGTGCGCCATATCCTAGAGGGTGCGTCTGATGCGGTTCCCAATGGGGTGATCTTTCGGGAGAAGGATCAGATTCGATTTGCCCCGAACCCGGCGCTGTTTGCCGATTTCGCGAAGACCGGGCCTCCGGACTACGACGACTATTACCATCTGCTGGCCGAGCTTGGTGATGCGGCGCAGGGCCTGGACCGCATTCTCCTCTACGAAGGCTCGCGCGGTTGTTGGTGGGGGGAGAAGCACCACTGCACGTTCTGTGGACTCAACGCCCAGAGTATGAAGTTCCGCGCGAAAGCGCCGGATCAGGCGGCGCGCGAGATGACGGCGCTCTCCAGCCGGTATGACACGACCCGGTTCAGGCTGGTGGATAACATCATCGACATGAAGTATGTCGAGAATCTGTTCGGCCAGTTTGCCGCGGCGCATTGCGATCTCGATGTGTTCATCGAAACGAAGAGCAATCTTCAGAAGAGTCAGATCCGCACGCTCGCGGTGGGGGGCGTGAAGTGTATGCAGCCGGGCCTGGAAAGTCTCAGCCTGTCGCAGCTCAAGGCGATGGATAAGGGCGTGACGCCCATGCAGAACATCCTTTGCCTGAAGTGGAGCAGCTACTACCGTGTCGCGGTGTCCTGGAATATTCTGCTGGGCTTCCCTGGCGAGACGAACGAGGATTATCGACGGCAGATCGAGTTACTTCCCTCGCTCTTCCATTTGCAGGCGCCGGAAGCGACCGGGAAATTCTGGCTGCAGCGGTTCAGTCCCTACTTTACGCGTCCGCATGAATATGGTGTGCGGATTACGGGGCCGGGGATGGCCTATGAGTATGTGTATGATGCGGCGCGCCTGGATTTGCTCAAGGTCGCCTATGATTTCGAGTATGAGCTGGATCACTGGCCGGTGGACCCGCACCTCTACCAGGAGCTCGTGAGTCTGGTGGAGGAATGGCAGCGACGGGCGCGCGGCAGCGACCGACCGTTTTTGTATTACTCAAAGTCTATGGACTACATCACGGTGTACGACGGGCGGGACCCTCAGGCGCCGACCAGGCAGCGGTTTGATTGGCCGGCCGCAGGCATCATCGAGGCCTGCAATGAGGCCGCGAAGAGCAGGGATCAGATTCGGGTCATACTCAAAGAAGCGAAGCGCGACAGGACACTGTCGGATGACGAGCTGAATGATGCGCTGGGTGTTTTGACGAGTCGTCGTATCCTCTATGAAGAGCGGGAGAAATACTTCACGCTCGCGATTCCAGAAAACCAATTTCTCTGAGCCACGCCAGGCCGCCGGCAGTTACGAGCGGTCGCTCTTACATCGATAACTTCTCGGCCACGTTCCGCATTTGGACGCCATGCACGAGCGACGCGCCTCCCCTAATCGCGCAGGCGACGTGCACCGCTTCGGTCATTTCCTCAACATTCGATCCCTTCTCCAGCGACGCCTGCGTATAGGCATCGATGCAATAGGGGCATTGCACGGCATGCGCGACGGCGAGGGCGATCAAGGCTTTCTCCCGTTCGGTGAGGGCCCCCTCCGCGAATACCGCACTGTAGTAGCTCATAAACTTGTCCCAGAGTTCCTTATTACCCTTGCCCATCTCGGAGAATTTACCCAGATCGTGTGCGTGATAATACGACTCCATAGTTCAGCTCCTTTGGCTGTACAGGGGATGAGAAGAAACGATGCGAGAAGTTGGGCGTACTGGTTCAGGGTCAGGCATGACCGGGAGGATCAGGCTCAACGTTCTGGAGAACTTCAGAAAAGCGAGTGCCGACAATATCAGTAACTTTGGCCATAAGGTCGGTCACTTCCTTCCATTCTTCCGGAAGCAGGTCCTGTTTCAATTGAGGATGAATCGCCCATTGCGCATCGACCTGAGTTCCCTTTCGGCTCACGAGGACGCGCAATAGTTCCACGTCCCATGTCGCTTTGTCGCTTGGATTCTCACCTGTCGGGGAGCCGTTCATTGGACCTGAGGGAGGTGTTGATGTTGCCATAGTGATGTACTCCAACAAGAATGGTCTGCAATCTTAGCGTACAGATTGGTTTGCTGTATATGGGGTGCCGGGTCGGCTTGGAGCGATGGCGAACTCACAAGCAGGGCGTCTCTTCACGGGCTGGCTGTCGGGCTCATCGGGGAGATGGAGGTCTACTGTCCAGGGATTCCCGAATCACTGCAATCATAGAGTCGTGGAGATGTCCATTGCTCGCAACCAACTCCTGCCCATAGAGAGAGTACGATTGGCCACAAAAGTCCGTCACTCTTCCTCCAGCCTCGCGAAGGATTACTACACCTGCTGCCATATCCCACGGGCTGAGTTTCACTTCCCAGAACCCGTCGAATCGTCCTGCCGCGACATAGCAGAGATCAAGGGCTGCTGATCCCGTGCGGCGGAGTCCTTGGGCCCGAAGTGCAAACCGAGCAAAGTGATCGAGATTATTATTCGGAGTTTCTCGAATATTGTAAGCAAAGCCGGTTACCAGGAGGGCTTGATCTAACTGTGCTGTTTGAGAGACGTGCAGTGGTTGATCATTAACCCGCGCCCCGCCGCCACGCGTAGCGCTGAATAGTTCATCGCGAGTGGGATCGTACACCACACCAAGTACACCATGCCCCTTGTGTTCAAGGCCAATGGATACGCAATATGTAGGAAAGCCATGTGTAAAGTTTGTGGTGCCGTCGAGGGGATCGATAATCCAGACGTAGGGTGACTGACCCTGTCCAATGCGTCCTCGCTCTTCGGCGAGGAAGGCGTGATCGGGATAGCTGGCAAGAATCACATCGATAACACATTGCTCGGCGGCATGATCTGCCTCCGTGACGAGATCGATAGCGCTCTTGTTCTCGACGCGGAAACCGGTGCGTGCGTAACGCGAGAGGACCTTGCCCGCCTGTCTTGCTGCATGAATGGCTGTTTCCAAGAGCAAGGTAACAGGTGCTTCATTGGGGGGTGATGAGTCAAGCATGGCGAATCATAGCACAAGGCCTCATGAGGGCTACCTGCCTATCTTCAGGCTCCTTATCCAGGAAGGGTTGGCAGAGTTGTGTATTCACACGTGCAATTATTTCAAAGCATATGAAAGAATTAATCGTAACCATTTATAAATAGTGGGATGGTAAGTTTCAGTTCTGTGACGGACAAGCCTTGTCCGTGTACTTGTCACAGCTTTTTCTTCTGTCAAGAAAGCCACTTTATTGTCATAGTATTTTAGTATGTCGTTGGTGCTTGACAGTTCTTGTATGCAATGCTATAAAGCAAGCATGCTTCTGTTGGGGGTGCTGTGGAAGAACTAACAGATATCCTTGTAGGTCTTGAGCAGCGGATTCATGCCTACAAGAATAGGTTTCAGGAGCTTGAGAAAAAGAAACGTCGACTCGATGACGAGATTGCGACGATCAAGAAATACCTCGAACTTGCCGAGACGCTCTACCGAGTAGAAGCGGATAAGGCGAAGCTTGCCAGCCTCTCCAGTCAATTCATTACTGATGATAACAAGGGCGTGCGGACTCTTCCGGTCATGGACGTGACGGATCAGTCACGTGAAATTCTCTTAGGTCGCAGTAAGTACGTCGGAAAGAGCGTTCCCGAAGCGACGTATGAAATCTTGCGTGAGTCAAACCGCGCCATGCATGCGAAGGAATTGCTGCAACGGCTTGCGGAAGGTGGGCTGCAGATCAAAGGGAAAACACCGTTGACATCTGTGGCGACGTCACTGAAGCGGGATAAACGATTTAGGAAAGTCGGTCCGAATACGTTTGAAGCACTTGAAGATGTGTTGGTTCAAGCGGTGTAGGTTGTCGTATTCCTTTAAAGGGAGGGGGGTGAGACTCTTGGCAACGAAGAAAGCAGCAGCAAAGAAGAAGAAGAAGTAGCCCGCCGAGTATGACTCGCCGAGGGTGAGGCCACTCACTCTCGGCGTTTACTCATGATAGCGCCTCGTGAAGGCGAGCAATCAATCCCTTCCTACGTACGAAATCAATCTCAACTATAGATGAGTAGTTATGAGGCCTGAAGCGCGACGGCCGGCTGTGACCGGCTGATCGGAAGCGACTTCCTGGATTCAGCGGAAGCGGATTCTGTGTTGAGTAGAATCCATTTTTCAGGCTGTTCCAAGATTTGCTCGACGAGACGAGTGTGGAGCGCATGTCCCGACCGTTCAGCAATGAGGTGGCCGATGAAAGGCATGCCAAGAAGTGAGAAATCCCCAACAAGATCCAAGACCTTGTGGCGGACAAATTCGTTTGAGAAGCGCAGGCCTGATTCATTCATGATTCCGGCCTCTGAGAGTACCACGGTATTCTCGAGGCTGCCGCCTTGTCCGAGACCGCGTGCCCAGAGGGCTTGTACTTCGTGCAAGAATCCGAATGTGCGGGCTTCTGCAATATCATGCTCAAAGGTATCCGCGGAACAGTCGTACGTATAGACCTGCGTCTTGATCATCGGATGATTGTAGTGAATGGTGTACGTAATTTTGGGCGTCGAGGACGGTTCGATACGCACACGCTTTTGGCCGTCGCACACTTCAATCGGAGCCATGATTTTCAAGTAGGGCTGGCGTCGGGATTGTGAGGTCAGACCTACGGAATGGATCAAACGGACAAACGGTGCGGCGCTGCCGTCCATGACGGGGATTTCTCCGGCCGTGACGTCGATGTATACATTATCAACCCCCAGTCCTGAGAGGGCGGCCAGCACATGCTCAATCGTCTTGACCTGAAAGCCATTGCCGTTAATTGCGGTGCATAGTTCGGTTGGCACCAAATGCTCGATAGATGCAGGGAGGGAGGCTCCTGACTTTCCATTCCGATTCACGAAGACGACACCTGTATTCACAGGTGCTGGTCTGAGTGTAATGGTTACTGGTTGGCCTGAGTGGAGCCCAATGCCAGAGCAGGTAATCGGAGCGGCTAGAGTTTGCTGATTCCTCACGAGAGCCTCCAAATTCAAATGACGATCTGTCATTTAGCAAGAGGCTTGCCATAGTGAATTCATAGCAACATGTTGATATGTATATATAAAAGATAGTTTACGCAATTTTCAAAGTGTTGTAAAAAAAGTACAACTGTGGATTTTCAAAAATAAATCTGGAACGGTGGCCTTGCGATCGTGTGGCATTACAAAATTTAGAGAAACTTTCAATTTTCTAACCAATTGATATCACGTTGATATACATCCTGGCAAAGATAGAAGATATGGAAACTTTTCAAATCGGCCAATCCAGCGAGATCCAAATTCATAACAAAAAATATGGAAACTAATTCTCTTTCTTCTTTTCTTCAGAAAACTTCCAGCGGCCTAGGTTTCAGTGAAATCTCATTCTTGGCGTGACTAAACTGGCCTGGTGGCCTAACCCCTGGGGGCGGACCACTCCAGCCTAAACCTCACCTGCCAACTCCAAAATGAGACCGATTCAACGGATTTTCTGGACATATGAAGGAGATCATCTTCATACAGAAAAGTCACTAGAGGTACAAGGCTTAACCGGACGCACGCATGCTTTCTAATCTTCTTCCATACTAGATCCCAAAGCTGATCGACGGCGGCGACATTCCGCCTTGGCTCATAAGGCCCGATACGCTGGATCTCATTTCTGCGCTGGCCGGCAGACGATGCGCCGTCAGATATTAGTCCCAGTTGATCACAGGCGGCCCCAGCCTAATCCGCTCCATTCCTCCACTTTCGAGGGGATCTAGTCAGACACGAATGCGCTGAATGGCGTGTGTGCGGTGAACCGCACTATTCCGAAATTCTCGACCTCGGCAACCACCGCGCCACCGATGGTGGAACTCGCGGTTTAGACGGTTGGCAAGATCATGGGTTAAATCATCATCCAGGGCCTGCCACCCGGCATTGCACGCTATCCGCGGGCCAAATTCCTTGTGGAATTCGACTACATTTCAGGTTGTCCACTCTCTTGTTTGCCAGGCTCATTTTGATCCGGTCCAAAATCGACTGAGTTGGAGCTGCTGAAGGCATCTCGCGCTTCTGAATCCATTACTGCTTCTCAACTCAGGCATCCTGCTGGTTGTTTGTCATTAAGCTGACAGACTTGGATTTGGCCGATCTATGAGGTGGCTCCGGTTGGTTGGACAGTGTCGCCCATTCCTTAAGTGGCGCCTGGCGGATTGCTGACTACGCGGCGGTCCGCTGTGTTGTCAGATTGTCAGAGTACACCTGGTCAGGCGTCTGGCCGTCAAGCGCCTGATGCGGTCGGGTCTGGTTGTAGAACATCAGATAGTGCGCCAAGCCCTGCTGCGCAGCCCCAATCGTCTCGTAGGCGTGCAAATACACCTCCTCGTATTTGATACTTTTCCAGAGTCGTTCCACGAATACGTTGTCACGCCAACACCCTTTCCCGTCCATGCTGATCTGAATGCCGTGGTCTTTCAAGAGCCCCGTGAACTCCTGGCTGGTGAACTGACACCCTTGGTCGGTGTTGAAGACTTCGGGACAGCCATACTGCGTGATCGCTTCTCGCACGGCCTCGAGACAGAAGTCCGTCGTCAGCGTATTGGAGAGCCGCCAGGCCAGCACCCGGCGACTGGCCCAGTCCAAGACGGCGAAGAGATACACGAAGCCTCGTCGCATCGGAATGTAGGTGATATCGGCCGCCCAGACGTGATTGGGACGACTGATCGTGAGATCGCGGAGGAGATACGGATAGATGGTGTGGGCTGGATGCCGCCGACTGAGATGCGGTTTCCGATACAGAGCCTCAATCCCCATCCTGCGCATCAGCGTGGCCACCTGGCGCCGTCCAATGGTGTGGCCCTCCTGCCGCAAGAGATCGCGCAGCATCCGCGCCCCGGCAAACGGATAGTGCAGATGCAGCTCGTCGATCCGCCGCATCAGCGCGAGCGCCGTCGCTGATACCGGCGTTGGCTGGTAGTAGGCGGTTGATCGAGCCAGGTTCAGCAGGTGGCATTGCCGCACAACCGGCAAGGGATGCGTGCGATCGATCATGGCTTTGCGCTCCGCAAGCCGGCCTTGGTGAGCGCCCCTTCTAAAAAATCGTTCTCCAGCGCTAGTTGCCCGATCTTCGCGTGCAGCGTCTTGAGATCCGGCGTCTCTGACGGAGGTTTCGCCCCGCCAAACACGTCGGCGGCTCGCGCCAACAATTGTTGCTTCCATTCGGTGATCTGAGTTGGGTGGACGCTGAATTGCTCGGCCAATTCGGTCAGCGTCTTGTCGCCTTTGATGGCCGCCAAGGCGACCTGCGCTTTGAAGGTCGCTCCGTGATTCCGTCTCGTGCGTTTCATTGCCTCGCTCCTCTCGTCGGCCACCTCGCGGTGGCGTTGGTGAAGCCAGGCTACCACTTACCACACTGTCCGATTTTTCGGAGCCCCCTCACTATTAGTATTCGTGAAAGTGT
>FSSH01000443.1_pt1 | contig 47134 bp, 37 predicted proteins | sample 1166101 | NCBI WGS metagenome assembly FSSH01 (sample SAMEA32972668, study PRJEB13176) | freshwater metagenome | biome: Drinking water system; feature: Biomass in drinking water that filtered by 0.45 um membrane; material: drinking water | place: USA | collected 2012-12-20 | depth 0 m
GGAAGTGATCGTCCAGCATGCCCAGATGATAAGCCATCGCTTGCAATTTGCAGTTGCCGGTTTTCTCGCACGACGGGCAAATGTGGTTGCCTTCAACAAACAGCATTTGCGTGATGGCTTGGCGCGCTTCGTTCAATTCCGGCGTGTTATTGCGGATTTCCTGCCCCGCTACGGCCGGTGTGATACACGCGGCGGCACTGCGGTTACCGGTTTCCACCACGCACAAGCGGCAATTGCCGCTCGGCGGCAGGCCGGGGTAGTGGCACAGATGTGGGATGTAGATTCCTGCCGCGAGTGCCGCATCCATGATGGTTTGTCCCGCTGTGAACGGGATTTCCTCGCCGTCGATGCGGATTGTGCTGGGATTGTCTGACATTATCCGTTATCCAGATGCGCTGCCGCATCGTCACGATGTGTTGCCTGTCGAGCGCTTTCCAGTGCCTGATCGAGGTCGAACTGCGCGGTGAAATGGGGTTGTAGCGGAGCGGAAAAAGTGTGCGGGAAATGCTGTAAGCCATCCAGCACATGATGGGCGGCAGTATGACCCAAGCCGCAGTGCGATTGGTGCTGAATCAGATGGCTGAGCTGTTTGAGTTCTTCGATATCGTGCATTGTGCCGCGCCCCTCGGCGATTTTATCCAGATTGTTTTTCAATAACTGCGTGCCGACGCGGCAGGGTGCGCAAAAACCGCAGCTTTCGTGCGCGAAGAAATGTGCAAAATTGCGGTGGATCGCGAGTAAATCGCGTTGCTGGCCGAATACCAGGAACGATCCGCCGGTGGAAATATCTTCAAAACCGATGGTACGATTAAATTCTACCGGACTGAGCAATGTTCCGGCAGGACCGCCGATTTGCACCGCTTGCACGTTTTTCGCGCCGCAATCGTCGAGAACCTGCTGAATGCGCACACCGAACGGATATTCGTAAATGCCGGGTTTCTCGCAATCGCCGCTGATACTGAGGATTTTGGTGCCGCGCGATTGCTCCGTGCCGATGGAATTAAACCAAGCGCTGCCGTTTGCGGCGATATGCGCTGCCGCAATGAACGTTTCGACGTTATTGACCACGGTTGGCTGACCCAAATAACCATGTGTAACCGGAAACGGCGGACGGATGCGCGGAATACCGGGTTTTCCTTCGAGCGACTCGATCAACGCCGACTCCTCGCCGCAAATATATGCACCGGCGCCAACGACGATGTCGATATCGAATTCAAAATTTCTATATCCGAGAATATGTTGGCCCAGTAATCCTTGGCTGCGGCGCTGATCGAGCACGGCGTGCAGATGCGGTAATAAATAGCGGTATTCGCCGCGTAAATAGATAAATCCTTGTTTTGCACCAATGACTAACGCGCACAGTGTCATGCCTTCAATCATCGCATCGGCATGATCGCATAACAGCAACCGGTCTTTGAATGTGCCGGGTTCGCCCTCGTCGGCGTTGCAGACGACATAGCGTGCTTTGCCGGGTGCCGTGCGGCACAATTGCCATTTCTTGCCAGTATCGAACCCCGCGCCACCACGGCCGCGTAAGCCGGATTGCTGGATGACCGCCAGCGTTTGATCAGCGCCTTGCGCCAGTGCGGTTTGCAGCGCGTTGCCGGGAGCGTGTTGTTCCATTAGCAGCAGATCGCGTTGATATATCGTGTCATGTACGGAAAACCATTCCGTTGGCCAATCGGTGAGCGGGGATTCCGTTGTGATCCGCTGCGCGATCTGTGCCAGTTTTTCCGCATTCAGCCCGGTGACCGGCAGCCCATTGACCAGCAGTGACGCGCCCTGATCGCACATGCCGATGCACGAGGTTTCGTCGATACTGATCAATCCGTCCGCGCGCGTTTTGCCTGGCGTGACTTGTAGCAACTGGCACAGTATCCGCATCAGGTCTTGTTCTCCGGACAGATAGCCGCAACTGGTGCAATTACTGAATAAAATATCGAAACGGCCGCGCGGTTGCGTGGAGAAAAACGAATAAAACGCCACCACCGCAGCCACCTGACTGAGCGGCATATTGAACTCAGCGGCAGCTTGTTGCATGGCGTGCAGTGAAATATACCGGAATTGCTGTTGTACCGCATGCAGCCGATGCAGGATATGCGGGTGCGGTGCAGCGGAATTGTGCGGGCGTGAAATATCCATGCGTAAAAGTATACCGGGGTTAAGACCGGAATGCAGAGATGGTTAGGGTTAGTTCTATGAAATATTGCTGATTTTTATAAAAAATGGAACGAGATTCATATTATAATTAATAACCTTTTTCTCAACAGGAGAAGGTTATGAGTGATAAAAATAAGTAAAAAGCGCTGACTAAAAACATGCAACGTTAAGATTGATTGGCGTGAGAACGAGAAGGGCTCAATTTATAAATAGGAGAGATTTTATGTTTAAACAGATTCTTTTGACTGCGGTAGTGCTGTCGGTATCCATTTCCACGGCATTTGCTACAACTACGATTGGCGGCGCAACGCTGACCGATACCGCGACGGTGAATAGCGGCACGGTAACACCAACCAGTTACCTGAGCTATGTCAGCGGTGGTAATGGTAATACCGGCTGGGCGGACGGATCGACTTACGGTAGCGATGGCTTCACGGCTGCTGCTGCGATGAGTTCGGCCGATCACCATTGGTTGCAGTACGACCCGGCTATTCTGGTCTATAGTCCTGCCGCATTGAGTTCCGTGCTGGCGATTCCGGCCATCGATCATGGCTGGACTGCTGACAACACGGGCTCAGAATTCTACGAAGCTTTTGAATTCCGGATTTTTGGTTCCGATTCTACCGGCGCATTGCTCGAAGAGGGGCGTATCACCAGCGTATGGGCAAGAGGCGTGGATGATACCAGTGCTTTGAAGAATGCCGACGACTGGTCGTCACAATGGTCTTTCACCGGTTCCTATAATTACTTTGCAGTTGTATCGGGCGATCGTCTGGTAGGTGGCGGTGTTCCTGGATTTTCTCCTTTAGAAGGTGAAATCGATGCCATCGCGGCCATTCCCGAACCCGAAACCTACGCGATGTTGCTGGCCGGTCTGGGTTTAATAGGATTTGCCGCACGCCGTAGAAAACAGTAATCAGCAGCTGAATTCTAAGTAAGACCGCAACTGACCCCGCTTCGGCGGGGTTTTTTGTGAACGTTTAATCCTTTAAGCCAGCAATGCGGCCACAATGCCGGTGATAAAAATCCCATCAAACGTGCCCGCGCCGCCAATCGAAGCATACGGCGTGCCGAGCCGGGAGATGTCTTTCATGTTCAGCAGATCGGCGCCGATCAATACACCCAGTGTGCCGCTGATGTACGCGAGCGCGGCGCTTTGTTCCGGGCTGATGATCAAACCGGTCAACGCGGCGCTGATGGGCGCTACCAATATTGGCATGCCGATGCCGAGCCCCTGAATCGGGCGGCTGAAGTAGTAACTGATCGCACTGATGATCGCGATTCCCAGCAGCGTGGAGGATAGGCTGAGTGTGCTGTGGGAAAACAAATACAGCGAGAGCGTTGCCGGTATCAGGCAGCCGCCGAGATTGATTAAAATTTGTGTTTCATTATGAAATGGTTGTGGCGGTATCCTGAGTAATCCCCAGTAAGCAGGCAAGGTGGGCTCCTGTACCGGCACATCGCTTTTGATCCGTGCCACCGGCAAGTTGATGGCACTGCCGAGCAAGGAAAGCAATAGCACCATTAGCCCCGATTCTGGCGGCAACCCCAGTTTTACAAAAGCAAATGACAGTAATTCCACCTGAAACAGCACCATCATGAGGCTAAGCAGGAAAATGAAAAACAGCAGATGCAACGGGGAGAAATAATTTTTCATCGGGGTATCGTACGGGAAATATCATTGGGTAATGATATTTTATGCAATATTTTTCCATTTTAACGGGAAATGAATTCGACGCATTCGGATTCCGGCTGAAGATTCTACAAATATAGTGCTGTCAGGGGTCATGAATGGCCATTTGACATGCTTTTCCATGCATGTTTGAATATCGTTCCGATATCATAAAAGCACAACTTATCACGATGGAAAATGCGGGTAGGGGAATTCACCGTCACAATTTTCACACAATCATTCGAGGCATGGAACGTGGTGACCGGTTCTATGCGTGAACGCAAATGACGCGCGCGATTGCCTTGATCGATTGCAATAACTTCTACGTGAGTTGCGAGCGGGTGTTCAATCCGCGCCTGGAAGGCAAGCCGGTTGTGGTGCTATCCAACAACGACGGTTGCGCGGTGGCGAGGAGCAACGAGGTGAAAGCGCTGGGTGTGAAGATGGGGCAGCCGTGGTTTGAGTTAAAATATTTAGCAAGAAAACAAGGAATTATCGCGCAATCCTCCAATTGTGCGTTGTACGCCGATATGAGTAACCGCGTGATGAGCATTCTGGCCATGTTCAGTCCGCAGCAGGAAATTTATTCGATTGACGAATGCTTTCTCGATTTGTCCGGATTCGGAACACAAGATCTGACATTCTACGGTCAGCGTATCCGCCGTTGCGTGAAACAGTGGACCGGTCTGCCAGTTTGCGTTGGTATCGGATCGACCAAGACGCTGGCCAAATTGGCCAATCACATCGCCAAAAAATACCCGGAATTAGACGGCGTATGCGACCTGAACAGCATGCCATCCGACCAGAAAAATGATTGGTTCAGCCGGACTGCCGCAGGTGAAGTCTGGGGCATCGGCCGGCGGCTTGTTCCCAAGCTGTATGATAGCGGCATCAGAACCGTGCTTGATCTGAAGCGGTCTTCCCCGGCCGGAATGCGTTCGCGTTTTTCCGTCGTGATGGAAAAAGTTATCCGCGAACTCAATGGTGTGCCTTGTATCGAGCTGGAAGAAATCGCGCCACCGAGAAAGCAAATTGTCAGCTCGCGTTCGTTTGGCGTTGCCGTTGCGGATCTATTCAGTCTGGAAGAGGCGGTTTCGTTGTATGTTCGCCGCGCAACGGAAAAATTGCGCCGCCAGCAATTGTGTGCCGGGGCGATTTACGTTGCGATCCGCACCAGTCCGTTCAACGAAAAAGAACGCTATTATGCCAATGGCTTGGCTATTCCGCTTCCCGTGCCAACCGATGATACCGTGCGGTTGACCAAAGCCGCGTTATGGGGGTTGCGCAAAATTTATCGTGGTGGCTATCGCTATCAGAAAGCGCGGGTGATGCTGTCCGAATTGGTTTCCGCCGGTAACCGGCAATCCGATCTGTTTGGTTTGGCAGCGGCAGAAAATAAATCCGGTAAATTAATGGCAGTTATGGATCAAATCAATGCCAAAATGGGCAGCAGCACGTTGAGGCTCGCATCCGAAGGCTTCCGGCAGCAGTGGAAAATGAAACAAGGAAACCGCAGCCCCAGATACACAACGAACTGGAACGAGCTGATTTGCGTGACAAAGTGAATAGCGCAAATGCGCTGGCAGTAAATGACTAACAGGAGAATGACCGCTATGCCGATGCTATCGATCAACCCGGCCACAGGCCAAACTCTGCATACTTTTCCAACCTGGCCAGCCAGCGAAATCGATACGGCGCTGAGCCAAGTGGAGTCCGCGCAAACCGACTGGGCGGCGTTCGGTTTTGAACAGCGTGCCGGGTTTATGCGTAATCTCGCGCAGATTTTCCGACAGCGCAGCGAAGAGTACGCTCATCTGATCACCGAAGAAATGGGCAAATTGCTCAGAGAGGCGCGCGCGGAGGTGGAAAAATGCGCGTTTGGCTGTGAATATTATGCGGATCACGCGCAAGCGTATTTGCGCGACGAAGTGATCGCTTCCGATGCCAGCCGCAGTCTGGTGGTTTATCAGCCTTTGGGCACGGTATTGTGCATCATGCCGTGGAATTTTCCATTCTGGCAATTGATCCGCGCGGCGGCACCGGCGATGATGGCGGGCAACACGGTGGTGTTGAAGCACGCATCCAATGTTCCGCGTTGTGCGCTGGCGCTGGAAGAGGCATTCCAACAGGCCGGATTTCCTGCCAACACCTTTCGCACACTGATGATCAGCGCCGCGCAGGTGGAAACGGTGATCGCCGACCGGCGCATTGCCGCCGTGACGCTGACCGGTAGCAGTGCGGCGGGACGCAAAGTCGCGGCGATTGCCGGGCAACATCTGAAAAAATGCGTGCTCGAACTCGGTGGATCGGATCCGTTCATCGTGCTCGACGACGCCGACATCGAGGCGACAGCAAAACAAGCGCTTGCAGCACGGCTGCAAAACATGGGGCAAAGCTGCATCGCCGCGAAGCGTTTCATTCTCAGCGATGCAATTGCCGATTCATTTGTCGGACAATTGAAAACATTGATCGAGCAATTGCAAAGCGGCGACCCGAAAGACGATGCCACCGGGATTGCGCCGATGGCGCGCGAAGACTTGCGCGCCGAGCTGCATGCGCAGGTCGAGCGGAGTCTGGCAGCAGGCGCTCAGCGGGTTACCGGCGGTGCTTTCATCGGCACGCAGGGTGCATATTACGCGCCGACAATTCTGGATCATGTGCGGCCCGGCATGGCGGCATTCGACGAAGAACTGTTCGGACCGGTGGCAGCGATCGTGCGGGTAAATAATGACGAAGAAGCAATTCGCTTAGCCAACCGGACGCATTTCGGCCTCGGCGGCAGCGTATGGACGCGCGACTCTGCACGCGGCGAAGCGCTGGCGCGGCAAATCCATGCCGGTTGCACGTTCGTCAACGGCATCGTCAAAAGCGACCCGCGTCTGCCGTTCGGCGGCGTGAAAGAATCCGGCTACGGCCGCGAACTGTCGTACCACGGCATCCGCGAGTTCGTGAATATCAAAACGATTTGGATTAAGTAGCAGAAGGGGAATGGGGGTTGGGTAGCTTTGTCAGGCTTACAAGGCAGGTAAATCATAGGATACTTTTGCGCCGTCGACTTTGACATATCCGCGTGCTACTAAGCCTTTATATACCGCTTCAATGTCAGTAGCTAAAGTATCTTTACCGCATTTAGCATGAATGGTGCTTAACAAAGTTTTTGGTGTGCGTGGTTTTGATGCTTTGCGCTTGATCAGGTCTTCCACTGTTATGCTAATTAATTTTGCGACAGATGTTTTGTTGGAAGAGACTTTTTGATCAACCGCGAGTGTATTGCTATTGATGCTATTGCCATTTGTTGTTGCTGGAGTAAAACAAGGCAATTGTTCGATGGATTCTGATCGTACGGCAAGAATCTTATTCATTTTCATATGCCTGATCAATGGATCGAAGCCAGTATCCTTTGAGACAATATGGAAAAAACCAGTAGGATCGTTTGCAGCTAAAATGCCAAGATAGTAGGCGATGTGGAAATCAAGTGCATTAGCCCCGGGAGTTTCTAACACGATGTAGTTCGCTCGTCCTCCGAGTTTATGCATCGCCAGAACAAGTTCAACCGGAAGTTTTGTGTTATTCGGACCTAAGAAGATTCGCACCTGAAATTGCTCGCCTTTTAGCAATGCAAGTGACTTCGCTTGAACGTTCTCATAGTCGATCAAAATATAATTTGTTTTCAAAAGAGCCGCCTGATAGAAATTCCGATGGGAAATTGTCTTGAAGCAAGGCCTATTAAGCGGCAACCTCGTTTTATTCTTTATTTCGATGAGAGTTTTTTGAATCGCGACCGAGAAATGGCGAGCGGTGCCGAAGGATCACAAACCGGCGTGCAGTCCCGGGATGCCGATGCGCTGGATGCGGATGGCGTTGTTGCCTTCTTCGTACGCGAGCAAGCGGCCTTCCTGCTGCCACAGGCGGAACGCCAGCGAATAGGCGAGCACCCGGATCGGGTAGTCGCGTGGCAGCGTTTGCAGATACGGTTGGATCGTGGTGAAATCGGTCGCGCCGTATTGTTGCATGATAAAGCGCAAGCCGCCGTTTGCGGGGCCGATGTTGTAGGCCAGCAATCCGAGAAAAAGATCATTTTTCATTTCCGCCAGGTAATGCTTGAAGGTGGCGGCGGCGACAAAGGCGTTGTGGCGGGGATTGTCCAGCACAATTTTTTCCACATTGAGCCGCCGCCGTGCTTGCGCAATGACGGCTTCCGGGACGCGGGTGATCTGAAACAATCCGCGTCCGCCGTCGTGGCTGTCGCGCGGAATAAAAGACGATTCGGTTGCGGCGATGCCGTGCAGCAGATCTGCGTCGATATCGAAAGACCGGGCTGCGTCATCGATTGCTTGCCGGTATTCTTGCGCGCGGTTAACCATTTTATGCAATTGCGCGGAATCGTGGCGGCGGTAAGCCGCGTAAACCTGATGCGAAATCGTCCCGCGTCCCGCTTCTTCCTTGCCGCCGACCAAGGTGCGGAAATTACCGTAAGCCAGTGAGAACTGGTCGTGTGTAACGAGCCAGCCGGTCAGCAGAGCGAGCGACAAAGACAATACAGGCATGAAAAATTCCGAATAGCGCCGCAACCACTGTCGCAGCTTCCACCAGCCGAGCAGAAAAACACTGGCGGCCAATATCAACACCAACACACCAGCGGTGAACGGCAGCAAATGACCGAAAAAACTGGTGCCCGAGAACTGGCCCGCGGAGTAGCCGAGCAGCAGGATGATGGCGCAAACTGCGGCGCTGCTTAAACCGAGGATTTCGATACCGGTCAGTAGTAATGTCTGCTGGAATTTACCAGGTTGGTTTCTTTGGGGGCGCTTTCTGGGCGGTTTGCCAGGGTCATTGCTATTACGCGCAGCGGCGGTGCGTCTGCGCTTCGGTCTGGGTTTTGCGTTAGCGGGCCCGGGGTTGTTGGTGCGGGTAGTTTTATCCATTGGAATGGGGGCTGAACGAAATGCACCGCATGGGGCAATGGCTGGGATGAATTGGGTTACTGATGGCATCGCCCCGTTACAGGAGCGGGACGATGCAGCTTCCGCGAATGACTACCGTAACCGGTGGCTCACCCATAGGGATGCGGCAAACAGCAGCACTGCTCCGCCTTGGTGCGATGCGCCTAATGGAATCGGCACCGCATGGAGCAGCGTTGCGATGCCTAAGCTGATTTGTATCGCCAGCATCAGCAGGAAAAGGTTGCATGCCAGGCGTGTGGTGCCTTGCAGTTCTACGGTGCGTGATTTGAGCCAGAAAATCGGCACGGAGAAGGCCAGTATCCAAGCGATCAAGCGATGATCGAATTGCACCGTGGTGATGTTATCGAAAAAATTGCGGTACCACGGTTCGAGGATAAAAAGATCGGGTGGAATCACATGCCCGTTCATCAGCGGGAAAGTGTTGTAGGCCAAGCCTGCGCGAATACCGGCCACGAAACCGCCGGATAACACCATGATAAAAATCAATGAAGAGAGACTGAAGGAAAAACGCCGCAGGCCTTGCAATTTTTCATTGGCCGGGGAATATTCGCGGTGCGGCGACAGCAATCCCAACGCGACCCAGAACATCGCGGCGAAAATGACAAAAGCCAATCCCAAGTGCGCAGTCAGGCGGTATTGGCTGACATGCGGGTCATTGACCAAACCGCTCATGACCATATACCAGCCCATGAATCCTTGCAGGCCACCCAATACGAATATCCCCGCGAGTTTGATACCCAGCGGCCGGTCAATTTGCTTTCTCAGCAGAAAGTAAACAAACGGCACAAAAAATACCAGGCCGATCAACCGGCCGAGTACGCGGTGGAAGTATTCCCACCAGAAAATACTTTTGAATTCATCGACGCTCATGCCTTTATTGACTTGCTGATACTGCGGCGTGGCGCGGTATTTTTCCAGCAACACATCCCAGTCTTGCTGCGTGATGGGCGGCATGGTGCCGACAATCGGCTGCCATTCGACAATGGAAAGCCCTGAGTCGGTCAAGCGCGTAACACCGCCGACCACTATCATGGCGAATACCAGGGCACAACAAATTAATAACCAGATCGCAATAGGTTTTTGCATAATCGTAAAAATTTAAATTATTTTTGAAATTGAATGGATACTCGGTATTGCTTGCTTTATTTGTCGCGCATCAAGCGTTGCTTGGTACGTTCCCATTCCTTTTGTTTCTCGGATTCGCGCTTGTCGTGTTGTTTCTTGCCTTTGGCCAAGCCGATTTCCAGTTTGATCCTGCCTGCTTTATAGTGCATATCGAGGGGAACCAGCGTGTATCCGGCGCGTTCGACTTTGCCGATGAGCCGTTTGATTTCTTCCGCGTGCAATAACAATTTGCGGGTTCTGACCGGATCGGGATTGATGTGCGTTGAAGCTGTCTTGAGCGGACTGATATGACTGCCAATTAAGTACAGTGCGCCGTTGCTGACAATAACATAAGCTTCTTTCAACTGAACCCGGCCATCGCGAATGGCTTTGACTTCCCATCCCTCCAGCACCATGCCCGTCTCGTACTTTTCTTCGATAAAATAATCGTGAAAGGCTTTTTTATTTTGTACTATACTCATGCAGGTATGAAATGGGTGGAAATCACTAGATTTCGTGTATTTTATCAGTTTTTCAGTATTACCTCATGATGCGGGGTGATTTACTTTTATGGCAGAAATAGAAAAATCAGTTTTGGTTGAATACTCGGCAAGTCAAATGTTCGCATTGGTCGATGATGTGGCGAAATATCCTGAATTTCTCCCATGGTGCGGCGGTACCTCCGTCGATCCGCAAGACGAAGTGACGACGCATGCCACCGTCAAGATCGACTATCACCATATTCAGCACAGTTTTACTACCAAGAACAAACGCTTTCCGCCGGATTTGATCGAGATGAGTTTGCTCGATGGTCCATTTGAACACTTGGACGGTTACTGGCAATTTATCCCGTTATCGGATAGCGCGTGCAAAATCAAATTCCGCTTGCATTACACCTTCTCGCACAGGATTCTTGAAAAACTGGTCGGACCGGTATTTCATATGATTGCCAACAGTTTCGTGGAACATTTCATCGAGCGGGCGGAAGTGATTTACGGCAAGCGGTGACGCCGCCGATGCAAATTGAAGTCGTCTACGCACTCCCGCATGTTCAAGTGCTGAAGAAACTCGATGTGCCGGTGGATTGCACGGTTGAGCAAGCGATACGGTGTTCCGGCATTTTGGATCAATTTCCGGAAATCGATCTGGCAAAAAGCAAACTGGGTATTTTCGGTAAATTGACCCAATTGCAAGCCGTGCTGGAGCTGCATGACAGAATTGAAATTTACCGGCCTTTGATCATCGATCCGAAAGAAGCGAGAAGATTACGCGCCAAGAAAAATAACCGCTGACTTTCCCTAGCTCAATTTCAAGGGAGTAAAAATGATCCGCGCTGTATTAATACTGCTTGCAACGTGCCTGCTACTTTCCCTTTCCGCTTGCGCGACCAAAAAACCGGAAAAGAAAACGCCTGATGCGGAAGACCGCACAAAAATCCTAACACCCTTTGAGCAACTGTCGCTCAAGTCCGACGCAAAAACGGTATTTGAAGATCAGGGCAAATTCATTCTGCTTGAAGGGAAAAAATGCATGCAGCGTGATAACGGGGCGGAACCGGTAACCCTGCTACAGTGGATTGAAATGCCGGATTACGTCGATAGCGGCACGGTCGTGTTAAATGGCTGGGATTTGCGCTATCTGAACCAGGATCGCGAAGTCAACTCGATGCGGGCCGATATTACGCACAGCAAACTGGTTAAAAACACCGGTTCCACAGTTCTGGTATTTGAGGCAAAAGGCACGCTGGAAGATCAGAGTCGCAAGGACGCTTTTGAATTTTGCGTGTTTTATGCTGCATTGGGTTACCATTCCACGGCAATTGACGCCACGATAGAAGAAGATCACAACGGTATCGAATCTTCGGTCGTGCAGCTTGCAAATCAAGGTGCGGTAGCCACATTGGAAAATACCGGCCAAAAAGGCATGTTAAGAAAATACGATGCGGTTGCCATCATCCCGCGCGGATTTGATTTCCAATATGCCGATACCTTTGAATGCGAATGGCGGCTGTGGCCGTGCCAATGGTCGGATCGCGTGGATTATCGCCTGTTGCAAGTGGCTTACAATTTATCGCAAGCCAGTGCAGCACCCAGTCTCGGCGGTACCCCGCACTGGGTGACGCAGACCCTTTTCAAGGATAACAACACGCACACGCACCGCATCAAAACCCGTGCCGCCCAGATCCGCGGCCGTAGCGTCAAACTGCACGGAGATTTCCTGGCGCTGAATCCCCGTAGCGGAAAAGCGGACACCTGCCGCAAAAGCGTCGACGGTGTGGTGCGCACCCAGACGGTTCGTATCAATGAGCTGCCTTACGACTATGCCATCCCGATGTTGACCGGCTGGGAGCTTGTCAACGAATGCGAACATCAACGGGTACAACGGGTAGGCATCTGGATTCACGACATCCGCTTCGATCCGCGAGCAGGCTACCTGGAATACAAAGTATCCTCCATCCTGCGCGACCAGGACGGCGCGCCCAGTTTCAACAGCGCGCACCGCATCACCGTGTTGGGGCTCAACCGGTCGTCGTCTTTGGAAAAGAAACGAGCACCTAAGTTTAAATTGAAGCTCAGGGAAGATAGATAGATTGCCAGTGCTATCAGCCAGTTATAGGGTTTTTGTTATCCGATTATTTCTACTGTCCTAGCTGACCCGATTTTTCGGTACCTTCGGCGCATCCTCACCGATCATCGCCGGTTTGCCGTCCCGCCACATCACTGTGTACTGGCCCAGGCGGAGTTTCTTTTCAAGCGCATCAGTTACGGCTTTTTGTAGCGAATCCAGGATTATCTGATCTTCTTTGGAAAGTGTTGTTTTCAGAGTGATCCTTATTCCTTGAAGCTTTTGAAGAAGTGAAATAATACAAACAGACGCGTCCGAGTAGAGCGTCGAGCTTATTAGCAATTACTTACATTGCTCCCCTTCAACTTGATGCAGCAATTGTTCTGCTATGTGCCCGTAACGTGCATTTTCCATGGCTTGCTTGAGCGCTTTGACAATGGGTTCCGGTTCTGTCAGCGGACAATAGTGCGTAATGAGCACAGCTATTTCTTGCTTTGATAGTCCCAACAATCCTTCAAAAAAACACGGACTGTTCTTGATCAGAATTTCCTCGGTATCGGAGACAAGACCCTCGGCCATTTCTCCGTCGGTGCTGCCGGACCACAGGCGCAAGAAAAGCGTGACATCGTTGAAATTTTCGCACTTCTTGGCCTTGGCTGCGGTGTGATGGTAAATTTTCCACCATTGCTCAGAATCTTCTTGATACACCTGCTGTGAATTTTTTACTAGGCATTCATAATCTGAAACTTCCAGGCATGTGCTGGATGCTGGGAAGGCGGGAATTGGCTGGATTAGAAGAATCAAGAGAAAATAGTAAAGGAATCGCATGAGGTTAGCATCCCGATTCAGCGACGGGCTTTTCGCTGCTTCCGGTTGTTAAGCGATGATTAATAGTTTGTCTCATGCCGTCGCAGCTATAGATGCATCCTCCACAAAGGCATCGCTCATCATCATTTTGTAATGCGCACTATGTCCTGATTTGTCGAAAATCGCTCTGAAGACCTTCAGATAGGATTCCACCATTGTGTTATCAATTGAGACATACAAATCGTCGTGTGCGTAATGCGATCCGTCGTGCACCCATGAGCAGAGCGATTTGCAAATGATCCTCTCTTTACCTTCAAACATCGCACAGAGCTGGTCGAATTCAATGCCACCTAGAATTTTGAAGTAGTTTTCCAAAATGCGTCGCAGCGTGTTTTGAATGGCAAGATTGGAACGTTCAGGTTTACGAACCTCGGCCCACAGCAACTCGTAAGATGTTTTGATTGGATTGGTCGGGTGCTTGTCGAGCTTCGACACCAGTCCGGGCTTTCGCACGATCCAATACGTCCTTTCTTTTGGTGATACGCCCTTTTGCTTTGGGGAGTAAGTCACTTCCTTGTGGAAGTAGACGTTATGCGTGAGCACGAAGATCTGTTTGATGTGTCCGGTTCCAGCCCGCACCTCATCGAATAGTCCTTTTATGAGACTGCTGACGATAAAGAGGATGTCACTGTCGAGGCTCGAAACGGGGTCGTCGAAGACTACGATTCGGTCCGTGGACATCCCGACCTCTGACTCGCTACCCTTGAGCCGGTGGTAAAAGTACAGGAAGGTGACAAAGGTCTTCTCACCCTCGCTCAAAGTCGCCTTGGCATCTGAACCATCTGAGCGTACCAACTTGTAAGATGTTCCACCTGTCGCTTTTGCGAGTTTGAAGCCTTGGAAGCCAAACGACGATAGCAGAATGTTTATACCATCAATCGTCGGCTGGACACTTGTGGTTTGTTTTTCCAGCTCACGAATCTCAGATGCCTTTTTCTCCTTATCCGTTATTGCCGTTGTAATCTCTGTCATCATTGCCGTGATGGCTTTTTCCAAGCCATCTTTCGCTTTCTTGAACGCAGCGAGATCGGTTTTTAGTTCCTCAAGAACGAATTTCCATATCTGTGCAGTCAGCGTTGTTTGCTCGGTCTCAAGGTTCGAGATCATTATGTTGTGTGCAGCAATTTGAGTGTTGGCCGCGTCAATCAGCCCCTCAATTGTCGTGCAGATGCCGCTCAGTGACTCTAACTCAATCACCTGACTTGCTTCCTTCTTCTTTCCGGCAAGGCGCTGATTGTTCAGTGTGATTTTTGCGTCAAGTAATTCCTTCTCTGCTTTCAGTTTCTCGACATCAAGGAACTTAGAAGGTAATGCAATGATTCCGGCAAGTTGTTGCTGAATCCGGACCGCTTCAGTGACGTAGTTCGTTGTTAGGTCATCAATCGCCTTGCTATCCTTCACAAAAGTCTCGTCAAAATACTCGCTCAAGCTTTGCGCAAAAGCATCAGTCGTCTCTTGTTGACAGAACGGACACGCGCCATCATTTACATCGTAGAATCCCCGGCCTTCTCGAACCCAGTCGCTGTTCCCGAGCCTCTTAATCATTGCAGCGATATCGACGTCTTCCTTGCCAATAACCCGCTTCTTCAGAATTGGGTCCGATTCATGTGCAAGAAGTTTGGTGATATCAATAACGGGAATTGATGCCTCTGTCGTGGGTATTGCCCCGAAAACACTTTCCGCTTTCTTCTCCAACTCTGCCAAGGTGAGGAGGATCGAGGTATTGGACGCGTACTCCTGAAGCACTTTGCTTTTGAATTTTTCCAAGCTGCTGCGATATCCCTTGAATCCGCCTTGCAGTCTCGCGTCATGCTTCTGTTTTTGCGCCCAACACTTATCCTTAAAACCCGCCTCTAGCGTCGCTAATTCTCCTTTCTTTCCACCATTTCCATCTGCGCTCTGCAATCTCTGAGTTAAATTTTCAATTTTAGTTGCCAGCGCGTCGAGTTCGCCTTTTGCTACTGAAATTTTTGCGAGCGTATCGACTTGCTTTTCATCCAAGGTGAACACCCCTTTTAACTCTACCGATTGGTTGAAATTCGCCTCGACGAAATCATGGTTGTAAACCAGCGGCTGGAGTTTCGTCCCCGCTTTCCATGTGACGTTGCAGGTTGGGAACTTCATTTCATCCGCAATCACTCGGCTGATTGTTGTTTTCCCTGTGCCATTTGAGCCGAAAAAGAAATTGAATTTAGAAAGCCCGTTGAGCTGCTCGGGCGTTTTGGCATAGGTTGCAACACTGGAAATGGTGATGGATTCAATCATGGACTGCGTCTCCCTCGAGCTTGGTATTTGCTTCGCCTAACGTAATATATAAAACACTCTGTCCAATGATCTTGTCGATAATGTCTTATAAACACGGAGAAAATCATCTATCAGCATGTATTTTTAGTGAATTAATAAATTTACTAAAGCAGCTGATATCAGAAAACATGGTTCAATGCGATCGGCTAAAAAATTGCAAGCACGTTTGTTTAAACATGAAAAGACTAATCTTTCTATAAGGTAACACTCTATTATTTTTGCTGCCGAACTTCATCCGGCGACTCGGTTGCTGCTTCAGCAATTAAATTGATCCGAAATCAGCAATTAGACTGCTACCGTTCCACCAAAACCACTTCAACAACTTTAACCTCATCATCCCTTTCGAATCGTAATTCCACTTTCTCTCCCGCTTTCAGTGCGCGCAAAATCGCCGCATACGATGCCAAGTCGCTAACCGGTTGCCCGGCCAGTTGAATCAGAATGTCGCCCGGTTGCAGTCCGGCTTGTTGTGCCGGGGAGCCGGGGAGGGTGTTGTCGATGCGCACGCCTTCGCCTTTATAAGAGAAATCCGGGACGGTACCGAGGCTGGCTGTGCGTTTTTCCTTCGGTGCGGCGGATTCGGCGGGAGCGGGGGTTGACGATAGCGTGACCGTCAGCGGCTCGATGCGGTTGGCAAGGTATTCGGTGGCTTCCTTCAGGATCGCGGCGACTTTGACCAATCCGGCGGTGTCGATTTTGTCGGCGGTGTCGCCGGGAGCGTGGTAGTCCTCGTGCGCGCTGGCGAACAGTTGGATGGCGGGCACGCCAGCTTGGATGAACGCGGCTTGGTCGCTGGAGCCGAAGTCGTCTTGCACGGCGTTGACTGGAATGCCGGTGACGAAGCTCGCGCCGCGGAAGATGTGTACCAGTTCACGTGCGGTGCCGGTGCCGAACACGGTGACCGGGTTGTTCTCCAACCGCCCGACGGTGTCCAGATTCAACATCGCGATGACTTTTCCAACCGGGAATTGATCGTTGTTGCGGACATAATGCTTGGAGCCCAGCAGATTGGCTTCTTCGCCGGTGAATGCGGTGAAAATGACGGTGCGTTCCGGCTGCCATTTCGGCACGATCTGCCGCGCGAGTTCGAGCATCACGGCGATGCCGCTGGCGTTGTCGTCCGCTCCGTGGTGGATTTTACCCTGATGCGCGGCGCGCACGTCCGGCCAGCCGGTGCCGAGGTGGTCGTAATGCGCGCCGATCACCAGGCTTTGCCCGGCCAGTTGCGGGTTGGTGCCGGGCAGGATGCCGACGACATTGCGCAGCGTGATATTGCCTTTCGGCAGACCGACATCCTGCTGCCAGGTCTGGAAATAACTGTTGTCGTCACCACCGGGCAGCAGGCCGATTTGCTGAAACTGCTTGGCGATATACGTAGCCGCATCGTCTAGCTCCGGCGTGCCGAGCTCGCGCCCTTTATACGATTCATGCGACAAGTGCGTGATATCCGCCATCATGCGGCTCTCGGAGAAAACCGGCGGCAGTTCCGCCAACGCGCGGCGCGGCTTGGTGATGCCGGTATGCACCGTGTGTATGACGTGGCCGTCTTGCTGCTTGACCCATTGCGTGAGCGGCGATTGGGTGATTGGCCATTGTCCTTTGTCGATATTGGCCAAGTCATTGCCTTTGAATACCAGATAGCTGTATTTGCGGTAGTGTGGCAATTTGTTGGCGAGCTCGGCAATCGCTTTGGGATGGTCGGCGGCAACCCACAACAGCGTTTTGTCCGGATTGGACGGTTGCCGAGTCGTTAACACCACCGCATGGCCATCTTGCGGGTACGTTTTATGATCCAATTTCAGTTGCTTGGATTGATACGCAACACCGCGATCCGCCAAGGTTTTTAAAGCCGTATCGGCAAATTTGTTCTGCCACCCCATGATCCAGACGGTGCGATCCCCGGGTAACGTTTTCAATTGATCGTCGGTGAGGATTTCCAGCGGGTTCGATTGGGTTTTTTGCCAATTCGCCGCCAACGCGCGATACGCTTCCAAAACGGATTTATCCGCACGCGCAGGCAGAACCAGCAACGGTTTTTCCGCGCCGAAACCCTGCGACAAGGCCGATGGAATCTCGCGGCTATCCAAGCGGCGGAACACGTCGAAATGTGGATCGAGGTCGATGCGCGCCGGGCGGTTGGCGAACGTCATCTCGACCGTTTGTTTGGCTTGCTCGACGACGATATGCGATTCCACCGCCATGTCCTCGCCTTCCAGCGTGACGGCTACCGGCACCTTTAAGTGGTACGGTTGGCCCGGCTGGGTTTGCTCGACTGTTAACGTGAGTTTGAATCCTTCTGTGGTGCGTTCGGTTTCCGCGCTGCGCAGCACTAGATCCGGCGCGCCGGTGCCGTGCACCCATTGCTCGAAGCGCTGCGCCAGATCCTTGCCAGTGCTGGCGTTGAACGTCGCGAGCAAATCGGCGAACGTCGCCTGCTGGAATTTGAATTGCTGGTAAAAGCGCCGCAGTGCCTTGGTGAACGCATCATCACCGAGCTCTTGCCGCAGCATGTGGAAAAACATCATGGTTTTGCCGTAGCCCACCGCTTCAGAGCTAGCGCTGTGACGCGACACAAAGCGGATGACCGGAAAATCCTTTTCCTTGCCGACGAAATCGGCGTATTTCTGCAACACATCACGGCGGTATTCCTCACCTTTGCCGCGTTGCTCGTTGACCAGATGATCGGCCAGATAAGCGGTCAAGCCTTCCGCCCAGTTGCCTTTGGCGTAATCGACAAACACGCCATTGCCCCAGTAGTTATGCAGAATTTCATGCGGGTACGAGGAGTGCAGAATGAACGGCAAGCGGATCACTTTGGAGCCGAGCAGCGTGAACGACGGCATGCCGTAACCGCTCTCCCAGAAATTCTCGACCAGCGCGAATTTCGTGTAAGGGTAGGGGCCGATCAGCTTGTTGTACATAGCGATGTATTGCGCCGTCGCATCCAAATATTTCTGTGCCAGCGGCTGATCGGCGCTGCGCAGATACACCATTGCGTTGACCGCACCGGCGGATTGGGTGTAGCGCTGGAATTTCGCGGCGATCAGATAAATATCGTCCTGCGGTTGTTTTTCCTCCCAAACCACGTTTTGTGCCGCACTGGTTTTGTTCTCGCGTAGCAAAGTCCCTTGACTGACCACATCCCAATCGGGGGGCGTTTGAATGTCCAACTGAAACGACACCAGCGCATCGCCTAACTGCGGATACCACGCGCTGGCACTGGCCAGAAACACCCCTTCCGGCGAAATCACCCCCGGCGTCGAACCGAAACTACGCGAATATTCCTGCCCCGGCCCTTGCACCGCGTGATGGATCTGGCCGCCATATTGCAGCGTGAAGGTATCCTGCCCGGGCGGTACGGTCACCGTGTAATGCCGGATCGAAATCGGCCGGGATTTTAACGCAACTTCGTTTTCTTCCGCCTGAATTGCAGCCCCTTGAACATCCGTGATCGATAAACCAGCATGCAAAAAGAATTCGAGTTGTACGGAATCCTTTGCACTCCGTGCCCAATCCGGAATCCGGATTTGATCTTTGACGCGGATTTCAGAAGTGTTTGGCGATAGTTGAATTTCCATATGATGATGGAAGGTTTCGTTATTTGCCGTGGCAACCGGGCTGATACAGAGGACGAAGACAAGCACAAAAAAGGCCACGCTGAGGTTTAATGATTTTTGCATTTTGTAAGGGTATTGAACGGATTCTGAGGATTATCGGGAATTTCAAACGATTTACATTGCAATGTGATTTTGCTCACTGCATGTTTAGCATCATATCAAACATCATTGGTACATTGAGGTAAGTCACAAAACACCGGAAAAATGCAACGGATGTGACATTAAGCTAAATAATCGATAGCGAGCGAAGAATGATGGGAAACGACAATAATCAAGATTCCAAGAATGGCCTGATTTCGATACTGTTATTGATCATGCTGATTACAGGTACTGCGATCAATAACCCATTAACCAGTTCGCGTCCATATGATTCACAAAGTTCTAAATTGATATCACCCGAAGCTCATAAAGTGGATGCGCGGCTGTGGCAAGATCCAATTGCCAGTGTCGCAAAGCATGTCTCTCAGATGAAAGAGTCAGATACGGATCAGTTAAGAAAAACAAATTCTTTTGATAGTTTTATAGAAAAAATCCCTAATAGAGTCGATGGAGATACTGATTTTAGGGTTGTTGCTATTAGTGTTTTTGGTAGCTCCTATCCGGAATTGGTTGAGTTCCGGCAGCGTTATCGTTATGCGGTAGTCTCTGCTCTCGGATTCCGAAGTTATTTTCCGCAAGATAATGAACATCTTGGTTTCTTCTTATTTAATACAAATCTTGCTAATAATTGTGAGATTTATGTACCTTATGAATGGTTTGAAAGAGATCAAGAATCGAGCTCCGGTAATAAAGAACGATTACTTATTCTCTGGTTAAATGAAGAGAAAATAATTTCCACTCAATATGGGAATTTTATTAAGAATCTATTTGACCGATTCAGTGAAGTTCAGTCCAATAAATCTAGCTTTACATTAATTGGGCCGACAAACACATCAAAGCTTGTCGAATTGATGAAGTCTACGGCTATAGATGAGCTACCTGCTTCATTTAAAATAATATCATCCAGTGCAACTATTTCAGACAACGATTTATTAAATGCTTATAAAAAGGAAAATCAGTGTAATCAAAGTAATGAAGATAAAAAGCGAGATTGCATCAAAAAAGAAATAGCCGGTAGGTTAACCAAAAAATCGATTATTCGCACAATCGGACAAGATGAGAATCTTGCTAAGGCATTGATTTGGGAATTGGGACAACGCGGAGTGAATCGTGAGATTCCATTCATCAAGGATAAATGTGAAGATGGTTTGATAATTATTAGTGAGCAGGATTCATTATATGCCAGAGCATTAACTCAACACTTCATTGATGCAGTAGGTACTCAGTGTGAAAAGGAACAAACCGGAAAATCGCTAGTAACAAATTTTACTTATTTACGTGGATTGGATGGCAAATTACCTGATCTCGATGAATCAAACAAAAAATCACAAGATACCCAAGATAAAAAAGAAAAGAAAAATTTAATCGCTCAATTAGATGATGCTTCACCTGAGCACGCCGAAGGACGCAACCAATTCGATTATCTGCAGCGGCTTATCGATAGAATTGAAGAGCTTGATCGTCGTGAAGGGCTAGGAACTAACCGGATCAAAGCAATCGGAATTTTTGGTAATGATGTATACGATAAATTGCTGATATTGCAAGCCTTGCGTGATCGGTTTAAACATAAAATCTTTTTTACTACTGAATTGGATGCACGCTATCTGCATGCAGATCAAACAAAATGGGCACGCAATTTGGTAGTTGCTAGCAATTTTGATCTTACTCTCCGATCGGAATTGCAGGGATCAATAATGGCATTTCGTGATAGCTATCAAACATCAATGTATTTGGCTACATTGATGGCTCTTAATTCTCAAATGGTAGAAGTAGCTGTACCAGAAATAAAACCTGCGATTGATAAAAAGCAAGAAATACAAAAAGAACCAAAAGAACCAAAAAAACAAATTCAGGTAGAGCAAGAGGCATTAAATAAGCTATTGATACCTCAGATTTTTGAGATTGGAAGAACTCAAGCTGTACATCTTGCGACGTTCAATACACATGTTGATTTAAGTAATGATCGAGTTCTGACATCAAGTGAATGTGATTTTAATAAAATTTTATCTTGCTTGAGTATTGAGCAGAGTCGAATCAAAAGTTTTGATGGTGATGCAAAACTTGGAATAGTAATTGTATTTTCTTTGGCTCTATTCATAATTTTTGCTAAACCTGTGACGGATGGAGTTATAGCGTTTTTCAGTAATAAAGAATACAAGCATTCTATAGCTATTTACATATTATGGATTTTGTTTCTGGTTTTTCTTTTTTCTATCTGTTCCGATATTTATCCCACACATCATTTTGGTGAACCATTTTATTGGTTCGAAGGAATTAGCGTATGGCCTAACCTTGTTGTAAGGTTTTTTGGCATTATCGTTATTCTTATTACCTTTTTTTATTATTACAATAAATTCAAAAATGCTGAAGAAGTCAAAAAAGATTTCATAGAAACCAAGGAAGATATAGAAGTAGGAGAAATTAATCGTTATTGGTGGGAAGCTTTAAGGGAAGGCCCATTTCTTAACTTCGCATCTGAGAATAAAAATATCAGAGACGTTTTGCTCGAATATTTGACCATCAGCGATTATTCAAAATCTAGAGGATATCTCTGGATTATTTGCGCCGCACTGGTTTCTCTTTTTATGACTGCTTATATATTACTTTCATTAGGTTATTTAAATTTTCCATTCCGTGGCGGAACGACACAATATTGGCACTATTGCCTTGCATTCTTACAATTTCTCATCTTATGGGGATTAGTTTATTGGGTTGGTTACGAGGCTACGGTTTGTAGGCGATTTATTGATCAACTTGAACCAAAGGAATCTTTCTCTGAGCAACCTGATTGGCCTCTGGCATTCATGGAAAAACATGAAAAGAGAACAGGTATTTCACGCAAAAAATTAATACCCTATTTTCGATTCTTATTAATTACAAGGCTGATCAAGCGAATTAATAGTATCATCTATATTCCCTTTATTTTAATGTTGCTGATAGCGATTGGCCGAAGCAATGTATTTGATAATTTGGGATTTTCACCTGCTCTGATAATGGTTTTTATCGGTGCATCAGCTTATTTGGTTGCTACACTGATTATGTTGCGAAAATCCGCAGAGAAACAATGCGAAGATATACTCCAATATTATGAAGAATACCGAGTTGGAAGAATTTCTTTGGCATTTGGCAATGCGAATACTATGGACCAAGTGGTAGCAGAAATTCGCAATAAAAAGCAGCAAACTTTTGCTCGTTTCCTTCAACGTCCGTCATTACTTGCGGTGCTATTGCCTAGTGGCGGTATCGGCTTAACAAGCATCATCGAATACTTGTACAATTGAGACCGGATCTTGTAGAGCACAAGATATTTGAATTATTTTTAAGGGTTTTGATATTAAATGAAAATGTGTGCTGGCAAACCGGATTATTTACAATCCGCGATCAAGTTTTCCCCGGTTTTATTTTTCTTGGCAGCGTTGAATGCTAATGCTGCCGGTTTTATCACCGATGAACAGCAGCACTCCGTCAAGGAAAAACGCGCCGGTGAAGCTTATTACCGGGCGGATTCAAAATGGATGATTTATCAGGCGGAAGTTGCGGATGACAATCCGTTCTATCAGATTTTCCTGAAAAATATCGGCAGCGGAGCAGTCACGCAGGTGTCGCCGGGTACCGGCAAAACCACGTGCGCGTGGGTGCATCCGGCACAGGAAAAGGTATTGTTTTCGTCAACGCATGACGACAAGGAAGCCAAAGCTAAAATGGCCGCCGAGATCGAGCGCCGCAATGCGGGTGAGCAGAAGTCTTACGCGTGGGATTACGATGAGTACTACGATATTTACGAAACCGATTTCACCGGCGGAAATATCAAGAATCTGACCAAAACTTTGGGTTACGATGCCGAAGCGTCGTGGTCGCCGGACGGCAAGTTGATCGCGTTTGCTTCCAACCGCCGCGCCTACAGCGGTGAGTTAACCGAAGAGGAAGCCGCTTTGTTCAAAGCCAATCCGGCATCGATGATCGATATTTACATCATGGATGCGGATGGTTCCAACGTCAAACGCCTTACGCAAACCAAAAGCTACGACGGCGGGCCGTTTTTCAGCCCGGATGGCAAGCGGATCGTGTGGCGGCGTTTCTCGGATAATGGCCGGGAAGCTGAAATATTCACGATGAATATCGACGGTACCGATCAAAAACAAATCACGCGCCTGAATGCGATGTCGTGGGCGCCTTTTTACCATCCTTCCGGAAAATACGTCATTTTCGCGACCAATTTGCACGGCCACCGCAATTTTGAGCTGTACATCGTCGACACCGATGGTCAGAAAGCGCCGGTGCGCGTGACCGATAAGGAAGGTTTTGACGGTTTGCCGGTATTTACGCCGGATGGCAATTACATCACCTGGACCAGCGACCGGACACCCGGCAAGAAGGGATTGTTATTCCACGGCAAATGGGATCATCAAAAAGCGTTGGAAAGTTTATCGCTGAAGTAGCTGAAGTAAGTCAATTTTCTGCAGGACAGAGAAGCGCTGGTGAATGACAGAAAAGCCAGCGCTTTTTATTTATCGGCTTCTGTGGGATCGGAAAAGAACTTTTCCTTGCGTTTTTGCTCGTCGAAGTAGAGCGACTCATTCGGTTCAAGTTGATTGCCCAGTTTCTGGATTTGCTGCCAGATGTCGGGAAATTCACCCAGCCGCTTGAAGCGGCGGGCATTCTTCTTGAAGTCTCTTTTGTTGTTGGTTTTGTACAACAATTCGAATAGCAGCAGCCAGCCCGGAATGTCCTGTTTGTTTTTGGCGAGCTGTTTTTGCAGCAATTGAATGGCGCCTTCCGGGTTTTCCTGCTCGATCAGCGTGCGTGCCTCGGATACCAATTGTCCTGGCGGTTCGGGCGGATTCTGCGGCGGTGATCCGGTTTTTTTATCGTCACTGCGGCGCAGCAGCAGCGCTTCGTACTGATGCCGCTCGGATGGATCGAACGGTAGCGCTGCGTCGCTGGATTTCGCGAGTCTTTCCTTGATTCTTTGATAGTTGCGCGAGATCAGGAAAATAATCAGTAGCGTCAGCAAAATTCCGAGAAGAAAGGCATTATCCAAGAACAGGTCGGATTCCGGCGCAGCTGCATTGGTTTCAACCGGCACAATTGGATTGGGCGGTTGTTGCGTGCCGGTGGGTGGCTGCGGCGCTGTGGCGATATTCTCCGCAGGCTGCACACTACTACTATCAGCAGGCGGTGTTGCAGCTACTTCCTGGGAAGGTTGCGTCATTTCTTCCGGGGGGATAGGCGATGCACTCTCGCTGTGGCGCTCATTGCTGCTTGCTGGAGCATGAGTCATGAGTATGGCTTGCATCGCGATGATCTGCTTTTCAATGGACTCGATGCGCTTTAACAGAATATTGAGTTCGTTGGTTTCATTTTCAGCAATTTGTTCCAATTGCGTGATCAGTTGCAATGCTTCGTTCAAGCCGGATGTTGCGCTCTCCTGAGCCGATGCTTGCGGTGGATGCTTATTCGCGCCGCTGTTTGCGTTGGATGAATGCGCTTTGGTTGCCGGTTTTGCATACTTGCCGATGGTTCTTAGATCCGGGATGTGAATCACGGTGCCAGCCGGTATGGGGCGATAGGTCCCATCGGGAAAGTGCTCGGGATTTGTGCGGATAACCGCGCGAACGAATGCGTCGCGTGCAACCGCATCGTGCGGAAACATCAAATGACCGATCTGCGGAATATCTTCCCCTGGCAGGATTTGCCACTGCATTCCCGGTTTGGCTGCGTTACCGGCAGGATTTCCAGTTTTCTGCTGAGCGATGGGATCGCGTTCTGAATGTGAAACAGGTACTTCAGCCGAAACCGAAGTACCTGTCAAAAAAAGAAGAATGACAATGAATAGTTTGCCGCGGGATACAATCATCTAGTTCAAGAAGGTTTTCTATTTACAGTAAGTTGCAATCGTCTTGTTGGCATCGGCTATTTTTCTTTGCCGCAAATCATCGTCTACATAAAGCATACCTCCGGCGCCATCGGGAATGGTCAGGCGCGGCGAATCGGTGTACATTTTAAGCTGAGTTTGGGCGTCTATACATTTTTTTTTGCTTTCTTCCGATTTGGCTTGCTGTTTAGTTTCTTCTTCTCTTCTGAGTTGCCGCCGTTTGTCGAATTCTTCCCTGTCTTCGGATAAATTCCTGGGATTGTTTTGATTTCCTGCGACCGGTGCGGATTTGATATTTAATCGCTGCTCACCCTGGGCGGCATCCGGCGGAGGTGGTTGATCGGTGTATTGTGTTTTGCCGTTTTTATCGACCCACTTATAAATCTGCGCGTTGGCGCTGATGCTCACTAACATAATGATCACTGTAAATACAAAAATTCTCATAGCGTGCTCCAGAACATGAATAATCTGAAATACATCGGTTTCGTATTTATGCAACTTAAAGATTTTTCGCATTAAATCATATCTACTGCAAATATGCTGTGTTCTTAGTTGATTTGGCGCGAAATTCATAGCTGAATTTGGCTATAATGTCGCTTTGCCAAGGATTGTTATCATGCAATTGATTCAAAAAGCACTGACCTTTGATGATGTTCTGTTAATCCCAGCCCACTCGACGGTTTTGCCGCGTGATGTCAGCCTGGCAACGCAATTGACGCGTACCATCACCCTCAATCTCCCCGTACTGTCGGCGGCAATGGATACCGTAACCGAAGCGCCGCTGGCGATTGCCCTGGCGCAGGAAGGCGGCATTGGCATCGTCCATAAAAATATGTCGATCGAAGCGCAAGCCGCGCACGTCGCGCAAGTCAAACGTTTCGAGAGCGGTGTGGTCAAGGATCCGGTGACCATTCATCAGAATATGACCGTGCGGGAGGTGCTGGAACTGATACGCCAGCACAAAATATCCGGTTTGCCGGTTGTGAACGGTAAAAAAGTCGTCGGTATCGTCACCAACCGGGACTTGCGTTTTGAGACCAATCTCGATCAGACGATCAAACATATCATGACGCCGAAAAGCCGGTTAGTGACAGTCAAGGAAGATACGTCGCGTGAGGCGGTGCTGGCGTTGTTGCATAAACACCGGCTGGAACGCGTTCTGGTGGTCAACGAACAGTTCGAGTTGTGTGGATTGATTACCGTGAAGGACATCATTAAAACTTCGGAATATCCGCTGGCGTGCAAGGATGAACAGGAACGGTTGCGGGTCGGGGCGGCGATCGGCGTCGGGGAGGGCAGTGAGGAACGTGCCATTGCATTGGCGGAAGCCGGTGCCGATGTGATTGTCGTCGATACCGCGCATGGTCATTCGCAAAGCGTGCTGGACCGTATCGCATGGGTCAAAAAGAATTTACCGTCGGTGCAAGTCATTGGCGGAAATGTGGCGACGGCAGCCGCGGCCAGAGCGCTGGTCGATCATGGCGCGGATGCGGTGAAAGTGGGTATCGGTCCGGGTTCTATTTGCACCACGCGTATCGTCGCGGGTGTCGGCATTCCGCAGGTCACCGCCATTCATAATGTTTCCGAAGCGTTAAAAGGGAGCGGTGTGCCGATGATTGCCGATGGCGGTATCCGCTATTCCGGCGATATCGCGAAAGCGCTGGCGGCGGGTGCGAATACCGTGATGCTCGGCGGATTGTTCGCCGGCACGACTGAAGCGCCGGGCGAGATTGAATTGTTTCAGGGGCGTTCGTACAAAAGCTACCGGGGCATGGGGTCGCTTTCCGCCATGCAGCAGGGATCGAGCGACCGCTATTTCCAAGACAAAGAACAGAAAAACAACGACAAACTGGTTCCCGAAGGCGTGGAAGGCCGGGTTCCATTCAAGGGCAGCATTTCTGCCGTGATCCATCAGTTGATGGGGGGCGTGCGTTCGAGCATGGGTTATCTGGGTTGTGAAACCATCGCCGCGATGCACGAAAAAGCGGAGTTTGTCGAAATCACCTCAGCCGGTATCCGTGAATCGCATGTGCACGATGTGCAGATCACCAAAGAAGCGCCTAACTATCACGTCAAATAAGAATTCTCCTCCATGCATCAGAAAATCCTCATCTTGGACTTTGGTTCGCAGTACACGCAACTGATTGCGCGGCGTGTGCGTGAAACGAACGTCTATTGCGAATTGCATCCGTATGATGCCGATCCGGAATTTATCAAAGCTTTTGCACCCAGCGGAATTATTCTTTCCGGCGGTCCTGCCTCAGTAACTGAAGACGAAACACCGCGTGCGCCGCAAGTCGTATTTGAGCTGGGCGTGCCGGTGTTGGGTATCTGCTACGGTATGCAAACGATGGCGGCGCAGTTGGGCGGTACGGTTGAAAATGCCGCGGTGCGCGAATTCGGTTATGCCGAAATACAGACGACGCAACACGGCGCGTTATTCCAAGACATTAAAGATCGTGCCAGTGCGGACGGAAGCAACGTGTTGGATGTCTGGATGAGTCATGGTGATGCGGTGATCGCATTACCAACCGGATTTAAGGTGATGGCGTGTAATGCAGCCACGCCGATTGCGGCGATGGCGGATGACAAACGCCGTTTTTACGGCATCCAGTTCCACCCCGAGGTGACGCATACGCTGCAAGGCAAAGCGATCATCGAGCGGTTTGTGCATGGTATCTGCGGCATCGGGCACGACTGGAATATGCCGGATTATGTCGAGGAAGCGATCGGTAAAATTCGTGCGACGGTGGGTAACGATCAGGTTATTCTGGGTTTATCCGGCGGAGTGGATTCCTCGGTGGCGGCGGCATTGATCCATCGTGCCATCGGCGATCAGCTGACTTGCGTGTTTGTCGATAATGGCTTGCTGCGCGCCAATGAAGCCAAGCAGGTAATGGAGACTTTTGCTAAAAGTCTCGCGGTTAAAGTGACTCATGTCGATGCCAGCCGTGATTTCTATCGCAGTCTTACCGGTATCACCGATCCGGAAGCCAAGCGGAAAATTATCGGCCGGGAATTTGTCGAAGTATTTCAGTGTGAATCGGCCAAAATCAGCGACGCCAAGTGGCTGGCACAAGGCACGATTTATCCCGACGTGATCGAATCCGCGGGCGGAAAAACCAAGAAAGCGCATACCATCAAGTCACATCACAATGTCGGCGGGTTGCCGGAGACGATGCACCTGAAATTGCTCGAACCGTTGCGTGAACTGTTCAAGGATGAAGTGCGCGAATTGGGTTTAGTGCTCGGTTTGCCGCGCGATATGGTTTTCCGCCACCCGTTTCCTGGTCCCGGTTTGGGCGTGCGCATTCTGGGCGAAGTGAAATACGAATACGCCGAATTATTAAGACAGGCCGATCACATTTTTATCGAAGAATTGCAGCATTCCGGCTGGTACGAAAAAACCTCGCAAGCGTTCGCGGTGTTTCTGCCGGTTAAATCCGTCGGCGTGATGGGAGACGGACGTACCTACGAATATGTTATTGCGCTCAGAGCCGTGCAAACCCAGGATTTCATGACCGCCAACTGGGCGGAACTGCCGTATTCGTTACTCAGCAAGGTTTCCAACCGTATCATCAACGAAATTCGCGGCATCAACCGCGTCGTCTACGATATATCCGGTAAGCCACCGGCTACCATCGAATGGGAATGATTAAATGTCCTGCATTGCCTGACGATGATTTGTAAAAACGGCCACAGAACCCGCTTAAATGCGGGTTTTTTGTTATTTCTGCTTGGTATTGCGTAAGTTGTAAGGAATCTCGGGACTGGTTACAGAAAGATTGCCTGATTCTTAAAGCATTCAAACCTAACGGCGCCTTGCGATGTGGTATAAAATCAAGCCGGGAAGCTGCTTATTTTCATTCAGTGGCTTTGTGATCTAATCATTAGAAGGAATCAACATGTCTCAACCACTTTCTATGCTTATTGTCGTTGTTGCGCTGCTGCAAGGTTGTGTTACCTCCAAAGAGGTGTTTCTGGCCGATGGTACCAAAGGGCATAACATCAACTGCGGCGGTTCTGGAATGAACTATAGCAGCTGCCTTGAGAAAGCGGGCGAGGTCTGTGGCACGCGCGGGTATCACTTGTTGAATCAGCAGGGTGAAGTTGTTCCTTTCTCTCGGGCAATCCGTGAATTGGGCGCAAACACACAATCGTCATCGGTTGGATATTCGACAACTTCCGGCGCAATAGTCACTCGTAATCTATTGATCAAATGTAAATAAATTGGGGTAACTTATGAAAGTTGAAGTGACGGTTGAACTCGAGATAAGTCTGCATAAAACCAGTATTGCAGACATTAAGAAATTACTGGAAGAAATGATGGACCCAAAAAAGTTTGACGCCTTGGAAGCGATCAGAATAAAAGATGTAAAAATAGGCGGATAGATTTTCTTTCAGTCCTAATTCGAAAAATGAAGAGGCTGCATACGGTTCAGAATTTCCGGACAGTTAAATAAAGTTAAATTTCTCTTAATGCGATGTCGTGCGCTATGATGACCAGCAATCATAGTATTTAATGCTCAACTGACAATAGGATGGGAATGGAACGGGAATTCAAGAAGCCGGTTAGCTGGCTCGGGGGCAGGGATCTTCTGACCAGTCTCAAAAGCATTATTTCTTCTACAGTGAATGGCGAGAAGCAAGATTCCAGAGATTGGATGTTTGCCGAAACCATTCCGGTAACACGCTGCGATAGTAAGAAACAAGAGTCATACTGGTTTGATTACATTGCGGATACCGGGGACGGCATGAGCGCGGTCTATAACGTCGCGTATCTGTGCATGAGCGATCTCTGGCTTAACAGTGAAGTGCCGGGTAAAGATCAAATCTCGTTATCCCCAGTCGAAGGCTATGTTCTTCAATTACCGCGCGGTGAGTTTTTATTTGTCGGCGGCGATACGGCTTACCATGTGGCCGATGTCGCTTCGCTCAAAGAGCGGTTCCAGACGCCTTTTAATTGGGCCTACCTGGACATCAGTGCTGCTACAGGGAAAAAGGTTGAGCAACGTCCGATTTTCGGTATACCGGCCAATCATGATTATTATGATGCGTTGGATGGTTTTAACCGGCAGTTCTGTGAACCGATCAGCAAAAATCTTCAGGCGAATGTGCGCGAGCAAGAAGATCTGCAAGATCCTCAGTTGGGTCTGTACGGATTCACGCGGATGCAAAAAAGCAGTTATGTCGCGCTGGAATTGCCTTTTGGCTGGAAATTATGGGGATTTGATGCACAAAATGGCAAAATGGATAAGCGGCAGCAGGCTTTTTTTGTATCGACCTTTTGCGAAGATCTGGTAATCAGTGGTGAATTATTTGATGAACAAAAGCAAACGGATGTGCAAAAAGCTTTGCAAGCTGCAATACCCGGTAAATTAATTGTCGCAACGCCCGAACCCAGTACGGTCTTTGGCAAGCGTGCCGCTGATGATGCGCCGATGACGAAATCGTTTAAGCATTTGGGATTGGAACCTGGTTTTCTGTATGACGGTAAACTGAGCAGCAACAAATGCCGCTTGGATATTTCGGGTGATACGCATCATTACGCGCGTTACTGGGGTAACAAAAATGAGAATGGCGAATCTGGCAATTACGCTTCCGTGGTTGCTGGCGGCGGTGGCGCATTTCTGCACCCGAGTCATACCGATGTTGGTGAAATCAAGAAACAACAGACTTATCCGGCTGAGTTGGACTCGCATCGCGAAATCACACGGAGAATTCTGAATCCATGGAATATTCTTTGGCGTGGTAGTGTTGGATTAATCGGTGCCATCGTGGCTTTAGTGACTTATTTTGCAGTAACTATTCCGCAAAGCACTTCGTCCTTATTCAGGTATTTCTTGGATAATTTACCTGCACTCGATGCAGATCAGTATTTTCTGGAACGTATCCAGCAAGCGCTTTTTATTTCTCATACAAATCCACATTTTGAATTCTCATATGTACTCGATCTGGTTTACATCGTTCTATTCATTGTTTTCTTGATTGCATGGAAGAGGATGAGCGTACCGGGGTTATCAAAAGTCAAATACAGTGACTCGCAGGATGAATGGGAGCGGTTCCGTATGGCATTCCTCGTACCCGTTTCTTTATGGATAATTCCGTTACTATTTCTGGTGCTTTGGCCTAGAGAATTATCTCCCGCTTCTTTCCAAGCTTCATGGTTGATCGGTTTGTTTGTATTAGCAGCGCTGCTGCTATTTGATCTGGGTCGTAGCTACAGCGATGTTTTATCGGATCGGTCCAAAATCCGGCATCAAACTGGGTGGGATTCTTTTCCTTTATGGGTATTGAATGTGATGGGGATTGTTTGTATCGCATTTGGTTTTTTGCATTACGGTGTTTACAAGGCATCCGTGATGAGTTTTGATTTGCTGGCAATTATTCTCTGGTCCTTAGTCATAGCCGGTTTTACCTTATTTCCATTTTTTGATACGGATAAGCTCGGTATCGCTAAAACCAATAGAGCTAAGTTTCTGGCGATAGGTTTCTGGCATGCGCTACTGCAAATTTCGATACCGGTTTGTTTGGCGCTGTATGCTGATGATTATATTCAGTGGTTAATAATTTGCACGGTGACAATCGCGATTACCTTGGCCGCCGGTTTCTTGTTTACCCATGAGTGTTTGACCAAAAATTTTTCACCGGAAATTCAGAAAAAAATCGGTAATGGCATGTTGATGGCATGGGTTGTCATCGGAATGGCCGTATTTTTTGCGGCGACGCGGGGTGAGCCTGTTCCTGTGGATGGTTGGCGTTTGCTGATGGCTTTGCTATCGGGCGCGATTTTCAGCTGTATTTGGCTAGGCTGGTATTTCGCGGTATCGCTAGCGTTCAATTGCCATAACGGCGAGGCCGGAGGAGGAGCGAGGTCTGAACGCTATCGCCACATTATTCGCTTTAAGTTGACCGAAAATACATTGACCGGTTATGTCATCGGCATTGATACTCCCATGACAGACCTCAAGACACAGGTGCCTAAATTCCGTTTAGTGGATGTATTTACGCTACAGGCAAAGAACGAGTAAATTACGCATTATCTTTGATCAGATGGGAGCCGTGTTATCCCACGGCTTTCGTATTGAGAATGTGTTGAGAGCAGCGGTGCCGTTTGGCTTTGTGCTTCATTGAAAGCCAAAAATCTTTAAGAATGTAATTAAGATCAGTACCACCGTCAAAATGAAAACGACTCGAGACATCAACTGATAGATTGCTCTTCTGGTGACTATTTCTTGATGGTATTGAGCATCGATTTCGTGCATTTCGTTTCTAAGTTTCCGGAATGGCGGCCCCATGATATCGAGGCATCGAAGCAGCACCATGGCGACGATGGCGTAAGACACCATTTCAATTTTCAGCATATAAGCCAAAATACTGCCGCTTTCCTTGGGGCCGATCAACGTGAACAGCATACCGATGACAACCGCCAGCATGACGGAAACGTGCGTTAGCAGTGCGGAACTTTTGGTATCGATAATGACCATATCGTGCAGGATATGATTGATGTGATTGATGTCTTTTCTCACATCGGCAAACTTTCTTTCATCTTCCTCATTTAAAGACAAAAGCGCTTTAAAAACTTTATCAACCAGATCGTACATCATCGGACTGCCTCCGCTTTTTTTATCGTAGATGTACTATATGACATCTAGCGTTATATAAACAGAGATAGTTGTAAAGTTATAACAATCTGAAAATATTATTATTTGCCCCGATGCAAAAAATAATTGCCTACGCCATCAATTCCCGCAGAACATAAGGCAAGATTCCGCCGTGTTTGAAGTAATCCACCTCGATGGTGGTATCGATACGGCATAACAGTTGCACGGTCTGGTTGCTGCCGTCTTTTCGCCGAATACTCAGTGTGACATCCTGTTGTGGCTGGATGTTATCCAGCCCTAGGATATCGAATTGCTCGTCGCCTTTGATACCCAACGTATCGGCGTTGTCATTGTTTTTGAATTGCAATGGCAGAACACCCATGCCAATCAGATTGCTGCGGTGGATGCGTTCAAAGCTGCTGGCGATCACCGCTTTAACACCCAACAGCTGAGTGCCTTTAGCGGCCCAGTCGCGGCTTGAGCCAGTACCGTATTCCTTGCCACCGAAAACAACGGTGGGAATATTCTGGGATTGATATTTCATTGCGGCATCGTAAATGCTCATTTGCTCCGGTGCAGCGCCTGCGGCGCCCTGATAAAGGGTAATGCCGCCTTCGCTGCCGGGAATCATCAGGTTTTTGATGCGCACATTGGCAAAGGTACCGCGCATCATCACTTCATGGTGGCCGCGCCGGGCGCCATAGCTATTAAAATCGGCTTTGCCGACATGATGATCGAGCAGATAACGTCCTGCGGGTGAAGTGTCCTTGATCGATCCCGCCGGACTGATATGATCCGTTGTCACGGAATCGCCAAATATCCCTAGTGCGTAGGCATTTTTAATGTCACCCGTGCCACTCGATAGTGCAGGTTCCAGGGAGAAATTCTGGAAAAAGGGCGGTTCGGCAATATAAGTCGACTCCGGCCAATTGTAGGTTTGTCCGGTAACGGAAGTGACGCTATTCCACAACGCGTGATCTTTGGTGAGATTGCCATAGAGTTTCCGGAAGGTATCCGCGTTGGCGGCGTATTTCAATAATGCATGAATTTCCGCGCTGCTGGGCCAGATATCTTTGAGCCACACCGGTTGATTGTTTTTGCCGATACCCAGCGGTTCAGCCGTGAGGTCTTTCAGCACAGTACCGGCGATTGCGTAGGCTACGACTAATGGCGGCGATGCTAGAAAGTTGGCGCGAATGTTTGAATGGATGCGCGCTTCAAAATTGCGGTTACCGGATAATACCGCAGCGCAGACCAGATCATTCTTGACAATGGCTTCTTCGATCGGCTCGGCTAATGGCCCTGCGTTGCCGATGCACGTGGTGCAGCCGTAACCGACTAGATTAAAACCCAACTGTTCGAGATAAGGCGACAGTCCAGTGATGTTTAAATAATCGGTGACAACGCGCGAGCCGGGTGCCAGCGATGTTTTGATGTGATGCTTGACCGATAGTCCTTTCTCGACCGCTTTTTTAGCCAGCAAACCTGCGGCGAGCAGCACGCTTGGATTGGATGTGTTGGTACAGGATGTGATGGCGGCAATCAATACATCGCCGTGACCCAGATCAACGCTTGAACCATTCAATTCGACCTGACATAAATCGGCTGCATTGGGCGCGGGGCGGTTACTGGTCATTTCGGTAATATTGCGGGAAACCATCCGCCGCTCAGTGGATGCAGCGCTTTGCGGTACCGGCGTGCTGCCGGCACTGGGTGCCGACAATCTGTTTTCATCGACATTGCCGGAGTCGATATGTGTGCAAACTTCGAGATCCTGGCTATGAGCATTGCGCACTGAGTAACGCTGATTGATATCGTCGTTTTGTTTGCCGTAACCGCTTTCTTTGACGGGTTTATTAAAGAGTTCGGTGAAACGGGATTTTATGGCCGTCAGTTCAATGCGGTCCTGAGGGCGTTTGGGACCCGCCAGTGCAGGCGATACTGAACTCAGATCGAGCGCCAGCTCGCTGGTATAGTCGATGTCTCCTTTTCTGGGTATGCCATACATTTGCTGTGCCTGGAAATAAGCCTGGAATGCGGCGATTTCTTCCTGGCTGCGTCCCGTGCCTCTGAAATAATCAATAGTGGCGTCGTCGACCGGAAAGAATCCCATGGTTGCGCCGTATTCCGGTGCCATATTGGCGATCGTGGCGCGATCGGGCAGCGTCAGTGAAGCGGTTCCTTCACCGAAGAACTCGACGAATTTACCGACCACATTAGCCTTACGCAGCATTTCCGTGATTGTTAGTACCAGATCAGTTGCGGTAACACCTTCACGCAACTGGCCTGTTAAATTGACACCCACCACATCGGGAGTGAGGAAATAAACCGGTTGACCCAGCATCCCGGCTTCCGCTTCGATTCCACCGACACCCCAGCCGACGACACCGATACCGTTGATCATGGTGGTATGCGAATCGGTACCGACCAGCGTATCAGGAAAAATAAGTCCGTCTTTCCGGTGCACACCGCGCGCGAGATATTCGAGGTTGACCTGATGCACAATGCCAATCCCGGGGGGAATCACCTTGAATGTGTCAAACGCTTGCATGCCCCACTTGATGAACTGGTAACGTTCGTTATTACGGAAAAATTCTATTTCCATATTGCGATCGATCGCATCTTTCGTACCGTAGTGGTCAACCTGTATCGAATGATCCACGACCAGATCGACGGGAACCAACGGTTCGATCAGTTTCGGATTTTTTTCCAGCTTTACCGCCGTGCTGCGCATAGCAGCGAGATCGACCAGCAACGGTACGCCGGTAAAGTCTTGCAGCACAATGCGGGAAACGACAAACGGTATTTCATCCACTCTGGCAGCTTCGGGTTTCCAGCTGGCCAGTTGCCGGATATGCGCTTCCGTGATCTTTTTATTGTCAAAATTCCGCAATACCGATTCCAATACGATACGGATCGATACCGGCAGCCGGGAAATTTTTCCAATGCCACTTTTCTCCAGCGCCGGGAGTGAATAGTATTTCGCAGTGTTTCCGGGGGCTATGGATAGCTCATGCAGGCAGTTGAATAAATTGTGGCTCATCGGTAATGTTCCTGAATAGTGCGGGTTAGCGGGTAAATAAAGTATTCTGCCGCTAATATATATTTTTAGGCAAACAAAGTCACGCTTCGGATTGCGAGCATAAATGACAATAAAGAAACAGAATGGAGGGGGCTATGGATGTATCAGGTGGGGTGGCTGATGGGACTCGAACCCACGACAACCGGAATCACAATCCGGGACTCTACCAACTGAGCTACAGCCACCATATGAAGAAAAGTGATACGGTTTTGCACACAAAAACCGGGTTGATCAATTCAGTCCATCCATGAGGAAAATATAATATTTGTGGCGTGCCCGACAGGAATCGAACCTGTAACCCCCAGCTTAGAAGGCTGGTGCTCTATCCGATTGAGCTACGGGCACCAAATCGGGCTGCTCTAAATATTAGGGCTGAAATTGGTCGGGGTGGAGAGATTTGAACTCCCGACATCCTGGTCCCAAACCAGGCGCGCTACCAGGCTACGCTACACCCCGGAAAAGGCGATACTATACCTTCTTAGCGGTGAAACGTCAATTTCTTCGTGCTTCAAGTTGAGAGTTTTGCTGATTTTGTTTGGGCGCGATTGAAAACCAGAAATGTTTACATTTTGCATGCGTCATGTCACAAATCGAATTTATAGTGGTGTGTTATTGTAGAACTCGACTGATGACAAACATCAACTATGGATAAATAACTTGTTATCGAACATGTTTTCTGATAATACTATGCGATTTTTGTACGCTAGCGGAATTAAAGAGGAGCCTGACAGATGCCAAAAGAGCTGCAAAGTAAACAAGTGACTCCCTATGAACCCAAAGCAGGTGAAGAATATATGGGGCCTGATCAGCTGACGCATTTTCGTAAGATACTAGAAGATATGAAAGTGGAATTGGGTCAGGATATTGACCGTGCCGTTCATACCATGCAGGATGAAGCGACGGTTTTCGCCGACCCTAATGACCGAGCCAGTCAGGAATCTGATATGACGCTTGAATTACGTAACCGTGACCGGGAGCGCAAACTGATCAAGAAGATTGATGAGATTATCGGCAAGATCGATTCCGGTGATTATGGTTATTGCGAAAGCTGCGGTGTGGAAATCGGATTAAAACGATTAGAAGCACGGCCAACGGCGACACTTTGCATCGATTGCAAGACACTGGATGAAATGCGTGAGAGACAAATAGCTAAATAGTTTTGAACGCAATGAGCTGAAGGGGTTTGTAGCCGGTAAAAATGAAAAGCCCTGCTTGTGAAGCAGGGCTTTTGTTTAAATTAATGCGTAAATCTGAAACGGTTTAAGATTCTTCTGTAGCAGGATCCGCATTTCCTTCATCAGCGGCTAGCGCTTTCATGCTGAGGCGCAGTCTACCCTTGTCATCCGCTTCAAGCACCTTGACACGAACCTGCTGGCCCTCGTTCAAATGATCGGAAACGTTGTTGACACGCTCATTGGCGATTTGCGAAATGTGCAACAAACCGTCTTTTCCAGGAAGAACGCTGACGATAGCACCAAAATCCAGTAATTTCAGAACTATGCCGTCATAAATTTTACCAACTTCGACTTCCGCCGTAATGTCTTCAATACGTTTCTTGGCGAGCTCACCGCCTTCCGCATTAACACAAGCGATCGTAACTTGACCGTCATCGGTGATATCAATGGTGGTGCCGGTTTCTTCCGTGAGCGTGCGTATTACAGCGCCGCCTTTACCGATAACATCGCGAATCTTTTCTGGATTGATTTTCAGTTTGATGATGCGTGGTGCATGCACTGAAATATCTTCCCGGGTCGATGGCAGCGCTTGTTTCATGATTTGCAGGATATGCACCCGCCCTTCATGTGCTTGTATCAATGCCGCGTGCATGATTTCTTTGGTGATACCTTGAATTTTGATATCCATTTGCAAGGCGGTGATACCTTTCTCGGTACCTGCTACCTTGAAATCCATATCGCCGAGGTGATCTTCATCACCAAGAATGTCCGTCAGTACAGCGAAACGGTTGCCATCCTTAATCAAACCCATGGCGATACCCGCGACATGAGCTTTTAATGGAACACCTGCATCCATCAGTGCAAGGCAACCGCCACAGACCGACGCCATTGAGCTGGAACCATTGGATTCGGTAATTTCGGATACTACACGGAGTGAATAACCGAATTCTTCGGGAGTTGGTAGTACCGCGGCAAGGGCGCGTTTAGCAAGCCGTCCGTGACCGATTTCACGGCGTTTTGGAGTGCCGACACGGCCAATTTCTCCTGTTGCATAGGGCGGCATGTTGTAATGCAGCATGAACCGGTCGTTATAGTCGCCTTGCAGCGAATCGATTTTTTGCTCATCGCGCGCGGTACCTAAAGTTGCAATCGCCAATGCTTGCGTTTCTCCACGGGTAAATAGCGCTGAACCGTGCGTGCGCGGCAACACACCGTTACGAATTGTAATGGGTCGGACAGTCCGCGTGCCGCGGCCATCGATCCGGGGGTCACCATCCAGGATTTGGTTGCGTACAATTTTCGATTCCAGTGCAAAAAAAGCTTCCTTGAATGAATGGAGATCGGGGCCACCCTCGGTATCAACACCGAGTTCGGCGGAGATGCGTTGACTGATGGCTTCAATCGCTTCGCTGCGCGCTTGTTTTTGTTTGATTTTGTATGCTTGCCGCAAATCAGCTTCCGCCAAGCCGTTAATCTTTTCTTCAAAAGCGACATCTTTTGCCGGTGGTGTCCAATCCCAAGCGGTAACACCTGCTTCATCAGCAAGCTCGTTGATCGCATTGATAACGACCTGCATTTGCTCATGACCAAACGTCACGGCTCCTAGCATCACTTCTTCAGAGAGTTCCAGTGCCTCTGATTCAACCATCAAAACAGCGTTTTGTGTACCTGCAACAACCAGATTCAATTGCGTATCTTCCAATTCGGAAGTGGTTGGATTTAGAACATATTCATTGTTGATATAACCGACCCGGGCTGCGCCAAGCGGGCCATCGAACGGAATGCCGGAAAGGATTAATGCAGCGGAGGTGCCAATAATCGAAGGTATATCCGGATCCACTTCATTGTCGGCCGACATTACCGTGGCTACTATCTGCACTTCGTTATAGAAACCTTCGGGGAAGAGCGGTCGAATAGGACGGTCGATCAATCGGGAAGTTAATATTTCCTTTTCTGATGGACGCCCCTCTCGTTTAAAGAAACTGCCGGGTATTCTGCCTGCCGCATAAGATCTTTCCTGGTAATCCACTGTCAGCGGAAAGAAATCCTGTCCTTGTTTTATATTTTTTGCGCCAACTACGGTGACAAGTACTACTGTATCGTCCATTGTAACCATTACGGCGCCATGTGACTGTCTTGCTATCTCACCTGTTTCCAGTGTGAGTTGATGGCGTCCATAGGTAATACTCTTCTTAATAGGTTTCAATTAACAATCCCTTTTTCCTATTTGATGAATCTTTCCGAATTTTGATTTGCCTGCAGACAAGAATATCGATTGCACGACTGAAAAATGGTCTGCTCGATTGGCACCAGCCAAGCTTGAGGAGAACATCTATTTACGTAAACCAAGGCGTTCAATCAGCGTTTGATAAGAATCGGCATTGCGGTTTTTTAGATAGTCAAGCAGTTTGCGGCGGCGTCCAACCATGCGTAATAGACCGCGGCGGGAATGATGATCCTTGACATGCGTTTTGAAATGACCGATTAAGTCATTGATTCTGGTTGTTAAGAGTGCAACTTGGACTTCAGGAGAGCCAGTATCCCCTTCGGCTCTTTGATAGTCGCGCACTACCTGTGCTTTTTGGTCGATTGTGACTGACATAAAATTCTCCGGTTATTAAACTACCCTTGGGTATAAAGAGCCGGAATTTTACTCTTTTATATCGTTCTTGTCCAAACCAGAACAAGTTATGAAACTAAATCGAACCGGCAACAGAGACCTTAAAGCTCGTTACAGCTCAAAAGCTGAGTGATGGGGAAGTGTAATTCTGGGCAAACCGGAATGGGCACGAGTTGAAGTTGATAAAAAAGAAACTCAGTAATCTATGGAGAACAAAAGAATTGATATTGTGAATTGGATTCTTCTATCAATTCTATTTGTTATCCCTAGTGGTTGATTAAGATCGTTTGTGCCGCAAAGTACGCATATAGCAGCGCGGGAAAACGATTTCGCATTGCAAAATCTTAAACTTGCGAATTTTCACCCTCATTTCCCGATGGATTCGTGAATTGATCGTTCAATGCTTGAATATAATCGTTAGCTTCGTTAATGATTTCATCAATAGTCTGTTGTGCAACATCATTCCAGCCAGCCGGTCCGCTGAGCAACATTGGACGGTACGTGGCGGTACTCTTATTAAATGCCTGTACATACTGTTTGTAGACCTCATGATCGTTACCGATTTCATTTGCCAGATTCTTCAGTAGCTTATTGGCAACTGCACGGCGGATGGAAAAATGGATGAAAATAATACTGAGCGCTAAAAACGAAGCGATGGCGATTGCTGTGGTATCTCCTTGCATGAGCTCTTCCGGGAATGTTTTGACAATCCCCCACGATTCATTCATCGTCAAAGCTATTCCTGCCAGCACCGCCAATGTGCCATAAGCTAAGCCATCAAATAATATGACTTTGCTTTTCCATTTTTTTAGCATGTCAGATAGTTTATTAACAATCTGATTTTTAATACCTTTGGCTGTTTGTTCCAGTTTTCCGACAATGCGGTATGAACGTTCGACTTCGATCTGATGCATTCTTGCATTGATGTCAGCCATGTCTTCTTCGCGTTTTTTCTCGAAGCGTTCCTTGATGTGCGGATTGGCGATCGGAACGGCAGCGGCGGGATTATAGATGCGATAGAACCTTCCGGTGACTAAGCCTACTTCAGCGAGCGAGCGTTGCCAAGCCGAAACAACTTCTTCCGGATTGTCTTCCTGTGCGGTGACATCAATCTGATTCAGAATGTACAGGAATTTGTTTGCATCAGCACGGTTAACGCTGGCCGATACCAAATAAGCCAATGTATCCTGCATGGCCTTCGGTTCGGGGTGGCGCGCGTCAAAAAATACCAGCACAAGATCGGATAAGTTAATGATGTGTTGTGTTAAGCGCAATGTCGATGCACGCTGATTGTCGGCGTCAAAGCCCGGAGAATCGATCAGGATTTTTCCGCGTATATTTTCGGACGGACAGGTTTTCAACTGCAAGTAAGCATCAATGCGCTCTTGACCGGCTTCGGAAATCTCATCAATACTACGGCTGATTTGGAAGAACGGGAAACGCGGGTCGGCATCGAGTGCAATGCCCGGCAGTGTCTTTGCTTCATTATGACGGCTGTAGCAAATGACCGTGAATTTGTCATCGACGGCCTGATTGCCGGTGCGTTGCAGCTTCATATCCAGATAGGAATTGATATAGGTCGATTTTCCGGCGGAGAAGGTACCTAATACGGCGATCATAGGCCACCAGGTCACACAGGTCGCATAGGATTCATCTTTGTTGAGTAACCCCATGCTGTGGCCGACATAATCCATTTTTCTGAAGCTTTTTACTGCATTGGCCAGTGTCGGGTTATCCGGATGCTCATCAGCTAAGTGCTTTTGTAAACTCTTAAGATACTTATTAATTTGTGTTGAGCTATGTGACATAACGATCCCTTTTCATTCCTATGAGAGTACACCCTGAATTGCGTGAAGGTGATTTTTTAGTTTAAAAATTCATTTTTCTGCATGAGATGGTGCTGTTTTCAGTCAGTTACTCTGGTTTTTTGGAATGCGTGCTGGCCAGAATTTTTTACTGCAAATGAAAACAGATCTTACGGATAACGCATGTTCAATGCCAGTCGATCTATGTCAGAAATTATTGCAGCGTGTCCGGCGATTCTACCAAGAACGCTGCAGGCTTGCCAGTATATGATATTACTAATATTTGCATCGGTTTCACGCAAAATAATATTATCATAGCCAATTTTATGCACGGCCGGTTTCCGGTGGCTTGTACCTTTTGATCGGAAGAAAATAAGCCTTGGATCGTACACACTTGGCGGGAGAAAATTTTAAAGCATGTCAACAGAAAGTAATCAGGAGCAGCCTGCAGCACGTTCCGCCCATCTGGCTCGCTATATACTCATTGGTTTCCTCACCGTGGCGCCGCTGTGGGTGACGTGGCTGGTATTTGATTTTTTATTGAATTTATTGGCGCAGATCGGAGATCCTTTGTTAAAAGGGATGGCGCGCGCTGTCCGGCCATTTTCGGATACCACGGCCAGTTGGTTGCTCGATTCCAATTTTCAGCATGCAGTGGCTGCATTGCTAACGATTGTGAGTCTTTATGGCATCGGCTTGCTGGCATCTTTTGTGATTGGCAAGAAAGTCATCGGCATTTATGAAAATATTCTGGCAAGGCTACCTTTGGTGCAAACAATTTATGGCGCCACCAAACGTTTCTTGCACACGGTCAGTCAGCCGCCGGTTACCGGGCAGCGTGTTGTGCTGATCAGTTTCCCATCGTCAGAAATGAAAGCAGTCGGGTTTATCACGAAAGTCATAATGGATAAAAACAGCGGGAAAAAGCTTGCTGCGGTTTATGTACCAACCGCGCCCAACCCAACTTCCGGTTATATCGAAATTGTGCCGATGGACGATGTCGTTCTGACGGACTGGACGACTGAAGAAGCAATGACGTTTGTTGTGACGGGAGGGACCAATGCACCCGATAACTTGAATTTTTCCAATCAGTCTAAGCCGCAAGCGCAGGCTGCTGAGAAATAATAAAGTGACGCAACAAGCGGTGATGAGCCGCTGTGTTTTTACGCTGGCAATGAATAGGGCAGCGGCTTAATTTCCAGCGTTGACCCTTGCAGCGATTGCCAATGAATCTCACCGGTGTCAATACTACTTTGCTGAATGACGGCCAAAACATCAAAACCGCCTTGCGGTGACGGTGTCGCATTGACAATGTTGCCGCTGGATTGATCTTCCATGTCGTTGCTGTAGAGCGCATCACCCGCTTTAATGGTTTGTGTCGAGCCAATATGCGCCAAGAACATGCGCCGTTTGAGTTTCCCGAGGTATTGCGTGCGTGCCACAATTTCTTGCCCCGGATAGCAGCCTTTTTTGAAACTGACACCGCCAATGGCGTCCAAATTGACCATCTGCGGCAGAAACATTTCCTGAGTTTCGGGCAATATAACCGGAATTCCCGATTCGATATTTAACCAATTCCAGCAATCCACGCCAACCGGTTTGGCTTGTTGATCAAGACGCTGCCAGAGTGCGGGTGCATTTTCAACTGAGGTGATTAATTCGATACGTTGCGGAGACAGACAAAGAGCGCTCAGTGCGCCATCATGCGCGACTTGCAACGGATGATCAAAATGGCATGCTAAACCAGTTACATCTTTAATCAGCATGGCGGCATCGGTACCTGCGACACCGATTCGGACCAAGTCATTACTGACATCAGTCAACCGCACTTTGGCGCGCAGCACAAACATGGTTAACCGCTTTTGTATGGCAGCGGATAAACCGGCGGGCAATTGCATGAGAAGATCGTCATGGTGCTGCCAGAGCAGGAAAGTTGCCAGAATCCGGCCTTTAGGAGTGCAGTAGCTGCCATATTGCGCCTGATTTGGATTGATTTCCCGGATATCGCAACTGAGTTGGTTTTGCAAAAAAGTTTTTGCGTCTTCGCCGGAAAAACGAATTAGGCTGTGATGGGATAGATCAGCCATGACGGTGGCTGTTGGTGTCTCTTGAAGCTCGGTTGTGATGTTGCCAAAATGTACCACGCTATCATTTTCAATGACGGCGTGGCGATCACGTAAAAAGGTTTGCCATGCTGGGTTCATACAAAAGCTACGGATGAATAAACGGGCACTGATTATACGATACTCAATCCGGGTGAAAGCAAGCGTGCGCTACGGGAGATTGCGCTTTGCGCCGGGTGATTTTATTTTCTGTGAGTGTCAAGGCTGGAAAAGCGATTTTAAATATGCCTGATTTGTTTATTCATCTCCAATCTTCCTACCGGCTTGTGGCGATATTGAGTCTGGCGCATCTGATTGCTGCCAGCTTTTTATGGCCGCTGGCGTTACCCTTGGAAATAAAGGCTATCATCGTTGTTTTGCTGATTATCAGTCTGCTCTATTATCTGCGTAAAGATGCGTTGCTCAGTGCAAATGATGCGGTAATTGCTTTGCAGCTGAAGGAGGATATGGGCTGTATTGTAACAACGCGATCCGGACAATCGATCACTTGCCGCATATTGGGCAGCACTTTTGTCGCTCCTTATCTTACCGTGATGAGTCTGCAACCGGCTGGGAAATTTTTTATGCGTAGCGTCGTGATATTGCCCGATAGCATCAAAGTGGATGAATTCAGGCGGTTGCGGGTTTGGTTGCGATGGAAATGGAAGCAGGATCAAGAAACCGGTAAATGATCTTGGCGCCCGGTCAACGATGGTGGGTGTATTTCATGTCAAACTGCGCTCAACAGAATACGTGCATGGTGTCTAGCGTTTTGATGGTGGTGTGCACCTTGGGGAATGTAAGTAGGCTGTTTATTCTGAAGTATTTTTCCACATGAGCGATAAAAACAATTTGCACGCAATGGAAAATTTTTCTGTTATCCTAATTGTGCAAAGAGGGAGTTCTTTGTTTGTAAATTAAAAATGGAGAAAATATGTTTAAAAAAACTGTTCATACATTGGTATTAGTTATTGCAATGGTGTTTGCTACCAGCCAGGCTTTTGCCGCTTGTAGCCTGGATACCGAGAAAGATGGAAAATCAGCTTGCGGAGCAAACCAAGTGTGTTATCTGGTAGATGGCACTTGTATTGATAAGAAAAGCCTGCCAGCGGGAAAGTCCTGTAAAAAATCAGGCGTCTGCCAAAATTCTTGTGTGAAAGATGATGGTACAGAGACCAACAGTGATGGTTCCGAAACAGGAAAATGCAGTTAGTCTTTTAAATTAATCTATTTAAAAATAGGGTTGTTCTGTTATTAACCTAAGCCGGTTACACCGGCTTAGGTGTTGAAAAGTAAAGTACAGTTTTCTGTTGCTCTTAAATTTCTCTCTGCAGTATCGTATCTTGCGCTACCTGCAAGGTATCCGGGTAATCTTTGCTATAGTGCAATCCCCGGCTTTCATGACGCAGCATGGCGCATCGCACAATGAGATCGGCGCTATCAACGAGATTGCGCAGCTCTAGCAAGTCACTGGTAACACGGAAGTTTGTATAGTATTCCTCGATTTCTTCGCGTAATAACGCAATGCGATGCTGCGCGCGTTGCAATCGTTTGGTTGTCCGCACAATGCCGACATAGTTCCACATAAAGCGGCGCAGTTCATCCCAGTTGTGCGCGATGACAATTTCTTCATCCGCATCCGTAACCCGGCTTTCATCCCAATCGGGCAGCTTGGGCAGTCCATTCATCGGCTGATTGGCGATATCGATTCCCGCAGCCTGAGCCAATACCAAACATTCCAGCAGAGAGTTACTAGCTAAACGATTGGCGCCGTGCAGTCCGGTATGGGCTGTTTCTCCGATGGCATATAGGTTATCCAAATCGGTTTTGCCGTGCTTGTCAGTTACTACGCCACCGCATGTATAGTGTGCTGCCGGAACAACCGGAATCGGTTCCCGGGTGATATCGATTCCCAATTCTAGGCAGCGGGCGTAAATGGTCGGGAAATGTTCTTTGAGAAAGTCGGCAGGTTTGTGGGATATATCCAGATAGACGCAATCCAGTCCTCTTTTTTTCATTTCAAAGTCAATAGCGCGAGCCACGATGTCGCGTGGCGCGAGTTCAGCGCGTTGATCGTGCCGCTGCATGAAGCGGTCGCCATTCGGCAGTTTTAATAAACCGCCTTCGCCGCGAACAGCTTCACTGATCAAGAACGATTTTGCATGCGGATGATAGAGGCAAGTCGGATGAAACTGGATGAATTCCATATTGGCAATCCGGCAACCCGCGCGCCAGCCCATTGCAATACCGTCGCCCGTGGCGGTATCCGGATTGGTCGTATAGAGATAGACCTTGCTGGCTCCGCCTGTTGCTAATACAGTGTTTTGTGCTGTAAAAGTAAGCACTTTATCTTGTTTTTTATCGAGGATATAAGCGCCAAAGCATCGCTTATGCTGCGTTTGAGCATAATCGGATAACTTGTCGCTGGTAATCAGATCGATGGCGATATGATGTTCCAGTACTAAAATATTCGGATGCGTTTGTATTTTCCGGATTAAGGCTTGCTGTACAGCTTTACCTGTCGCATCACCGCTATGAATAATGCGCCGTATGCTATGACCACCTTCTTTTGTCAGGTGATATCCGGTTTCGCTTGTTTTGTCGCTGGTGAAAATAACACCTTGATCTATCAGCCAATGAATTGCATTGGCTGCATTTTCGGTGATGTATTGCGTGATGTCCTTATCACATAAGCCGGCTCCGGCGATCAATGTGTCTTGTACATGTTGTGATGGAGAATCGTTATCGGATAATGCCGCTGCAATTCCCCCTTGCGCCCATGAGCTGGCACCCGAATCAGCACTTAGTTTAGTCACGATACAGATTTTTTTATGCTGTGCTAAATGTAATGCCAGCGTGAACCCAGCTAATCCACTGCCGATGATCAGCGTATCGAAATTGTTGTTAGGCATCAAACTTGGCCATCTATTTTTGTAATTGATGGGCTGAATAATAACAGACTCGGAGTGCTTCAATCTGTATACATGGATTTGCTTTTACTGATGCTATAAAACTGAATTGTGAACTAATCGATAGGATTAATTGTCTCTGAAACAATGATGATGCAATTACGTAGTTCCCGAGATTCATTTGGATATGTATACTTGTTCTGTTGTGTCATTATGCTACATTTAATGGAACAAGAAGAAACTATAAATTCATTTAAAATGCTCAGGGATCAGGTTGTATGGGTGATCGGGAGATCGATCAACAGTTAGTAGAACGAGTTCAAGGCGGAGATAAGCATGCATTTGATCTACTAGTCATTAAATATCAACGTAAGCTGGCTCGTTTATTGTCACAGTTCATTCGTGACTCAGCTGAGGTTGAGGATGTTACGCAAGAAGCTTTTATCAAAGCATATAGAGCATTACCTTCATTTCGTGGAGATAGTGCTTTTTATACGTGGCTGTACCGGATTGGTATCAATACAGCAAAGAATTTTCTGGTATCTCAGGGGCGTAAGCTGCCGACATTGCAAGGATTTGACAATGAAGATGCCGAAGATTTCGAAGATAG
>FSSH01001294.1_pt1 | contig 47118 bp, 44 predicted proteins | sample 1166101 | NCBI WGS metagenome assembly FSSH01 (sample SAMEA32972668, study PRJEB13176) | freshwater metagenome | biome: Drinking water system; feature: Biomass in drinking water that filtered by 0.45 um membrane; material: drinking water | place: USA | collected 2012-12-20 | depth 0 m
TGACCGATTGGCACGCTGATTTTCGCGTCATGACCGGGCAAAACGAGATCCGGTGGATACACGCGCACTCAAAACCCGAGAAACAAGCTGACGGCAGTATTATCTGGAATGGCTACGCCAGCGATATCACCGAATTAAAAAATATATCGTTGAAATTTGAAGCCTTACTGGAACTCGCCAGCGATGGCGTTCACATTCTCGATGAAGATGGCAATATCGTGGAATTCAGCCACGCCTTCGCTAAGATGCTGGGCTATTCCAACGAAGAAACCGCCCGCCTCAATGTGATGGATTGGGATGCGATGATTCCCAAAGATAAATTGATTGCGGCAGTCCGTGAAGTCTCGAAGACACCGCGTGTTTTTGAAACGCTGCACCGGCGTAAAGACGGCACGATCATGAATGTTGAAATCAACGCCAGCAGACTGGAGGTCACGGGAAAAATACTGATTTACGCTTCGTCACGCGACATTACCGGCCGCAAGCAGCACGAAAAAGAACAGGAATATCAACGCTTGCGCTTATCCAATATCATTGAAGGAACGCACATCGGCACCTGGGAATGGAATGTGCAAACCGGGGAAGTCATTTTCAATCAGCGCTGGGCTGAAATACTCGGCTATACCCTCGAGGAACTTGCCCCGACATCGATTGAAACCTGGCAGAAGTATGCGCACCCGGATGATTTGCAGCAATCCGAAACGCTTCTCAAAGATCACTTCGCCGGAAAAATTCCTTTTTACGAATGTGAAGCCCGTATGCGTCACAAAGCAGGACATTGGATTTGGGTGCTGGATCGCGGCAAAGTATCCAGCTGGACCGCCGATGGCAAACCGCTCATGATGTTCGGCACCCATCAGGACATCACCGAACGGAAAGAGCGTGAAACCATGCTGATCGAAGCGCGCCAGCAAGCGGAGGCCGCCAGTAACGCCAAAACCCGCTTCTTGGCGATGATGTCGCATGAAATCCGCACGCCGATGAATGCCGTGCTGGGCATGGCGTATTTATTAAGCAAAACCACCTTGGATCCGCGCCAAAGCGGGTATCTGCGCAATATTGAAGGCTCCTCCAATATTTTATTGGGCGTTATCAATGACATTCTGGATTATTCCAAAATCGAAGCCAACAAAATTGAATTGGATCATATCGCTTTCGATTTGAACACGATTCTGGAAAACCTGTCCGCCATTGCTTCAATCGCTGCAAAAGACAAAACCATCGACGTGCTTTTTTATGTCGAACCCAATGTACCCCGGCAGTTTATCGGCGATCCGCTGAGGCTCAGCCAGATTTTCGTGAACCTTATCAACAATGCGATCAAGTTTACCGATCGCGGCGAAGTCATCATCCGCATCGCCATCGCTCCGGCTGACGATGCCGATATCGCCACACTGGTTTTCAGCATCACCGATAGCGGTATCGGCATGACGCCCGGGCAAATGGCGCATCTGTTCCAAGCATTTACCCAAGCCGACTCATCCATCTCGCGGCGGTTCGGCGGTACCGGCCTGGGTTTGTCGATTTCATACCGGCTGGCGCAGTTGATGGGAGGCAATATCGTGGCCGAAAGCGAACATGGCGAGGGCAGCCGGTTTCATTGCACGGTTCAGTTACACTACAAAAATCAGCACCGGGAACCTTGGGTGACCATTCCCGCTCACTTGCAATCACTTAAGGTAATGATCATTGACGACCGTGCGGTCACACGCGGCGTCATCGCGGAAATTGTTCACTCCATGGGCTGGAGCGCGGTTGCTGTGGATAACAGCACGGCATCGCTCAGAATGTTCGCCGATCCCAGTCAGGTGCCGTTTGATTTGCTGTTGTTGATGACACGCTTAACCGATACGAATTATCGCGACACCATCCATGCGATAGAAGCTGCATTACCTGCGTCACGCCGTCCCAAGATCATAGTGATGAGCAATAATATCGATCCCGCGTTCTCGAATCAGTTTGAAGCCAATAGCACCATCAACGTGCTGATTAAACCTTTCACACCGCTGAATCTGCTGGATACCGTTGCCGCTTTGTTTAGCGAAACCGCACACCAGCAAGCGCACCAGCAAGCCATACCCGGCCAGCAGCAATTCAGCGGCGCCCATATCCTGATCGTGGAGGATAATGAATTCAATCAACTGCTGATCACTGAGTTGTTAACAAGCTGGGGTATCAAGGTGAGTCTGGCACAAAATGGCGTGGAATGCCTGGATATACTGAAAACTGCGGAGTCTTCGTTCGATCTGATTTTCATGGACATCCAAATGCCGGAAATGGATGGATTGGAAGCAACCCGGCGTATTCGCCAGGACTTGCACTTGAACGGCATCCCGATTGTCGCTTTGACCGCCAATATCATGGAACACGATCAACAGGAGTTTCTGACAGCGGGCATGAACGCTTACCTGCCCAAACCTTTCGACCCCAATCAGCTCATTCAAGTTTTGGATCAGTTTTTACAACCCGGCGGGCAAAAAACGCCAACCTGATTGCAGCGTTCCTTAATTCTCATCCAGCAACGCTTCCACCAGTTTCGCTTCTATCTCCAGATATTGCGCATTGCCGTTACGCGCAGCAGACGGTTCTTGCCAAGTCGGGTTCTGGCGTAATGCGCTGGTCAGCTTGCCCCAGTTTGCAGGCAATTTCTCGCTGTCGGCTTTGTCCACGTGTAATGTATCCTGCGCGGCATGACCACGGTGCATCAGTTTTTTCAGCAAATGCTTCTGACGCAGATACAAAACTTGCAGCGTGGCTTCGTCGGCACACTGCCATTGCGTGCCTTTGACGGTCGCTTTGATCTCGTCGCCGTAGCGCTTGAAGGTCGACCAGCCAGCGCCGGCGATTGCGCCTAACGCGCTGGCTGCGCCCAGACTCATGCCGCCGACCATCAAGTCAATCCCGGCGCCCGCCGCAGCGCCTTTGGCTGCGGCGCTGCCGAGATCCAACCCGTACGCTTTGAGGATTCCAGGCGCGAAAATATCCAGCTGCCATTGTCCGTTACTGACCGGGATTTTTTGGATGGCGACGTCTTTTTCCGAGAAATTGAAAATGGCTAATAGATCGTGCAAACAATGCTGCTCGGCCTTGCGGACAAAATCGTGCAACCGGTCTTCAACCAGCGAATGCGCGATTAAGTTATTCTGAGCGGATTTACTTTCGCGGTAGCAAGCAACCGTGACAATCAATCCGGCAACCCGCTTGGCGCCCGACAAACACAGCTGATTCCATAATTGAGCGCGGTAATCGATCAGCTTCTGCAATCGATCATAGTGAGATTCCACCAAGGTCTGCATCTTCTGATACAAGCGCTTTTCCGCTTCAAATGTAAACGCGACGGTATCGAATTCCAACGTGGCGTGCATGTGGAAAGCCGCTAGATGCTCGCGCCATTTTGCCAGTTCCCGGTCATGCCCGGCGATAAAGTTAAAGACCGGAATAATCGGTTTACTGACCTGCGTCAGAATCTCCAATTCCAGCCGGTATTTTTCCAGGAAAGGCTCGCGTACATCGATGATGTAGAGCAGGATATCGCTGCGCAATACCTGGCGGATTACTTTCGCTTCCTGTTCCAGTGCATCGTTGACCGTTACTTGCGCAATAAACTGCTCCAGAATCTGGATAGGAGACAACGATTTTGCCTTGGCTTGCAGCTTCCTGATATGCGCAAACAAAGCCCGGGAGTCCTCCAGACCGGGCGTGTCATACAGCTTCAGAACCGCTTCATTGTCCGCGGATATTGTCGCTTGCTCGACATGCCGCGTAGTACCCGCGCCGTCTTCAATCACACCAAATTCGGTGCTGCGCAGCATGGTGCGGATCAGCGATGTCTTGCCGGTATTCGTGTGTCCGACGACGGCTATATTCAGCAATGAGTCCGCCTGCGGATGCTGTGGATTAGGAATGTTCATGATTTACCGGGTGATGACATGTTCTGCCGGAATGCCGCAGACTTCCGCCAGACGAAACCAGGCGAATTCGCGCGCGCTGGTCACCGGCGCCGATGGCTTGCTCAACAGGATCAGCCACGGCTTAGCATTACTGCCATCGACCAGCTCTTTGATCAACCGCTGCACGCCGCGATCGGGTAAACGGTGCGCCGCCACGCCCAGCAACAACGGGCCGTTGAGATTCTTTATCAATGTCATGGCCTCGTCATGCGATTCCTGATCGACGATATTCAAGCGGCAAGCAACGGATTCCGGCCAGTGCGTGGCATCGTCCAGCTCAATGCCAAAGGCTTGCGCATTGGCCGGAATGGCGACATTCTCCGGCGGACGGACAACTTCCGCAGGCTTCATACCGGCCTGCGGATCGGCATCGATGACTTCCGCTTTCACTTCGCGCGCCATCAGACGCTGACGCAATTCAATGTAATAGGGTAAGTACAGATCGAGCTTGAAGCGGCTCTCACTCCATTGCTGCATGATCCAGGAAAACCCCAGCAGTAACAGACGCGGAAAAATACCGTACACCAGCAAAGCGCCAATCAAGAAAACCGCCCACGCGGTGCGCGTTTCCGCGTCTTGTTTGCCTGTCCCGATACGGCTGGCAACCGTCTGCGGGTTATCCGGAATTTTTAATCCCATCGCTTCCAATGGCGCGCCAAGGATTTCCGTGAGTCTTGGCAACGTGCTATCCGGCAGCAAGGTGGTGCCCCAGATGAAATTATATTGCCTGGCCAGCATGAGCAAGATCAGCAACACCAGACCGGCGGTTAAATAGGTCAGCCAAAACTGATGCGTCAAAACGCTGATACGCCATTTGCCCACAGTGCCGGTTAAACAACTTTCCCACCAGGCATGCGATGCCAGCGATTGAACTGTCGGATCTTTCTTGTGCCGGTAAGGCAACCAGCTGGCCAATTGCGCCACGATACCGCTGCTCAAGCTTTGCAAATTCAAAACAATGCCCGATAGCCACAGCAATAGCGAAATCATGTTGAATCCCAGCAGCACGGCCAGCAACCAATAAATATTCAATGTGGAAGATTCGCTGACTGCCTGGCTGGCTGCCAATCCACCCAAAACCAGCGCAGCAATCAGACAGATCCAGCGCGCCCGGGTAAACTGCTTACGCGGTTGCTGCAATACATCATCCAGCGCGTTATCGCGGATCAAGTGCTTAGCGCGAAGCGTCAGGCGATGAATAAATTCCGTATAGTTGAAGTCACTGGCCGCAGAATCAGGCATATTTTTAATGCCCTCATACGATAGCTCATCGGCTTTGGCGGACTCGATTTTGCGCAATTGTTCAATGCGCACTAAATCAGCAAAGGTATGTTTCTTCACTGACATGAAAAAATCCATTCCGGAAGAACGGCCATTCGAATCTCGTCGTTGTGGTTGATGTTGTGTTTCACAGGTATCAAAGAAAGGTTCGCCCGGATTTTCAGCAGAAAATTTGCTGCAAAACAAGCTAAAATTCGTTATCAGATCATTCAAAAATTGTGCAGGAAAATTCCATGAAGCCAGTTGCAATATTCAGACATATCCCCATCGAAGGGCCTGGCTATTTTGCCACATTTCTCGACAACAATCATATTCCGTGGCGCCTGATCAAAATTGACGCCGGAGAAAAGCTACCGGCCAGCATTGACGAATTCAGCGGCTTGGTGTTCATGGGTGGAACGATGAGCGTTAACGACGACTTGCCGTGGATTGAACAGGAATTGACATTGATCCGCCAGGCAGTTGCCGCCGATGTCCCTGTGCTGGGACATTGCCTGGGCGGACAACTCATGGCTAAAGCCTTGGGCGGCGCAGTCAACGCCAACCCGGTTAAGGAAATGGGCTGGGGCGAAGTTACCGTGCCGGATAATCCGGTTGCCCGGGCATGGTTTGGCGATCTGACAACTTTTAATTCATTTCACTGGCACGGCGAGGCGTTCACCATCCCGCAAGGCGCCACGTGCATTCTGTCCAGTCCCTACTGTGAAAATCAAGCATTTGCACTCGGCATGCACCTCGGTATGCAATGCCACGTCGAAATGACCGAACGGCTGGTCATCGACTGGTGCAGCGTCGGCGCGGAAGAACTCTCCAGTCTGAACGAACCGTCGGTGCAATCGTTGGAAGAAATTGAGAAGAATTTACCGGAACGTGTAGCGGCGTTAAATGTAGTAGCTGAGCGGCTGTACCGGAAATGGATTGTGAATTTGAAATAGCTATCTGACGATTTCAATCAATCCAACATATGTTCACCCAGCAGCAACTTTAGAAACTTCTCTCGCGTCACACTGGATGAATCGCGGTAAAGCTTGTATTTCGCATGCTGATCCGGTTGCTCCGGGTTGATTTCGATGCCCCAGAGCGGGGCGGTTGTTGTCGGCAAATTGGAATAGCGCACATCGACCAATACATTCGGTTGTTCCGGGCGGATAGCAAGGAATCCGGCGGAGAAATGGCTGAAGCGCGCGATATCCTGTGCCAGCACGGATGCAGCCGGTAGTCCATTTAAATCACGTTCCAGCACAAATTTCTCAATTGATTCCCCCGGATAGACACGCGGCTCGGAAAACAAACCGGCGCGAATGGCGTTCACATAGAATTTGCCTTCAAACTCGTAGATGGAGCGCCATAACACCAGATTAGCAAGTGTCGGTTTGACCAGCAGTTGTTCCGCACGATGCCCCCTTTCTGCAATCAATGTTTCCGCGATGGTTTCAGCGCGGTGCAATTGCATCCAGCCGAACGACAAATAGATCGCTGCAAGCAACAATCCGATACGTGCTGCGGTATGGCTGTATTTCCTGAAAGCGATCACGCCAGCAACCAGTAAGATCAACGTGAAAGCCGGATCCAGCACCGAAATGATATTCAACGCCACACGCGCATCGCTGACCGGCCAAAGCAGATTAGTGCCATAGCTGGTAAACGCATCCAGCACGCCACTCAAGCAATAACCGAGAAAGGTAAACAGATACAGCCGCGCAAAAGTCAGGCGTTTGCGCAAAAACGGCCAGAGCAGCAGCGCAACAATCAAAGCACCGAGCGGCACGAAAAACAGCGAGTGCGTGAAATGCCGGTGAAATTCGATATTCAACAGCGGATCATTCTCCGATTGAATCAGAATATCGACATCCGCCGCAATACCGGCAACAAAGCCCACGCCGGTTGCGATACGTGCTTCCTGTTGTTTAGCACCCGACTGTGCCATCGTGGCGCCGAGAAGTCCCTGGGTCAATAAATCCATAGTGTCGTAACGATAGTGAAAAAAATCTCTTTTGCAGATGATGCGTAGTATAAAAGAGGCGAGCGGTTCATTACGATTTATTCGCGCAAACACAGCAAAACAGAAAATACTGCAAGGCAATGCAGTTGTGATATCTTGTTACAGAGATGAGATGAGATGAAACGAAGCGAATCAGACCCGTATTAGTCGAATTAAAAGTCAATTCAATGCTTGCAATCCAATGCAATTGATACAATGGGAAAAATCTTAAAGACCGGACTCCTGATCCTGATCAGCCTGGCTGTTTTTACCGGGGCAGGTCTTTATGCTTTCCGCAATCCGTTGCTGGAAACTTTGATCGGCCAGCAGTTGAATAAGCGGGGCCTACCGCTGCAATCCATTGCAGATTTGGATCTCTCTTTCAATACTTTCCGTTTGAATGGTTTGTCGGCCGGTAAAAATAAAGAGTTGCGCCTGGATAGCATGCTCGTGACATGGAATGTGCCGGATCTGCTCGCCGGTAAACCAATTTCAATTGAAATCAGCGGTTTGCATGTGGCACTCGACCTGAACGCGGTGTACCCGCCGCTAGGTTCCGCTACACCCATGACTGCTGCACCTGAAAAAGGTATCAACCTTCCCTGGCTGCCAAACTTTTCACTCAAAGATTCGGCAATTCATTTGCATTCAACAGCAGGTGAAGCAACCATCGCGCTATCCGGCGGCATTGCGCAAAACCAGCCGGATGCACAGACAATGCACATGAGTGTAATCGTTTCCGGTTCGCTTGCGCACAGCAAAAGCTTATTGACGGCGACGCTGGATAGAAAGGGAAATCTTCAAGGCAAATTCGCAGTCTCTGAAGGTATGCTGGGCCTGCCCGATGCGAACATCTCCAGTTTCTCGGGTGAAGCGGCATTTTCGTTCGCGGCATTGCAGTTACAGCATATCCAAACCGAATTCACATTATCCGGCATCAAACTGCTGGGAAAAACAATCGTAAAACCCGTATCCGATTCCGCTGATAAAAATCCGGTGACGCCAGCGTTAGGGGATACAACCATCGATCGCATGACCCTGAAGGGCGATATCCGCGCGTCAGCACAATCATTGACAGGATCGCTGGATCTCGACGCCGACGGCGGTCAATATGCCGCGGAACCGCTCAAAGTTCAGCAATTCTCTGTTTCTTTACCCGTGCAAATCACGTCCAAACGGGATAATTGGCAAGTTACATTGCGCAATCCGGGGCAGATCACTTTTGGCAAGATCGATTCCAGCACGCCTGTTCATTTGCTGAATGCACTCAAATTTTCCATTCCCGAAGTGAATTTGGAATTGGCAAAAAGCTCGCAGGGCTGGTCATTTGCACACGATATCGCGATAATTCCTGGCAACCTGAACGTGCGTGTCGATCGCACGGAATCCTCCGCTATTGAAGCGCAGATTCATCCCGGAAAAATAACCCTGACCGGAAAACTCAGTGCCGGCACCGGTTACCAAGGGCGATTTACCATCAACGATGCAGGCTTCACATTGCCGCAATCCGATCTGCAATTGAAGGATTTTTCCGCCACCGTGCATCTAAATGATGCCGAGATCGGCACTGCCGCGGATTTTGCCATTGCCCGGCTGCAACACCTGGCACCCGAACCGTTATTTGCTGCGTTGTCTATCTCAGGCAGTATCCGCAATGAAGCGGCGGCTGGAGAACCAGCCGTGTATGCGCTGAATATAACGGGCGGCGTGCCGGATTTACGCTATTTAAAAATCAGCGGCCGTCATGCACCCGCGAATGGCGATGGCATGTTACAGGGGGAAATCATTTCTATCCGTTTCTCACCGGAGGGTTTGCAACCCAGCGTACTCTCTCCCGCTCTTGCGCAGCTTGAGGATGCCAGCGGACATCTCGGCGCCAACGTTCAATTCAAATGGTCCAAGGAAGGTGTGCAGAACAGTCAGGCCGCATTTGAATTACGTAACTTATCGTTTACCCGTGAAAATACAAAACTCAGCGATCTGAATGTCAGCCTTAATTTGGTGGATCTGTTATCTCCCCGCACCCCGCCGCACCAGACGGTCACAATCCGGCGGATTGATGCCGGTGCTCCGCTGGAAAATCTGCTGATCTCTTATCATATCGAAGGCACTAGCCCACCCCGCATCGCCGTCGAGAAGGCACAATTCTCCATACTGGAAGGGACAATAGCCGTCGAACCGACTGTCATCGATCCGGCCGCAGCGCGTTCTGACACGCTGATCCACATCAGCAATATCGACCTGGAAACTCTCTTCAATGTCATTAAGGTTGACGGATTGACTGGCAGCGGTCACCTCGACGGTCAGATCCCGCTGACGCTGGCGGAAAATCAAGTGACGGTCACTAATGGCCACCTTGCCGCCCAAGCTCCGGGGGTCCTGCGTTTCAAATCGGAAAAAGCCTCACAGCTGATGGCTTCCGCCGGTAAAGAAATGAATTTACTACTGCAAGCGGCGCAGGATTTTCACTATACCGAACTGTCGTTGAATCTCGATAAATCGGTTACGCACGATCTGGTAGCCAAACTGTCGTTGTTGGGGAATAATCCCAAGGTAAAAGACGGACGGGCATTCCGATTGAATATCAAGCTTGAAACGGATATCGATAAAATTCTGCAAACGATTAATCAGGGCTATAACTTATCGCATGAAATTCTGCGCGGCTCATTAAGGTTCCATTAAGTCCGTCCGCGCTAAATTGAAACCATGGAACACAGTATGCTAATTACCAGATTCTCAGTCAGAATAGAGTGTGAGAGTCCATCAGAAAAGGAGTGCAATCATGCGCAAAATTGATCGAATAACCAACGCGACATTAGTCACAGTCATCCTGATCCTGTTCAGCTTGGCGATCACGGCATGCGCGCCGACCGTTAAAGTGGAACCACCGCAAGAACCGATCACGATTAATCTCAATATCAAGCTGGATGCCGATATCCGGGTAAAGCTTGAAGAGCAAGCCAAAAAAGATATCGCGGCCAATCCTGGCATCTTCTGATATCAACGAGACGAGGAGAACACTATGCAGCGTATTGCACACATGACAGTTAAAAAACCTTTCGCAAAAATCGGCCACGCTATGCTGCTGGCATTCATGCTCAATGCGATGCCCGCCTGGGCTGACTCAATCGAGAGTCTGCGCGCATCGGGCGCGGTCGGCGAAAGCTACGATGGCTATGTCGTCGCGCGCGAACCAAGCGCCCGCGGGGAAGCGGATGAGATTAACGCAAAACGCCGGTCGATTTACCAGGAAAAAGCCACCGCCCAAGGAATCGATATCGAACAAGTCGGGAAAGTTTATGCTGAAGAAATCATCCGCAAAGTTCCATCCGGAACTTGGATTCAGCTAAATGGGCAGTGGAAACAGAAATAGCAGGCCGTACAAATTGCATTACCGTTAAAACCGACCAGCATCATTCGCGAGTACTGACGCTAAAAATCATTGTTCTATTTTTACCGGCGTCAGGTGCTCGCAGTCCAGACTAAAGAGATTCATCCGTTATCCCCCATCAACCGGCTGACTTCGGCATACCAGCTGCAATGTCGATAAGGCTCGGCACGCAACAACTCTTTGTAGTTATCCGGTAAATTATGCGCAATCGCCCGGAATTCCTGCTTATCCTGTTCCGTAATGATAGTCGGACCGATAAACGGGGTTTTGTTGCGGTGTAAATTCAAGTTGAATGATGGCTGGTGCGGCAAGTCAAAAAATCGAACCATGTCTTTTAATACTATTTCCCGTTTGAGATCGACGTCGACATCGATAAAAAACACGCGGTCTCGCCAATGATTATCGCGGATCAACTGCGTCGCCCGGTGTTCTATCTCCAGCCATTGCAGCAGATAAAACTGAAAGCGGCTAAGCGGCGATGGATAATGCTGAAACAATGCTTCCCGCCCGGTTAAAGCCCAGCGGAACAAGCGCTCTCCGCTATCACTCGCATATTCCGCAAACGGCAAGTGCAATGTACGAATGGCCTGCTCGCGTACAAATTCGCTTTTCGCTACGAGCAACGGATTTCGTACCAGGTGAATAAAACCGGGGTTGCGCAACAGCGCCCCAGCATGACGGTTAAAAGCTTTCAAGAAAGCATGATTCGATTCAAAATAAAACGGTTGCTGGCGGCCCGTGATAAAACGGCATTTACGATCCAGCACCGGGATCAATGCGCTGTCGTTACGCTGCGTATTCCATTCAATCGGTTTGCCGAACAGCGTGGGATTACCTGGCGTAAAGTACGGCTCGTGCGTGCTGTAACACTGCGTAATATTCTTTGAGAAGAAATCAGCGAGATAACTGGTACCCGAACGGCCGCTGGCGAGGGCGAATAGTGCAAGCTGAGTGTGACTCATAGCCTCGTCGGCGAACTATCCAGTAGCACCATAAACACCAATGTTGGCTTTCAACTGTATCAGGCGGGAGCGTAATGAATCAGCTCTACTCTTTATTTCAGAAACTTATCTTTGATTATCTGCGCAACAATCAATCCAGCGATCAATGCAATTACAGAATAAATAGTAATTTCTATTAAATCAGTCATTTGACAAGACATCCTATCTCAATCAATGCAAACGCAAGCATTTTATATGAGATACATGCAACCAATGGAAAAATATTCTCCGTACAAGATTCCTGAATTGGGAAATTCTTACCGCTGATTGACACCAGCTGAAATTATTCTCAAAATCGCGGCGCACGTTGATAGCGAAACATCTAATGGCATGCAAAGAGCACTTCTGTGGCATAAAGCGTGTGCCATCGCATTGGGATTGAATGGTAAAAGCCATGAAGCTACGCTTATAATAATAAGTGCGTATCTGTCACAAAACAGGAAGCATTGATGTTGATCGCAACGGATTTGTTACTTTAATTTAAGATTAATTTTTATAGGCTTAATACATATGAAGAAATTACTTTTTGTTGTTCTGATTTCCTTAGCGTTTACAAACAATCTGTACGCGAAAGGTAGCAAAGGCAGTAAAGGCAGCATATCAAAAGCGCCAGTGAGCTCTAAACCGGCCGCACAACAAAAACAAGCGAACACGAATCAACCTGCGTCAGCTCAGCAGCCAGCGCAAGCAGCTAACGCCAATGCACCAGCTGCAGCACCGAATGCACAGGCTCAAAACCCATCTCTTTTGCAATCCGCAATGCCCGCATTAGTCGGTGGTGCAGTGGGAAGCTATATCGGCAGCAAATTGGCCAGTGATGGCGAGGATGCAAAAGCAGCGGAAGAAAGCGCGGAAAAAAAGGACGAGCAGTTTTTAAAATAATAAGCCATAGCCGTTCGGCTTAACTTCATACACCCTGCCAAACAAAGAGCGTTACCATTCTTAACAACAAAGAAAGGTAACGCTCGAACCAATGAACCCTGGTACTAAAAAAACAACCTGATGAGCTTACCGGAAAATAATGGCAGCTCATTCAGGAATTTTTAGCGCCACTTGCCCAGAGTCACATATTCCATCGGTTTGCTAAAGCTAGATAACACCCTGTCCCAGCATGGCTTCAGCCACTTTGACAAAACCGGCGATATTGGCGCCATCGACATAGTTCACGCTGCCGTCGGCTTTAGTGCCGTATTTCAGACAGGATTTATGGATCGCCTGCATAATTTCTTTCAGGCGCGCATCGACTTCCTCGCGCGTCCACGATATCCGCATGGCATTCTGGCTCATTTCAAGGCCTGAAGTCGCGACACCACCGGCGTTACTGGCTTTGCCCGGCGCATAGAGCACTTTGTTGTGCAGGAAGCATTCGACGGCTTCCGCGGTCGATGGCATGTTGGCGCCTTCGGCCACGCAAATCACGCCATTCTTGACCAGCGCCCGCGCATCATCGCCGTTTAATTCATTTTGTGTAGCACAGGGCAATGCAACCTGCACCGGCACGTGCCAAGGCTTCGCACCCGGCAGGTAGGTGACATTCACGCGTTTGGCGTATTCGTCGAGACGGGCGTACAGATGATTTTTAACCTCGGCCAGAATCGCCAGCTTTTCGGGAGTGAAACCCGCTTCATCGACAATCGTGCCGCTGGAATCGGATACCGTCACCACTTTGGCGCCCTGCGACATGGCTTTTTCCACGGCAAATTGCGCCACATTTCCAGAGCCGGAAACCGAAACGCGCATGCCTTCGAGAGAACGCCCTGCGTGTTGCAATATTTCCTGGGCAAAGTAAACCGTGCCGTAACCGGTTGCTTCCGGACGTATCAATGACCCGCCAAAACTCAACCCCTTACCGGTGAATACGCAATCCGCGCGGTTGGATAACTTCTTCATCATGCCCGCCATGAAACCGACCTCACGCCCGCCCACACCGATATCTCCGGCAGGAACATCGGTATCCGAACCGATATGACGGAATAATTCGCTGATAAACGCCTGGCAGAAGCGCATGACTTCACCGGGGCTTTTACCTTTAGGATCGAAATCGGAACCGCCCTTACCGCCACCCATCGGCAGCGTCGTCAAGGCATTCTTGAAGGTCTGTTCAAACGCCAGGAATTTAAGAATCGACAGATTGACCGAGGGATGAAACCGGATACCGCCTTTATAGGGGCCAATCGATGAGCTGTGCTGTATGCGATAACCGCGATTGACCCGGACTTCGCCGTGATCATCCACCCAGGACACCCGAAATATAATCACCCGCTCCGGCTCGACCAAGCGATCCAGCAAACCATGCTCAGCATAACGAGGATGCTCCAATATGAACGGCCACAAACTTTCAATCACTTCCGTGACCGCCTGCATATACTCTGGTTGGTTCGGATTGCGCCCCGCCACATCGGCGCTGAACTCTTGAAGACTTTTATATTTCATTTTATTTCCCCGGTAAGTGAAAGGTTATCTGCAAATGGCCCAATTTTGCCAAATTAATGTACAAGCTGCACTGTATTTTTATTAAAAAGGGCATTTTTTAGAAGTTTTTTCTAATACGAAGATAAATTGAAATATCTACCCCTCTCTCGTCAAGGATAGGTGATGCAGGCTGTCTCGTCCATCAAAGAATCAGTCTGCGAAAAAGAAACTGAGGTTTCTTACAATTAATACAAATCAGAAAATGAACAAGATAAATGGTATCTCCATTATAAATCTAACTGCCAGACCTATTGTGGCGGGGCGTGCCAAGCTGCTAAAGTCGGGCTTCGATCTTCACTTCAAGGACCATCAAATGCGAAAAACGCGAATGATCATTGCCTGTTTGCTGATTTCCACATCAGCGATCGCGGCGGATATGGATAACCGGCAAACCCTTACACTCACCGAAGGTCAGCGTAGTCACGTGCTGGAGGAAATGCGGGCATTGTTGTCGGGCACACGGGATATTCTGGCGGCGCTTTCGACGGATGACATGGTAGTGGTCTCCAGGTACGCCCGTCCTTTGGGGTTGGGCATGGCGCATAAGGCCGAGGATCACCTCAAGAGTGTGCTACCCAGGGAATTCATGCAGCTCGGCATGTCCTTGCATCAGGATTTCGACCAAATTGCCGCAGATGCGGAATCCAAGAAGGACTCCAAACTTACGTTGCGGCAGTTGAGCGACGCCATGGCCAAATGCGTTGCCTGTCATGACGCCTATCAAATTCAAACCACGCCATTGCCGCTACAGCCGGTACAAGCTAAGGAACACGGGCACCATCATCATTAGGGCATGGCAAGATAGGTGCAAACCTCAAGGTTTTTCCGTTTCAAACAGTATGGCTTGCATTGGGTAGCGCATCGGATTCGAGCCGTATTCTTTCTTGAACGCCTCCGCCAATGCCGTAACGATTTCTTCCGGATCAACGCCGCCGCGATCCCTGATTTCAAATAACACGGGTGAGTACACCAGTGCCCGCGCAAACGCGGACACATCGAAAACGTCGTATTCATGGCGGTGAACCGATATCACGACGGGATCGAAACCGATCGTTATCAGCTGTTCCTTGAGTGGATCGATCCGGTGGCAGGAAACGGGATCGAACAGGAACCGGGGCGTATCGGAAGGGAAAAATTGCTTCAATACCTCGAAGCTCAAGCTGGCGAAGGGATTGTAGCGCTCCGAGTCCCAGACACGGAACAGGAAGCGGCTGTTGCGCTTCAACACCCGGTATGCCTCGCGGAACGCCATTTCCTGATCGAAAAACATGATGCCGAACTGGCACACTACCGCGTCGAACGCTGCGTCATCGAACGGCAGTGCCGTCGCATCGGCATTCTGGAATGTAACTTGTTCGCCGGGAAGAAATTTGGTGCGTGCCAGATCCATCATCGAATCGCTGATGTCGATTGCGGTCAGGCGGGAATCCTTAGGTAGCAAATTACGTAAATGCCGGGTAACAATGCCTGTGCCTGCGGCAATTTCCAGCACATCGCGGGGCGATTGTTCCGCAATGCGCCGCGCGGTGTCGCGTCCATAATGCTCAAACAGCACCGGCCCCAAATCTCGATCGTAAGGAATGACAACCTCGTCAACATAACCTGCCATAGATAATTCTCCGTAGAAAAATTTGTAAAAAAGAAAGCTCGAGCGCTTATTTCACGACCGGCTCGTCAAGTCTCGCCGGTACGGCTGCAAGGGGAAATATTTGATGGTTATGAATCATGAGCCGCCGAGGTTTTGGCTGCTGGCGGCTGTTTGCCCTGAAAGGTTTTCCGCCATTCGCCCGGTGTGACACCGAACCGGTGCCTGAAGTGCTGACGCAGCGACGTCGCGGATTGGAAACCGGCCTGCGCTGCAATGGCATCAATCGGCAAAGAAGTGGATTCGAGCAACTCCTGGCTGCGCTGTAAGCGCTCTGCCGTCAGCCATTCGCCCACCGGCATTCCCGTAGCTTTGTAAAACTGCCGCGTAAAAGTGCGGCGGCTCATTTTGCTGTACTGTGCCAGTTCATCCAGACTGTGCGTTTGATTCAAATGATTTCTCAGGTAATCCAGCAACGTGTTGATGCGTGTATCTTGCGTTGAAACAGGAACGGGCCGTTCGATAAACTGCGCTTGACCGCCTTCCCGGTAAGGTGGAATCACCATGCGCCGGGCCAGTTTGTTGGCAATCACACTGCCGTAGCGCTGCCGCACTAGGTATAAACAGCAATCGATCCCGGCGGCGGTCCCTGCGGATGTAATCAAACGATCATCGTCGACATACAATGCATTGCTATCCAGTTTTACATCGGGAAAGCGGCGCATGAAATCCTGTTCGAATTCCCAATGCGTCGAAGCTTTGCGGTTTTTCAGCAACCCGGCATGTGCCAGCACATACGTGCCCAGGCACAATCCGACAATCTGGCTGCCGTGCGCGTAAGCTGCCACCAGAGCATCCAGCAATGATTGCTCGGGTTTTTCGGCTGGATCGCGCCAGGAAGGCACGATGATGACATCGGCTTGCGCCAATTCGTCCGTGCCGATCGTCGATTCAACCATCAATCCTTCGCTGGAGCGCAACTTGCCGGGTTCGTACGCGTAGATTCTGAGGTCAAAAAGCTTCTCGTCGTGCAGCAGATCGCCGAAGATGATGCACGGTACAGACAAATGGAACGGACTAAAGTTGTTGAAAGCAATCACCGCGACTAACGGAGCGGACATGATGAAATCCTGCGGATGGAACGATTTTTACCGGTCATGGACGGCCTCCTGGCAATGCGGGTAAACAATCGGACAATATTCAAAGTTGAACGATCTGGCAAGGTGAATTCATCGCTCGCTCCGTGTCGATTTAAAAACTATAGGTTTCGCCATCTTCCGGAACCAGTACCCGCTGCGTCATGGCTTTTTCGCTCAGAAACTCGCACAGTTCCTTTCGGGTAAGTGTGGCGTGGTTCACCGCTTCCATGTGGCTAGCGATGACCGTCGCTTCAGGTGCGGCTTTGTATACTTCGTAAATATCCTGCTTGCCCATGATAATAGATTCGTTACCGATGACCTGAGCATCGCAGCTATTCAGCACGACGACATCGGGATGGTATTTTTTCAGGCTGTCCCCAACTGCTTGACACCAGACGGTGTCTCCGGCGATATACAACGTTTTCTCATCCGGGTGTCTGAATACGACGCCACTGACTTCCCCCAGTAAGGCTTTCATGTCTTCCAGAACCTTGGGCCTGCCGTGCTGGCCCGGGGTTTTGATCAGGGTGATGCCTTCAAAGCGGGTATTCTCATCCATCACGCGAATATCGCTGAAGCCCGCCGACCTGATTGTCTGCGCGTCTTTTTCATGTTGTACGAAGAATGGGATGTCCTTGCGGATAGCCTGTTGGGCTGTTTCGTCCCAGTGATCCGGATGATCGTGCGTCAGAATGACTGCGTCGGCATCGACGATTTCGCAGACCGGCATCGGCAGCTCAGCCGTCGGATTGCGGATGTGATCGTTGATAGTGCCGCCGAATCCAGGTACCGCCCCTTTCTCCGCCAGCCATGGGTCAATTAGAAATTTTTTTCCCGCATAATCAATTTTTAAAGTTGCGTTGCGGATTTGTGTAAATTGCATGACGATATACTCCTTGGCTATGTTGATTCGGAATATTATGAGCAAGCAGCGGAAAAAATAGCAGTGTCCCGCGGGACATTTCGCATGCAATCCGGGCCAAAATTATGGAGGTTTTTTATATGACCCAGAGTCATTCTGATGACACAAAAATAGCGGTCGAATCATCAATCATGAAAAAAATTTCCCGCAGAAAAATGATCCAGTTCGGTGTATTGAGCGGTCTAGCCAGTGCGCTTGGCATCAATGGTAGTTTTGCCAAAGCATCGGTGCTGATACCGACTCCCAATGAAACCGAAGGGCCGTTTTATCCGGTGAAAGATCAACAAGACAAAGATGCCGATTTAACGCAAATTAAGGGGCATACCGCTGCTGCGCAAGGCCAGCACATTGTGGTGAGCGGTCAAATTCAGGATATTGCGGGACATCCCGTTGCACAGGCCACATTGGATATTTGGCAGGCTGATGCCCATGGACGGTACCATCATCCGCGCGATCCTAATCCAGCGCGTCCGGATGAAAATTTCCAAGGCTGGGCGATCATCCGTAGCGACGAGAACGGTTTATTCCGCTTCAAGACAGTGATGCCCGGCGCTTATCCCGCCAGCGGATCCTGGATCCGGCCGCCGCACATTCATTTTAAGGTGTCAAAACCAGGTTACCGTGTTATGACGACGCAAATGTATTTTCCCGCCGAGAAGCTCAATCACAGCGATTTATTGTTGAATGCAAAGTCCGAGCAGGAACGAGCTGCGATGACGGCGCGGTTGGTCGCCAAGCAAGGCAATTTACCCGTTTACGAGTACAATATCGTTCTTGATTTACTTCGCCAATAAAACATGACAACCAAACACAATACATTGCTCATTCTGGGTTCCGGACCTGCCGGTTATACCGCCGCAGTCTATGCCGCGCGCGCCAATCTGAAACCGGTCTTGATCACCGGATTGGCGCAAGGCGGACAGTTGATGACCACAACCGATGTGGATAACTGGCCAGCCGATGCGATGGGCGTGCAAGGCCCTGAACTGATGGAGCGGTTTCAGAAGCACGCCGAGCGTTTTCAAACTGAAATTATTTTCGACCATATTCATACCGCAAAACTGACGGAAAAACCGATTACGCTGATCGGCGACCAAGGCACTTACACCTGCGATGCGCTGATCATTGCGACCGGTGCTTCCGCACAGTATCTCGGTTTGCCGTCAGAAGAAGCGTTCATGGGACGCGGTGTATCCGGTTGCGCGACCTGCGATGGGTTCTTCTACAAAGGGCAGGATGTGGCCGTGATCGGTGGCGGTAATACCGCAGTGGAGGAAGCGCTTTATCTGGCCAACATCGCGCGCAGTGTGACCGTGGTGCATCGACGCGATCAGTTCCGCTCGGAAAAAATTCTGATCGATAAATTGATGGAAAAAGTCCGCAACGGCAATATCAAACTGGCATTGAATCATGTGCTGGAAGAAGTGCTCGGCGATCAATCCGGCGTGACTGGCATGCGCATCAAAAGCACGCAGGACAATGCCACACAGACGATCAATTTGCAGGGCGTATTCATCGCCATCGGCCATAAACCCAATACCGATATTTTTACCGGCCAGTTGGATATGGAAAATGGCTATATCGTCACACGCGGCGGCGGTCAGGGCAACGCGACAGCGACTAGCATTCCCGGTGTTTTTGCTGCGGGCGATGTGCAGGATCACATTTACCGCCAAGCTGTTACAAGCGCCGCGAGCGGCTGCATGGCGGCATTGGATGCGGAAAAATACCTCGATCATTTGAAATAGCTCATGCACCGGGAACCCTGCGGCAAGCAGTCAGTGATATTTGATGAAGGACAAGAACTCCACGGAAGATGATGATGAAATGGCGCTGTTTCAAGCCGCGATGCGCGACGTAGCGCCGTTACCCGCCACCGGCACGGTGGTCCAGCATAAGCCCTCTATCCCGCCGATTCCCCGGAAAAGCATTCTGCAGGAACAGCTCGTTACAGCAGATACGCTTTCTGATCATATCGCCGTTGAAATGGAAGCAGGTGACGATTGGTCCTATGTGCGCCCCGGTATGCCGCGTCTGACATTGCGGAAATTGCGGCGCGGTCACTGGGGGATTCAGGACAGTCTCGATCTGCATGGGTTTACTCGTGACGAAGCCAGGCAGGAATTAAGTATTTTCCTGAATGCTTGTTTGCAAAATAAGTTTCGCTGTATCCGCGTCATTCACGGGAAAGGATTGAGCTCGAAGAATCGCGAACCGGTTCTGAAAACCCGGATTGGAAACTGGCTGCTGCAACACGCGGATGTGCTGGCTTTTTGCCAAGCTAGGGCGGGAGACGGCGGTGGCGGTGCAATCCTGGTTTTGCTTAAAAGCACAGCATAGTTTGATCGGATCTTACCTTTACAGCGAAGGACTCGATTCCTGCGGAAAAGCTTTTTCGTATTTGCTTTGGCACTCAATACAGCGCTGTGCGGACGGGTATGCCAGTAAACGTTCAAACCCGATTTCATTGCCGCAATCAATACAATCGCCGAATTCCAGCTCGTTGAGATACTCCATCGACATTTCCAGCTCGCGCATCTCGTTGATCTGCCGGTCGATCAGCGCGGTATCGATATCGTCCGGGGTATTGTTTATATATTCCGCCAGCTCAGAATCACGGATACCGCTGGTATGCGCCAATTCATTTTGAACCTCTTCCTGCAACGCAAGATATCGCTCATGGAGTGCGGTTTTTAACTGCGCTAACTGATCTTCTGTGAAATTTGCCATTCAGTCTCCTTTCAATTTTAGCTTTCATATATTGTCTGAGATGTGATTTTCAATCCTTGATCGAAGTCAAATGAACATGTCTCCATCACGGCTCTACCGGATCAAACCGCTTGTAAATGCTTCAAATCAGCGATCACTTCGGCAGAGTTACGGGCTGCACTCGCTGACAGATACATCCTTGCGATTTTTCCCTGCGGATCGATCAAGAAAGTATTGCGCTGGGCGAATTTGATAATGCCCAGATTAATCAGGGAATGATAACGTGCCGCCGTTTCGGTTGTGGTATCCGCCAGCAATGGAAATTGCAGCTGAAACTTCTTAGCGAAATCAGCATGACTGTTTGTGTCATCGACACTCACGCCGACCACGTCAGCGCCCAAGTCCACTAATTCCTGCAAGCCGTCACGAAAAGCGCACGCTTGTTTGGTGCAACCGGGCGTATCGTCCTTGGGATAAAAATACATTGCCAGCCATTTGCCGTGAAAATCAGCCAAAGTGTGCGTCTTTCCATGCTGATCAGTCAATTTGAAATCGGGCGCAAGCTGACCCAGCTCGAGTGACTTTCTATTTCTGGAAAAAAACCAAAACATGAATCCCAGCGTGAGGATTGATAAGGTAATAGCCAACCATTCCATCATATTGTCGTCCTTATTCGTTGTTATTCGGATGCCGCAGCGGCCAGGCCCATAGCCGTAATAATACAATAGCCAGTAACGCCAGCAGACTGGCGAACATAAATGCGGCCGCCGCGTTGTATACGTGCCATATCACCCCGAACAATAGCCCCGCCGGGATGGCCGCGATACCGCTGACCAGATGATACCAGCCAAAAGCGGTACCACGTTCGTCAGGCGCAGCATAATCGCTAATCAACGCACGTTCGGCGCCCTCGCTCAAACCCATCAGCAAACCGTAAAAAACACTGATGATCCATAGCCCGGTGCCCGTTGCGGTCTGACTCAGCGCCAGAAACGATAGTGCGAGCGCAGACCAGCCGATTAGAATCAATGCGCCACGGCCGAAATGATCGGCTAATTGCCCTCCCTGCGTGGAAGTAATCGCCTTGGCGAGATTGAGCGCCGCCCATAGCAGCAGTAATTCAACCACACCGATACCTAACTCATGACCGAATAGCAAAATAAAAGTTTCAGAGGCGCGTGCGAAGGTGAACAGCATCAGTACCCATAAGTAATGCTGCATCGGCACGGATAAGGCAGACCAGCGCAACGGCGTAAGTACCCGCTGCGCTGTTGGAGATGGGACTTGGCTGGCCGTGGTTTCTTTCACTCCCGCGCCCAAAAGCGCCACCGCAACAAAACCGGGTACTGCCGACCATAGAATCACTTCACTCAGACTTAAATCCGACCACGCCAGAATAGCCGCAGCCGCCAGAGCACCGGCAACCGCGCCGGCATTATCCAATGCGCGATGAAAACCGAATGCATAGCCGCGGATCTGAGGCGGTGTCGCATCGGCGACCATCGCATCACGCGGCGCGCTGCGCAATCCCTTGCCAATACGATCCACGCTCCGCAGCAATAATACAGCCAGCCAGGAACCCGCCAAGCCAAGGAGTGGACGCGCCAGATTGGAAAGCGTGTAACCCGCCAACGCCAGCTTTTTACGCCGCCCGCTCATCACATCGGAATGCCGTCCCGCCCATAACTTCAGAAAACAGGCCAGTGCATCCGCAACCCCTTCGATCAATCCCAGCGCAATCGGCCCCGCAGCCAGTACAGTTGCCAGCAAAATGGGGATCAATGGCACCACGATATCGGATGCAAAATCATTGAAAAAACTGACTAATCCTAGAACAACAACTGTTCTCGGCAGTTTCTCTGAAGTTTCTGGACTTGGAGGATCCGGCTGATCAGGTTTATTCATGGTGTGATATTAGCGTAAAATATCAAGTTCGCCCTGGTAGCTCAGTGGATAGAGCAACCCCCTCCTAAGGGGTAGGTCGCACGTTCGATTCGTGTTCAGGGCGCCATAAGCAGCACATAATAAATATGTGCCCTAAAGACGATGAGATCAATTATATCCGGTTGGTTGATGTTTGATTAAACTGTGCCAATCGTCATCCAGCTAGCGCATCCGCACAGTTATACCGGATTCAGGTGGTAAAAGAAGAAGTGGACTGACAGAACGGATTCAAAATCGCGAATTTCGCGCTCTGTTCTTATGTGATTGCCAGATGCGCAATGCCAGAATTAAGATCCTGCGATTTAGCTTCAGCGCCTTCCAGCTTAATTTGCAGGCGCAGTTCATTCATTGAATCCGCGTTACGCAATGCGTCTTCATAACTGATTTTTCCCGCTTCATACAGCTCGAATAGCGCCATATCGAAGGTTTGCATGCCGAGTTCACGGGATTTTTTCATGATATCTTTGATCTCGTGAACATTTCCCTTGAAAATCAAATCCGCGATCAGGGGCGAATTAAGCAGCACCTCGATCGCGGCAACTCGCCCTTTGCTGTCTTTGGCCGGTATCAACCGTTGTGCAACGAGGGATCGCAAATTCAGCGATAAATCCATCAGCAACTGTGCCCGGCGTTCTTCCGGGAAGAAATTGATGATCCGGTCCAACGCCTGGTTGGCGCTGTTGGCGTGCAGCGTGCCCATGCACAGATGACCGGTTTCAGCGAAGGCAATCGCATGTTCCATGGTTTCACGGTCACGGATCTCGCCGATGAGAATGGCATCCGGCGCTTGCCGCAAAGTGTTTTTCAGCGCCGCTTCCCACGATTCGGTATCGACGCCGACTTCCCGCTGCGTAATAACGCAGTTGATGTGCTCGTGCACATATTCGACCGGGTCTTCGATGGTGATGATATGGCCGTAGCTATTTTTATTGCGATGCCCGATCAGTGCGGCCATGGATGTGGATTTTCCCGAACCGGTGCCGCCGACAAAAATGACCAGGCCGCGTTTGCTCATCACCACTTCTTTCAGCACTTGCGGCAACCCCAAATCGTCAAATTCGGGGATTTTGGTAGTGATGGTACGCAGCACCAAACCAACCCTTTGCTGCTGCACAAAGGCATTAACCCGGAACCGCCCTATTCCGGCGGGACTGATTGCGAAGTTGCATTCCTTGGTGGCATCGAACTCCACCGCCTGTTTGTCGTTCATGATCGCGCGCGCAAGCATTTCGGTATGTTGCATGCTCAAGGATTGTTGCGATACCGGTGTCATTTTTCCGTCAATTTTCATCGCTGGTGGAAAACCGGCGGTAATAAACAAATCGGAGGCTTTCTTGCTGAGCATTAAGCGCAGTAAATCCGACATAAATTTTGATGCTTGTTCCTTATCCATAATGCACTCCCGGAATTCAACTCAACTGAACTGGCCGATCAACCCCTGAAATTATCTTTATTCATCGCTTGCGTTCTGGCTTCGGCCATTGAAATCACGCCGCGCTTCACCAGATCGGTCAAATTCTGATCCAACGTTTGCATGCCAGCATTTTGGCCCGTCTGAATCGCCGAATACATTTGCGCAACTTTTCCTTCCCGTATCAGATTACGGATTGCCGGTGTGCCAATCATGATCTCATGCGCCGCCACGCGGCTTTTGCCATCCTTGGTTCGCAACAATGCTTGAGAAATTACCGCACGTAACGACTCGGACAGCATCGCACGAATCATTTCCTTTTCTTCGGCAGGGAAAACATCAATGATACGATCAATCGTTTTAGCGGCGGAACTGGTATGCAATGTGCCGAAAACCAAGTGACCAGTCTCGGCCGCCGTCATCGCCAAGCGGATGGTTTCCAGGTCACGTAACTCACCAACCAAAATAATATCCGGATCTTCCCGCAAGGCTGAGCGCAAGGCATTCGAGAAACTCAGGGTATCCTTTCCCACTTCACGCTGATTAATCAGACACTTCTTGCTTTCATGTACAAACTCGATGGGATCTTCAAGAGTCAGGATATGTCCATAATCATTTTCGTTGATGTCGTTGATCATTGCCGCCAGCGTGGTTGACTTGCCTGAGCCGGTGGGGCCTGTCACCAAAACCACCCCGCGCGGTTGCTTGGCAATTTCAGCAAATATTTTGGGCGCTTTAATATCTTCCAGGCTCAATACTTTTGACGGGATCGTCCGCATCACTGCGGCGGCGCCGCGTTGCGTATTGAAGGCATTGACACGAAAACGGGCGAGGTTCGGCACCGCAAAAGAAAAATCACACTCCAGGTGCTCTTCATAAGATTTTCGCTGACCGTCGTTCATAATGTCGTACACCATCGCATGTACTTCCTTATGCCCCATCTCCGGTAGATTGATGCGGCGGATCTCGCCATGCACCCGGATCAGGGGTGGCATTCCGGCCGATAAGTGCAAGTCCGAAGCGCTATTTTTAACGACAAATGCAAGCAGCTCTACGATATTCATAGTGACACCCTCTTGTGACAATGCAAAATGTAACGTGAAACATTTGGATAAGAATTGATGACCGCAAGGATCAGGATCTGAATCAACCCGCTTGTTAACGGATAGGGGCAATAAAAAATTGAATGCAGCTGGTTTAGAAATTCAAGCTTCTTCAGATCAGCAGTTATAAGCATTACATCGATTTCTATGCCGTCTGGTTGACGGCATCGCTGATCCGGTGAGCCCAGGCTGTAGCTTCCAGTTCCAATCGGGTGAATTCTTCCATGCTGAGAAATCCCAGTTCCAACAGCATCGTTGAAGCTATTTCGGATTCACCTTTTTCATACGCTTCGATCAATGCAAGTTGATATCCAAGCGATCCGCGGCGCGTCAGCAAGGCTTCGCTCATGTCTTTTTGTATACTGAGGGTGCCCACAAGCTCGGACATCTCGATTCCCAGCAATGTATCCAGCAATGACAAAACACCGACCATAAACGCGCGATCTTGGTGGTTTTTATCATGTGGGCGATCCGCGATGGCAATCGACTCCAATAGTTTGCCCCGCACGGTTGCTGTTTGCATCAAGGCATCGGAAGTGCCGCCATCCCTTTGCTTGGCGGCGTAAAGCAGAATCTGCACCCAGCGTTGCAGTTGCTTGCGGCCCAGAATCATAATGGCCCGTTTGATCGAGTTAATCGTGCTCGGCAAGCCATTGGCAGCCGAATTCACCATGCGCAAGAGGTTATAGCTCAAACCGGGCTGGTATTTGAGTTCGTTCTCAATATCGCCCACCTCACTATCTCTGACCACCAGCAACAAAAGCTTCAACAGGGATAGTTTGGATGGATCAATCCGTTTTCCCGAAATAATCTCCGGTTTTGCAAAATAGAATCCTTGCAGCATTTGAAAATTCAGTGCAATGCAGTTTCTGGCAATCTCCTGGCTTTCAACTTTCTCGGCTAACAGCAGCACCGGCCAGCGCCTTAATCGCTTCACCAGACTCAGCAAATCCTGCTGGCTCAGTGCCGTAATATTGATCTTCACCACATTAATGAGCGGCATGATGCGATCAAATCGCGCATCCAGGTGGGTCACATTGGAAAGCGCTAGCTGATAGCCTTTTTGTTTCAGAAAGGAACAGCGCTGAATGATCTCATCGTTAATTTCCACGCTTCTTAAAATTTCCAGCACGACATGTTTTTTGGGCAGCATGCAAATGGTATCGTTAAGCAGCAACTTGTCGTCCACCTTAATAAAACCGCGCCGCTTACCAATGACATTCTCTATGCCTAACTGCCCATAGGTATCGATAATGACGTTTGCGGAAGCTGCGGAGTTATCGGTTATCGAAACGACATTGTGTTGATCGGAGCGGAATAAAAGCTCATATGCCACCAAATTTTTTTTGTTATCAAGGATCGGCAATCTGCCTAGATAAACTTCCATCCCATCTGCTCCTGTAACTTTACGCTGTCCTGCTGATTTTTGTTTATCGTCCCGGATAGGATCAACTTGAGCTTTTGTTTTATGGAAATAACATGATGAAATAATTCAATTAATATGAAACTTTATAATGCCATGATGATTAGCGTATGGCGTTAAATACCTCGTTAACTTGCAATTTCGCCACCGTCATTACCGACTCGACAATTTCAGCCGATAAGCCCAGAAAACTCCAAGCCTGAAGTGCGCGATCGGAGATAGTTTCTTCGTGCTCTACCGGTTGGTTGGTACAAGGTTGAATATAGCTGGCAATATTGACTGCCGCACACAATGTGCTGGCGTCATACTGGAACTCCTTTTCTTGCATCGGATTGAATTGATATTCAACCATCTTGCATATATTGACCGGTAGTTTCCATTGCTTCAGTAGTTCCGCGCCTAGTTGCGCATGGGTGAAACCGAAGATCTTGCGTTCCGCCTGAATTGCCGCGTCTTCGCCTTGATTCATGCAGCTCAATACTTTGGCCGATTCCTTCGGATATTGACTGAAAAGAATTAATCGCCCCACGCCATGCAACAATCCGGCGATAAAAAAACGCTCCCGGCTGTCGACACTGGAAGCCAATAAGCGCGCAGTAACTCCGCAGGTGATACTGTGATTCCAGAAGGTATCCATGTCCATCAGATCCGGTGGAATGTCCTTGAATGTAGAGGTCACGGATGTGGCAAGAACCAGATTGCGCAGTTCTTTATGCCCGATAATGGCAATCGCTTTTAAAACGGTTTCCACTTTTCCAGAAAAACCAAAATAGCTGCTATTGGCAAATTTCAATATCTTTGCCGTTAATGCGGGATCGCTTGAAATAACACGCTCCAGCTCAGTATTGGTTGCTTCTCCGGAGTCGATCAGGTCATTGACGCGAACCACAACATCAGGCAATGAAAAAATTGAGCGAACGTTAGTCACTATCGTGCGTGGATCATCCATTCAGGTCTCTGTTAAGAAGAAATAAAAAGGGGTCTTAGGAGGTTAAATACTCGCTAAGATTAAACTAAAACCGGAAGGGTTACGCTGACGATTAAACGGGGAAAACTATCGGATTTCGTCGAGAAGGATCATTGGGACGGGAAGTGTATTGCGAAATACTTTATTTCTTAGCGGAAATAAGCGCTTGATATTTTGCTTGCAGTTGTTCTTTACTTTCAATCACAGCGGGATTGAGCGAAATGCAATCAACCGGACATACTTCCACGCATTGCGGCTCGTTATAATGTCCGACGCACTCGGTGCACAAGGCCGGATTGATGCGATAAATTTCCTCGCCTTGGGAAATGGCGCCATTCGGGCACTCGGGTTCACAAACATCGCAATTGATACACTCATCGGTAATGATTAATGCCATTTAATTCTCACAAAACTATTGATTAACAATCTTCTCACGCAGCTTTTGTGCCACCAAGGGATGTACAAATGCATCCGCATTCCCGCCCAACGAAGCGATCTCACGCACCATGGTCGCGGAAATGAACATATATTGTTCGGAGGGCGTCATGAACAAAGTCTCGACATCGGGATACAAACCACGATTCATCCCCGCCATCTGGAATTCGTATTCAAAGTCGGACGCCGCGCGCAAACCACGCAAAATGATGCGCGCATTCTGCTGTTGCAGGAAATTCATCAGCAAGCCGGAAAAGGGCATAATCGTGACATTTGCACAGCCGGACAAGACCTCCTGCGCCATGTCCACGCGCTCTTCCAATGTGAAAAATGGCTTCTTGCTGCTGCTCACGGCCACCGCCACCACCACTTGATCGAACAAGCGCGCAGCTCGCCGGACCAGGTCCTCATGTCCGCGGGTTATCGGATCAAAGGTGCCGGGATAAATCGCCTTATCCATTCTGCGCCAGCTCCAGCAGCTGGCAATGCACACTGCCGGCTCTTGTGTTGCGCCTTACCTGCCATTGCGCATCCGCAGTCCAATTGCCTTTGGCCTCAGCATAAACCAGTCCGCCCGTTTCAAGGTGACATGGCAATAAAGGCAGCAATTCCGGCAACAACGCCAGACGGTAAGGAGGATCGAGAAAAATAACATCAAATTTCCGCGCATCCGACTTCAAAAAATTCATCGCATTCATCATCACCAGCTCAATCTGTGTTGCTTGCAATTTTTCCTTATTCTCTCGCAACATGCGATAGATTCCCGCATCCGCATCCACCATCACCACCGATGCCGCACCGCGAGATGCTGCCTCGAAACCTAGCGCCCCGCTTCCGGCAAATAAATCGAGACAACGCATGCCGCTCAAATCTTGTCCCAGCCAATTAAACAGCGTTTCACGGATTCGATCCGCGGTGGGTCTTAAATCGGGATGCTCGGGAAAAGCCAGTAAACGGCTGCGCCACTGACCGCCGATGATACGAACTTTTCCTCGAGTTAAAGCCATCGGCACAAACTTTATTCGATCGCACCCACGATCACAGTCACCATACCGTCAGGCTGAATCCGGCGTTGAAATGCCTGCCGGATCTGTTCGGTGGTAACTGCCTCAACGGCTTCCAAGTAATCCGTCAAATAGGTCAGCGGCAAACGATAAAAACCGATCACGGACAGAAAACCCAATATTTTGCTATTGCTGTCGATACGAAGCGGGAAGCCGCCGATAATATTTTGCTTCGCCGCCGTTAATTCATCCTCGGTCGGACCTTGGGCGACAAAATCTTTCAGCACTTTGTGCGTCAAAGCCAATGCTTCTTCCGACTGTTCCTTTTTGGTTTGCAAACCGATCTGAAACGGTCCTTGCTCCTGATAAGGAGAAAAGAAACTATACACACTGTAAGCCAAGCCGCGCTTCTGGCGAATTTCTTCCATCAGGCGCGAAACAAATCCGCCGCCGCCCAGAATGTGGTTGCCGACCAGCAGGGGAAAATAATCCGGATCGCTACGCCGCAGTCCCGGATAGGCCAGCTGGATATGACTTTGCGTTGCAGGATGGGGAATTCTTTTTATCCCCGCTACCGGGATTGATACCGGTGCAATCCCGGTCTTCGCGCCATCGGCAGGTAAATTGCCGGTGAGTGACTCCGCAAGCGCTGCCGCGTCAAGCCGGGTGATGTCGCCCATGATGGCGATCACGGCATTCTTGGCGACATAATAGGAACGGTAAAAAGTCAGTAGATCCGCGCGCTGCAATCGATTCAACGGCTCAATCTCACCCATCTCATTGAATCCGTAAGGATGATCGCCATACAGCATTTTCATCAATTCACGATCACCGATGTAATCCGGTTTTGTGCTGGACTCTTTGATACTGGCAATGATTCTGGCTTTTTCCCGCACCACAACGTCTTGCGGAAATTCCGGATGCTGAATAATCCGCGCCAATATATCGAGCGCCTGCTTGCGTTCCCGCTCACTGCTCAAGGTGCGCAAAGCAATACCGGCACGATCGCGATCGAAATGGTTCTTCATTTGCGCACCGACATCGGCCAGCGCGGTCGCAATCTGGTCTTCCGTTAAGCCACCCGCGCCAAGGCTGAGCATATGCTGAGCCAGACTGGCGCGGCCGGATTGACCGGCGCTATCCGTACTGCTACCGGCGGCAAATTCAACGCTGATATCCAATATGGGCAAGTCATGATTCTCGACAAAATACACCCGCGCGCCGGAAGCTGTTTGCCAGTATTGGATCGGCAATGTGGCCCAGGCCCATTGCGCGTAAAGACTGAACAGCACAATGAAAATGAATCGTTTTATTTGCACCCCAATACCTCCCGCAGTGCGTTCACTAAAAGTAAATAAGGAAAATCCATTCCGATTAACCGCTATTGCGCAAACCGGCGGTTACACCATTGATGGTCAGATGAATGGAACGTTTAACTTCCTCGCTATCCTCACCCGAGCGGTAACGGCGTAACAATTCCACCTGCAAGTGATTGAGCGGATCAATATACGGTGTTCTATTGCGGATACTGCGTGCTAACGTCGGATTATCCTGCAGCAACTCGGTATGGCCGGTCACGGCGAATAACCATTTTTGACTTCTTGACCATTCATCTTTAATGCGACCGAAAATCTGCTCGCGTAACGCCACATCTTCGACCAATTCCGCATAACGGGAGGCGATACCCATGTCCGTCTTAGCCAGCACCATATCCATATTCGACAATAATGTTTGCATAAACGGCCATTCCCGGTACATCTCTTGCAATAACGCCAACCCTTGACCGCCCTGATCTTGATGATTGACAAAAGCTTCCACCGCATGCCCAAACCCATACCATCCCGGCAGCATCATCCGGCTCAAACTCCAGCTGAACACCCAGGGAATCGCGCGTAAATCTTCAATCGCATCGGAATTCTTGCGCGATGGCGGCCTGCTGCCAATGTGCAGCCCCGACATTTCCCGGATCGGTGTGGACTCCAGAAAGAATTGCTTAAACCCCTCCGTTTCGTACACCAAATCACGATACGCCGCAAATGAGCCGGATGCCAATTTTTCCATCGCATGGTAATAGCGGTCTGCATTCGCGCCTAGCGAATCATGACTCAGCAGTGTCGCTTCCATTGTCGCGGCAACCAATGTCTCGAGATTCCGCCGCCCGATTTCGGGTTCGGCGTATTTACTACTGATCACCTCGCCCTGCTCGGTAACGCGTATTTGACCGTTCACGCTACCTGGCGGTTGCGCCAGAATACTTTGATAGCTGGGTCCGCCACCTCGCCCTACAGTGCCGCCACGGCCATGAAACAGACGCAGCTCCACTTTATGTTTGGCAAAAACCTTGGTTAGCTCAATTTCGGCTTTATAGATCTCCCAGTTCGACGTGATAAAACCACCGTCTTTGTTACTATCCGAGTAACCGAGCATAACTTCTTGCACATTGCCGCGCGAAACCAGCAGCTTGCGATAGTATGGCGTAGAGAATAATTGATCCATAATTTCGCCACAGACTCGTAAATCCGAGATCGTTTCGAACAACGGAATAATATTCAGGTGCAATTCCGGGATTTCACCGCTTTGCAACAGACCGACTTGCTGCAGCAGATATGCGACTTCCAGAACATTGATAATGCTGGTTGTCATGGAAATAATGTAATTCGGTAGCGCGGCACGTCCAAACCGGCGGTGAATGTCAGCAGCACAGTGCAAAATGCGCAATTCCGATTGCGCCAGTTCGGAAAAGCCGTCATAAGTGGCGAGTATCGCCCGGGATTGACCGATTTCGTTCAGTAGCCATGCGGTGCGTTGTTTTTCATCGAGTTGTGCGTAGCCGCTGTTGCCGGTGTGATGCAGGAATAATTCGCTGACCACTTGCTCGTGAATTTTGCTGTGTTGCCGCATATCCAGCGGAGTTAAATGAAATCCGAACACATCCGCGGCACGGCGCAAATTGCGTAATGCTCCGCGAGCAATCCAGGCGGATTTGTGCTGTTTCAATGAGGCAATGATAGTATCAAGATCGCGCAAAAACTCTGCGCAGTCGGCATAAGGTTCTCTCTTTTCCGCCGAGCTGAGTTGCAAGACTTGGTGCCCGAATTGTCTGGCGGTCGCAACCAAACGCGCACCGATACTGAGAAAAATCCGCCGGTAGGGCTCATCGGATCGATTGGGAATATCGGGTGCGGTAGCCACCAATTTCTTGACATCATCACTGACTTCAACCAATTGCTCGGTCAAACTCATCGAGCGGCCAATTTTTTGTGCTGCATCAATATAATAATCCAGTGCGACCGATGATTGACGTTCAACCGCGCGCAACATGACATCATGTGTAACAAAAGGATTGCCGTCGCGATCGCCGCCGATCCAGCTGCCGATGCGTAAAAATGAAGAAACCGCGGGAATTTCGCTTTGATTTAAACGGCGCTCGAGAAAATCCTCAATTTTTGCATAGATATAAGGGATTTCGGCCAAGAACGTATAACTGTAAAAAGTCAAACCATTTTCGATTTCATCGTTAACCGATAACCGGCTTGGCCGCAGCATGCGCGTTTGCCACAGAATTTCAATGGTCGCCCGTAAATTTTCTTCATTATGACGCAATTCGTTGGGTGTCAGCTCCGTCCGCGCCCGCTCTCTTAACAACCGCTCAATGGTGAGCTGACAGTCCAATATACTCCGCCGTTGCACTTCTGTCGGATGCGCTGTTAGAACCGGCGAAACGACCGCTTTCTTAAAGAAATCGAAAAGAATAGCCGGGGAATTGTTACTACTGGTTAGCACACGTTCAAGCGCCAGCGTCAAACTGCCTTCCTGCAGCGGAGATTCTGCGCGCAAATGCGTACGCCGCCGCCGGTTGTGATGCACATCCTCGGCAATATTGGAAAGCAATGAAAAATAACTGAAGGCGCGAACAACGGGCAAGGCGTTCTCATCGCTCAGACGGTTGAGTATCGCATCCAGCTCCTCGCGCGCCTTGGGATCCTGATCTCGATGAAAACGAATCGCAGTCTGGCGTATATTCTCGACCAGTTCAAAAGCGCTATCACCGTCTTGTTCCCGCAACGTATCTCCCAGCATACGTCCGAGAAAACGAATGTCCTCGCGCAATGGTAAGTCTTTATCATTTGCCAATTTATTATTGGCACTATTATTCCCTGAATCAGCAGCGCTCATTGCATTACATACCCACGATCAAAAAAGAATCCGGCACGTGCTTGCAACAAGCAAAGTCCGTACTGGCCATGCTAAAATAATCATCATACAAAACTTTTTGTAATTTTTTCATTTTATACTATTAATGCCCAACTCACTTTTATCTCCACAGAAAATCATCATTGCATCGCGAGAAAGTTTACTCGCCATGTGGCAAGCCAAATTCATCCAAAAACGTCTCGGCGAATTATACCCGCAAACTGAAGTCAGCATACTTGGGATGACAACACGCGGTGATCAAATACTGGATCAATCCTTAGCAAAAATTGGCGGGAAAGGTCTGTTCATTAAAGAACTCGAACAGGCATTGGAAGACGGCCGGGCCGACATTGCGGTGCATTCGATGAAAGATATGCCCATGAATGTGCCGGAAGGATTTAGACTGGCGGCCATAACGGAGCGGGAAGATCCGCGCGATGCGTTTGTTTCCATTCATTATAGCGGCCTGGATGCATTGCCTGAAGGCAGCGTCGTCGGCACCTCGAGTTTACGGCGCGAAAGCCAATTGCGCGCGCAATTCCCGCATCTCGAAGTTCATCCCTTACGCGGCAATGTGCAGACCCGGTTGCGTAAACTCGATGAAGGACAATATGCCGCAATCATTCTGGCCGCCGCCGGTTTAAAACGGCTGGGATTATCCGATCGCATTACCGCACTGCTGAGTCCCGAGCAAAGCCTGCCCGCAGTGGGTCAAGGCGCTTTGGGCATCGAATGCCGGGCGGATCGCACCGATTTGGTTGCGCTGATGCAACCGCTGCATCATCAGGAAACCGCTTATTGCGTCGAAGCCGAGCGGGCCTTGAGCCGTGTATTGGGTGGCAGTTGCCAAGTGCCGCTGGGCGCATTTGCCGAAATCAGCGACGGCACACTCCAGCTGCGTGGATTCGTGGCGCAGCCTGATGGCAAACGCATTGTCAGCGATGCACTGAATGGCAAACCAGAAACCGGCATTACGATGGGACAGCAATTAGCGCAGAAGCTGATCACCAAAGGTGCCGGTGAAATTCTGGCAACCCTGGTTCCTGCAGAGGGCTGGAAATAACATTGCCTGCAAGCACACAACTTACCGGTCTTAATATACTGGTCACCCGCCCTGAGCATCAATCCGCTGTTCTTGCGGAAGGCATACGCGCTCTGGGCGGCAATCCGATTTTACTTCCCGTGCTGGAAATCGCCGATGTCACGGATCTGAATCCTTTAACTGACCTGATCAAGCGCTTGGATGAATTCGACTGGGCAATTTTTGTCAGCCCCAATGCCGTGAACAAAAGCATGCCGTTGATAACCAAGCAGCATGCATTGCTGCCGCCGCATCTGAAATTTGCCGCAGTCGGGAAAGGTAGCGCAGACACTTTGAAGCAATACGGCGTCAACGATGTACTCATTCCAACCGAGCATTCCGATAGCGAGGCGCTACTTAAGCTCGATCAGCTACAGCATATGGCCGGGCAACGAGTTGTCATCTTTCGCGGCAATGGCGGCCGGCAATTATTAGGCGATACACTCACTCAACGCAGTGCTTATCTCGAATACGCCGAATGTTATCAACGCAGAAAACCCGATCTTGATACGGCACCGCTACTCGTTGATTGGTCACAAGGCAAAATCCATGCCGTGATCATCACCAGCAGCGAAGGATTGCATAATTTATTTGACATAATAGGCATGCTTGGCCAACAATTGCTGAAATTAACTCCGGTTTTTACAGTTCATGAACGAATTGCCCAAACGGCCAAAGAGTTAGGACTGGAAAAAATCATAAAAGCGCCTTCCGCGGGTGACGAAGGCTTACTGAAAGGTTTACAAACATACTTTCAGGTAACCGGAAAATAATACAACCGGATGGATGCTCATGTAATTTGCCATCGACGGTTTAAGATTAACAACGATCATCTCTACTGCAATGAGGAGAATATATGAAACTGATACTCTGGCTATTGGCACTATTCGCTGCTGCTGTAGCTGTCACGCTAGCTGCTAAAAACACAACGGGGCGCGCTCTAATCGAGATGCCACCTTATCAATTGGAGTTACCGCTGGATCAATTCATCCTAGCGGCAGCAGTAGCTTTCTTTGTTTTTTATATTTTAGTCCGCTTTGTTCTGGGGATTTTTGGTTTCAGTCAACGGCATCGCCATAAAAAAACGGATGAAATGCTCTTATCCGGATTAAAAGCTTATTTTGAAGGTGACTACGTTAAATCACAAAAAAATACTGCGGTTGCGCTTAAGTTAGCTGATTCATCGACGGCCAAAGCAATCAGCGCTGTTATTGCAGCCCGCTCGGCTCAAATACTTAATGAAGTGGCTGCCCGTGATCAATATTTGAACACTGCGCTGGCTCAAGCACCGGATGAAAGATCATTATGCCTTGCCGCCAAAACCGAATTTATGTTGCAAAAAGGGGATTATCAAGAAGCCCTTAGAATATTACAGTCGTTGTATTCAGAAGGCGGATTGCAATCCATTGCCGTTCTGCAGCTGGAGCTAGAGGCTCAGCAGCAAGCCGGCAATTGGGATGCGGTTCTTGAATTGGCTGACATATTGGCAAAACGCCAATCAGTGAACAAAGCGCTGGTAAGAAAATTAAAACACGATGCGCAAATAGAAAATATCAAAAGCAAAGCCACCGATTTGCATTCATTGAATCAATATTGGCAATGCATATCTCCGCTGGATAAAATGGACAGCAAACTTTCTGTCGCAGCCGTGCGTGCCTATATCTCGTTAGGTAACTGCAATATGGCCAACAAAATTATTGAATCGAATGTCCCGATGACATGGGATAACGAATTAATAGAGCTGTATTCGGAATGTTTGGATTACCACGTCAGCAGGCAAATCGAATGCGCTGAAGTATGGCTCAGATCACACCCCAATAATGCGATTCTACTGCTAACGCTGGGCAAACTCTGTACGTATTGTGAACTTTGGGGTAAAGCGCAGAATTATCTGGAAGCAAGCTTATCTGTTGAACTCGGACACAAAGCGCATTTTGCGTTAGCGCAATTAAATGAAAAGCTCGGAAAACATGAATTAGCAATGGATCATTACAACAAAGGACTGCAATTAACACTAAAACAACTCAGTTAAAACACTAGGATTCCCGCGCAACCTGGGGATTGCTGGTTGAAGGCGTGAATACATCGGAAAAGAAAGCATCTTTTGGCAAGCTGCGATAACTGGTAAAGTCATGGTAAGCAGCTTTAACCATGGCAGGGACGCCACAAGCATACACTTGATGCTTTTCCAGATTATGATAATCCTGCATGACAGCCTCATGCACCAGACCTGTTCTCCCTTGCCAATTGTCCGATGGCAACGGATCCGACAGCACGGGAATAAAAGTAAAATTATCGTGCTGTTGTTGCCAGCTCTCCGCCAAACCCAACTGATATAAATCAGCTTTCGCACGAGCTCCCCAGTATAGGATCATTTTCCTTTTCTCATTCCGGTTACTTGCCTGATAAAAAATATGCTCGAGAATACTTTTTATCGGTGCAAATCCCGTGCCGCTTGCTAGGAACGTAATAGCGGTATCGGACGGCGTATCCCTTAAGAAGAATGAGCCCAATGGACCTGTGAAACGAAGCATATCCTTAACTTTCATGTCCGTAAAAACATGCTCTGTAAATGCGCCACCCGGATAATTTCGCACATGCAGTTGCAGCAATTCGTCGTCATGCGGTGCATTCGCTAAGGAAAAACTGCGCCGTTTACCATCTTTGAGCAAAATATCGATATACTGACCGGCTAAAAACTGCAATCGCTGATTGGTTGGAAGTTTCAGAGAAATAACCATCACATCTGGAGCAACAAGATCGAGCCTATGCACCCGACAGGGCAAGGTTTTAATTTCAATATCTTTGATTGCACCAATTTCGTGACACTCGATTACCAAATCACTTAATGGGGAAGCACAACAAAACAATGCATTGCCGGCACGCTTATCTTCTTCGGTCAAGGTTTCTTCACTGTAATTACCATAAGCGACCGTTCCCTGAATGATTCTTCCTTTGCAAATACCACAGGAACCATTGCGGCAACCGTAGGGCAGCGAAAATCCTTCACGCAGAGCCGCTTCAAGAATGGTTTCTCCAGGCTCAACCTGGAAAACATGCCCGCTGGGCTGAATAATGATTTGATGCGACATTGAGTAGCAAACAAATAGAAAATATAATAATTAGAAACAAATAACTTATATGAAGAAAACAGTATTAATTATTGGTTGTGGTGATGTCGCGCTTAGAACAGCGCCACTATTACAAGCACATTACCGGATTCTCGGTCTGTACCGTAACTTAGATAACTCCGACCATTTACGATCACATGGAATTATTCCAGTTTACGGAAATCTGGATTCTCCGAAGAGTCTTGAGAAACTCGCTGGAATTGCACAGTTGATATTGCATCTGGCCCCTCCACCCAACCAAGGGTTACGCGATCATCGAACCGCGCATTTACTGTCCGCATTAACCAATCGGACTAGAAATCGTGCGCTGATTCTACCACAACGATTTATCTATATCAGTACCAGTGGTGTTTATGGTAATTGTCATGGTGCATTGATCGATGAAAGTCACCCCGCAAATCCTGAAAATGACCGGGCAATTCGGCGTATTGATGCTGAAAGGCAAATACGCAACTGGGGCAAACGCAATCACGTTCCTGTCTCGATTTTACGTGTCCCCGGAATTTATGCGGCGGACCGGCTACCATTAAAGCGATTACGTGAAGGGCATCCGGCAATATTGGCCAGTGAAGACAGTTATACCAATCATATTCACGCAGATGATCTTGCGCGAATCATTTATGCTGCTTTGCATCACGCGAAGCCCGGCAGGATTTATCATACCTGTGATGACTCCCGCCTCAAAATGGGAGAATATTTTGATCTGGTCGCGGATCATTTTGATTTACCGCACCCTCCTCGCATTAGCCGAAGCCAAGCTTACGAGCAAATATCGCCCGGCATGCTATCTTTCATGAAAGAATCCAGGCAGCTTAAGAATCTCAGAATGAAGAAGGAACTGCGCATTCAGTTGTTATACCCAACCGTTCACGCAGGCGTTAAAGCCGCTCGAGCTAACAGCTCATAAAGACTTGCGGTTACATTCTTCGCTGATTCAGTTTCTCAAATTAACACTAAGAATATACAAAACTCTGCCGTTAATTCCGCACAATCTCAAAACAATCACTGGGGTTTTGTTGTCAACAGCCGCAGCAGAATTTTAGCCTCTGCAGTACTTTTAATGTATTGATTTTTATGAGAGCCCCTGTTCTTAGGAGTTAACGATGGCAACTGTCACAGCGCATGCAGAAAAGAAAGTAAAAGAAATCAATTATTCGTGGGAAGGAAAAGACAAAGCTGGTAAACAACTGAAGGGTGAGATGCGCGCTGCCGGAACAGTTGTGGTAACTTCCACATTGCGCCGTCAAGGGATTAAAGTCACAAAAATCAAGAAAACCCAATCCGGCGGCAAAATAACAGACAAGGATATTACGTTATTTACGCGTCAACTGGCTACCATGATGAAATCTGGTGTGCCGCTATTACAAGCTTTTGATATCGTGGGAAGAGGCCACAGCAACCGCGCATTAAGCAAATTAATATTGGATATCAAAGCGGATGTGGAAACCGGTAGTAATTTGACGGACGCCTTCCGGAAATATCCGCTTTATTTTGATGCACTCTACTGCAATCTTGTCGGCGCAGGTGAAGCGGCTGGTATTTTGGATGGTATTTTGGATCGTCTGGCTACCTATAAAGAAAAGATTCAAGCTATCAAGGGAAAAATAAAATCCGCGCTCTTTTACCCAATTTCAATTCTTGTGGTTGCGTTTATTATTACCGCAGTAATTATGATCTTTGTCGTTCCGGCTTTCAAAGATTTATTTGAAGGATTCGGCGCTGAACTGCCTGCTCCAACACTTCTGGTAATGACGATCTCGGATTTCTTTGTTGCTTATTGGTGGGCAATTCTAGGGGTTCTAGGCGGCGCAATCTATGGCTTCTTATATGCCTGGAAACGTTCAGTTCCCATGCAGCGGGTCATGGATCGTCTTGCGCTCAAATTACCGATTTTCGGTGAAGTCATTCGCAAAGCCACTATCGCACGCTGGTCTCGCACACTATCAACTATGTTTGCCGCCGGTGTCCCATTGGTAGAATCATTAGATTCCGTGGCGGGTGCTGCTGGAAATTTCATTTATTACGAAGCCACCAAGACCATCCAGCTTGAAGTCAGTACCGGTAACAGCTTGACGTCTTCGATGGCCGGCACCAACGTTTTTCCTAATATGGTCATCCAAATGGTCGCCATTGGTGAAGAGGCCGGATCGCTTGACTCGATGCTCAGTAAAATTGCCGATTTCTATGAAGCGGAGGTGGACGATGCGGTAGCCGCGCTTTCCAGCCTGATGGAACCTATCATTATGGTCGTATTGGGCACACTCATCGGCGGTATGGTTGTTGCGATGTACTTACCTATCTTCAAAATGGGTATGGTTGTTAATTAAACATAATCTCCTCAAGAACATGTCATTCTTATCCATATTGCAAGATTCTCCTGTTTTCTTCGTGTCCTGCACGACAATACTCGGTTTAATGATCGGCAGCTTCCTGAATGTTGTGATTTACCGGCTGCCTGAAATGATGAAAAGGAATTGGCTGCAACAATGCGCGGAACTCCATGGTGGGGCGGCCCAAGCATTACCCGAATTCAACCTTCTTACGCCGCGTTCAACGTGTATACACTGCGGACATAAAATAACCGCATGGGAAAATATTCCGATTATTAGCTACCTTTTTCTACGAGGACGCTGCTCTCAATGCCATGCGCGCATTTCTCCGCGCTATCCGATGGTTGAAGCGGCAACCGCCATTTTCAGCGGTTTTGTTGCTTGGCACTTCGGTTACGGCTTTGTTGCGATTGCAGCACTTATTTTCGTATGGGCGCTTATTGCCTTAGCTGTTATTGACCTGGATACGCAATTATTACCGGATGATATAACATTGCCATTACTATGGATCGGCCTATTGGTTAATATCAATCATGGCTTTACCGATATCCAATCGGCAGTCATTGGCGCCATCGCCGGTTATCTTTCCTTGTGGTCCATTTACTGGTGCTTTAAACTTATAACCGGCAAAGAGGGCATGGGATACGGCGATTTTAAACTGTTGGCCGCAATTGGTGCTTGGTTAGGCTGGAGCATGCTTCCATTGGTGATACTTTCCTCATCTCTGGTCGGTGCGCTGGTTGGTATCGGATTGATTCTTGCCGCCAAGCTGAATAAGAGTATCCCTATTCCATTCGGTCCCTATTTGGTTGGCGGGGCGCTTATTGCTTTATTCTGGGGAGAGCAGCTCATTCATACCTACATTGGCTTATTTTAATCAATGACTTTTATAGTTGGACTTACTGGCGGAATCGGTTGTGGAAAATCAAGCGCCAGTCAATTTTTCGCTGAATTGGGTATTGATGTCATCGATACCGATGTAATTGCCCGGAAATTAACCCAGCCAGATGGTCAAGCTATCAGCTTAATAAGAAACTTATTCGGAGATGCTTTCTTAACAGCGAGCGGTTCTCTGGATAGAGAAAAAATGCGCAATCAGGTATTCTCGGACAGTCATGCGCGACGTAAACTGGAAGAAATCCTTCATCCGTTGATACTGAAAGAAGTAATCGAACAAATTGAACAAACCCAATCACCTTATATCGTACTTGTGGTTCCATTATTATTTGAAACGAATGATTACGACGGCATCATTCAGCGCAGTCTGGTGGTTGACTGTGAGGAATCAGTGCAAATTTCACGCACAATGGCACGCAGTCAATTACCGGAGCAGCAAGTGAAGGCGATCATGGCGCAACAGATCTCTCGACAAACTCGCCTACAAAAAACCGATGATATAATTACTAATAATCGAGATATCGATTTCCTGAAGACACAAGTCAGCCAGCTACATCATAAGTATCTGATTCTTTCACAGAATAAATCAGATGCCATAAACTTGCACTAAAGAAATTATTTGGGAAAATTTATTCTTTTGTGAAATAATCTTAGTTGCAGCAAAGCTTAAAAACTTCTAATTTCTCTTGTGGATGTATAACTATTGTGATTTGTTACGAACACCCGCTTAATGAGCGCATCCGTACCCTTCTCCGACTTGAGGATCTATTTAATAAGATTGACTTCTTCTCTACGAAAGATACCGCTACCGAGCACCATGCGTCGCTCATCGCTCTATTTGAAGTGCTCGAGATTACCAGCCGGGCTGATATCAAATCAGATTTATTGCAAGAACTTGAGCGGCAGAAACAAATACTCGAAATGCTGCGAAAAAACCCCGAGGTCTCAGAAACCGCATTGGATAATGTACTCAATGACATAAAAATCACCTTTCGGGAAATGCTCGATTTCCCAGGCAAAGTCGGTGAACATCTTCGTGAAAATGAATGGTTAATGGCAATCAAGCAACGCATTGGAATACCTGGCGGTTGCTGTGTGTTTGACTTGCCATCCTATCATTACTGGTTGAATTTGGACCCTGCCCATCGTCACAAAGACTTCGACGAGTGGTTAACACCGTTCCAACCAATTCGAAACGCATTTGGAATTGTGCTTTACCTGTTGAGAAAAAGTGGCAGAACCTTGCAAGTGGTTGCAAATCAAGGAATTTTTCAGCAAACAGGATCGGAATACACCGCACACATGCTAAGGCTTAATTTAAGCGATCAATTGCCCTGCGTGCCAGAGATCAGCGCTAACAAATATGCACTGAATATCCGTTTCATTCCGATGCACACGAACCAAAAAAACAAAGTCTATGAAGGTGATGTGAAATTTGAACTCACCTTCTGTAATCTATAATTTTATTTTAAGTTATCCCAGCAACCGGAGATATGACAATTGCTCTTTTCTGTCAATGCATAACACAATCTCTTGTTGCTTCTTTTAGTGCTAGAAATCTCAGTTTAATTGAGCTAAAGTCTCTACGCACTGAAGTGTGAGTTCTATCGCAAGCAATCATAGTGGAATTTTTCCGCAATGCACACAGTGCTATCTTCGAGTTCCCCTGAACCAATTTCGATCCAATTTCCCATCTGTTTTCATGTGTACTACGGTCGGTCAGATGGTGTTTCACCGTTCATGACCTCTATCCTTTTAGCTCCCTTCGATGCCGACCCGAATGCAGCATGCAAACCTTGTTTCTAATGTCCTGGACGATACAATCGCGCACACCATAAAGAAGAAAAGAGGTTAGATAATCATCTAACCTCTTGGTTTATTGGTGGGTCTGGTAGGACTTGAACCTACGACCAAGGGATTATGAGACGCAGCCATTGAATATGCAATTAATATAATCAATCGCTTACAATGCTTGCCAAGCACAAAACCAGTGTCAAACAGCCTCAAATGATGGTATTTCTGCCGCAGTTTGGCACAAATTTGACACAGTCATTTCTTAGCAATGATTGTTTCAATATCTGTTTGCTGTTTCAATTTGCAAATCATACTTATCTATGCCAAGATTAAACATGATTACTTCTGATTAAGGAATAAGAAATGGCAAGCGAAACAGGACGCATGAGTGTATCAGTGGCACCAGAAAAACAAGAAAAGCTGGATGCAATTGCGCACAGTCTGGATCGTTCCAGAAACTGGTTAGTTAATCAGGCTATTGATCACTATCTGGAAATTTACGATTGGCAAACAAAAAAAATTCAAGAACGTCTGGATATTGCTTCAGGGAAAAATGCAAAATTTCATTCAAGCGATGATGTTGATGCCATGATAGATAAATTCAAAGCATGAGCGCTGTTGTATGGCTCGATGAAGCACTAGAAGATTTAAAATCAATTGGCGATTATATTGCACAAGAGAACGCCAATGCTGCTTATAATGTTTTAATTAGAATAAAAGCTACTGCCAATAATCTATCACTCCACCCCGAAATTGGTCGCCCAGGCCGTGTGTTTGGTACGCGTGAAATAGTGATGAGCGATCTTCCATACATTCTTGCCTATCAAATAACCGACAGAGATATTCGCATATTAGCTGTCATGCATACATCCAGAAAATGGCCTGAAAATTTCAATCGATTACGCTAGTGGTTATGCTTACAACAACTTTGGCACTTCGATATCGTAAAAATAGCGAACATCCATTCCATTACAACATGAAAGACCTCTATTACAGCTCGTCATGCCATACTGCAAATGATTCAAATTGGAGTAGTGTGTCCATTGACATCAAAATGACACTGCATTAATAACCTTTTTATCCTTTAAAAAAGATCCAGAATTAACGCTATTTGTTGTCGATTAAACACAAATTTTGTGAATTTCTGATCGCTTTATAGCGTGATGGATTAACCATTGAGCTCGAAAATTCGGCGAACAAAGTGTATAGAAAACCCCGATGATTAAACCGTTGGGGCGTCAGGTCACATTGCGAGATGATCCGCCATTCCATAATCACGCGTCTGATATTCAGTTGACTCTACTGTGAAAGTTAACGAGACAGTAGTGGTTATTTCTTAACATATCCTAAATGCTTATGACGACTACATCCGCACCCAGGCACGTGTAGGTGATTTACCGGATCGGTTTTTGGTTGAAGTGAACGTATTGCCAGATCACGGCCACGCGCCATGTTGCCATGCGCCGCAGGAGCAGAAAGAATAACCTTTTCTGTCGTACTCCCGCATGCCGGGCAATCTGGATTGGGCGCATTGATTGAATGGCGTGTCTCGAATTGTAGTTTGCACTGTGTGCACAAGTAATCATAAGTTGGCATTTAGAATCCCTATCCATTAATCAAGGCATTTCTCAGAAATGTTATGACGCGACCACTTGGCACAACAAGTGATCACGTTTCCAGGTTTTTCTCTTGAACTTAGCTCCAACGAGGTGGTTGCTTCACTTTGACACCGAATTGAGCGGAGGTGACATCGGTTCTGGCCCGTTTTTCAGGGTCTCGGGTTGGCGCTCTCAGCCGGCGCGTCTCGACCTCCCAGATCCAGCCGCTGATGGCTACGTCCTTGGGAATGAGAGGATGATTTTTGAATGTCTCGATGGTCTTCAAGCAGGTTTCGTCCACGTCATCCATCATTCCGATCCACTTGGCGAACGCACCTTTCTCCAGCTTCTGCTCCGGCAGGGTCGGGTCCAGCGCGATATTGTCCGGATCGATCCCCTTGTCGCGAAAAGCCTGTTCCAAATCGGCTGCATTCGCCGACAGCATGCCGCACTGCGTATGTTGCACGATGACGATTTCCCTAGTACCAAAGAAATTACAAGTCAGCATCGCTGAACGGATTGCATCATCGGTGACAATTCCACCGGCATTGCGGAAACAGTGCGCATCGCCATGTCCGGCCGGTGTGTCTACGTGAATGCCGAGCGCTTCATCTACCGGCAGACGTTCGTCCATGCAGGCAAGTACCCATAATCTCAGGTTGTTATGTCCAGCCGGCCCATGGCGGCGACGCTGTGCCCAGTGGTCATATGCGGCAACGCGTGTGTTTAGTTCATCTTTGAGAGTTTTCAATGTTAAGTCTCCTCGGTAATAGGTTGCAATTTTAAAATTACTTTAAGTGATCTATCTTTTCGATAGACCCTAAAGGGATTCATAACGGATATTTAACAGGCCGTTGAAAAACTATCTGTGTTGCCGTTACGATTTTAAAAAAATGGGTTCAAAACGCTCATTGATTAAGCATAAACTGCGCTTCACCTGTTCTTGCCTTGTATCGGCAGCCTCGAAAAAGTTTTTCAACGGCCTGTTAACCCGCACACCTGGTAATTGTTAGATGCAATAAAATTACATGCAAATACCATGCCACTGAGGATCAATAATTTTTATTATTAATTACAATAGGTTATTTATGAGCTGTTGCTACATTAGTGTAGCTGTGCTTCAATTGATGAAGTTTCACTTCACAAATCATCCATAAACTATGAACAAAAATCCTCTTGCTGAATTAACACCGGTTTTTTTTCTGCAAACCTTTATTCTTGAGCTGATGCATGCCAGTGAACAACAGGGGCAAAAGCATTGCGAGCAGTTGATTGAACATATCGCCAAAACCGCCGGATGCTTTTTTGAAGAAACTTACCGGGAGAATACCAATAAAAGTGAGCAGCTCGATAGTGAAAGCTATACCGAACTCATACTCGGCATCAAAAACAATATCGGCGGTAAATTTTCACTTGTTTCCAGTAATCCGGACTGCATAACGGTTACCAATTCACGTTGTCCTTTCGGCGAGCAAGTCACCAGCTTCCCTGAATTATGCCGGATGACTTCCAGCGTATTCGGGGGGATCGCAGCCAGAAACTTCGGTTATGCCAAGGTTGAAATCAAAAAAAGCATAGCCCGTCAGGATGGCCAATGTGATGTATGTATTTATACCAATCCGCATGCAGCAAAAGGGCACGCCGGAATGGAATATACTGACACGACACCGGTTAAGGAGATTAATGATATCAATGAATTACAGTGCAGAATTGAAACAAGCATGCAACGGCTTTGGCATAAACAAAGCAGGCAAGCATCAAAGAAACATCAATCTCCTGCAATCATAGCAAAATCACCAGTGATGCAGAAAATACTGCAATCGATCGAGGTTGTTGCGCCTACAGTGGCAACAGTGCTAATCCAGGGGCAAACAGGTGTGGGTAAAGAGTTGATAGCACGTGCCATACATGCGATGAGCGAGCGTTATCATAAACCGTTCATCGCTATTAACTGCGGTGCAATCCCGGAAAGTCTGATTGAAAGTGCCTTGTTTGGGCATGAAAAAGGTGCTTTTACCGGAGCCATAGAAGTACACCAAGGCTACTTTGAGCGAGCCGAAGGCGGTACTCTGTTTTTGGATGAAATCGACTCATTATCGCCAGCAGCACAAACTCGATTGCTTCGTGTAATCCAGGAAGGGGAACTGGAAAGAGTTGGCGGCAAACAAACATTGGCGATTGATGTAAGGATCATCTCTGCAACGAATCAAAATCTGGAGAGTCTCGTAAAACAGGATTTATTTCGCAATGACCTGTACTATCGCATCAACGTAGTCCGCTTAAACATCCCTCCTTTGGTCGAACGGTCGGAAGATTTACCTTACCTGGTGCAATTGATCATTCAGCGATTGAACAAGCGTTATAACAAAGAGGTTGAATCAGTAAGCCGTGAAGTCATGCGGAAAATCCGCGCCTACCATTGGCCAGGTAACGTCCGCGAGCTGGAAAACATTCTTGAGCGCAGTATCCTGTTTGCCAGTGGCAAAGAAATGACCGAACTGGATTTAGAGCTTCCAGCTAAAACCAAAAGTGTTGTTGAATGGAAAAGCGTAAAAGAACATACTCTTGCCAAAATAGAGCAATCGTTCCTTGAGACAGCTTTGAAACAGCATCATGGAAATATAAAAAGAGTTTCTGAGAACATGGGAATTACTTCACGTGCTGTTTACGCCAAACTAAAAAAATACGAAATAAACTTGGCAGAATTCCGTATTTTTGATTGAAGCCATCATATCAATCTCGAAGTGGCCACGCAAATTCGGACAGCCCGCTAAGTATTAGCTTTGCTCAACCCAAACCGTAGTGTACTGGGTCAAATTATTAGAAAGTCACAATGCGTCAAGACTGCAATAGAAGCAGAAGCAACGTTTTACAGCAGATCCATCCCATTAATCATTACAAATCTAAGTGCTGCCGATGCGGAGTATTAGTACCCATACCGAATTACGAGAAATTGGCACGCTAACCCTAATCCGATTAGCACGATTCCAATTTAAAAATTTAACAAATTTCTACACAAGAATTCTATACTGCATACAGTTAGCTTCTTATCGAGGCTAACGAACAACTAATGGAATTGAAGGAGATTAAATGAAACTCGGAATTATCATTTATTCGAATGACTCAGAAACTGTATGGAACGCCTTCCGACTTGGAATTTTCTCCCGCAAGCAGGGGGATACTGTTTCAGTGTTTTTACTCGGAAAAGGTGTGGAGGTAGAATCTCTTGATAGGGACAAGTTTGATATTACCGGCCAGATTCACAGTTTTTCGGATATAGGCGGTGCAATTTTAGCTTGCGGAACCTGTCTTAAGCTTCGTGAGTCTGAAGAGTTAGGAATCTGTTCGATATCCACGATGCAGGATTTATATACG
>FSSH01000480.1_pt1 | contig 46621 bp, 39 predicted proteins | sample 1166101 | NCBI WGS metagenome assembly FSSH01 (sample SAMEA32972668, study PRJEB13176) | freshwater metagenome | biome: Drinking water system; feature: Biomass in drinking water that filtered by 0.45 um membrane; material: drinking water | place: USA | collected 2012-12-20 | depth 0 m
CCCGACCATCACTGAACCATCCGCTCAAGTGATCGCTTCGCCACTGTCCATCGGCCCCGCGATGCGTCTTTTGAAGTTTGCCGGTCGTCCCCCCATCCTCGCCCATTTGCCCGCCAAATCTGCTGCACATGCGAACACCCCTTGGGGCCAGCCCAAAGCCGTGATAGGCGCAACCTTATGCTCAATATCAACGGCATTACGGTGCGGCTTGGCGGTCGCACGATATTGGAACGTGCAAGCGCAACCTTGCCGGCGAAGAGCCGTGTCGGGCTGATTGGCCGCAATGGCGCTGGCAAATCGACGCTGATGAAGGTGATGATCGGCCAGCTCGATGCCGATGACGGCGAGATCGAGATGCCGCGCAAGACGCGGATCGGCTATCTGCAGCAGGAAGCCCCGCACGGCAGCAAGACGCCGATTGAGACCGTGCTCGAGGCCGATACCGAGCGCGCCGCGCTGATGGCCGAGGCCGAGCATTGCGTTGATCCGGACCGCGTCGCCGAACTCTACGAACGGCTCGAAGCGATCGATGCCTATACCGCCGAGGCGCGCGCCGCGCGCATCCTCGTGGGTCTCGGGTTCGATGAGGAAATGCAGCAGCGCCCGCTCGACAGCTATTCGGGCGGGTGGAAGATGCGGGTGGCGCTCGCCGCTTTGCTGTTTTCCGAACCCGATCTGTTGCTGCTCGATGAGCCTTCGAACCATCTCGATCTCGAAGCGACCTTGTGGCTGGAAAGCTTCCTGAAGGCCTATCCGGGCATGATGGTCGTCATCAGCCATGAGCGCGATCTGCTCAACAATGTTGTCGACAACATCCTGCATCTCGAAGGCGGCAAGACAACGCTCTATGCGGGCGGCTATGACGCGTTTGAGCGCCAGCGGGCCGAGCGCGCCGCGCAGCTCGCCGCCGCCAAGGCCAGCCAGGATGCGCAGCGCGCCAAGCTGCAGGATTATATCGCGCGCAATTCGGCGCGCGCCTCCACCGCCAAACAGGCCCAGTCGCGCCAGAAGATGCTGGCGAAGATGCAGCCGATCGCCGCGATGGCTGACGATCCGACCTTGAGCTTCGATTTCCCAAGCCCCGATGAACTGAAGCCGCCACTGGTGACGCTCGACATGGCCAGCGTCGGCTATGGCGACAAGCCGATCCTGCAGCGATTGAACCTCCGTCTCGATCCCGACGACCGGATCGCGCTGCTGGGCCGCAACGGCAACGGCAAGACCACGCTCGCTCGCCTGCTCGCGGCGCAACTCGCGCCGATGGACGGCGACATGACCAAATCGGGCAAGATGCGCGTCGGCTATTTCACGCAATATCAGGTCGAAGAGCTCGATTGCGAGGATACCCCGCTAGAGCATATGCAGCGGCTGATGGGCGACAAGACCCCCGCTGCCGTTCGTGGCCAGCTCGGCCGTTTCGGCTTTTCGGGGCAAAAGGCGACGACCAAGGTCGGCAAATTGTCAGGCGGCGAGCGCGCGCGGTTGGCGCTCGCGCTCATCACGCGCGATGCGCCGCACATGCTGATCCTCGACGAGCCGACCAACCATCTGGACGTTGATGCGCGCGAGGCGCTGGTCCAGGCGCTCAACGCCTATGATGGTGCGGTCGTTGTCGTCAGCCATGATCGCCACATGATCGAACTCACCGCTGACCGGCTGGTGCTGGTCGATGGCGGCACCGCCAAGGAATATGCCGGCAGCTTGGATGATTATACCGATCTGATCCTCGGCCGGAACCAGCCCAAGAGCGACGGCAATGCAGCCAAGACCGGCAGCAAGAAGGACAAGAAAGCCGCGGCTGCGGAGCGCGAGCGCGCCGTCGCGCTGAAAAAGACCGCACACGAAGCCGAACAGGCGGTGGTGAAACTCACCTCACAGCGCAGCGCCATCGACCGCGCGATGTTCGATCCATCGGGGGCTGAGCCCTGGCTCGCCAAGCTGTCGATGAGCGAACTCAGCCAGCGCCGGGCCGAAGTCGACGCCAAGCTCACCCTCGCCGAAGCCGCCTGGCTCGACGCGAGCGAGGCGCTGGAATCGGTGGCGGCCTGATCACCGATCGGTAATAAGGTCGGCTGATAAGGAGAGCCGGCCAAATGCAGCATGCGAAGACGGCGCTCACCGCGCGCCCCGGCCCCTATCGCGGTATCGCCGCTGAAATGTTCCGCTGGCTGTGCCTTGCCTATCTCAAGCTCGGCGGCTGGACGATGCAGGGCGATTGGCCCCCGCTCGCCAAGGCCGTGCTGCTCGCTGCCCCGCACACGTCGAACTGGGACGGGATCAATATGCTCGCGGCGGCCGGCTATTACCGGGTAACGCTGCGCTGGATGGGTAAGAAGAGCCTCACCACCGGCCCATTTGGTCGGCTGGTCCTTTGGCTCGGCTGCGTCCCGATCGATCGCGCGGCGAGTCATGACGTCGTGCAAGCAATGACGGATGCTTTCGCCACCGAAGACGCAATGATCCTCGCCATCCCGCCCGAAGGCACCCGCAGCCTGACGCGCGAATGGAAGACGGGCTTCTACCATATCGCCGTAAAGGCCGGTGTGCCGATCATCCTGACGGTGCTCGATTATGGCACCAAATCGATCCGCGTGGCGGGAGTTTTTCACCCGACAGGCGATTATGCCGCCGACATCGTCCAGATTCGCGCACCGTACAAAGAAGCGGTTGGCAAGGTGCGCGGGGCGTTTGCGACGGGGGCGTGAGGGTACTCGCCCAGCCCGCGCCTTTGTGGCAGCATTGCGCCATGGCGCGGACCGTCATCTCCTATGCATTGTTGCTCGCCCTCGCGGCGACGGCGCTGCAATGGCTCGACTATCGATACACAGTCCGCGCCTTTTCAACCGAACTCTACGTCACGCTGTTGGCCATCGGCTTCATCACGCTCGGCATATGGACGGGCGCACGTCTAACCCCGCGCACGATCGCCGGACCATTCCAGCGCAACGATGCCGCGATCCGCGCGCTCGGGCTGACGCCGCGCGAATGCGAGATTCTCGCCCTGCTCGCGTCGGGCCAGTCGAATAAGGAGCTCGCCCGCAGCCTTGGTATCTCGCCCAATACGGTCAAGACGCATGTCGCGCGCGTCTATGAGAAGCTTGCCGTCACCCGCCGGATCGAGGCGATTGAAAAGGCGCGTACGCTCGCGCTCATTGCCTGAAACAATTGGGTGATGGGCGGGTGAGGGGCGCCAAATCACCCATCGGGGTGATGGCGTCTGGCCGATGCGAGGGGATAGACACGGGGCTATCAGCAATGCCGGGGGAGCAGCGGGCATGAAAAGCATCACCAGATACGCAGCGATTTATGGCGGGTGTTCCGGCGCGGTCATCATCGCGACGATTATCGGCGGTACGGCGCTGGCCGATCGCATCAGTTTCGCCGGGTCGGAATTTTTCGGCTATCTCGTCATGCTGGTCGCGCTGACCTTCATCTTTGTCGGCATCAAGCGCTACCGCGATATCGAGCGCGGCGGCATCATCCGCTTCCTGCCGGCCTTTGGGGTGGGGCTCGCGATCGCGCTGGTCGCGGCTTTTGTCTATGTGCTGGTGTGGGAAGCCTATCTGGCTGCGACCAACTATGCCTTTTTCAACGATTACATCGAAGGCATCCGCCACGCCAAGCAGGCAGCGGGAGTGAGCGGGGCAGCGCTTGATCGCGCCATGGCCCCGCTGGAAGCCATGCGCATCAGCTACGCTAACCCATTGTTCCGCTTGCCGATGACCTTCATGGAAATTGCCCCCGTCGGCGCCGTGGTGTCGCTCGTGTCGGCTGCGCTGTTGCGCAACCCGCGCATCCTGCCGGCGCGTTAGGGCACGGCGCCCGCATTCGGCACCCGCCGTGCGGAAATGATCCGCACCGGTGCCGCAATCATCTGACCCTTCATGAACCCTTCGCCCAGCGTCGGTGAGGTCGGCGCGTCAAATATCCGTGCGACGACCTCCATCCCCGCCACGACACGGCCAAATGCTGCATAGCCTGCGGTATCGCCGCTCGCCTCCGGATGCGCGTCGAGCCCAGGCATATCGGCCAGCAGGATCGAGAAATCCCCGGTCGCAGTACCCGGCGCATAGCGCGCCATCGATATCGTCCCGGCCTTGTGGAGAATGCCGGTCTGCGTCGTCGGTTCGTGCGCGATCGGCTTTAGCGTGCGCTGCGGCACATTCTGCGTGCCGCCCTGGATTAGGCCATTGGGCTGCGTCCCCCAGGCAAGCCGCATTGCGCGGTAGAAGGTCGTGCCGTCGAACAGCTTGCGATCGACATAGGCGACGAAATTCTCGGTCGTGACCGGCGCATGCAGGTGATCGAGATCGAGCGTGATCACTCCCGCATCGGTTGTGATGGCTACCCGTACCGTATCGCCAAGCACGGCAGGCGGTGGCGGGGGAGGGGCGGCTTTGCGCCTTGGGCTCGCGCTCGCAGCAGTGGTCAGCAGGGCAAGCGCGATAATCGGTGCGGCGATGCGGGCAAGGATAGGGGGCATTACTGCAATCTACCGATTTGCGCCGCTCACCGCCACCTTCATCGCGCTAAATCGCCAGCCCCGCCGCGTTGCCGCTCGCCCAGGCCCATTGGAAATTATAGCCGCCCAGCCACCCGGTCACATCGACCGCCTCGCCGATCGCGTACAGCCCCGGCAGCTTGCGTGCCGCCATCGTCTGAGACGACAACCCGTCGGTTGAAATCCCGCCGACCGTCACCTCGGCCTTGGCGAACCCCTCACTGCCATTCGGCATGAAGCGCCAATCGGCCAGCCGCGCGGCGATGTCGGTCAGTTCGCGATCGGTATAGGTCAGCAACGCACCGCCAAATGGCAGCTTTTCGGTTAGCGTATCAGCGAGGCGCAACGGCAACGCGCTCGCCAGGCTGTTGCGTAAGCTCACCTTTGGCCCCGCACGCTTGGCCGCGACCAGCCAGTCGCGCGGGCGTCCGGGCAGGAAATCAATGCCGATCGCCTCGCCGTGCCGCCAATAGCTTGATACCTGCAGGATCGCCGGGCCCGACAGCCCGCGATGTGTGAATAACGCTGCCTCCTTGAACGCCGCCTTGCCGCACCGCGCGACGACCTCGGTCGCGACGCCGGACAGGGTTTGGAATAATGTCTCGTCACCCCCCAAGGTCAGCGGGACAAGGGCAGGACGGGGCTCCACGACCTTCAGCCCGAACTGCCGCGCGAGATCATAGGCAAAGCCCGTCGCCCCCATTTGCGGGATTGAGGGACCACCGGTCGCGATCACCAGCGCCGGTGCCGTCTCGATACGATCGCCAAAAGCCACCCGAAACCGGCCGTCCGCATGCTCGACTGACCGGATCGCCGATCCCAGCGCGATATCCACCTGGCCCTTGGCGCATTCGTCGAGCAGAAGATTGACGATCTGCTTGGCCGATCCATCGCAGAATAATTGCCCCAGTGTCTTTTCGTGCCACGCAATGCCGTGCGCCTCGACCAGCGCGATGAAATCGGCGGGGGTATAGCGGCTCAGCGCTGATTTGGCGAAATGCGGGTTGGCGGAGATGAACTGCGCGGGCGTGGTGCCGATATTGGTGAAATTGCACCGCCCGCCGCCCGAAATCAGGATCTTCTTGCCCACCGCATCGGCATGGTCGATCAGCAGCACGCGCCGCCCGCGCTGCCCCGCAACCTGCGCGCAGAACAGCCCGGCCGCGCCTGCGCCCAGGATAATCGCATCATAGGGGGCAGGCGGTGTTATTCCACGTCGCCTGTAAACCACATGCGCTGCAACTCGCGTTGCTTGTCCATGAACTGGTGCTTCAGCGCGCCGAGCACATGCAGCCCGACCAGCACATAGACGGCATAGGCCGCGATCTCATGAAACTCGCCGAACAGATCATGCATCTGCTCCTTGGTCACCGCGTCCAGGTTCATGATGTAGCTGATGCGCGGAAAAGGGATCACCCCGAACAGCGTCAGCGGGTTTTCGTCAGCCGCTTTCCACGCCGAATCATGCATCCAGCCGGTGATCGGCATCGCGAAGATGATCACATAGAGCAGCACATGCGTCACATGGCTCAACTGCACTTCCCATTTCGCATAGCCGGTGGGCAGCGCGGGCGGGGTGTGCGTGAAGCGCCACAACAGCCGCATGATCGCCAGCCCCAGCACGGTAATGCCAATCGATTTGTGCAGGTTGATCGCCGGGCGAATCGATTCCTCGGGGTAAAATTCCCAAGTCAGCGCCAGGAACACGTTGATGATAATCCCGATCGCAACAAGCCAGTGGAGCGTAATCGCAAGGCTGGTATAGCGGCGTGCTTCCATCGTCTCTTCCCGTCGTATCTTGTGGCGCTGCTCTGGCGATAAATCGCCCCAAAGCCTAGCGTGTTGCAAGCCTGTGTTCATCAGAAATCGGAAATAAGCCCAGCGCATGACCTCGATTAGCCAGACGCTCGCCGCGCAATCGCCGCGGCTGACGCCCCGACGCGTGCCTGCTTCCGCCTATCTCATCGCCGGTGGCGTGCTGATTCTGTTCGTCGCGCTGGTGGCGCAGGCGTTTTTCCGCACGGGCCTCGCCAGCTGGTCGGTCGGCATCGTCTACATTGCGTATGATACCGCGCTGCTGATCTTCACGGGCACCAAGACCTGGCAGTTGATGCGCCCTGCGCCTGCGCCCGCCCAAACCTCCGCCGCCACGCACCGCCCCACGCTCGGCGTGATCATCGCCGCGCATAACGAAGCGGGCGTGCTCGGCATTACGATCGACACGCTCGCACAGCAAAGCGACCCGCCAGACCTGATCCTCATCGCCGATGATGGTTCCAGCGACGATACCCCCGCCGAGCTGCACCGGCTCTATGGCCTCACCCCGCCAGCGCTCGGCCAGATCAGCGATCCCGCCCCCGGCCTCCCCACGCTCCGCTGGCTGCGCGTCCCGCATGGCGGCAAGGCGCGCGCGCTCAATCAGGCGATCCAGCTGCTGGATACCGATGTTGTCCTCACCGTAGATGCCGATACCCTGCTCGACCCGCCCGCGCTCGCCGCGATGCGGGGTGCCTTCACGGCTGAGCCCGCGCTCGTCGCCGCCACTGGTGTCCTCACCCCCATTTGCGGCCCCTCGCTGTCGGGGCGGATCTTCCAGTGGTTCCAGACCTATGAATATGTCCGCAATTTCCTGTCGCGCTATGCCTGGATGCGCGTCGATAGCCTGCTGCTCATCTCGGGCGCCTTTGCCGCGTTCCGCAGGGACGCGCTGATCGCCGTCGGCGGGTTCGATCCCGCCTGCCTCGTCGAGGATTATGAGCTCATCCACCGGCTCCACCGCCATTCGACCGACAAGGGGCTGGGCTGGAAGGTCCGCGTTATCGGCGCCGCCACCGCGCGCACCGATGCGCCTGCCTCGCTGATGGCATTCCTGCGCCAGCGCCGCCGCTGGTTCGGCGGCTATTTGCAGACGCAATATTGGAACCGCGACATGATCGGCAACCCGCGCTTCGGGTCGCTCGGCACTGCGCAAATGCCGGTCAAGACGCTCGATACCCTCCAGCCAATCTACGGCATCGCCGCCTTCATCATCCTGGCGGTGCTGGTGCTGACCGGCAAGTTCATGCTCGCCTGGCCGATCCTGCTGGTGATGATCGCCAAGATCATCTTCGATCTCGCCTATCACCTCTGGTCACTGCGGCTTTATGCGCGCTGGACCGGCCAGGCCGAAGGGCTGGGGCTAGGCTGGGCGATTGTCGCTGCGATCCTGGAACCCTTCACCTTCCAGCTGCTGCGCCACGCTGGCGCGACCTGGGGCTGGTGGATGGTGCTGACAGGGCGGGAGACCTGGGGGCGGCAGAAGCGCACCGCGATTGAGGGCGTGGGGCGATAGGGGGGGGGACAAAGAGTGGGATGGCCGACTCGGGCACGATGTCATTTATTCGTCAGCAAAATCGGTGGTTTCAGAAAAACTTTATCGCCCGACAAAGTTGGCCGGGCAAGATCAGCTTAGCGGATTGCCACGTATCGGTTAGGATGGCCGAAACAAGGAAGTATTATGCTGACGAAGCTAAGATACATGGAAGTGCCGTCGTGCCCTCGCTGACTCCAAACATTGAGAACCGCGTTCGCAAGCTGCCAAAGCCCTCCAACGCGACGCAGGGCCTTCAACCGCTGTTTGAGGCGGTGAGCAACGCCATGTTCGCGATCGAGGACCGCTTCGACGATAAGCCTGTGCTCGGTACTATAAATATCCGCATCATGGGCCTCGCGGATCCAGACGCGATTGAGATTGAGATCACGGACAACGGGATCGGCTTGGATCTCGATCGCTATACCGCATTCTGCCAAATCGATACGGACTTCAAACGGAAACGCGGCGGCAAGGGTGTTGGCCGTCTTTTCTGGCTAGATGCGTTTAGCGACATCAATGTTGAGAGCACATACGACCATGAGGGAGTGTCGATCCGACGCCAATTCGCGTTTCTTCTAAATAACAACGAGCAGGTTGTTCCCAGCGCCGATGAAAAGCAGGCTCATCCTGTTTCGTCACTAGGGACCACGGTTCGCTTCAAAGGTCTTCGGATAAAGGAATATGCCGAGACCTTTCCCAAGCGGGCCGACACTTTTTTTCGGTATTTCAGTGCGCATTTCATTGCCGACTTCTTGCTGGGCGGAGGCGCGTCGATCGTGGTCGATCTCGATGGTGAAATAGTCGAATACCCTAAGGAAATCTCGGAACTCAAAGTAGGGAGTGCGCTCGAAGCCAGCTTTGATCATGAGGATTTCGGTGAGCTGAGCATTGTCGGATTTACATGCCAATCGGAAGCCAGCACCGGCCTCGACGGGCAACACCAGCTTCACCTGTTGGCAAATGGTCGTACCGTTGAGACTCGGAAGGTCGACAATCTGCTGGGCGTCGTGAATCTCGAACGTGACCGCAAGGACCACCTCGTTTTCCACGGGTGCGTCTCGGGTGAGTATCTCGATCTGCGCGTAAATGAGGGCCGCACTGCCTTCAATCTTCCGGAGCGCACGCTCAAGGCTATCAGCCGAGCGTGCATGGAACAGGTCCGAGAGAAGATGCTTCCGGATCAGGTTAAGACATACGTCGAGAAGCGCCGAGAAGATTATGTCGATTTCGTCGAACGCTATCCGACTTTCGGCTTCGATGACGACGATACGCAGCTTGATCGCGTGCCGTTCCACGCAACAAGCGCCGAAGACTTCGCTTCGGGGCTGATCAAATATCAGATCCGGCGCGAGGAGCAGCGGCAGGAGAGCCTGCAGACTCTCATTGATGCCTTAGATTTGGAAGAAGTGCCGTTCAGCTATGAGGCATCAGTCGCCAAAGCAGCCCAGGATATCCAAACGTCGGAGCGGCTAGCGCTCGCCCAGCACGTCGTCCGTCGCAAGCTCGCGCTTGAATTGCTCGACAAGCTCATCAGACGCATCCGGGCGAGAGGCGATCAAGAAGACGATTATCACCTTGAGCGCACGCTCCATTCCTTTATCGTTCCAATGAGCGTGAAGGGCGATGATGCCACCGAACTGAAGAGCCGAGCACACGACCTGTGGGTGATTGATGAGCGGCTGGCCTTCACTCGGGCGTTCTCGTCTGACAAGCGCCTCGACGCGATCATGGCAGAAGGCGGTTCCAGCGATCGGCCGGACCTTCTTGTCTGGGACTTGGCCTATGGGCTAGGCGCGACCGACCCAACGGATCCGGAAGTGGTGGAGCTCAATGAGCCGTTGCGGACGGTAATGGTCGTCGAATTCAAGAAGCCGGGACGCAAGCTCTATCGGAAGGCCGAAGATCAGATTGAGCAGCAAATCACGAAGTATCTCTCGCAAATGCAAGGCGGCGAGATCGAGACGTTCGATCGCGCCCGTGTGCGAGTCGCAAACGACTGCATCTATTATTGTTACGTCGTTGCCGACATCGTGGGCGATCTTGAGCAACAGCTCTCGGCTTGGGATACGACATCGAACGGCAAGGGGCGCATCCGGTCGCTTCGGGGTCGGTACAGCGGGCAGATTGAGGTCATTCAGTGGCAAGATCTCGTCAATGATGCGTGGATGCGAAACCGCGCCACTCTCCATGCTGCTGGCCTAAGTAGGAAGCGTGCTACGCCGCTCGAATCCCTAGAGCCTGCGATCGAGGCTGAAAAAGATTGACCGGAACTAGGGGCGAACTCCTTGCGGGGATTCCATCGCGAATCCTCGGCCTTGCACGGGCTTCCCTCATGCAAGCTAACATGCATGCCGGATTTATGGACCCCGGAAACGAGCACTGGCCGCTAATGTCGGTGCTTAATGCGGCTCATGCGGGAGAGCTTTTCATAAAAGCAATTATCGCGACTGAGCACCCTCTGCTCATATTCAAAGACGTTCCCGGCCTTGATGACAGCACTTCTACCGATCTTGATCTTTCTACACTGTTAAAGCGTGGTAGAACCCACGACTTTGAAAAGCTTCCACAAGTCCTCTGGGCTACAACCGGCATCAGGATTCCAGACCCTGTATGCTACGAAAAGCTCCGTAAAGTGAGAAATTCTGTTCAACATTTCTGCCCACCGGAAGACGAAGATCCGTCAGCTGTTGCCTTGGAGTTTATTTATCAGATTATTGATCCCCTGATCCGTGACAGTTTCGACCTCTATGCTATCGAGCATCACGAGGATCACCATATCGGCTACGATTATTTAGTGGGAACGCTTCTTCGATGCGGGATTCGCTTCTCGCTGCCCGACGATTTTGATCTCGGCGAGATCGATGCAGGATTCGAAATCGCCGGTGCAGACAAACGCTATAAGGCTTGGTTTCGTGGGGAGCTCGATCGGATAGGCAAGACACATCTCCTCGGTGATTAGAGGTGTGTAAAATGATTTGCACCCAGGCGTCGAGAGGCTCGCCATGCCAGCGGCTGCTTTCCCCGATTCTGTAGTCAAGAGCTATCAGGCCGCTCCCGCCTAAGCCCCCCGTCCGCTGTCCACCCCATCACAAAAACCCCACCAACAGCCACCCATTCAGCCCAATAATCACCCCCGCCACACCCCACGCCGCCACCTTCACCCACGCCGGGTTCGCCAATCCCCCCATCACCGCGCGATCGCTCGTAAACGCCACCAGTGGCACTACGGCAAAGGGGAGTTGCAGGCTCAGCACCACCTGGCTCAGCACCAGCAGCTCGGTCGCGCCGCGGTCGCCGAGCGCGGCGATCACGGCGACGGCGGGGATGATCGCCAGCAGGCGCGTCGCCAGCCGCCGCGCCCAGACCGGGATTTTCAGGTCGAGGAAGCCCTCCGCAACGATTTGCCCAGCCAGCGTGCCCGTCAATGTCGAATTCTGCCCCGCTGCCAGCAGCGCGACCGCGAACACCACGCTCGCCGCGCCTGCGCCCAGCATTGGGCTCAGCAGGGCATAGGCCTGGCCGATCTCGGCCACATCGTTGCGCCCCGCGACATGGAAGGTCGCCGCCGCCAGGATCAGAATCGCGGCGTTGATGAACAGCGCCAGCCCCAGCGCGATGCTGCTGTCGATTGTCGCCAGCCGGATCGCGTCACGCTTGGCCGCTTCGTCGGTGTCGAAGGCGCGGGTCTGGACGATTGACGAGTGGAGATACAGGTTATGCGGCATCACCGTTGCGCCCAATATGCCGATCGCGATATACAGCATCGCCGGGTCAGTCACGATCCGCGCGGTCGGCACCAGCCCGCCGGCAATCGCGGCCAGGTCGGGCTGCGCGATCCATAGCTCATAGGCGAAACACCCGGCGATCACGACGAGCAGCGTGACGATGAACGCCTCCAGCAGGCGAAAGCCGTAATTCTGCAGCATCAGGATCAGCAGCACGTCGAACGCGGTGATGCCCACGCCCCACAGCAAGGGCAGCCCGAACAGCAATTGCAGCGCGATCGCGGTGCCCAGCACCTCGGCCAGATCACAGGCGATGATCGCGATCTCGCACAGCACCCACAGGCTTAAATTGACGGGGCGCGAATAGCGCGCGCGGCAGGCCTGGGCGAGGTCGAGTCCCGCTGCGATCCCCAGCCGCGCGGCGAGTGCCTGGAGCAGCATCGCCATCATGTTGGACATGAGAATGACCGAGAGCAGTTGATAGCCGAACGCCGATCCGCCCGCGATGTCAGTTGCCCAGTTGCCCGGGTCCATATAACCGACCGCGACCAGATAGCCCGGCCCGCTGAACGCGAGCAGCCGACGCCAGAAGGGCGCGCCTTTGGGTATCGCGATCGTGCGATAGCTCTCGCTCAGCGAGGCTCGGCGCGTTTCGGCTGCATCGCTGCCAATCATCGCAAAGGGATCACCGTCAAAGGGTGGGGGCGGGGCCATCAGCGCTTCATGGCGCGCCAATCGCGGCGCGTCCAATCAACAGTGCCGATCCCGCCCGATCAGGTGCGATTGGCGGCGCTCAGCACGGCGCGGACGCTGGCGGTGGCAATGTCGCTGTCCAGCCCGACGCCGAACACCGTCCGCCCGCTGGCGGTGCGGCATTCGACATAAGCGACCGCCTGGGCATCGGCGCCATGGCCAATCGCATGCTCGCTATAATCGACGACATCCAGCGCCGGCCCGGTGCTGTCGCTCAGCGCGGCGATAACGCCCGAGATCAGGCCGTTGCCGCGCCCGGAGATTGACCGGTCCTCGCCGTCAATCGCGACATGGCCAATGAAGACGCGCTGCCCGGCGGCACCCGTTTCCTCATAATCGCGCAGCACGAAGCGATCCTTGGCACTGGGCAGATAGGTGGCTTCAAACAACTGCCAGATATCGGCGGCGTTGAGCTCGCGGCTGGCTTCGTCGGCAAGCGCCTGGACATGGCGGCTGAAATCGGCCTGCAGCCGCTTGGGCAGCTTCAGCCCCTTGTCCTGTTCGATCACCCAGGCGACGCCGCCCTTGCCGCTTTGCGAATTGACGCGGATCACCGCTTCATAGCTGCGCCCGAGATCGGCCGGATCGATTGGCAGATAGGGGACTTCCCACTGCGCGTCGTTGCGCGCTTCCTGCGCGGCGAAGCCCTTTTTGATTGCGTCCTGATGCGATCCCGAAAACGCCGTGAACACCAGATCGCCGGCATAGGGGGTGCGCGGGTGGATCGGAATCTGCGTGCAATATTCGACCGTCTTGACGATCGCATCGATGTCAGAAAAATCCAATTTCGGATCAACGCCTTGCGTGTACATGTTAAGCGCAACCGTTACCAAATCGCAATTGCCGGTGCGTTCGCCATTGCCCAGCAGACACCCCTCGACCCGGTCGGCCCCGGCCATGATGCCAAGCTCCGCCGCCGCGACCCCGGTGCCGCGATCATTATGCGTGTGGAGCGAGATCACCACGCTGTCGCGATTGGGGATGTTGCGGCCGAACCATTCGATCTGGTCGGCATAGATATTGGGCGTCGCGCATTCGACGGTGGCGGGCAGGTTCAAGATGATCGGGTGGTCGGGGGTTGGTCGCAGAATGTCCATCACCGCCGCGCACACCTCTACCGAGAAATCGAGCTCGGCAGTGGAAAAGGTCTCCGGGCTATATTGGAAATGCCAATCGGTATCGGGCTGGGCGGCGGCGCAATCGCGCAGGATTTTCGCGCCTTCCACCGCGATGCCGCGCACGTCGTCGCGGGTCATGCCGAACACGATTTTGCGCCAGGCCGGGCTAACCGCGTTGTAGAGATGGACGATCGCGCGCGGGGCCCCGCGCAGCGATTCAAAACTCGTCTCGATCAGGTCACGGCGTGCCTGGGTCAGCACCTGGATCGTGACATCGTCGGGGATCCGTCCTTCGGCAACCAGCCCGGAAATGAACCCATATTCGGTCGCGCCGGCGCTGGGAAAGCCGACCTCAATCTCCTTCATGCCGATCTTGCAGAGCAGATCGAACATCCGCGTCTTTTTCTCGGCATCCATCGGATCGATCAGCGCCTGGTTGCCATCGCGCAAGTCGGTCGACAGCCAGCGCGGCGCGGCGGTGATGGTGCGCGATGGCCATTGCCGGTCGGGCAGGGCGATTGGCGGGAAAGGGCGATATTTGGCTGACGGATTGCTGTGCATCATGGTCTCGCTGGCTGCGGGGTCTGCGGTTCGGGTCGGTTCAGGCCCTTAGGCGGTTAATCGCGCGGGCAAGGGCGCACGCGATGATGGCGCCTAAGGGCGCGTAAGTCGCAGCGACAGGAGCAGGATGCGCTCGGCCATGATCTCCCCCTAACGCGTCGGCGGGATGGCTGTCCAGCCTTGGCCTGCGGAAAGGCCGGTCATCGGCGGCACAGCGCCGGCAAATCATGCCCTATTGGGGGCGGCAATATTATGCAGCGACATCCTCGCTGTGACGATTCGCCGAAAGACTGGCTTGATCGGTCGCCGCCCGCGGGATGCCGCCGGAAAGCAGCACCGCCGCGCGCCGTTGCCCAGCCTGCAACGATTCGAAGAGTTGCGCATAGCCTTGCGCCGCGTGCGACAGCCGGTTCGCGGAGAGTGCTGCGGCTGCTTCGGCAATACTCGGTCGGGGCTGGTGTTGCTGGTGATGGATCGCGGTGACCAACGCCGCGACAGAGCTGTCAGCCGCCAGCGTGCCGAAACTGCCAATCTGCGCCAGATCACGCAAATAATGCGAGCAATCGGTGGCGACAAAGGGCACACCCGCAACCAGCGCTTCTGCCGCGACAGCTGGCCCGCCTTCATAGCGCGAACAGATCAGCAGCAGATCCGCATCACGCAAAATGGTCGATACATCCGGCCGATATCCGGTCAGCGTGACGCGCTCTTGCAAGCCATGCCGCGCAATCGCCCGCTCCAGTTGGGGGCGTTCGCGCCCTTCACCGACGATCGTCAGATGGACTTTGGTGTTCGGCTGCATCGCCGCCACCACCTCAATCGCTAGGGCGAAGCGCTTCTGTGGCTCCAGCCGCCCGATACAGACAAGGTGGAGCATGTCCTTGGTCGAACGCCGTCGCGCAGGGGGTAACGGAACCACTGAATCGGGAAGAAACGGGTCTGGCACCGATTGCACCAGCATGTCAGGCAACAAGGCCTTTGCGTCATTCATCAGGCCTGGCGTCATTGCCGCCAGCGCATCAATGCCGCTCACCAGCCGACGCAGGAAAAAGCGCTGGACAGCCTCCAGCAGCACGCCATTTCTGGCGATCAGCGGGTTGCTGATCTTGGCGACGATGGCCGCGTTGGGCAGCTGGCGGCGAAAGGCGCGCGCCAGGCCGAAATGATAATTGCCCGGCAGGAAAATAATGTCGGGGCGAAGCGGGGCAACCCGATCCGCCAATTGGCGGGCGAGCCGCCATCGCGACAACAGGCTGCGCTCGATCGGCGGATCGAGCGCCAAAATCGTCGCCCCAGCCGGGACATGAGCATCGGTTTCGCCGCTGGTGCTGCCCACGGCAATGGATACCCGGAACCCCATGTCAATCCAGGCGCCAGCTAGCGTCATCGCAATTTTTTCCGTCCCGCCGGGATGGAAATCATGCATCGCAATCAGGATATGCGGCCGTGGCGAAAAAAATTGCATGGCATGGTCCGATAGAAACCGAAGCCCCCAAAGCCTTCGATTGTCGGACCTTCCATGCCAAGTCAAGCGCGCACGGCCGCCGCGTATCCTGATTTCGGCGTGGCTAGTTCTTCGCCTTGTCGACCAGCTTGTTGGCGCCGATCCACGGCATCATCGCGCGCAGTTCGGCCCCGACCTTTTCGATCGGGTGCGCGGCGTTGGCTTCACGTGATGCATTCGGCTCGGGCTGGGCAGCGCGGTCGCGCTCCCGATATTCAACTAGCGTATGGCAGCTTGCCATCAGTCGCTTCTGTGTTATGTTAGTAACACGCATAGGGGGTTTTGATGGGCGCGAAAACACTGGACGACGCCAGGGTACCGATCAGGTTTAGGCTTTCTGCGCTCTGGGCGTCGGTGATGTTCTGCTTCATCTATGCCGATTTTTTCGGCCTGTTTATGCCGGGGCGGATCATGACGATGAACGCTGGCAAGATTGGGCCGCTCGGCGCGGCCACCCCGCCGATCTTGCTCGCGGTGTCGGTGATGATGGCGATTCCTTCAACGATGGTGGCGCTTTCGTTGCTGTTGTCGCCAGCGCTTTGCCGATGGGCCAACATCGTCGTTGCCCTGCTCAACATCGCGATCATGGTCCTCACCTCACTGGGGGCCCCGCCATTTTATGTGTTTTTCGCAGCGGTTGAGATCGCGATGATGCTGGCGATCATCTTTCATGCCGCGAAATGGCCGAGGGTTGCCATCTGAGCCATCGTCCGCCGGTGCGAACACACCGGCGGGGTAGGGGTAGGCGCTGGGTCAGCGATCGGCGAAAATCAGTTCTTCGCCTTGTCGACCAGCTTGTTGGCACCGATCCACGGCATCATCGCGCGCAGCTCTGCACCGACCTTTTCGATCGGATGCGCGGCAGCGGCCTTGCGCGATGCCTTTAGCTCGGGCTGGCCGGCACGGTTGTCGAGGACGAAATCCTTGACGAAGCGCCCCGCCTGAATGTCGGCGAGCACGCGCTTCATCTCGGCCTTGGTCTCGGCGGTGATGATGCGGGGGCCGGTTTTGATGTCGCCATATTCAGCAGTGTTGCTGATCGAATAGCGCATATTGGCGATGCCGCCTTCATAGAGCAGATCGACGATCAGCTTGGTTTCATGCAGGCATTCGAAATAGGCCATTTCAGGGGCATAGCCTGCCTCGACCAGCGTCTCGAACCCGGCCTGGATCAAGTGGGTGATGCCACCGCAGAGCACGGCCTGTTCGCCGAACAAATCGGTCTCGCATTCCTCGCGGAAGGTCGTTTCGATGATGCCGCTGCGGCCGCCGCCGACCGCGCTGGCATAGGACAGCGCCAGCGCCTTGGCATAGCCGTTGCCCGACCCGCCTTCGGCTTCCTGCGCGACCGCGATCAGGCAGGGGACGCCGCCGCCCTTTTGATATTCGCTGCGGACGGTGTGGCCAGGGCCCTTTGGCGCGATCATGATCACGTCGAGATCAGCGCGCGCCTCGATCAGGCCGAAATGGACGTTCAGGCCATGCGCGAAGGCAATCGTCGCGCCTTGCTTCAGGTTCGCGTGGAGATCATCGGCATAAATCGCTGCCTGATGCTCGTCGGGCGCAAGGATCATCGTCACATCCGCCCAGGCCGCTGCCTCGGCATTGCTCATTACCTTGAAGCCCGCCGCTTCAGCCTTTTTCGCAGTGGCAGAACCGGGGCGAAGCGCGATCGCGACTTCCTTGACGCCGCTGTCGCGCAGATTCTGCGCATGGGCATGGCCTTGGCTACCATAGCCGACGACTGCGACCTTCTTGTTGGTGATCAGGTTCAGATCGGCGTCGCGATCGTAATAGACTTTCATTTCGGTAGCTCCCTTGTCCTGTTTCCGTCCCGTCACCCCGGACTTGTTCCGGGGCCCACGTCGCCGCCCGCAGTGCAGTGAATGGGGCGCTGTGGACCCCGGAACAAGTCCGGGGTGACGGCTAATGATGTGCGTAACCTACGCCGCCTCTTTGCCGCGCGAAATGGCGACGATGCCGGTGCGTGCGACTTCGATCAGCCCGACCTCGCGCATCAGCTCAACGAATTTATCGATCTTTTCGGTGCCGCCGGTCACTTCAAACACGAAGCTCGACGTTGTCGCATCGACCACCCGCGCCCGGTAAACGTCCGCCAGCCGCAGCGCTTCGATGCGGTGGTCGCCAGTCCCCGCAACCTTGATCAGCGCCAGCTCACGTTCGACATGCGCGCCCGCCGCGGTCAGATCAGTCACCTTGTGGACCGGCACCAGCCGATCGAGCTGCGCCACGATCTGTTCGAGCACCGGCGGGCTGGCCGAGGTGACGATCGTGATCCGGCTCACCGATTTGTCCTCGGTAATCTCGCTCACCGTCAGGCTCGCGATATTATAGCCACGCGCGGTGAACAGCCCGGCGATCCGCGCCAATATGCCCGGCTCGTTATCGACGATCACCGCCAGCGTGTGGCGTTCGGCATTTTCCTGCTTGATGTGCATCAGACCAGCGCCTTGGCTTCGTCGTCCATCACGCCGGTCACTTGATCAGCGGCCAGGATCATGTCGGTATGCGCCGCGCCTGATGGGATCATCGGGAAGCAGTTCGCGCTCTGCGACACCCGGCAATCGACCATTACCGGCCCGTCATAGGCGAGCATGTCGGCAATACCGCTTTCAAGCTCACCCGGCTTTTCGATCAAAATGCCCTTCCAGCCATAAGCCTCGGCCAGCTTGACGAAATCGGGCAGCGAATCGCTATAGCTTTCGGCATAGCGGCTCTCATAGGTCAGCTCCTGCCACTGGCGGACCATCCCCATATATTGGTTGTTAAGGATGAAGATCTTGACCGGCAGGCGATATTGCGTCGCGGTCGCCAGCTCCTGGATGTTCATCTGGATCGACGCCTCACCGGCGATGTCGATCACCAGCGCCTTGGGGTGGCCAAGCTGCGCGCCGATCGCGGCGGGCAGGCCATAGCCCATCGTGCCGAGCCCACCGCTCGTCAGCCATTTATTGGGCAGCTCGAAATCGAAATACTGCGCGGCCCACATTTGGTGCTGGCCAACTTCGGTGGTGATGATCGGCGATCGTTTGTGCGTTGCCTCCCACAGCGCCCGGATCGCGCGCTGCGGCATGATCTCCGTCTTGGACTCAGCAAAGGCCAGGCTCTTCTTCGCGCGCCAGCCTTCGATCCGCTGCCACCACTCGGTCAGGTCGGGCTTGGGGTGCTGCCGCGCCTTGTACACACGAATCATCGCCTCCAGCGCATAGCCGACATCGGCGATCACCGGCAGATCGACCCGCACCGTCTTGTTGATGCTGCTGCGATCGATATCGATATGCGCCTTGCGCGAATGCGGGCTGAACGCGTCGAGCCGCCCCGTCACGCGATCATCAAAGCGTGCGCCCATCGCGATGATCAGATCGGCCTGGTTCATCGCCCAATTGGCTTCATAGGTGCCGTGCATGCCCAGCATACCAAGCCATTGCTTCGACGATGCCGGAAAGGCGCCAAGCCCCATCAATGTCGATGTCACCGGCGCGCCCGTGATTTGCGCCAGTTCACGCAGCAACTGGCTCGCCGCGGGCCCGGCATTGATGATGCCGCCACCGGTATAGAAAACCGGGCGTTCAGCAGCCGCGAGCATATCGACCAATTGTTCGATCACCGCTGGATCGGGCTTGATCTGCGGGCGGTAGGTCTTGTGCTTGATCGGGCCGGGCTTGGTGTAGCGCGCCACCGCGACCTGCACGTCCTTGGGGATATCGACCACAACCGGGCCCGGCCGGCCCGATGTCGCGATATGAAAGGCCTCATGGACGATCGCACCCAGCTTGGCGGGGTCCTTCACCAGATAATTATGCTTGGTGCAGTGGCGGGTGATGCCCACCGTGTCGGCTTCCTGAAAGGCATCGGTGCCGATCAATGATGTCGGCACCTGGCCGGTGATCACCACCATCGGGATCGAATCCATCAGCGCATCGGTGATCCCCGTCACCGCATTGGTCGCGCCGGGGCCAGAGGTGACCAGCACCACGCCGGGCTTGCCGGTCGATCGCGCATAGCCCTCCGCCGCATGCGTTGCGGCTTGTTCGTGACGGACCAGAATGTGCTTGATCCGCCCGCCAGCCGCATTGTGGCGGAACAGCGCGTCATAAATCGGTAGGACAGCACCGCCCGGATAGCCGAATACGATCTCCACGCCGAGATCGCACAGCGCCTCGACAAGGATATCGGCTCCGGATTTCTCGGTCATCAGTCGTCCTTCGGGTTATTGCAACGCAACAAAATTATGCGAAGCGCGCTGTTAGAGGTGTAAAAAATGCAGGTCAACCCTTTTTGCGTAATCTAGTTTCAATTTCGTTGCGCAGACTATTCGATTCTGTCGCGCCACTGGCGGCGCTATAGCGCGTAGGCGCGGTGGCGGCGATGGGTAAATTTGGGTGGGGCATAAACCGCGCTGAAGTGCCGCCAGGCTCATTTTACAACTTTAGGAATTGCTTTCCCACGGAGGCGGGAGCCCAAGGCCGGCGTTCGCCCGAATTGCGGGCGCCTGACCTAACGACAGCTATGCGCCCCAATTGTCGCCGTTCCGGTCGAAAGGTACTCCTCCTAAAACCAACTGGTCTTCATGTGTCATGTGCAGACACTACGGTGAACTTGTAATGTGGCGGTGAACATGTCCTTAAATCCTTGGCGCGTGTGCTATTCGTGCTAACGGACTAAATCATGTTTCCTGAAGTCCAGCGAACCAATATCGATCGCGAAATCATCGCGAGCTTCACCTCCGAGTGGGATCACATGGCTGTCGCCGTGGATCTTCTACGTGAAGTCGCTTCCTACGTCTGCATATCCGCCTCCATTATGGGCGAGCGGCCATCGTGGTCCCGCGACCAAGCGATAATTGGCGGCCATGCCGTTCGCCTGTTCAAATTGCTGTCCGGGCTGTTGGACCAGGTATGTCAGCGGAGACGCGAGACCGCCGACATCCTACTTCGCCTGATCTTCGAGACTTCCGTGAACGCTCGATTCCTGATGCAGGAATGGTCTGCCGAGCTTGCCGATTCATACGTCCGTACCTCTCTTCGGCACGAGCGGAAGCTACGCGACACCATCGAAGCGAACGTGTCGGCTCGAAACGGCGATCTTCTTCCCATTGAGGACCGAATGCTTCGGTCGATCGACCGGACCGCTGTTCTCGCAGGCGTCCCACTGGATACCGTCGACCTCAAACAGAAGGCCCCATGGGGCGGGAAACACCTCGCGCAGAAGGCGAAGGATGTCGGATGGCTCGACGCCTATGATGCCGTTTTCGGTGGAATGTCTCACAACGTTCATGGTTCGTGGCAAGATCTCCTTACGCATCATCTTGGAGTGGAGCAGGACGGGCGCTTCGTTCCTGAGTTCGAGTGGACTAGGCCGAGGCCGCAAGCGTTGCTCGCGACAAGCATCTTGGTCGTCGAAGTCGTTGCAGAGGTTGCCCATTTCCTCGGCGGAAAGATTGCCCTGGATCAACTCGACCCGCTCCTAGCAGACCTGCACCAGCGGATTGGAGAAGCAAATTTGCTGCACGAATCCTATCTCTCCGGCAAAACGTGGCCAGAAATCTAAACAGCGGAGCTAGTGGGCGCAGTCTCTAATGCTGCTTTGACGGCGGGAGGTCTCAATAGCGAACCCATTAGCTACCCGTCCGCAACAGGCCCAATATCAGCCAGTTGAGCTGCGCTATGGCAATTTCGCCTCCCCCCACGGTCGATCATTCACGTGTATGGCCTCACCCCCATTTCGACGATGAGTGAACAGCAACCAGCATAAGCAGATCGACGGCGTGCTGCTGGCGGTCGGCATACCTCCGTTCAGGCCGTCACTGAAATCCCCCGACGGTTTAATGAAACTTCGGCGCGCGCTTCCCCGTGTCGCAGCGCGGCGACGCGCGAAACCAAGCGCGCGCTCACCACACCGCAACCAACACTCGATCCTGGCCTAACGTCCGGCTAGCCAGCCGCCGCAAAGTCGCGGTACACCCCCCACCGCCTCCCATCGAAAGCGAACAACCCCCATGAAATCGATCCTCATCGCCTATTTCTCCGCAGCAATCGCGATGTTGGCGCTCGATTCGGTGTGGCTCGTTTTGACCGCAGACCGGCTGTATCGCGCCAATCTGGGCGATCTGATGATGCCGGGGTTTAATCTTGTCCCGGCCGGGCTGTTCTACCTCATTTACCTGATGGGCATCACCGTGCTGGCGATCCAGCCTGCGCTCGCCAGCGGCTGGGCGGCGACCGCCATGTTTCGCGGCGCGGTGCTCGGCTTTGTGGCCTATGCCACTTATGATCTCACCAACCAGGCGACATTGCGCGATTGGTCAACGGTGGTGACGGTCGCTGATCTGTGCTGGGGGACGTTCCTGACAGCGTCGGCGGCCAGCTTTGGCTATTGGGTCAGCCGCCGCTTCGTGCCCTCAGCGCAGTAAGGCCGCTCGCGCCGATCAGGGCTTTGCCGGGCGCAGCCGGTAATGGCTGACGCCCCATTCCTCGCCACCGGCATGGCCGAACAACCCGGCAGTGGCCAGGTAAAAGAGGCGCCAGCGTCGCCGCCATAGCCGCGCATCCTTGCCGTACACCTCCACCAGAATGCGATCGATCTCGGCGATATTGGCATCGAAATTGGCGAGCCAGTCGATGGCGGTGCGCTGATAATGCGCGCCATTCCAGCGCCAGCTTTGTTCGATCTCAAAGCTTTGCGGGAAATGCCCGATCAGCCCGTGGCTTGGCATGATGCCGCCGGTGAAGAAATGCTGGGCGATCCAATCGGCCTTGTCATGCTGGTTGAAGCGGTAAGGCTGGTTGCGATGCGTGAACACATGGACGAACATCCGCCCTTCCGGGCTCAGCCAGCCGCGCGCGTGGGCGAGCAAGGTTTCCCAATTGGCCATATGTTCGAACATCTCGACCGAGACGATCCGGTCAGCGACGAAATCGGGCACGAAATCATTCATGTCCGCGGTAATGATCGTCACATTGCTCAGGCCCAACGCCTTGACCTGCCCCTCAATATAGCCGCGCTGCGGGGCGGAATTGGAAACCGCGACGATCCGGGCATTGGGGAAGCGTTCGGCCATGAACAGCGTCAGCGATCCCCAGCCGCAGCCCAGCTCCAAGATGGTCTGGCCGTCGGCGAGATCGGCATGCGCGACGGTTTCGGTCAGCGCCAGGATTTCGGCCTCGGCGAGCGTCTCTTTGCCTGTGGAATAGAGGCAGCAGCTATATTTGCGGCGCGGCCCCAGCGTAAGGCCGAAAAAGGCGGGCGGCAGTTCATAATGTTGTTGATTGGCGACATCGGCATGTTCGGCGATGGGGTGATCGATCATTGCCCTTGCGAATTGCTCATCATTGGACGGTGCGCCCGCAAGTTTGCGCTTCGTCCGCGCGCACAGGAAATCGACGCCCAATTTGGTGATCGGATCGGGCAGGGGCGTCGATTCAGCGGCGCGCAGCGCCTTTTCAAGCAAGTTCATTGATACTCTTTCGCAGGGGAATTGACGGTTGGTGTTTTGGGGACTGGCCAGAATGCCCGGACCCGCGCCTGATAGTCGCGAAAGGCATCGCCGCGCGAGCGCAGCATATGCGCCTCCAGCGGCGGCAGGCCAGAGGCATAGACGAGCAACAGATACATGAAGGCCGGGCCGGAAATGGCGAGCCAGCCCCAGCCAAATCCGCCGTCCGGCCCGATGGCAATCACGGCATAGGCCGTCCAGCTCAGCCATTCGAAAAAATAATTCGGATGGCGTGACAGCCCCCATAAGCCGGTGTCGCAAATCTGCCCGCGATTGGCCGGGTCGGCGCGGAACCGGGTGAGCTGCTGATCGGCAACCCCCTCGCCAATCACGGCAATCACCAGGATCAGCGCGCCGACCAGATCGGACCAGGCAATCGCCGGGGCGGGGTTACGCGCGGCCAGCATGATCGCGCCGACCAGCAGCAGCGCCGCCGCTGCCTGAATCTGCAGAAAGATGAATAGCTGACGCGAGAAATCATCGCCCCATTCGCGACGAAGCTCTGCATAACGCGGATCATCGGCATGTTTTGTGGTGCGGATCGCGATATGCAGGCCAAGGCGCAGCGCCCAGCCAGCCACCAACGCAGCGACCAGCCATTGCCGCGTGCCGGGCGGGCCATCAAGCGGGGCAAGCGCTGCAATAACACCCGCAATTCCGATCGCGAACGACCAGATTGCGTCGGTCCATCCGGATTGGCCCGGGCGGCGCGCAATCCCCCAGGCGCCGGCCATGACAGCCGACAGGAAGAGCGCGATAAGGAGGATTAGGGTGGCGAAGGTCATGGAATAGGATACGGGTGGACGACTTTTTTGGATGATCGTCCAGCAAAAGAAATCCAAAAAGCGACAGCGCTCGTATCTAAACGGGTAATGTGGGTGGGGAAAAGGCAGCGGGGGGCTGCGTCGTAATGCGATTTGAAAACGATGCCGTGCTTGATATTGCGATCGTAGGTAGCGGAATTTCCGGCCTTTCTGCCGCCTGGCTATTGGCGAAGCGCCACCGGGTTACCCTGTTCGAGGCTGATGGCCGGATCGGTGGCCATAGCCATACCGTGGTCGCACCTAGCGGCCCGGTCGATACCGGTTTCATCGTCTATAACGAATCGACCTATCCGAATCTGACGGCGCTGTTCGCGCATCTCGAGGTGCCGACCAAAGCGTCTGAGATGACGTTTTCGGTGTCGATCGACGATGGCCGGCTGGAATATGGTGCCAATGATCTGGGCAGCCTGCTCGCCCAGCGGCGCAACATTTTCCGCCCGCGCTTTTGGTCGATGATGCGCGACCTGCTGCGTTTTTATCGCCAGGCACCGCGCGATCTTGCCGGTTTGGGTGACGAAAGCCTGACCGACTATCTTGACCGCGGCGGCTATGGCGTGGCGTTTCGCGAAGACCATCTTTACCCGATGGCTGCCGCGATCTGGTCGACGCCGTCCACTGATATCCCGCTTTATCCCGCCGCCGCCTTTATCCGCTTCTGGGATAATCACGCGCTGTTCGAACTTGGCCAGCGCCCGATCTGGCGGACGGTTGATGGCGGCAGCCGGGAATATGTGAAGCGGCTGACAGCGTCCTATGCTGATCGCATCATCCGGGACGCGCCGGTGCGCTCGGTTCGCCGTTCGGGTGGTCGCGTCGATATCACCACCGATCACGAGACTCGCCAGTTCGATCATGTCGTGCTGGCGTGCCATGCCGATCAGGCGCTGGCGATGCTGAGCGATCCTGATCCCGCCGAACAAGCCTTGCTCGGTGCCTTTGGCTATCGGTGTAACGATGCGGTGCTGCACAGCGATGCCGCGCTGATGCCGAAGCGCCGCCGAACCTGGTCGAGCTGGAACTATGCCGCCAGGGGCGCGGATGCCAACAAGCTATCGGTGACCTATTGGATGAATCGGTTGCAGGGCCTGCCCGACAGCACTCCGCTATTCGTCACGCTCAATCCCTTGCGTGAGCCCGATCCGGCCAGCATCATCTGGCGCGGCATTTATGATCACCCGGTGTTCGATACCGCCGCCATCCACGCGCAGCAGCAGCTGTGGTCGTTGCAGGGCAACCGCAACAGCTGGTTTTGCGGCGCCTATTTTGGGGCAGGCTTTCACGAAGATGGACTCCAGGCCGGGCTTGCCGTGGCGGAGCAACTCGGCGGGGTCTCGCGTCCTTGGAGCGTGGCCAATCCATCGGGGCGGATCCATGTGCACCCCGTTGATGCAGCTCCGTTGCTGGCGGTAGCATCATGACGCAATCGGCATTGTACCGGGGCAATGTGATGCACCAGCGGCACGCGCCGCGCCGCCACCGGCTCGATTATCGCCTGTTCATGCTGCTGCTCGATCTCGACGAGGTTGAAGCGCTCGGCCAGCGGTTGCGGTTTTTCTCGCGAAACCGCTTCAATTTGCTGTCATTCAACGATCGCGATTATGGCGATGGATCGCGGGTGCCGCTTAGGGCGCAGATCGAACAGCATCTCGATGATGCCGGGCTGTCGATCAATGGTGGGGCGATCCGGCTGCTGACGATGCCGCGGATGTTTGGCTTCGCCTTCAACCCGCTCAGCGTTTATTTCTGCTACCGGCCTGACGCGACGCTCGCCGCCATTCTCTATGAAGTGAACAATACATTTGGGGAGCGGCACAGCTACCTGTTGCCGGTTGATCCCCCCGCCGGCCTGCCGGTCCGGCAAACGGTGCCCAAGGCGTTTCACGTATCGCCCTTCATCGGCATGCAGATGGAGTATGCGTTTCGCGTATCGCCCCCGGCTGAGCGGCTGGCGATCGCGATTACCGGAACTGGCACCAGTGGTGCGGTGATCACCGCCGCCCTTGTTGCCCACCGCCATGCCTTGACCGATCAGGCGCTACTCGGCGTGCTCGCCGCCTATCCGATGATGACGTTCAAAGTGGTTGGCGGCATCATGTGGGAAGCGCTTAAATTGTGGGTCAAGGGCGTGCCGCTCCAGCCCAAACCTCCATCGCCCGGCCGCGTGATTACCGTGCCGACTGCCCAGGTGACCAAATCATGTATCTGAATGATGGCGGCATGCCCGCAACCCCCGATCCCATGCCCGTCGCCGCCCAGCGTGGGGCAGGCAATTGGCTCGCCCGCCGCGTGCTGCGCTATATCCATAAAGGGCGGCTGACGATCATTCTGCCCTCGGGAGACGCAATCGCCCAAACCGGAGAGATGCCGGGGCATGATGCGACGCTGATCCTGCATCATCCGCGCGCAATCCGGCGACTGCTGACGCGGGGCGATATGGGCTTTTTTGATGGCTATGTCGCTGGCGACTGGTCATCGCCCGATCTGGTCGCGCTGCTGACCCTGCTTGCTGATAATGTCGAACGGTTGCAGCAGACGATTGACGGGCTTGCCGTCGTTCGTCTCGCCAAAAGACTCCGCCATCTGGTGCGGCGCAATTCAAAGCGGGGCAGCCGGCGCAACATCTCTTTCCATTATGATCTAGGCAATGATTTCTACCGGCTCTGGCTGGATGAAAGCATGACCTATTCGTCGGCCTGCGCCGTCCAGCCTGGACAGACGCTTGAAGACGCTCAACAGGCCAAGCTGGATGCCATTGCTGGCATGCTTGATCTCCATGGCAGCGAAACTGTGCTGGAAATTGGCTGCGGCTGGGGCGCGCTTGCCGCTCATCTGGCACCGCTCTCCGCCAGCGTGACCGGCGTTACGCTATCGCGCGAACAGCTTGCTGTGGCCCGCGATCGGTGCGCCACCGCCGGCCTCAGCAATGTCGATCTGCGGTTGCAGGATTATCGCGATGTTCCCGAACGCTTCGACCGGATCGTCTCGATCGAAATGATCGAAGCGGTGGGGGAGGCCTATTGGCCGGTGTATTTTGATACGCTGCGCGCGCGGCTGGCACCCGGTGGCACGGCAGTGCTGCAAATCATCACCATGCGGGAGGATCTGTTCGATTCCTATCGAACCCGGAGCGATTTTATCCAGCAGCATGTTTTTCCTGGCGGGATGCTGTTGTCACACGGTGTGGTCGAACAGCAGGCGCAGCGCGTTGGGCTAACGCTTGATGGCATCACGACATTTCGCGAAGGCTATGCCGCGACGCTGGCGGAATGGCGGCGGCGATTCACCGGTGCAGCCGATGAGGTTGCCAAATTGGGATTCGATCGCGATTTTTGTAGGCTCTGGACTTATTATTTGAGTTATTGTGAAGCGGGGTTCCGGACCGGCACCATTGATGTCGGGTTATATATCTTGAAGGGGTAGAGATGATTGATCGACGGCAGATGCTTGCAGGCGGCGCGTTGCTGCTGGCACTTCCGGATGTAGCGCGGGCTGGCCTTGCTGTGCCTTCCAGCAATCACCTGCGCTTCAACATTCTGCGTAAGGGATCAAAGCTCGGCACGCATGAGGTGACGATTACGCCCAGCGCTGGCGGGCTCACTGTGAATGTTGCGGTCGATCTTGCCTATTCGCTGCTGGGCGTCACGCTCTATCGCTATACCCATCGCGCGACAGAGGTTTGGTCGGGGGATCAGGTTGTCTCGCTCCGCAGCACGACCAACGACAATGGTGAAAAATATCAGCTGATCGGTCAGCGTGGGCCCGAAGGTCTGGCGATTCAGACCAACAAGGTGGCCCGCTATATCGCGCCAGCAAACGCGCTGCCCGCAACGCACTGGAACCAGCGTGAGCTTGATGGCCCGTGGATCAATACGCAGGACGGCAAGCTGATGCGGCCCAAGGTCAGCCCGCGGGGCATCGAGACCATCGTCGCCGGTGGCGGCAAGACCATCAAGGCTCACCGCTTCGCGCTGACGGGTGAGGTGCAGCTTGATATGTGGTATGATGACGATCTCGGCTGGTCTGGCCTCAGCTTTAACAAGGGCAAGACGCCGATCCGCTACGAACGGCAGTTCTAGAGCCATTTGTGGCCAACCTTACTCACCCCTCCCCTGAAGGGGAGGGGCATAAGTGCCTCCTTGTGATCAAAGGCAGTTGTAATTGGCTCTACGCGTCGCCTGATCGCGATCAGCTTTTCACCCGCTACAGCCAGGCAGACAGCGCAGCATTGACGGCATCTGGTGCTTCCCAGGGCACGAAATGGCCGGCATCGATCGTCACCAGCGTCACTTCAGGCACAAGCGCCTCTAGCCCGACTAATTGGCTGGGCTTCAGCGCGGTATCGGCCATGCCCCAAATGATGAGCGCTGGGATGGCGAGCGGGGGAAAGGGCTTGTCGAGAAACGCCGGCCGGGGCGGCTCCTCATCCATGGCGGGCACGATGATCGGGCTGGCGCGATACCAGTTATACATCGCGGTCAGCGCGCCCGGCTGGCGCCATTGATCGAGATAATAGGGGCGTTCCTCGGCGAGCTTGGCCTGGTCAGCATGGCCGACAAAGGTCTTGGCGAAATAGGCCTCAACGCCGATGGCGGCGACATGCGCTTCGAGTGACGGGTTGCGGAATGCCCGGATATACTGGCTGGCGGCGCGCTGATCGGGATCATCGAACATCGTGCGCTGAAAGATCAGCGGGTGCGGCGCGTTGATGATGATCAACCGCTCGACCCGGTCGGGCCGATTGAGCGCCGCCATCCACGCAACCGCGCCGCCCCAATCATGCCCCAACAGGGTGAAGCGATCCTTGCCGAAATGATCGGCCAGCGCCAGCACATCGCCAAGGAGCTTGGCAGGCGCATAATCGCTGACCTGTTCGGGCTTGGACGATCGCGCAAAGCCGCGCTGATCGGGGGCGATCACAAAATGGGTCTTGGCCAATTCGGGGATCTGGTGGCGCCAGGTGCGGTGCGATTCGGGAAAGCCGTGCAGCAGGATGATGGCTGGATTGGCGGGGTTGCCAGCGATAGCGACGTCAAGCTCAACCCCGGTCGGCAACGCAATGCGCTCAAGCGGAAAGGGTGGGATCATTTTCTCTCCTGACGCCGACGCGGGGTCGTGGGTTCATTACCGTTATTGCGGGTGGCTGATTGTGTTCGGCACCGCCGGAATCGGAATGAATTCGGCCTCGTCACCTAAAACCTTGGGGAAGCGGCCCGCTGTCCAGTCAGCCTTGGCCTGATTGATCCGATCCCGCCTTGATGAAACGAAGTTCCACCAGACATGGCGCGGGGTCGCAAAGGCCTCTCCGCCGCAGAGCATTACTTGTGCGCCACTGGCCGATCGCAGGGTGGCCCTAGTGCCCGGCTTGAGCACATAAAGCGTCATTGGATCGAGCGTCATCCCGTCCAGGCTGGCGTCGCCGATCGCGACATAAAGCGCGCGCTCATCGGTGCTGGCATCGATCGGGATGCTGCCGCCCGCATCAAGCCTGATATCGGCATAGATCGTCTGCGCATAGGTCGTGGTCGGCGCGGTCGCGCCCCAGAGCGATCCCATGATGATGCGCGCTTGCGCGCCGCAGCCCTCGATGACCGGCAAATCGGCGCGCGCGACATGTTCAAAGGCGGGGGCCATTTCTTCGTCGGCTTCGGGCAAGGCAAGCCAGGTCTGGATTCCCGACAATGCCGGTCCAGCGGCGCGCGCACTGGCCGGTGAGCGCTCTGAATGGACGATACCGCTGCCCGCCGTCATTAGATTGACCGCGCCCGGTTCAATCGTAGCGAAGCTGCCGATCGAATCGCGATGATCGATCGCCTCGGCGAACAAATAAGTGACGGTGGCGAGATTGATATGGGGGTGCGGCCGAACATCGATTCCCGTGCCGACCGCGAGCGTCGCCGGGCCCATCTGATCGAAGAAAATGAACGGCCCCACCATTGTGCGCGGACGCGCTGGCAAGGTGCGGTGCACCTTGAAGCCGCCCAGATCATGGCTGGTCGGCAGGATTGTCTCCAGGATTGGGGAATCAGTCACGATGCGCGCTCCAGCAAGCCGTTCAGCATATCGACAATGTCTTCGGGGAAAATTTTCTCCGGCCAATCGGCCAGTTCCGCCAGGGTGAACCAGCGCCAACCCGCCATGACGCGCCGTTCCAGTGGTGTATGGCCATGGGTGGCAATTTCGGTGGATTCCGTGCGGATCAGGAAATAGCGTTCGTCTGCGAAGACGGGCACCCCTTCCAAGGTGATGAACGTCACTTCGCGACGGGCAATTTCTGGCCCGGGATCAAGATCAAAGCCGGTTTCCTCAAGCAACTCGCGCCGGGCGGCGGCTTCATAACTCTCGCCCGGATCACAGCCGCCACCCGCCGTCGCCCAAAAGGGCGCGCGATCATCTGCCGCAAAACGAAACATCAGCAGCCGGTCTTGCGGATCAAGCAGCAGCAACCGTGCCGCCGGGCGGGGCAGCCGCGCGCTCACGCCTCCTCGGGTGCCTTGGCCTTGATCACCAGCGCATGAACGGTGCCGTCCATCATATCCCCTAGCGCCTGATTGACGAGCCGCTGTCTCGCCAGCCGGGACTGGCCGGCAAAGGCTGCACATTCGATCACCACGGTGAAATGCGATTCGCCTGATCCGTCATCTCCCATATGCCCGGCATGGCTGGCGCTATCGTTGATGATTTCGAGCAGGCTGGGCTCAAGCGCGCGGGCAAGGCGCACGGCGATTTGGGTGGCAACAGGGCCAGTGGCAGCATTTGTCATGCGCCCTATATAAGCCGTTTTAGGATTTCGGGGAGCCACGTGACGCACGAGCGTGAAAAGAAGGATCGGCCGGCGCAGCGCTTCCATGGGCGCGTGGGCGACAGCGGCCGACCCTGTATGGAACCGGGCTGTGAGTCCCCCGGCGAATTCCGCGCGCCACCGCCCGAAGGGGTCAGCCAGCGCGATCAGCCGGCCGCCTATCGTTGGTTTTGCCTTGATCACGTGCGCGCCTTCAACGCGCGGTATAATTTCTTCGCCGGGATGAGCGTGGATGAGATTTCAGCCGCGCAGCGCCCCTATGCAGGGTGGGAACGCGAAACGCGCGCCTTTGCAACGGGCGGGGGGGACCGGCCGCCGCCCTGGGCGGATTTCAGCGATCCGCTCGATGCCATCGGTGCCCGCTTCCGCGCCCGTGCTGCCGCCGATCGCAAGGATGGTCGGCCCTTGTCGGAAGGTGACCGGCGGGCGCTGAAGGTGCTTGGCCTGGGCACCGATGTTGATCGGCGGGCGCTGCGCGAACGCTATGCATCGTTGGTTCGCCAATATCATCCCGATCGCAATGGCGGAGACCGCAGCTTTGAAAAAAAGCTGCAGGACGTGATCGCCGCTTATCAGCAGCTAAAGGGTGCACCTGCCTTTGCCTGATGACCCGCCGCCAATTGATGGCGGCGTGCGCAATGGCATCTCGACTTGGCGCGATCCGTCGGGCTAGGGGGAGGACTCACTAAAGGCCGATATGATGACCAACATTCCCAATACCCAGCCCGACAGCCGTGACACGACGATCATGGAGGCGCCCGACAAGATGGTGAAGGTCCGCGAGATGTTCGGCATCGATTCGGACATGGAGGTCCCCGCCTTCTCCGAAGCCGATGAGCGCGTCCCCGATCTCGATCCGGCTTATGTCTTCGACGCCGATACCACGCTGGCGATCTGCGCCGGCTTCGCGTTCAACCGGCGGGTGATGGTGCAGGGCTATCACGGCACCGGCAAATCGACGCATATCGAGCAGGTTGCGGCGCGGCTGAAATGGCCGTGTATCCGGATCAACCTCGACGCGCATATCAGTCGTATCGATCTGGTTGGGCGCGACGCGATCGTGCTCAAGGACGGCCAGCAGATTACGGAATTCCGCGAAGGGCTGCTCCCTTGGGCGCTGCAAACGCCGACCGCCTTGGTGTTCGACGAATATGATGCCGGTCGCCCCGATGTGATGTTCGTCATCCAGCGCGTGCTGGAAACGGAGGGCAAGCTGACCCTGCTCGACCAGAACCGCGTGATCCGCCCCAACCCCTATTTCCGCCTGTTCGCGACCGCGAATACAGTTGGCTTGGGCGATACCAGCGGGCTCTATCACGGCACGCAGCAGATCAACCAGGGCCAGATGGACCGGTGGAACATCGTCGTGACGCTCAACTATCTGCCCGCCGCGGTTGAGGCACAAATCGTGCTCGCTAAATCGGGCGAATATGACAAGCCGCACGGCAAGGAAGTCGTCGACAACATGGTCCGCGTGGCCGACTTGACGCGCAAGGGCTTCATCAACGGCGACATTTCGACCGTGATGAGCCCGCGCACCGTCATCACCTGGGCGCAAAACGCGCTGATCTTCGGCGATGTCGGCTTCGCGTTCCGCCTGTCGTTCCTCAACAAATGCGATGAGGCCGAACGGGCACTGGTCGCGGAATATTATCAGCGCGTGTTCGGCAAGGACTTGCCTGAAAGTGTTGTCGGCAAGGGGTGATGGGTCAGCGCTTTCAGGCCAGCCCCTTCAATGCTGGGAACGCACCACGGGCCCGCTGATTTCGCCGCCATTGAAGGCATCGGTATGGATGTTCAGCACGATTGAACCGCCTTCCATGGCAGTCATGAACTGATCAAAGCTGGCCTTTGATCCCAATGTGGCCATGCCTTCTGCATAGGGCCGTGCCCCGGTATCGACTGAAAATCCGTTTGCAGTGGCGGTGTAACTGGGGCCGAACGGCAGCGGGAAGGCGAGCATCGACGCATTCGGGTCGCTCAGATCGGAACTGGCATATTGATGAAGATGGACCGGGCCGATTGGTGCGGCCACCAGATTATCCCAAAGCCCGCCAATCGAAATGCCGACAACCTTTAGCTGGACCGAAACGGTTTGGGCGACCGCATCCACCTTGATAATAGCCGTCGCCGTTGCGGGGGAGCCAGTGTGTGCCGATACCGAATTACCGCTCAAGGCTGCGGTGAAACTGGTCTGTTTGGCCTGTGCCATGGCCGGAATCGTGACGGCAGCGACCACCATGGCAGCGCGTAGGTACATTTTCATGACGTCGTCCTCTCGGTCGCTAGCCGTCAAATTGTTATTCACTTTCTGCGATATGTCGATTCGGATTCCGAACAACTCAAACATTGGACTTCCCAACGCCGCGGCCTTGCCGATAAGACGCCGGTAATGGCCAACGAAACTCCCCTCGACCGATTCAAGACCGTGCTTGGTGGTGCGGCGCGCGTGCTGTCTGATGAGGCGGAGGTCGAGCTTGCCTATACCGCCGATGCGCCGACGCAATCGGGCAAGCATATCAAGGTGCCGATGCCCGCACGCAGCCTGCCGGCCGATCAGGTAGCGGAGGCGCGCGGGTTCGCGGATGGTTTTGCGCTGCGGCTGAAGCATCACAACAGCGCGCTGCATTTGAAGGGCGCGCCGGTTGAGGCGGTCGCGCGCGCGGTGTTCGATGCGGTTGAGAGTGCGCGCGTGGAGGCGCTGGGCTCGCGCGGCTATCAGGGCATCACCGACAATCTGCAAACCGCGCTCGGCGTTCGGATGCGCGCTGACCCGATCACGCGCGCCCGGACGCGCGATGAAGTGCCGCTGTCGACCGCCGTCTCCTTGCTGGTGCGCGAGCGGCTGACCGGGCTCGCTCCGCCCGCCGCCTGCGTGGATGGCCTCGCGATGGTCCGCGACTGGATCGAGGAGAAGGCGGGGAGCGATCTCGACGCGCTCGGCCTCGTCATCGATGATCAGGCCGCGTTCGCGCAAATGTCGATGAAGCTGCTCCAGGATCTCGAGCTGGTCGAGGGCGATCTGCTGCCTGATGAGGCCGATGACGGCGGCAGCGATGACGAGGGCCAGGACGACCAGCAGCAGGACGAAGGCGACGATAACGACGACGCCGGGCAGCAGGGCGACGGCCAGGTCGAACAGCGCGGCGAAACCACCGATAGCGAGCAACAGGAAGGCGAGGGCAGCGAAGCGCGCGACGATTCGCTCGACGATGCTGACGGCGAACCCGGCGACGAGGGCGATGACGGGATGATGCCCGTTCGGCCCAACCGGCCAATGGCGGACTATGCGCCGCAATTCGAATATAAGGCCTGGACCAACAGCTTTGACGAGGTGATCGCTGCGACCGAGCTGTGCGATGCCGAGGAACTGGCCCGGTTGCGCTCCTATCTCGACCAGCAGCTTGTCCACCTGCAAGGCGCGGTGACCAAGCTCGCCAACCGCCTCCAGCGCCGCCTGATGGCGCAGCAGAACCGCAGCTGGGATTTTGATCAGGACGAAGGGATGCTCGACGCCGCCCGGCTCGCGCGCGTCATCATCAATCCGATGCAGTCGCTCAGCTACAAGATCGAACGCGAGACCGATTTCAAGGACACCGTCGTCACGCTGCTGATCGACAATTCCGGATCGATGCGCGGGCGGCCAATCTCGATCGCGGCGATCAGCGCGGATATCCTGGCGCGCACGCTCGAACGCTGCGGCGTCAAGACCGAGATTCTGGGCTTCACCACCCGCGCCTGGAAAGGCGGACAGAGCCGCGAAAGCTGGCTCGCCGCGGGCCGTCCAGCGCAGCCCGGTCGCCTGAACGACATCCGCCATATCGTCTACAAACAGGCCGATGAACCCTGGCGCCGCGCCAAGGCCAATCTCGGCCTGATGATGCGCGAAGGGCTGCTCAAGGAAAATATCGACGGCGAGGCGCTGCTCTGGGCGCATGGTCGGCTGATCGGGCGGCCCGAGGATCGCAAGATATTGATGGTGATTTCAGACGGCGCGCCAGTCGACGATTCGACGCTGTCGGTGAATTCGGGCAGCTATCTGGAACGGCATCTGCGCCAGGTCATCGGCTGGATCGAGGCGCGGTCCCCGGTGGAGTTATGCGCGATCGGCATCGGCCATGATGTGACGCGCTACTATAGCCGCGCGGTGACGATCATGGATGCCGATCAGCTTGGCGGCACGATGATCGAGCAGCTGGCGGCGCTGTTCGATAACGATCGGTGAGCTGACAAGCACCTTCTCCGGTCAGGTTGGCGCTCAGGTGTTGCACAATAAGCGCGAAAGCGATCTGTCCCTTAATCCAGCCACCCGTCACCCCGGACTTGATCCGGGGTCCCGCTTGTCCTTGCGCCAGCGAGAAGAAGAAGCGGGACCCCGTGTCAAGCACGGGGTGACGGGATTGAGTGGATCGGTTTGTTTGTAAACACAAACAGCTTCATTTCGCATTACTTTTGCCAGCGAAGTCTTTAGCCTTGGCGGCACGCGCCGGGAGGGGCTTATCGTGCTGAAGCTCAACTGCATTGAATCGCTGACCGCCATCGGGATCGGCGTAGAGCTGATTTTTGGGACTGTAATGCGACTACCAAGAACGAGCCTCACAACCTCCAATTTCGCGTAATGGAAGCCGGATAGCCGTCGAAGCCGAGAAATTCACTCCTGCCGCAGAATCGCTAGTAGTTGCTGCAGAAAACTTCGTCCGGCTCAGCTAGGAATTGGGACTTGTAGTCTTCGATGCGTTACGACAGCTTAAAGCTAGGGGTGTTTTGTGACGGTAATCACGATTCGTTATCTTGTTGTCGGCCTAATAGGCCTGCTGTTACTGGCCCCCGGCTTAGCGATCGCGCGGGCGGGTGACGGCGTAACTATCGGGCGATCCGCCGAGGAGCCAATCGGTATCGTAGAGTTCGACGGCAGCGACGGCGAGCGCGTCACCGCTGCGTTGAGACAATCAGTGTCCACCAGAAAATGGCACAGCACGCGCGAACGAAAAATTGAAGTGATCGATCGTGCGATTTTCTTGGCGGCGGTAGAGAAGAGTGGTTCCGAAGAGAAAGCCGCAAGAGAATTAGGAACGAAGCTGCGACTGGGATACGTTATCTACGGCGCGGTAACGCTTTTCATAACGACTAGTCCGCTTACGGCTGAAGACGCGGTTTGCGTGGAAAATAGCGGAAATTTAAAATGTAAAAATCATGACATGAGGAAGCGATCTTGCATTCATGTGAAAGGGTTGCTGCGTTTTTTGACAAATACCGTGCACACATCGGGCGATATGAAGCGCCAAGTAGACGTAATCGAGCAGCCGGGTGAAAGTATTGAATGTGAACGGGTTGGCGATGAGCTGAGCAAGGATGCTAAGGGGGTAGGGACTATAAATTCCAAACCCAAACCAGATTTGATCAAGAACTCAACAATTGAGATTATTGATACAGGGGTGCAAAAATTTTTGACCCTGATTCTAGATTCGGGCTTCGCGCGCACTGAGATTGGTTCAGTGATTGGGTCCAAGGTGGACGGAGCGGTAAAAATAGGCGGCGATACAAAGATAAATGTACGCCAAGACAAAGCCTCTACGGCGATCGCGATTGGCGCCGATGCGAGTGCTGTCACGACGTCGGCTACCATCGCGAAAGGAACGAAAAACTACGCGCGCACCAAGATCGGCGGCTCCACCGCGTTCGGACAGGAAGTTCCCGACGCGACGATTGAGGGCGACACCATGATAACCGCCAAGGCCAGCACAGTCACGACGAGCGCTGCCGGCAACGGTGCCGCCGCCCGCACTGAAATTGGCGCGATCAGCGATTCGACGATCAAAGGTGACACCACGATCAACGCTATTGTAGGCACTGTGACCACCACCGCGGAGGGCAAGTCGGCCTGTGCGGAGACCCGCATTGGCGTGATCGGTAGGAGAGGTTGCTACGAACGATCCCCAGACGGCTCAAACACAATGACCGAGCCGCCGTTCTTCCCGTGGCCGCCGCCCGCGCCTTCACTGTCCGGCGATGTCACCCCAAACTTTCGCATTGCGGAGAATTTCGCAAATATCGATCGACAGATTAGTGAGCGACTCCATCGTAAAGGATACGATTCCCTGCACTATTTTGGCGGAGACGGCGGCTTCGTAGTCATTACCGATCTTGAGCGGGTCGAGGACGACGGCACGCCTCCTAACAAAGATCGCTGGCTGATCGGCAAATCAGGTCGTGCCCGCAGCTTCTCCGAATATCTGAACCACCTGATCCGGGGTGAAAAAGGACGATTTCGCATGTTCGCCTTCATTGTAGGCAGCCGCGAGCCACGAGCGGCACCTTTTGCTGCAACGGAGCAGGACACACAGCGATGGAAAACAATGGGTGAGATTGCGCTAAGTGCGGCAACTGGCGCGCGCCCCGCTGTGCCGACTACACGGGTGTGGCTCTATGTTTATGAGTTCGAGAATTCCCTCGACAAGAATAGCAAGATCGTCCCGCTGGCAGACAATGCCGTTCCGCTGGCTGCGCACAAACAGTCGCTGGGGTTGAAATGAACCGCGAGACCGCCATTCTGCGCCTGATGTTTATGTGGGGCGCGATCGTCGCTTTGCCGTTGGTGCTGGTTTCACTGCAAGCCGTATTTGGTAAATATGGCGAGGACAGCCCGCTGGCGTGGAATTGGCTGCTCGGGCAATTTTCGCCGCCAATCGCATTGATCACCGCTGCCTATTTCTCCGAAGCCAGCGCGCGCTGGAAAAACGGAACCGCGAACGCCACACGATGGCGGCTTGCCGTCAGCTTGTCCTTGCTGCAGGGATTCGTGGTGCTCGCGCTATTGCTCTCGGAGCCGCTGTTGGCACTAAAGCCCTATGTGCTCTTCGATCAACTTGGCTTGGTGTTTACACTGATCCAAGGCCTCGTGGTCGGTGCGCTAGGCGCGGTGGTCTTTGACGGGCGTTAACTGCATCCGGCATTGGCGTCGGGCGCGGTGGCGCTAGACTCAGGGTTTGAGCCGAACACGCCGACTCTGCTACCCCTGCACCACAATGCCCATCACCCCACCCCCCACCGGCTTCCACGGCCCGGTCAAACGGTCCGTCACGATTGCCGGGCATCAAACCTCGATCAGCCTCGAGCCCCTCTTCTGGGCCGCGCTGGAGCGCGAAGCCACCGCCCGCGCGCTCCCGCTCAACGCGCTGATCGCTGCCATCGACGCGCTGCGCATCGCCCAGTCGAACCCGCCCAACCTCGCCAGTGCGCTGCGCAGTTGGTTGTTCGAATATGCACCCGTTGTTAATGAAAATCACTCGCAACAAGCTTGACGTTGCGAATGACTCTCAATAGACCCTCCCTATCGCGAATCATTCGCAATTGGGGACTGATTACATATGCGTGCGTCAACCTTGCTCGCCACCACTGCCCTGTTTTTGGCGGTGCCGGCGCATGCCTTGCCAAGCGACGACATCGATATGGCTGCCGGGCCGCAAACCGGCACCGAGATTATCGTCACCGGCAAGATCGAAGGCTATCGCACCGAACAGACGAGCAGCGCGACCAAGACCAAGACGCCACTGGTGGATGTGCCGCAGGCGATCACGGTGCTGACCCGCGAGCAGATTGACGACCAGGCGATCCGATCGGTTGCTGATCTGGTGCGCTTCGTGCCGGGCGTTTCGGCGGGGCAGGGTGAGGGCAATCGCGACCAGATCACGCTGCGCGGCAACAACTCCACCGCCGATTTCTTCGTCGATGGCCTGCGCGACGATATTCAGTATTTTCGCGGCTTTTATAATGTCGACCGGGTTGAGGTGCTGAAGGGCCCGAACGCGACGATCTTTGGTCGCGGCGGCGGCGGCGGGGTGGTCAACCGGGTGAGCAAGGGCCCAATCATCGGCAGCACCAGTGCGACCGCCGAAGCGACCGGCGATACGTTTGGCAGCTGGGCGGTGACCGGCGACGTGAATGTCGATCTGGGGGCAGCGGCGCTGCGGCTCAACGGTTTTTACGAGGAACTCGACAGCCACCGCGATTTTTATGAAGGCGCCCGCTATGCGCTCAATCCGGTAATCGGCACCGAATTGGCCGGCGGCATCAAGCTGCAGCTGAGCTATGAACATGTCAGCGATGTCCGCGTCACCGATCGCGGCGTCCCGTCGCTGGCTGGTCGTCCGCTTACCGGATTTCGCGATACGTTTTTCGGCGTGCCCGGCATCAATCGCTCGCCTTTTGAAGCCAATGTCGTCCGCGCGCGGGCTGAAGCACCGCTGACCGATCAGCTCACCGTGAACGCGCAGTTGCTCTACGGCGATTACAACAAGTCCTACGCCAATGCCTTTCCCGCCACTGCCGTGTCGGTCAATCCGATCACGGGCGCACGCACGCTGGGTGTGGAGGCGTATAATGACTTGACCCAGCGCGAGAATTTCATCGCGCAAGGCAATGTCGAATGGCGCGGATCAACCGGTGGGATCGATCATGTCGTGCTGTTCGGGGGGGAATATACCCGGCAGGATAGCGGCAATGAACGCCGCAACGGATTTTTCAATCCCGCCGCACCGCTTAGCGCGGCCAATCGCCGCGCCACGGTGTCGCTGAGCGACCCGTTCGTCATACCGCCCTTCACCTTCGTCGCAGGCGCCGCTGGAAACAGCAACCGCCAGACGCGCAGCACGCTGACGCAAGGGTCGGTGTATCTGCAGGACCAGATCAGTTTCGGCGATCATGTCGATGTGATTGCCGGGCTGCGCTACGACCGGATCGACCTGGCGGTGAATGATATTTTCGCCGGGCAGCAATTCCAGCGCAGCGATGATCTCTGGTCGCCGCGCTTTGGGCTGGTGGTGAAGCCTGCAGCCAATGCATCGCTCTATGGCAGCTATACGCGGTCTTATCTGCCGCAATCGGGCGATCAGTTTCTGTCGCTCACCGCCTCACTCGCCGCCTTGGTGCCCGAACGCTTCGACAATTACGAAATCGGCGTGAAGTGGGACGTGACACCAGCGCTCCAGACAACCCTTGCTATTTATCAGCTCGATCGCACCAACACGCGCGCCACTGGGCCGACGCCGGGCACCGTCGTGCTGACGGGGGCGCAGCGATCAAAAGGGGTTGAGGTCGGCGTCACGGGGAACCTCACCAAGCGGTGGCAGACCAGCCTGGGCTATGCCTATACCGAGGCCGAAATCACTGCCACCACGGTGAACGCGCCGCAGGGACGGCAAGTCGCGCAGGTGCCGCGCCATCAGTTTTCGCTGTGGAACCGCTATCAGTTGCTTGATCGGCTCGGCGTCGGTGTTGGCCTTTATCATCAGGCTGATCAGTTCACGACGATCAGCAACGCCGTGACATTGCCCGCCTATACCCGCCTCGATCTCGCGCTGTTTGTGAAGCTTACCGACAAGATCGACGCGCAAGTGAATGTCGAAAATGTCACGAACACGACCTATTTCCCGGTCGCGCATAACGACGTCAATATCTCGACCGGCGCGCCAACCAATGCGCGCTTCACCCTGCGCGCCCGGTTCTAGAGCGTGATGACGTTAGGTCGATTCAACCTCACACCCCGTTCGGGCTGAGCGAAGTCGAAGACCAGGCGCGCCGCATGCCCTTCGACTTCGCTCAGGGCGAACGGGGTTTGGGTTGATCCAATCCCAAGCCATCACACGCTAGCGCCCCAGCAATACCCGCGCCTGACCGGCAATCTGCGCCAGCATCGCGGCATTGGGCGCGGGCGCGCGGCGGGCGCGGTCGACCAGTGCCTTGAACTGGGTGACGCGGCCGGCATTCTCCGTCAGCCAGGTTTCGACGAGGAGCTGCGGGTCGCTGCCCGCATGGCGCCCGAGAAACTCGAGCCGCAGCTGCTGGAAATCGCGCGCCAGCCCGGCAATCAGCAGCCGTTCCCAGGGGTCGCTCGAGGTGATCCAGGCCGCATTGGTCTGCGCCCAATCAAGCCCCAGCGCCTGGCCGAGATGGGTAAAGGCGCGTGCCAACACCGTCTCATCCATAGCGAGCCGCTGGCCAAGTTCGGCAAGGCCAATCACGCCATCCAGTTCGAACAGCCGCAAGACCTTGTGGCTCAGTTTGGAAGGCACGCCGTAACGCTCCAGCCGCTCGACGATGCGCTGGCTTTGCGTTTGCGCTTCTTCCAGAAGTAGCGCCTTGGCCGCTTTGTCGAGCGCGCCAAAACCCTTGGCGATGCGCTTCAATACCGGGCCGGGGCTCGTGCCGGGCTTGGTCACGCGCAGCAGATCGGCGATCTGCGACCGCGTGGCGATCGCGACTTCGTCGAACAGGATGATCCGCGCCTCTTCGGGCATCGCCGCGGTTTCGATCTCCGCCCAGAGCGCTGGCAGCTCGAACAATTGCTCGATTACCACGAACATCGCCGCGATATCGGCCATCGAAGCGCCTTCCTCCTCCGCAAGTTCGAACGGATGGAGCACGCCCATCCGATTAATCAGCCGATTGGCAAGCTTGGTCGCGACAATCTCGCCGCGGAGCTGGTGGCTATCGATCGCGTCGGCGAATTTTGTGCGCATCGCCTTGGGGAAAGCGGCCTGGAGATCGTCGCGCAGCATCGCATCGGTGCCGAGCGGGCTATGCTCGATCGAATCCTGCAGCGCGAGCTTGGCGGTTGCTAGCAGCACGGCGAGTTCCGGACGCGTCAGCCCGCGTCCTTCCTGCGCGCGCCGCAGCAAATCCTCATTACCCGCCAGTCCCTCGACCGCACGGTCAAGCCGACCGGCGCTCTCGAAAATCTCGATCAGCCGGACATAGCTTGGCAGCCCCTGGGCGCCATCATGCTCCATGATCGACAGGGCGAGCGTTTGCAGGCGGTTATCCTCGAGCACGATTTTCGCAACATCGTCGGTCATCGAGACGAGCAGCTTGTTGCGCTTGTCATAGGATAGGCGGCCTTCGATCATCTCGCGGTTGAGCGCGATCTTGATATTGACCTCATTATCCGAGCAATCGACGCCGGCCGAATTGTCGATGAAATCGGTGTTGATGCGGCCACCATGCGCGGCAAAAGCGATGCGGCCGGCTTGCGTCACGCCCAGATTGGCGCCCTCGCCGATTGCTATCGCGCGGACATCCTCTGCATTGATGCGCAGCCGATCATTGGCGGGATCGCCGACTTGGATGTTATTCTCCGCCGCCGCCTTCACATAAGTGCCGATGCCGCCGAACCAGATTAAATCGACCTGGGCTTTCAGGATCGCCGAAATCAGCGCAACTGGATCAAGCTCCGTCGCTTCGATCCCCAGCAGGTCGCGAATCTGTTTGGAAAGCTTGATCGACTTTTCGCTGCGGGCGAAAATGCCCCCACCCTTTGAGATCAGTTTTTCATCATAATCCGCCCAACTGGAGCGCGGCAGCGCAAACATCCGCGCGCGTTCTTCCCAGCTGGTCGCTGGATTGGGATCCGGATCAAAAAAGATGTGGCGATGGTCGAATGCCGCGACCAGTTTGATCGATTTTGACAACAGCATGCCGTTGCCAAAGACGTCGCCCGACATATCGCCGCAGCCAACGACACGGATCGGTTGCGTTTGGACATCAACGCCACGTTCGGCGAAGTGGCGCTGGACGCTGATCCATGCGCCCTTGGCGGTGATCGCCATCGCCTTATGGTCATAGCCTTGCGACCCGCCGCTGGCGAAGGCATCACCCAGCCAGAAGCCGCGCTCGAGCGCAATTGCGTTGGCAACGTCGGAGAATGTCGCGGTGCCCTTGTCGGCGGCGACGACGAAATAGGGATCGTCATCGTCAAGGATCGTTACCTTGTCGGGGTGGACGATCTTGCCCTCAACAATGTTGTCGGTGACCGACAGCAGTGACCGGATAAAGATGCGGTAGCTTTCGGTTCCTTCGGCTAGCCAGGCATCGCGGTGCGAGGGCGGCGGTAACTGTTTGGGATAGAAGCCACCCTTGGCACCGGTGGGGACGATCACGGCGTTTTTCACGCGTTGAGCCTTCATCAGGCCGAGGATTTCAGTGCGGAAATCATCGCGCCGGTCCGACCAGCGCAGGCCACCGCGCGCAACAGGCCCGGCGCGCAGGTGAATGCCCTCCACGCGGGGGGAATAGACCCAAACCTCTCGCCAGGGCAGCGGGGCAGGGAGCCCGGGCACCTTGTGGCTATCAAGCTTGAAGGCGAGTGCTTCAATGGCGGCGGGTGCAAAGGCGTTGGTGCGCAAGGTGGCGGCAATCACGCCCCGAATTGACCGCAGGATACGGTCATCGTCGATCGCTGACACGGCATCCAGCCCGACATCGATCGCGCGCGCTGCGTCCTCGACGCTCAGCTTTGACTTCGGGCTATGCGCTGCCTCGAACCGCTGGATCAGCGCCTTGGCGACCGCAGGCGCGCGGCGCAGCGCGTCGACAACCGTCACCAGTCCGTAACTCATCCCGGCCTGGCGCAAATAGCGGAACCAGGCGCGGAAAAGCACCACGGCGCTGGGTGCTAATCCGGCGTCGACGATCAGACTGTTGAAGGCATCGTTTTCGGCCTTGCCGTTCAGCACGGCCGCAATCGCATTTTCGAGGACCGTCATGTCGCCATCAAGCGCATCGGCCGGTGCCCAATCGCCTGCCGAAATCGCGAAATCATGGACGAAGCCATGGGCTTCATCGGTCAGCGCGGTCGGCACCTCTTCGATAACCCGGAAACCGAAATTTTCGAACACCGGCACTGCATCGGAAAGCGCGAGCGCTCCACCCAGCCTATAGATTTTCAGTCGTTGCCCGGTTTGTGTTCGATACAGTCGTACCGATCGATCACCGCTATTGTTGAGCGTGGCGAGCCGCAAAATGTCCTGTGCTGCCTCCGCCGCGCTATTGGCGGCGCGATAGCCGTCGGGAAAGCTGGCTGCATGCCGCATGGCCAACCGCGCGGCGCGGGTCGGCTCCAATTGTTCGGCGAGCGCTGCTTCAACAGCGGGAACCCAGCCGCGTACCATATGCTGCAACCGTTGGTTGAGCGGGCCGGTTTCGGGCATTCGCCCTTCGCCGCGCAGATCGAAGGTATAGCGAATCATCGCGACAACTCCGTCTTCAAGCGCGATTGACCAATTGAGCAGCGACCCGTTCGATGCCGCCGCCAGCATGTCACCAATCGCGATCCGTCGCGCGGTCGATAGATCGTCACGCTGCAGCCAGACAAAGGCGAACATGTGCCGGCCAAGCATTGATCGCACCAGCACCATTTCGGCGCGGGGGCGATCCGCCAGCGACATGGCGGTCAGCGATAGTTTTTCGAGTGACTCCTGATCAAACGCCGTCACCAGATCGTGCGGCAACGCGCCTAGCGCATGATTGAGCGCTTTGCCGGTATGGCCACGCGGATCAAAGCCCAGCTTCTGTTCAAGCATGGCCAGCCGGGCACGAAGTACCGGTACCTCCTGCGGCGGTGCGCCAAGCGCAGCGCTGGTCCACAGCCCGGCATGGATCGACAGGCCAGCGATCTTCTTGCCGTCCATCACCGGTACGATCACTAGATCAAGCGGCACATGGCGATGGACACCGGAAATGAGATTGGATTTGACGACGAGCGGCGGGACATTGCCCGCTTCGAACCATTCCATCGCCAGCACGCGCGAGGCATCGGCGAGCAGCGGCACTGGCTGCGGCTGGCGCGTAATCCCTAAGCTTTCTGTCACCCGACCGTCGCGCAGCCAGTGTTCGTAGCCAAGCAAGGTCAGCTTGCGGTCAGCAAACCAGCTAATCAGGGCCGCACCCTCGCGTGCGCCCGCGTCCGTGGTGCGCGCCAGCGCTTCAGCATCGGCTTCCATCCGAGCCTGCATGGCCAACCAATCATTCACCGCCGCACGCACATTGCCAAGATTGCGTTCAAGATCGGCAAGAAGTGCGCGTCGGACACGGGCATCGGCGCGTTCCATCTCGATATAGATCATCGATTCGGGGTGGCCGGTGCCTACGCTGAGCAATTTGCCGGCTGAATCGCGCTCGACCGGCAAGACGGGGTGGATGATCCGTTCGATCGCTACATCATGTGCGCCGATCGTCGCGGCAATCGAATCGACCAGGAAGGGCATATCGTCATTGACGATCGCCAAGCGCATCTGGCGGTGCATCGGATCGGCGGCGATGCTTTCCAGTTCCAGCCGGGGCGTGCCCGGCGGGCGCTGCTCGGCCGCGGCGGCCATGAAGCGCGCAGCTTCGGCACGCTCGGCTTTGCCAAACCCCCCTAACTCGCCCGGCAGGGCACCTTCTACCAGCCTGACAGCGAGCGCATCAGACAGCGATTTCAGCGTGGCTTTTACCATTGGGCCGCTATGCGCCCAGCCAGCGCTTAGCTCAAGAGTCTGCGCATTTTGCGCTGCATCCAAATCACGGTGCTGTCACCGGTTGACGGGTTAGCGCGCGGCCTGCTCGATGATCGGTCCGGCGAAGCGATCGTCACCCGACACACTGGCAACAATCTCCAATTGGCCCTCGTCGCCAGCGCGCGCGACGAGCAGGACGAACGATCCCTTGGGAAGGTCGCCCGGGAAATCGATCGTTGCGATTGGCGCGCGCATGCTGAGCGCCGCGCGTGCTGCCGTCAGCGGGTCTGGGGAAGGTGCGGGGCGGGGGGCAGGGCGGCGCAGCGCGCGTTCGGCGGCGACAATGCCTTTAATCCCGCCTTCAGCCATATCAAGAAAATCGGCGAGCGCGCCGACTGGAACGTTGCAGCGCCGCGCATGGGCAAGGACGGCCGCAAATTCGGTGATTCGCGTCTTGTCATAATCCTGGCCAAAGATCAGCTTGACGACCGGCGTCATCGGCGCGCGTGCCTGTTCGGTGATCCCAGCGCCCGCCAACAATGCCGTATAACCGACTGGATCAGTGCTGGCCGCGATAGAAAAATCAAAAGCGCGGCCGAGCGCACGATAGAGGGCGGACCGGCTCCGCGTATCGGCCGCGCGCGCGGCTGCGGCGGTTTGCTGGGCCAGCATCAACTGATCGGCAAGCCCAGCGGCGATTACGAAGGCGGAATCGTCGTCGGTAGATGGCTCGTGCGTATCCTCGAAATCGTCCTGGCCGGCGCTGGGGCCACTCGCCCATGCCGGTGCCGCTGCCGTCACGGCCTGACGTGGTGCCTGGCTGACGGCGACGGCAATTTCCGCATTCAGCTTGGCCTGGGTCTCGGCATCGACCAGCTCTTTCCAGTTGATCACGCCATAGATGAAATCAATCGTGTCATCGTCTGACGAAAACGGCATCAAAATGCCGCGATACATCGTGTTGTGGCCGCGCGTGCTGACAAATTCCGCTTCGAAGCCGATTGGCGCGCGATTGGCGATGATCTGCAGATAATGATCGGTTAGCCGTGACAGCAGCGATCGGCTGGGGACTTGGCTGATATGGGTGGTGGTTGAATCAAGGTCGCATTCGGTGCGCAGCGCGCGGCCAAGAAACTGGATCGCCGGATTTTCGATCCCGGCGGTAAAATCCAGCAACACGCTATGCGCGCCGAAATCAGCGATATTTTCAGGATCCAGGTCTTCAATCAGCGGATAGGCGCGGCCACGCAGCAGCGACACCCAGTGATTATAGGCGCGCACATGCATGCGGCGCTCATCCGTGCCGATATCGACCTGGGCATTATCGTCCACGCACAGATCGGCCTGGTCGTGGCTGTCATAGTCGGTGCGGTCGTCTTCGAACCCGCGGAGCGTGTCCATGCGCATTTCCCCAATGGGCCCATGCCCGGTGCAAAGCTGGTTTTGACGCACTGTGGTAAATGTTGCGTAAAGCCCGGCACCGAAGTTTGACGGGCGGGGCAGGCGGCACGGTGCAGTCACGAGCGGTGCCCCATACCGCCCGACCTGCCGCTTGCCAGCCCCGAACCCGTCTGATAGGGGCCCATTCCTCACCGGCGCCGACCGACGCGCCGATGCCAGGCGCCGCTTTAGCTCAGTTGGTAGAGCATCGCATTCGTAATGCGGGGGTCACAGGTTCGAGTCCTGTAAGCGGCACCA
>FSSH01000223.1_pt2 | contig 46441 bp, 39 predicted proteins | sample 1166101 | NCBI WGS metagenome assembly FSSH01 (sample SAMEA32972668, study PRJEB13176) | freshwater metagenome | biome: Drinking water system; feature: Biomass in drinking water that filtered by 0.45 um membrane; material: drinking water | place: USA | collected 2012-12-20 | depth 0 m
GCAACCGGCTGGTCGTTATCCTCAACGACAACGACATGTCGATCGCGCCGCCGGTGGGGGGCTTGAGCGCTTACCTGTCGCGCATCGTGTCGAGCCGCGAGTTTCTGGGCCTGCGCGATTTTGCCAAGCGGGTGGCCAAGCTGCTGCCGAGCCCGCTCGCAGCGGGCCTCAAGAAAACCGACGAGTTCGCGCGCGGCATCGCGATGGGCGGCACCTTGTTTGAGGAGCTCGGCTTTTATTATGTCGGGCCGATCGACGGGCATAATCTCGACCATCTGATCCCGGTGCTCGAGAATGTCCGCGACGCCGAACAGGGCCCGATCCTGGTCCATGTCGTGACCAAAAAGGGCAAGGGCTATGGCCCGGCCGAGGCGGCGGCCGACAAATATCACGGCGTCCAGAAGTTCGACGTGGTGTCGGGCGTGCAGGTCAAGGCACCGCCGGGGCCGCCTGCGTACCAGAATGTGTTTGGCGAGACGTTGACCAAGCTGGCTGAGACCGACGCCACGATCTGCGCGATCACCGCGGCAATGCCCTCTGGCACCGGCCTCGACAAGTTCGCCAAGGCCCACCCTGAACGCTTCTTCGATGTCGGCATTGCTGAGCAGCATGCGGTGACCTTTGCAGCGGGCCTCGCCGCGCAGGGCATGCGGCCGTTCTGCGCGATCTACTCGACCTTCCTGCAGCGCGCTTATGATCAGGTGGTCCACGACGTGGCGATCCAGAACCTGCCCGTGCGCTTCGCGATTGACCGCGCCGGGCTGGTCGGGGCGGATGGCTGCACGCATGCCGGCAGCTTTGACGTGACCTATCTGGCGACGCTCCCCAACTTTGTGGTGATGGCCGCTGCCGATGAGGCGGAGCTGGTCCACATGACTTACACAGCAACGCTCCACGACAGCGGCCCGATCGCGCTGCGTTATCCGCGCGGCAACGGCACCGGGATCGCGCTGCCCGCAACGCCTGAGCGGCTCGAGATCGGCAAGGGCCGCATCGTCCGCCACGGCCACAAGGTGGCGATCATGAGCCTTGGCACGCGGCTGGGCGAGGCGCTGAAGGCCGCCGACGCGCTTGATGCCAAGGGGCTGAGCACCACGGTCGCCGATCTGCGCTTCGCCAAGCCGCTCGACGAGGCGCTGATCCGCAAGCTGCTGACCACGCATGAAGTGGCGATCACGATCGAGGAAAACGCGGTCGGGGGCTTGGGCGCCCACGTGCTCACCTATGCCAGCGACAGCGGGCTGATCGACGCCGGGCTCAAGCTGCGCACCTTGCGCCTGCCCGACATTTTCCAGGATCACGACAAACCCGAACTCCAATATGCCGAGGCAAAGCTCGACGCTGACGCGATCATCGACGCCGTGCTGAAGGCACTCCGCTGGAACGAAGAAGCCGTCGGAGAAGTTCGGGCGTAAGGCGCTCGTCATGACCAAAACACGTATCGATCAACTCCTCGTCGACCGTGGCCTGGCCGAGAGCCGGACGCGGGCGCAGGCGTTGGTGATGGCCGGACTGGTTTTTGCCGGCGACCGCAAGATTGAAAAGTCCGGGCAGACCGTGCCCGATGACGCCGCCATTGAGGTCAAGGGGCGCGATCATCCTTGGGTATCGCGCGGCGGGGTCAAGCTCGCGCATGGGCTTGATCATTTTGGCTGGGATGTGACTGGCGTGGTTGCGATTGATGTCGGGTCGTCGACCGGTGGCTTTACCGATGTGCTGCTCAGCCGGGGCGCTCGGCGTGTCTATGCGGTCGACAGCGGGACCAATCAGCTGGCCTGGAAGCTGCGCCAGGACGACCGCGTCATTGTCCATGAACAGACCAGCGCGCGCATCCTGACAGCGGTGCATATCCCCGAGCCGGTTGACCTGATCGTCTGCGACGCCAGCTTCATTGCCCTTGCCAAGGTGCTGGCCGTACCGCTGACCTTTGCCAGTGCCGATGCGCGCGCGCTGGTGCTGGTCAAGCCGCAGTTCGAGGCAGGGCGCGAAGAGGTGGGCAAGGGGGGCGTCGTGCGCGATCCTGCCATTCACCTGCGGGTGTGCGATGCGGCGGCAGGCTGGTTCACAGGCCAGGGCTGGCGGGTCGACGGCATCAGCCAAAGCCCGATTACCGGGCCCGAAGGGAATGTTGAATTCCTGCTTGCCGCGCACCGGATCACCGACGAAGTGTCAATTTAACCTATTAAGGTATCTATCGGTGCTTGCCGATCCGCTGATTTGGCGGCACGAAAGATGTCCGAATATGTCTCGTGCTGGATTTTGGCCAGTTGCCCGGACATATAGTCGTGAAGGAATGGGTGTGAGAGAAATTGCATCGAAGCAGCAGCTTCGACTGGCGTTTATGCGGTGGGCGGTCGTGACGGTGCCGTTCATCCTGCTATTGGGCTTTACCTCGGCGCGGAGTGTGCCGACCGGATCGGCCAATCGCTGGTATGCAGCCCTGGTAAAGCCGGCGGAAACCCCGCCCGATTGGGCATTCCCGGTCGCCTGGATCGTCATTTACGTGCTGATCGGGCTGGCGCTGGCGATGGTTATCCACGCACGCGGATCGACGATGCGGGGGGCAGCGGTAGCCTTATTTGCCGCGCAAATGGCCGCGAACTTGCTCTGGACGCCGCTATTTTTTGGCGCACACCAGATTTTTTGGTCGCTGATCACGCTTGGTGCAATGTTCGCGCTGACCTTTGCAACGATGATTGCCTTTGGCCGGATCAGGACGGGGGCGGGGCTGTTGATGGTGCCGTATCTGGGCTGGATCGTCTTTGCAGGTTATCTCACTTATATGATCGGTGAGCTTAATCCTGGCGCGGAAACCCTTGTGCCATCGTCGACGAGTACCCAAATCATTCGCTGAACGAATCGGGGAATCCACGATGCAATCCGAAAATCGCCTGTTTGATGACTTCGCCAAATTTGTGAATGGGGCAGCTGGCACGCTGGCCGGTGTTGGCCGTGAGGCTGAACAGAGCGCCCGCGCCCGCGCCAAGGAATGGATTGGCGGGCTTGAATTCGTTTCGCGCGATGAATTTGAAGCGGTCAAGGCGATGGCAGCGGCGGCCCGCGACGAAGCCGAAGCGCTGCGCGCCCGGCTCGACGCGCTCGAAGCCGCTGCAAAGCCAGCCGCGTCGGCCCCTGCCAAGACCAAGAAGTCGTCGGGCGCCGCCTGATTGGCGACGCCAATATTGTCCACAGATTTCTGTTACCCGGCGGGCGCCCAGCCTTGCCGATCGCCGGGCATATTGGCACGCACCATCAGGCGACAGGTGCGTTGGCAAGGATTGATTAAGTGACGCTTCACGAAGCCGATGACGAGCGCGAGGATGCAGCGCCGATCGATATGCTGGAAAGCTATTTTGCGGCCCATGGCTGGACGCATGAACGCCAGGATGACGAGGTGGTTGCCCATGTGAAGGGCAGCTGGACTGAATATGAGCTGCGCGCGCTATGGCGTGAGGAAGACAGCGTTCTGCAATTTCTGGCCTTCCCCGATATCCGCGTGACCGACGAGAGGCGCAGCGCCGTTTATGAAGCGATGGGGCTGGTCAACGAACAGCTTTGGGTTGGCCATTTCGAGCTTTGGTCGTCGAGCGGCATCCTGCTGTATCGCCATGCCGCGCTGATCGATGCCGATGATGGCGGCACCTTGTCACTGGCGGCGGCCGAATTGCTGATTGAATCGGCGATCGACGAGTGTGAGCGCTTCTATCCCGTGTTCCAGTTTGTGATGTGGGGCGGCAAGAGCCCCAAGGAAGCGCTTGCCGCCGCACTCACTGAGACCCAGGGCGAGGCGTGACCCCAAAGCGGCTCTGGCTGATCGGCTGCGGCAATATGGGCGGGGCGATGCTTCGCCAATGGATCGCCAGTGGCGCTGCTGCCGCCGATCAGGTCGATGTCGTCAACCGAAGCGATCGCGATCTGCCATCGGGGGTTCGTCAAGCGCGATCGCTGCCCGATGGGCCACTCCCCGATCTTGTGATGCTGGCAATGAAGCCGCAGCAGCTTGACGATATCGCGGCGCAATGGGGCGCACGTCTGGATGGCGTGCCGATCTTGCTGTCGATTCTGGCGGGGGTTGAGGAGGCGGCATTGGCGCGCCGTTTCAGCGCTGGGGCGATTGTGCGGGCGATGCCCAATTTGCCCGTCGGCATCGGCAAGGGCGTGGTCGCCCTGCACGCCGGCAACGCCGATGAAACAGCCCGTGCGGGCGTTGGCGAACTAATGGCGCCGCTCGGGCTGGTCGAATGGGTCGATGCGGCCTTGTTCGATGCGGTGACGGCGCTGGCTGGCAGCGGACCGGGTTTTGTCTATCGCTTTATCGATGCCCTTGCTGCGGCCGGTGCCGCGCTGGGCCTGCCCGCTGATCAAGCCGCGCGGCTGGCGCTGGCGACGGTAGAAGGGGCAGGGCTGCTCGCGGCAGGTGCCGACGCCCCGCCCGCCACGCTCGCTGATCGAGTTGCCAGCCCCGGTGGTTCAACCCGCGAAGGGCTCAATGTGCTCGATAAGGATCAGGCGCTGTTCCGCCTGATCAGTGAGACGCTGGCGGCATCGACGAGGCGCAACGCAGAGATGGCGGCGGCAGCCCGTTAATCCCTGAGCGCCGCGACCCGGGCCTTGTCCTCGTCCGGGATCAGCCCTTCAAGCACCGCCCAAAAGCCGCCAACCGAATGCTGCCCTGCACTGGTATAGGCCGTCGAGAGTTTTGCACGCAGCCGATCGAACAACTCGGCCTCCAGCGCCTGGCCAGTGGGCGTCAGCCGCAACAAGCGTTGGCGGCGATCACGATCGCCGGGACGCACCTCAACCAACTGGCGTTCGGCGAGTTCTGAAAGAACGCGGCCAAGCGATTGTTTGGTGATCGCCAACAAGCCAAGCAACTGGCTCACTGTCAGATCGGGCTGGCGCGCGACGAAATACAGCACGCGGTGATGCGCGCGACCAAGCCCCTGCGTCGCCAGGCCCTGATCAGCGGCACGGGTAAGGTTGCTATAGCCGAAATAGAGCAGTTCAATGCCGCGCCGCACTTCTGATTCGCGCAGAAAGAGCGGCGATGCGGAGGGCGGTGGGGCAGCCATGTTGACCAACTTTGCCGCCTTCCATAGAGGGGTCAAGCCCTGAAAATTTAGGCGGTGAGGATGATGCTCGACCAGACGACCAGCGACATGCCGGGCCAGCTGCGCTTCGTCGAGTTGCCGCACCCGTCGCCGACGCCCCCTGCCGAGCGTGCGGCGCGGCTGGAAAATCCCGGTTTCGGGCGCGTCTTCACTGATCATATGGCGACGATCCGCTATAGCGAGGCCAAGGGGTGGTATGACGCGCAGATTTGCCCACGCGCGCCCTTTCAAATGGATCCCGCCGCTGGCGTGCTGCATTATGCGCAGGAAATCTTCGAAGGGATGAAGGCGTATCGCCTGCCCGATGGCGGCACCGCGTTGTTCCGCCCGGAGGCGAATGCCCGGCGCTTCCGTGCCTCTGCCGAACGCATGGCGATGGTGCCGCTGCCCGAGGAGTTGTTCCTCGAATCGGTCAGGCGGCTGGTGAAGGTCGAGCGCGACTGGATTCCGCCGATCGAGGGTGGATCGCTCTATCTGCGCCCATTCATGATCGCGACCGAGGTGTTTTTAGGCGTCAAACCCTCGGCTGAATATATCTATGCGGTGATCGCCTCGTCGGTCGGCGCCTATTTCAAGGGAGAGGCACCGGCGGTTTCCTTGTGGGTGTCGCAGGAATTTACGCGCTCGGCCCCCGGCGGGACCGGGGCGGCGAAATGCGGCGGCAATTATGCGGCCAGTCTGGTAGCGCAGACCGAGGCAACCCGGCGCGGCCATGATCAAGTGCTGTTCCTCGACGCGGTCGAACGCCGCTGGATTGAGGAACTGGGCGGCATGAACATCTTTTTCGTGTTCGATGACGGATCGATCAGGACGCCGCCTTTGGGTGGCACGATCCTGGCCGGCATCACCCGCGATTCGATCATCCAACTGGCGCGCGATCGTGGCCTGACGGTGGCGGAGACGCCCTATGCGATCGATCAGTGCCAGGCCGATTCAGTGAGCGGCCGGTTGGTCGAGGCCTTTGCCTGCGGTACAGCCGCTGTGGTGACGCCGATCGGCCGGATGACACTGGGCGAGAATGAATTCGTGATTGGCAGCGGCGGCCCGGGCCAGCTGACCCAGAGTATCAGCCAAACATTGACGGCAATTCAGCGCGGCACCGCGCCCGATCCCTATGGCTGGGTCGATCGCATCGATTGAAAATGACGATTTGGGGTAAAGAGCGTCGCTTGCCCCTTTTCACCCGCACCATCTGCCCCTAAAGCCTCCCGCTCTGCTGGGGCGTCGCCAAGTGGTAAGGCAGCGGCTTTTGATGCCGCCATTCGCAGGTTCGAACCCTGCCGCCCCAGCCAGCGGTCTTGGCAAGCGTTCTTGGCCAGAGATCCCGGCGCCGCACTGGGGACAGCATTTATCATTAGCTTCCTGTAGCCTGCGCTTTGGCCTGGGGCGTTTGATCAGGTTTCGCGTTGTGCCGCTTGACTCGGCATTGGCATGCGCCGAATTAGAACATAACAGGAACAATTATGCATGATTCGCCCGAGACGATCAGGATGCTGCGCGCCCGTATAGCGGACGTTGAGCGCGCGCGTGCGCGCGATGCGCCGGTGGTGGTGCCGATGGGGCATGACGCTGTCGATGCGGCGATTGGCGGCGGGATCATGCGCGCGCGGCTGCATGAGATTTTTGCCGAGACGATCGATGATGGCGGCAGCGCGGCTGGTTTTGCGGCGATGCTTGGCATGCAACTGGCGCGACCCGGGGCGACGATCTTCTGGCTGCGCGAACGGGCGGCGGAGGCGCGGGGTGGGTGCCTGCATGCGCCGGGGCTCGCCGAGCTGGGCATCGATCCCGGGCGGGTGATTTTGGGGGTGATGGATGATGCGTTGGGGCTGCTCAGGGTGGCGGCGGAGGTGGTGCGTTGCCCCGATATCGATGTCGCGGTGATCGAATTGTGGAAGAACCCGCGCGTGCTCGATCTTACCGCGAGCCGACGGCTGGCGGTGGCGGCCGAAGCATCGGGCGTCACGGTGCTGATGCTGCGTGCCGATGCCGAACCGGGGCCAAGCGCGGCACAAACACGCTGGTCGGTTGCCTCTGCCGCGGCGGTGCCGCTGGAGGCAGAGGCTCCTGGATACCCGACATTGTCGGTGCGCCTTTTGCGCCAGCGTGGCGGCAGTGCCGATCGGCAGTGGGAAATGGAGTGGGATCGTGACCAAGGCATCTTCCGGGAAGCGGCGCTTTCTCGCGCTGTGGTTCCCCTATCTGGCGGCGGATCGCTGGCGACGGATGGGCAATCTCGCACCGGCTGATGGCGTTGTCTTTACCCAGAAACAGCGCGGCGCGATGCGGATCGTCGCGGCGGATGAGGCGGCGCGCGCGCATCTGGGCCTCGCACTTGCCGATGCGCGGGCGCGCGTGCCCGATCTGCTCGCGGTCGATGATGATCCGGTTGCCGATCAGCTTTTGCTCGATCGGCTGGCGGATAGCTGCGATCGCTTCACCCCGATGGTTGCGCTCGATGAGGCGGCGCTGACGCTCGATATCACCGGCTGCCCGCATAGGGATGGCGAGGCCGGTCTGGTGGAGGATATCGAGCATTGGGCGGGGCGGGCCGGGATGCAGTTGCGCTATGCGCTGGCGAGCACGCCTGAGGCTGCGCAGGCGCTGGCGCGCTACCAGTCGGTGCCAGCCACCGATGAAAAGGCCGCCATATTGCGCCTGCCCATCGCCGCATTGCGCGCTGATGACGAGACCGAACTGGCGCTGCGGCGGGCAGGGCTGAAGATGATCGGTGATCTGGCGGGCCGCCCGAGCGCACCGCTTGCCGCGCGGTTCGGCGCGGAAACGAGGGATATGCTGGCACGGCTGCTCGGTAAATCGGACAGCCGCATCTCGCCCCGCCGCGCCGAACCGGCGCTGTTGTTCGAACGCCGCTTTGCCGAGCCGATCGCGCAGACCGATTATGCGCTGGCGGTGCTGGGTGAGCTGGCGGGGGAAGCGGCGGCGGCGATGCTCGAACAGCACAAGGGCGGCAGGCGTTTCGCTGCGCGGCTGTATCGCAGCGATGGGATGGTACGCGATCTGGGCATTGAGGTGAGTCTGCCGTTGCGCGATCCCAAGGTGGTGATGCGGCTGTTCGCTGAGCGGATCGAGTCCTTGAACGACCCGATTGATCCCGGTTTCGGCTTCGATCTGATCCGGCTGGCGGTGCCGGTGCTCGAGCCGCTCGCGCCGACACAGTTGCAGCTGGAGGGCGGTGCGGTGGCGTCTGGCGAGCTGACCGCGCTGATCGACCGGCTGAGCACGCGGGTGGGGCGGGGGCATTTCCGGCGGCTGCGGTCGAAGGACACGCATATCCCCGAGCAAGCGACGCTCGCACTCCCCGCGATCGATGCGCCCGAACCGGCGCCCTGGTCTGAACCCGAAGCGGGGGAGCCACCCTTGCGCCCGATTCACCTGTTTGATCCGCCGCAAGTGATTGAGGTGATCGCCGAAGTCCCCGACGGCCCGCCACACCGCTTCCGCTGGCGGCGGACGCTGCACGAAGTGACGCGCTTCGAGGGGCCGGAACGGATCGCGGCGGAATGGTGGAAGCGAGCGGGTGGTCCTTCAGGATTGGGGGCAGGCCTGACGCGTGATTATTACCGGGTCGAGGATGCGCGCGGGCGGCGCTTCTGGATTTTCCGGCATGGGCTGTATGGGACCGAGAAGATCAACCCCGGCTGGTACATGCACGGGTTATTCGCGTGAGTGGGGCACTGTTCCTCTCCCCAATGGGGAGAGGATACCGAAGCTTGCGAGCTTGCTCGCTAGCGCAGGTTGGTGAGGGGCGGGGGCGCGTGTTGTTGCCGATAGGGCACCTCACTGGCTTGAATGGAATTGGGTTCGCGCGGAGGCGCGGAGACGCTGAGGGGGTTCGCCCAGGAGCAGCCTTGCTCTGCAAGTTTCGGGCGAAAGCCATCCTGCCCGCTTCGCGGGCTTTCAATACCGGCTTCCGCAATCTCCATCCTCCGATGCTGAAAAAGGGTCATCACCAAGCAGCGTACCCCCTCCGCGCCTCCGCGCCTCCGCGCGAACCAACCTTCTTCTTCTAAAAAACCAATGTTCGCTGACCTCGTCACCGCCACCAACTACTCCTTCCTGCGCGGTGCATCGCACCCGGAGGAGATGGTCGCCGAAGCCATTGCGCTCGGCCAATCGGGCATCGGCATCGCTGACCGCAACAGTGTCGCCGGGGTCGTCCGCGCGCATGTCGCGGTGAGAGAAGCGATCGAAAAGGCGCCCGATATGGCCTTCAAGCTCGTCGTCGGCGCGCGGCTCGTCTTTGCCGATGGTACGCCCGATATCGTTGCCTACCCGGCGACCCGGCATGGCTGGGGACGGCTCTGCCGGTTGCTGACGATCGGTAATCGCCGCGCGGTCAAGGGTGGATGCCTGCTCGCCTTGAGCGACCTGATCGCCCATGCCGACGACCTGTTGTTGATCATCCTGCCCGAGACGAGTTTTGTCGCCGAAGAGAATGTGCCGGTTGATGCGCTGGACCCCGGCCTGCGCCGTGGAAGCGGGGGTGTGGATCGCCTGCGCTGGCTGTTGAAGGCCGCGCCTGACCGCGTCTGGCTCGCCGCGCGGATGCCCTATGGCGGTCGTGATCGGCGGATGCTGACGCGGCGGGCCGCGCTCGCGGTGCGGTTGGGGGTGCCAATGATCGCGACCAACGATGCGCTCTACGCTAATCCGGCGGCGCGGCCGCTGCATGATGTGCTGAGCTGCATCCTCAATAAAACGACGATCGCCGCCGCCGGCAAATTGCTCGAGGCCAATGCTGAGCGCCACCTGAAAAGCCCCGACGAGATCGCCCGGCTGTTCCGCGACTACCCGCAGGCGATTGCCGAGAGCATCACCCTGCTCAGCCAAATCCGATTCTCGCTCGATCAACTCCGCTACGAATATCCGCACGAGCCCGTCCCCGATGGCTGGACCGCGCAAGCGTGGCTCCAGCACATCGTCCTGATCGCCGCGCAGGCCCGCTATCCCGGCGCGCTGCCGGGGAAGCTCTGCCGCCTGCTCTATGAAGAGTTCGACCTGATCCGCGAGCGCAACTATGCCTATTATTTTCTGACCGTCTACGAGATGGTCAAATTCGCCCGCTCGGTCGACCCGCCGATCCTCTGCCAAGGGCGCGGCTCGGCGGCCAATTCAGTGGTGTGTTTCCTGCTCGGCATCACCTCGGTTGATCCGATGAAATATGACCTGCTGTTCTCGCGCTTCGTGTCGTCCGAGCGTGACGAGCCGCCCGACATCGATGTCGATTTCGAGCATGAACGCCGCGAGGAGGTGATGCAGCATATCTATGCGCGCTATGGCCGCGATCGCGCCGGGATTGCCGCCACCGTCATCCATTATCGCCCGCGCAGCGCCGTCCGCGAAGTCGGCAAGGTGCTCGGCTTCACCGAGGATGTGACGACGCGGATCAGCAGCACCGTCTGGGGCAGCTATGCCAGCCAGATGGAGGAAAAACGCTTCGCCGAAACCGGCTTCAGCCTGGAGGATCCGGCGATGCTGCGGCTGAAGACTTTGGTCGATCAGCTGCTGCATTTCCCGCGACACCTGTCGCAGCATGTCGGCGGCTTCGTGCTCACCCAGGGGCGGCTCGACGAGCTGGTGCCGATCCACAATGCCGCGATGGCGGATCGTACCTTCATCGAATGGGACAAGGACGATATCGATGCGCTCGGGCTGATGAAGGTCGATGTGCTCGCGCTCGGCATGCTGACCTGCATCCAGAAAAGTTTCGAGATGCTGCGTGCCGAAGGGCTGGCCGATCACCAGCTCGACAGCATTCCGGCCGATGATCCGGCGGTATATGACATGCTATGCAAGGGCGACAGCATCGGCGTGTTCCAGGTCGAAAGCCGCGCCCAGATCAACATGCTGCCGCGCCTGAAGCCGCGCGAGCTCTATGATCTCGTCATCCAGGTGGCGATCGTGCGGCCGGGGCCGATCCAGGGCGATATGGTGCATCCTTACCTGCGCCGCAGATCGGGGCGCGAGAAGGTGGAATATCCCTCGCCAAGCCCCGAACATGGCCCGGCCAATGAATTGCGTGACTTGCTCGGCAAGACCTTCGGCGTGCCGCTGTTCCAGGAACAGGCGATGAAGCTGGCGATCGTCGCGGCCAAATTCACCCCCGACGAGGCCAACCGGCTGCGCAAGTCGATGGCGACATTCCGTCATGCCGGCGGGATGGAGCTTTTCGAGGAGAAGATGGTCGGCGGCATGGTCGCGCGGGGCTATGAGGCCGATTTCGCGCGGCGTTGTTTTGAACAGATCAAGGGCTTTGGCAGCTATGGTTTTCCCGAAAGCCATGCGCTGGCCTTTGCGCGGCTGGTCTATGTATCGTCGTGGATCAAATGCCATCATCCGGCAGTATTCGCCTGTGCGTTGCTCAATTCGCAGCCGATGGGCTTTTACGCGCCCGCCCAGATCGTCCGCGATGCGCGCGAACATGGGGTGGCGGTGCGTGGGATCGATGTGGCGGCGAGCGGGTGGGATAATGGGTTGGAGGATGGGGGCCAATCGCTCCGCCTCGGCTATCGCCAGATCACCGGCTTTCGGCAGGAATGGGCCGAGGCTATCGTCGGCGCCCGTGCCGCGGCGCCCTTCACCTCGATCGAAGACCTCGCCCGCCGCGCGCATTTGCCGCAACGTGCGCTCAGGTTGCTGGCCGATGCCGATGCGTTTCGCTCGATCGCGCTCGACCGGCGCGAGGCGCTTTGGGAGGTGCGCCGTACGCCAGCAGGCGAGCTGCCGCTCTTCGCCGCCGCCCGCGCGCGTGAGCTGGGCGAGGAACAGGACACCGCGCTGCCCATCATGTCGCCCGCCGAGCATGTCGTCGCTGATTATCAGATGACGCGGCTGTCGCTGAAGGCGCATCCGATGGCGTTTCTGCGCGAGGAATTGCGCGCCGAGGGGATATTGAGCTGTGCAGAGACGAGTGCCGCGAAGAACGATACCCGCGTCCGTACCGCCGGGATCGTGCTGGTTCGCCAGCGGCCGGGCAAGGGCAATGCGATTTTCATTACGATTGAGGACGAAACCGGGGTCACCAATGTCGTGCTCTGGGCGCGGCAGTTCGAGATTTTCAGGCGGCAGGTGATGGCATCGCGGCTAATGCTGGTTGAAGGGCAATTGCAACGCAGCGTTGAGGGGGTGGTGCATTTGATGGCGAGCCGGATCATCGACCGGACTACGATGCTCGATACGCTCTCAGAACGTGGCGAGACGCCAGTTGAACGCTCACGCGCTGACGAGTTCGACAACCCCCAGCACCCGCGTGGCAAGATCCCGCACAATGCGCAGCCGCGCGGCAGCCACCCGCGCAACGTGCGGATCATTCCGAAGTCGCGGGACTTTCATTGATCGCGGGCACCGGCCCTTTTGGTCCCACATCGGTCAGCGCATCGCCGCCAAGCACCCGATACAGCGCCACCCGGTTCGCCGCCGCCACCAATTGCGTTTGGGCAAGCGAGCGTTGCGCCTGATAGGCCGAACGCTGCGCATCAAGATTGGCGAGGAAGCTGTCGATCCCCCCGCGATAGCGCGCATCGGTCAGCCGCAACGATACCGCTGTTGCTTGGGCAAGCCGCTGTTGCGCGCCCAATTGATCGTCGATCGTCCCGCGCCGCGCCAGCGCATCGGCAACTTCGCGAAACGCAATCTGGATCGACCGCTCATAAGCCGCGACCGCCACATCGAGCTGCGCGCGCGCTTGTGCCAGCGCCGCCTTGTTGCGCCCGCCCGCGAACAACGGATAGCTTACCCCGGGCGTGGCCGAATAGTTGAAGGCGCGCGTCGTGAAGAGCTGTGAAAGGCCATTTGAACCGAGCCCGGCCAGCAACGTCAGCGACAGCCGCGGGAACAGCGCCGCACGCGCCGCGCCGACTTCGGCATTGGCGGCGCGCAGCTGATATTCTGCCTGAACGACATCGGGCCGTCGCAGCAGCACTGTCGATTCCAGCGTGGCCGGCGCGTCGCCAATACCGTTAGCCGCCTCAGCTATTGAGCCGGGGAGTAGCGCGGTATCTACTGGCGCGCCGACCAGCAGTTGCAGCGCGTTGATATCCTGCGCCAGCGCAGTCAGTTGCTGGGCCTGGTCCGACTGCGCGGTTGCCAGCACGGTCTCGGCTTGGGCCAGGTCGGTGCGCGGCGCGATGCCGCCGTCCAACCGTGCCTTGATCAGCTTGACGCTCGCACCGGCATTGTCGACGGTTTGCTGGGCAACGCTCAGCAGGCTCTTGTCGGTGGCATATTGCAGCCAGGCAGTCGCGATATCGCCAATCAGTGCGAGCCGGGTCGCTCGCGCGCCGACATCGCTGGCAAAATAGCGCGCCTGATCCGCCTCGCTCAACGCTGCCAAGCGCCCGAAAATGTCGATTTCGAACTGGGCAACACCCAAATTCAGCGCATAATTGGTGCGTTGACCGCCCGTGACTGGTGAGCCGCCGATATTCGTCCGACCGGTACCGGCATCGACGATATTGACGCTATTGTTGCTGTTGATCAGCGGCAGCTGTTCGGCACGCTGGGCGCGATATTGGGCGCGTGCGATCTCGATATTGGCGGCTGCAATGCGCAGATCGCGGTTATTGGTTAGCGCCTGATCGATCACGGCTTGTAGCCGGGGATCGCGGAAAACGTCGCGATAGGGCAGCGATGGCAGCGCCGCATCGGCACTATTTGGGCTGGGCTCGCCATAAGCCGGGCCAGTTGGCAGCGTTGTCGGCACGGGTAGGGCAGGGCGCTGATAGGTAGGCACCATTGAACAGGCACCGAGCGGCAGCAGCAGCGTGACCGATAGCCGGCGATCTATCATATCCCTGCCTTACTCGCCGGTGCCTTGGGTTCGTGATGCAAGCGCTTCAGCGTGTCGCGGGTGGTGCGGCGGACGAGCACGAAGAACAGCGGGATGTAGAAAATCGCCAGCACCGTCGCGGTCAGCATCCCGCCGATCACCGATGTGCCGATCGCGATGCGGCTATTCGCGCCCGCGCCCGTTGAAATCGCCAGCGGCAATACGCCGAAGATGAAGGCCAGGCTGGTCATCAGGATTGGGCGCAGCCGCAGCCGTGCAGCCTCAATCGCGGCGACGATCACCCGCTTGCCCTTTTTTTCGGCTTGTTCGGCAAATTCGATCATCAGGATGGCGTTTTTGGCAGCGAGGCCCATCGTCGTCAGCAGCCCGATTTGCAGATAAACGTCATTCTGCAGCCCGCGCAGCGTGACGAAGAATATCGCGCCAACCAGCCCGAGCGGGATGATCAGCAGCACCGCGACTGGGATCGTCCAGCTTTCATACAGCGCGGCGAGGCACAGAAAAACGACAAGCAAGGACAGGCCATAGAGCAACGGGGCCTGCCCCGACGTCAGCCGTTCCTGGTAAGACAGCCCGCTCCACGCGACAGTTGTGCCGGGATATTTGGCGGCAAGCTTGGCTATCCGGTCCATCGCTTCGCCCGAACTTCTGCCCGGTGCAGCCTGGCCGGAAAATTCATAGGATGACACCCCCATGAAACGCGCCAGCGAGGGCGGGGCTGCCGACCAGCTTGTCCTGGCAAAGGACGAAAAGGGTGTCATTGATCCGTCCGCTGCACGGACACGCCATTGCGACAGATCCTCCGGGCGCGACCGATAGGGGGCGTCGCCCTGGACATAGACGCGCTTCACCCGGCCACGATCGGTAAAGTCATTGACGTACCGCCCGCCCCAGGCGGTAGCGAGCGTATTGTTGACGTCAGTCTGGCTGAGCCCGAGCACCTGCAGTTTCTGCTGATCAAGGTCGACATCAAGCGTCGGCTGGTCGTCCAAATCGGTCAAGCGAAGCTGGGCGAGCATAGGGTCGGCATCGGCTTCGGCGAACAATTTGTCGCGCGCTTCCTTGAACGCCTCCCGTGACAGGTTGCCACTGTTGAGCAGTTCGAGCGTGAAACCGCTCGACTGGCCAAGCCCGCGAATGGCGCCTGGCACCAGCACATTGACGCGCGCATCGCGGAAGCCGGCAAACGCCTTGGCGGCACGTGCAGTGATGGCATCTGCGGTATTGGCCTTGCCCGTTCGTTCGTCCCAATCCTTGAACGCAATAAAGCCGCGCCCTTCATTCTGGCCGGCTGGCCCGCCTCCACCGCCGCCGCTGACGGTCAGCATCGCCTTTAGATTGGCGGCTTCGTCGTTGAGGAAATAGCGCTCAATCGCTTTTTGAACCGCGACGGTGCGTGGCTGGGTGGCCCCCGGCGGCAAGGTGAATTGCACCCGCGCGCCGCCTTGATCCTCATTAGGCAGAAAGCCGGTTGGCAACCGCACGAACATCAGGATCAGCAGCGCAACAACCCCGGCATAGATCAACAGGAACAGGAATTTTCGATCGACGACCTTTTCGACGCTACCGGCATAGCGATCGACCATCCGTTCGAAGCCCGTATTGAACCAGAGGCGTGCGCCCGCGGTGCGCTGGGCAAACCAGCCATCCTGCTTCTCATCAGCGCGGCGGCGCAGCAATGTGGCGGTGAGCGCCGGGGTCAGCACCAAGGCGACGACGACGGAGAGGACCATTGCCGAGATGATCGTGATCGAAAACTGGCGATAGATAACGCCGGTTGATCCGCCGAAAAACGCCATTGGCAGGAACACCGCCGACAGCACGAGCGCGATGGCGATGAGGGCGATCGTGATCTCATCCATCGACTTGATCGTCGCCTCACGCGGGCTCATTTCCGGATGCTCGTCCATCAGCCGCTCAACATTTTCGACCACGACAATGGCATCATCGACCAGCAGACCGATCGCCAGCACCAGCCCGAACAGCGTCAGCGTGTTGATCGAGAAACCAACCAGGTAAAAAATCCCGAAGGTACCGAGCAGCACCACGGGCACGGCGATTGTCGGGATCAGCGTTGCGCGCCAGTTCTGCAGGAAGACGAACATGACAATGACGACCAGGATGATCGCCTCGATCAGCGTCCAGACCACTTCCTCGACCGACACTTTGATGAACAGCGTGCTGTCCGACGGGTAGGCGACGGCATAGCCGGGCGGCAGTGCGCGGGTCAGCTCTGCCACCTTTGCCTTGACGAGCTCGGCGGTTTTCAGTGCATCGGACCCCGGGGCAAGCGATACCGCAAAGCCCGCCCCGGGATGGCCATTGATGCGGCTGCGCGTCGTGTAATTCTCCGCGCCCAGTTCCACCCGGGCAACATCGGATAGCTTCACAACCGATCCATTACGCGCGGATTTAACGATGATATTGGCGAATTGGGCAGGTGTACTCAGCCGCGACTGCGCTTTGACGGTGGCGTTGAGCATTTGCGTATCCGGCATCGGCTGGCCGCCGATTTCACCGGCAGCGACTTCGGCATTTTGCGCCTGGATCGCGGCGATGATGTCGCCGGGCTGAAGCGCATAAGCGGTCAGCCGTTCGGGGTTCAGCCAGATCCGCATGGCATATTGCGCGCCGAACACATTGGTGTCGCCAACGCCGGGCAGCCGCGCGATTGGATCTTGTAGGGTCGACACGAGATAATCGGAAACATCCTGATTGGTCGCCTGATCGGTCGTGTCATAGATCGCAAAGATCATCAGGAAATCGGGATTGGATTTGGTGACGCTCAAGCCCTGTTGCTGGACCTGCTGGGGCAGGCGGGAGATTGCCTGCTGCACCTTGTTCTGCACCTGCACCTGGGCAATGTCTGGGTCGATGCCCTTTTCAAAGGTGGCCGAAATGCTCACCTGCCCCCGTGAACTGGACGTCGAGCTGAAGTAGAGCAGCCCGTCGATCCCGGTCAGCTGTTGCTCAATGATCTGCGTTACGCTGTTTTCCAGCGTTTCCGCTGAAGCGCCGGGATAACTCGCCCGGATGTTGACCTGGGGCGGTGCCACATCGGGATATTGCTCGATCGGCAGTGTCAGGATCGCACCGACACCCGCCAGCATGATGATGATCGCAATCACCCAGGCAAAGATCGGTCGATCGATGAAGATGCGAGAAATCATGCCCGATTCAGCGACCCGGCCGGGCGGCGTCGCCGTCTTTGGGCGGGGCAATGCGTTGCGGCGAGCCGGCTGGTACCGGCTTTACCGCAGCACCCGGCTTGGCGCGCACCGTCCCCTCGACGATCACCTTGTCGCCAGGCGAAAGGCCGGCTGACACGATCCAATTTGGCCCCTGGGTGCGATCCGCCGTGACTGAGCGTTTGATCACCTTATTGCCCGGGCCGACCAGCAACACTGTGGCATTGCCGCGCGGATCACGGGCAAGCCCGGCCTGGGGCACCAGAAACGCATTGGTCGCCACCGCCTGGACAAACATTGCCCGCACAAACATGCCGGGCAGCAGCAGATTTTCCGGGTTGGGGAAACGCGCGCGCAGTGTGACGGTGCCCGTGGCTTGGTCCACCGTGACTTCGGTGAACTCGACAGTGCCGGTGTGGCCATAATCGGTGCCGTCTTCCAGCTTCAGCGTCACCGCCGCCTTGCTGGGCAGCGCTTGGCCTGCCGCCAGCGCCCTGCGCAGGCCAAGCAAATCGGCGCTTGATTGCTGAATATCGACGAACATGGGATCGAAATTCTGGATCACCGCCAGCGGATCAGCCTGATTAGCGGTAACCAGGGCACCCTGGGTAAACAGCGATCGGCCAATCCGCCCGCTGATTGGCGCGGGCACATTGGTGAAGCGCAGATTGATCCGCGCCGTGGCAAGCTGAGCGCGAGATTGGGCAATGCGCGCCTCTGCCTGCCGTGCCTGGGCTAGTGCATCGGTGTAATCCTGCGCGCTCACCGCCTCAATCTGGGCGAGCGGTTTGAATCGATCGGCCTTGGTGCGCGCGGCGTCGGCACTAGCCTCGGCGCTCAACAGATTGGCGCGCGCTTCGTCACTGGCCGCCCGGTAAAGGCTTGAATCAATTTGATAGAGCGTTTGTCCAGCACGGACAAAAGAGCCTTCGCTAAACAATCGGCGGCGGATGATGCCGGAGATTTGCGGCCGCACCTCTGACGTTTGATAGGCACTCGTCCGTCCGGCGAGATCGGCGATGACCGGAACAGCGCCCGGTTGGACGACAACATAACCAACTTCAGGCGTGCCGCCCTTGCCAGCCTTGCCGCCCGCCTTTTCGGTATCGGTCCCACACGCAGCCAGCAACATGAGGGTGATTAGCAAGGGGGCCGACGATGCAGCTCTGCTCGATAACGAAATTGCTAGCATCATCCGCCCTGATTGCGGCCTGGCGGCCTGCGATTGTCCCTGTGTCTGCCTAATGCAGGTCCGTGGCTTTTGGTTCAAGGCTGTGACGAAGAAAGAAAAGATCGCATCATGGCAATACGGCCCTTTGGCATCTTGTGTTCGTTTCGGGGGCGGGCCACCAGCCGGCTGATTGTGCGCGGAGCGGTTCTCGACTGATTGCCGATTTTCCCAATTCCGACATAGTTTTGCGACACATGGCCGATAGGTGGCGCTGAGCCAGTCCTGGCTCCGGCGGCTTGCCCCTTGCGAATGGATTTTATGCGTACCTCTCGACTTAGCTTCCTTCTTTTAGTCAGCGTGGCGCCAGCGGCAGTATCGGCCCAGACCGCGCCGGTTGTGCCGCGCGCGCAGGACCGGCCATCGACGCCGCCAGCCGCCGACGATGGTGATGCTGGCGCTGCCGATATCGTTGTCCGTGGCGCGCGTCCGGTGGGATCGGTCGCAGGTGATATTCCTCCCGAGCAACAGCTTAGCCCAGCCGATATCCGGTCCTATGGGGTGAGTTCCGTCGCTGATCTGCTTGCCGAGCTGGCCCCGCAGACGCGGAGCGGGCGCGGGAGCGGCGGCGCGCCGGTGGTGCTGGTGAATGGCAAGCGGGTGGCGGGTTTTGGCGAGATCCGCGATCTGCCAACCGAAGCGATCTTGCGCGTCGATATCCTGCCCGAAGAAGTGGCGCTGAAATATGGCTTTGCCGCTGATCAGCGCGTCATCAATTTCGTACTTCGTCCGCGTTTTCGGGCGGTGACGACCGAGTTGAACAGTCGTTTCACGACCGAAGGCGGTATTGCCAGCCCGCAAGGCGAATTTGATTTGCTTCGGATCAACCGCACCGGTCGCATCACTGTCCATGCCGATGTGCAGGGTCGCGAATCGATTACGGAAGCGGATCGCAACATTACCCTTGCGCCTAATCTGTTTGCCGTTGGCGGCAATGTTGTCGGTCGTGCCGGGGGCGAGATTGATCCATTGTTGAGCGCGCGGGCCGGATCGCTGGTTACCGTGGCTGGTGTGCCGCCCAGTGCCGCAACTCAGCCCGTCACGCTCAATGATTTTGCAGCGACAGCCAACCGCGCCAATGTCACCGATCTCACGCCCTTTCGAACGCTGTCGCCATCGTCGACCAATTTCAACTTGAGCGTGGTCTATGCGACCACGATTTTTGGCGATGTCAGCGCCAGTCTGAACGGGCAGATCGGCACGTCAAACAGCCACCGGTTGCTCGGCCTGCCCGGCGTTGCGCTGACGTTGCCCGTTGGCAATCGCTTTTCGCCATTTTCGCAGGACGTACTGATCGATCGCGCGCTGATTGACGGGGTCAGCCCGCTCAGCCAGCGCAACAAGGTGTTTTCGGGCTATTTGGGGCTGACGCTCAACGGCACGCTGGGCAAATGGCAGTGGACCTTCACTGGTACCTATGATCGCAATGATAGCGAGACGATCACTGACACTGGCTTTGATTTCACGAGCTATCAGGCCCGGCTGCGCGCCAATGATCCAACCGCGAACCCGTTTGGTCCTGTGCTTGCCGATGATTTCGGGCCACTGCCTGGCATCCAGTCCATCTCCAATCGCAATCGCGGAGCTGCGACGGCGCTGTTTAGCGGGTCGCTGTGGAAATTGCCGGCCGGCGCGATTTCAACAAGCGTGAGGGTTGGTGGCGTCGTTACCGATTTTTCCTCTACCGCCATCCGCGCCGGTATCGTGCGGCCCGCGCAGTCGACGCGCAATGTCGCCAATGGTCAGGTCAATATCGACGTCCCGCTCACCAGCCGCAAAACTGATTTTTTGAGTTTTGCGGGTAACTTGTCGGCGAATTTTAATATCGCCTATGATTATCTTTCGGATTTCAACGCGCTCCGCACGCTGGGCTATGGCCTTAACTGGTCCCCGATTGAGCCCGTTCGCGTGATCGCATCGGTCACTGAGCAGGACGAAGCGCCAACCCAGGAGGCACTTGGCAATCCGGCGATCACGACGCCCAATATTGTCGTGTTTGATTATGTTCGCGGCGAAAATGCGCTGGTGTCTGTCGTAACGGGGGGCAATCGCGGCCTGATCAGCGAGAATCGGCTCGTCAAAAAGCTGGGGCTGACGGTCAAGCCGTTTGACAAGCAGGAGCTGACCTTCTCGGCCAATTATGTTGATAGCCGCACCAATAACCCGGTCGCCGGCTTCCCCAGCGTGACGGCGGCGATTACCGATGCTTTTCCTGATCGATTTACGCGCGATGGGAATGGCCGGTTGCTGACAATCGATCAGCGCTCAATCAATTTTGCGCAGACCAGCCGTTCGGAGATCAGGCTCGGGGTGAATTTTTCCACCGTGCTGAAATCCAAGATTCAGAAGCAGATTGAGGCGTTTCGCGCGGGCACTGGCCCCAACCCCTTTGCAGGGCTGATTCCGCCGGGCGGTCGCCGACCGCCTGGGACTGGGCAGGGCGATGGCCCCGCCGGCGCGCGCCCTGGTGGTGGGCCTGGTGGTGGACCTGGTGGTGGACCGGGGGGCGGTGGTTTCGGTGGCGCGCCGGGAGGCGGTTTCGGTGGTGGTGGTTTCGGCGGTGGCGGCGGCGGTCGCGGCGGTCCCGGTGGGGGACGTCTGCAATTTGCCCTTTATGACACCATCCACCTCACCAATCGCGTCCAGATCGGGGCGACTGGTCCGACGCTTGATCTCCTGCGCGGTGACACGATCGGTGATCGCGGCGGACAGGTCCGCCATGAGCTGGAAGCGCAGGCTGGCTATAACAATAATGGCATTGGCGCGCGCCTATCGGTGAATTGGCGGAGCGGCACGACCGTTGTCAGCGGCACCAACCTCAATCCCGATACGCTCCGTTTTTCGTCGCTGGGCACGGCCAATCTGCGGCTGTTTGCTGATCTTGGCCAGCGGCTCGATCTGCTGAAGAAATACCCGTGGATGCGGGGCATGCGCGTCGTGCTGTCGGTCGACAATCTGTTCAATGAACGCCAACGCGTGACCGATCAGAATGGCTTAGTGCCGATCAGCTATCAGCCCGGTTATCTCGATCCTGTCGGCCGATCGATCCGGCTGTCAGTCCGTAAGCTGTTCTTCTAGCGGCAGCGAGTACTGGCAATCGGAGGAGATTGAGTTAGATGGGCCTGCGCTTGCAGGCGGGCACGCCGCGAACAGGGATGGTTTTGACTTATGCGGATTACGATGATCGGCTCGGGCTATGTGGGCTTGGTTTCGGGCGCTTGTTTTTCGGATTTCGGCCATGATGTGATTTGCGTCGACAAAGATGCGGCCAAGATTGAGGCGCTGAAGGCAGGCCGGATGCCGATTTACGAGCCCGGGCTGAGCGGGCTGGTTGGCACTAACGTCAATGCTGGGCGGCTGACCTTCACGACCGATCTGAAATCAGCCGTTGCGGGGGCTGATGCCATCTTCATCGCGGTCGGCACGCCGTCGCGCCGCGGCGACGGCCATGCCGATCTGACCTATGTGTTTGACGCTTCGCGAGAAATTGCCGAAGCGCTGACCGGTCCGAGTGTGGTCGTTACCAAATCGACGGTTCCCGTTGGCACTGGTGATAAGGTGGAAGCGATCCTGCGCGAGATCGCGCCCAATTTGGATGTGGCGGTCGTTTCCAATCCCGAATTCCTGCGGGAAGGCGCCGCGATTGGCGATTTCAAGCGCCCTGATCGGATCGTCATCGGCACGGAAGATGCCCGCGCAATGCAAGTGATGCGGGATATTTATCGTCCGCTCTACCTGAACGAGAGCCCGATCCTGTTCACGGCCCGCCGCACGGCGGAGCTGATCAAATATGCCGCCAATGCCTTTTTGGCGACGAAGATCACCTTCATCAACGAAATCGCCGACCTGTGCGAGGCAGTCGGCGCCAATGTGCAGGATGTGTCGCGCGGCATTGGGCTGGATAACCGGATTGGGTCGAAATTCCTGCATGCCGGGCCAGGCTATGGCGGGTCATGCTTCCCAAAGGATACGCTTGCACTGCTCAAGACTGCTGAGGATTTTGGGACGCCGATCCGCATCGTGGAGGCGGTTGTGGAGGTTAATGACAGCCGCAAGCTTGCCATGGGGCGCAAGGTGATCACCGCGCTTGGCGGCGAAGCGCGCGGCAAGACGGTTGCGGTTCTGGGCCTTACCTTCAAACCCAATACCGATGATATGCGCGATGCACCGAGCCTTGCGATCATTCAGACCTTGCTCGACGCGGGCGCCACGATCCGCGCCTATGATCCAGAAGGCATGGAACCGGCGCGGGCGATGCTGCCGGGCGTTATTTTCTGTACCGATGCCTATGAAGCAGCAGCCGGGGCCGATGCCGTCACGATCGTTACCGAATGGGATATCTTCCGTGCGCTCGATCTGAAACGCCTGGCCGCCACGATGGTGGCACCGGTCATGGTCGATTTGCGCAATATCTATCCGCCAATCGATGCTGAGCGGGCCGGTTTCACCTATTACTCGATTGGGCGCGGATAACTTCCGGGCCGATCGCGGACATGAGAATCGCGCTGAGATAATGCCATTGGCGGCTTTTTGCCGGGCATGATCGTCGGACGTGAAATTCAAGTATCAGCCGAACTTTCGGTCGCGCTTCCTGATCAGTTGTCGGAATATGTGTCCTGGAAAGGGCGCCCGCGCGCTCAATTCATCTGACAAGAGACCTGTCCGGTGGCGTGTCGTTCCTTTGCGGCTGCGCGATCTATCGGGTAACTTTACTGAGAAGCACTGGCGTTATTGAGCGTCGCATGGTTGCTATCATCCCCTTCCAAAGGCATCACTGGCAAAGCCAAATGCCAAGCACGGTGCAGTGCAGACCTAGGTTGGATGATGATGAAAAAGGCGTTGATCACTGGCATCACCGGGCAGGACGGAGCATATCTCACAGAATTTTTATTGGCCAAGGGGTATGAAGTTCATGGCATCAAGCGACGATCTTCCAGCTTCAATACGCCGCGACTCGACGAATTCATCATCGAACGTGAAAAGGCGGATATCCCCTTTTTTCTGCACTATGGCGACCTGACCGATACATCGAGCCTGATCCGCATCTTGCAATCGATCCTGCCGGATGAAATCTACAACCTCGGCGCGCAAAGCCACGTCAAGGTCAGCTTCGAGACGCCTGAATACACCGCTAATTCTGATGCCGTTGGCCCCCTGCGCCTGTTGGAGGCGATTAGAATTTTGGGGCTTGAACGGACAACGAAGCTCTATCAGGCATCGACATCAGAAATGTATGGCGCGTCACCGCCGCCGCAATCCGAAACGACGCGTTTCTATCCGCGCAGCCCTTATGCCGTCGCCAAGCTTTATGCGTTTTGGATCGTCGTCAATTACCGCGAAGCCTATGGGATGCATGCGTCCAACGGCATCTTGTTCAACCATGAAAGCCCGTTGCGCGGTGAAACATTTGTCACGCGCAAGATCACCCGTGCGGTGGCAGCGATCGCACGCGATCGTCAGGATCGGTTGGTCCTGGGCAATCTCACATCGCGCCGCGATTGGGGGCATGCGCGCGATTATGTTGAAGGCATGTGGCAGATCGTCCAGCAGAACACGCCCGACGATTATGTGCTCGCGACCGGTGTGGATTACTCCATCCGTGATTTTGTTGAAGCCGCCTTTGGCGAAGTTGGGATCGGCATCGACTGGGCAGGCCAGGGGGCGGACGAGATCGGCCGTTGTAGGGTAACAGGCCGGACACTGGTTTCGATCGATCCGCGCTATTTCCGCCCGACCGAAGTCGATGCGCTGCGCGGCGATGCCAGCAAGGCCCGGCGCGTGCTTGGCTGGGCGCCGCGGATCGGGTTCGATCAATTGGTGCATGAGATGGTCGAAAGCGATTTGGCGCTGATCGATACGGGCTTCTCTGTGCTCGGCCCGCGTGGCGTCGCTGCCCGGGTTGCAACTATGTATGACGAATAGGGATTAGCCACGACGGCGCGGTCCGCGCTTTTCCAGGCGCGCCGCTGCTATCGGCGGGGTTGGCGTCGATGATGATGCATTTTGGCGGGTGCGTGCGATTTCGACGCCTAATCCTTACAAATGGAGCCGACCTTTGGTTAATCCGCAACCATTTCTGGACTGTGACGACAGTTAAACCATTGGACCTAAAGTTATTTTTGGTTTGTGCCATGGGTGCGCCGGAAAGAGCGCAGTAAATAGGGGAAGGGATGCACATGAGGTTCGGTTTCGCGCTGACTGCTTTGTTGGCGGCGGCGGTGATGGAACAACCCGTTGCCGCGCAGGAGCGCAGCGCCACAAAGGCTGGGTTTGCACTGCCCGCTGACGGGGGCAAGACGATTTTAGTCTTAAGGCCGTCTGTTCGCGTCGGCGCACAATCGACGGGTGGTCTTTTCGAACCCAATGGCGATTGGACCGACGAAGCACGGAAAAACATCGAGACTGCACTGGCAGACCAGCAGGGCACGCTTGGCAACCGCGCCATCGCGGCGCCTGATGCCGTTGGGGCGGATGCGGCGCTTGTCGAGGAATATGCAGCGCTGTTTGCGGCGGTGTCGAAATCCGTCATCGACTATCAGTTTTTTGTCGGCAATCGGCTGCCGACCAAGAAGCGCGACAATAGTGCAAATGTGTTCGACTGGTCGTTGGGCAGCGGTATCGCCGCGTTGCCGGGCGCGAAGGATGCAGACTATGCGCTGTTTATCTACAACCAGGATGCCTATGGCTCGACTGGGCGCAAGTTACTCCAGGTGGTTGCGCTTTTGGGGCCGGGTATCGCGATCAAATCGGGTGAGCATGCCGGCTATGCGGGGCTTGTCGATTTGAAGACGGGTGACTTGCTTTGGCTCAACGCCGATAGCGCAATGGGGGGCGATGTTCGCACCCCGGAAGGCGCCAAAAAGCGCGTTGCGCAGCTGCTGGAGGACTTTCCCGGCAGCGCCAAACCCAAAGCGGCTGCTGGTCAGTGATCGGTTTTATTGCCCCGTTAATCGCCGCGAGCGCGATGCTTGGGGTGCCAGTGACGGGGCCAGCGCCCAAGGATGTCGCGCCGCCTCCGCCCCCCTATGCTGGCGTCTATCAGCCGAGCGGCGTGGATGAGATCGGCGTTTGGAAGGATGCTGATGAAGACGAGCGGATGCTTGCCAACGCCCCGATCGTCATTCGCGATGAGGCGCTGAACGCCTATGTCCGCCGCGTGTTATGCGACACCGTCGGCGCCGAACGCTGCAAGAGCGCACGGATATACATTCTGCGCACGCCCATCTTCAACGCCAGCATGATGCCGAATGGCGCGATGCGGGTGTTAAGCGGATTGCTGCTGCGGGCGCGCAACGAGGCCGAATTGGGCGCAGTGCTGGGCCATGAATTTGGGCATTTTGAGCGCCGCCACAGCCTTGCCGAATTCAGGGTGCAGCGAAGTGCGACTGATTTGTTGAGCTGGGCAACGGTGTTGTCAGCGACGGCGGCGACTTATGGCGCGCGATCCAATTTCGACCAGCTTCAATTGTCGGTGTACGGCAGTCTTTATCACTTCAGCCGCGATCAAGAGCGCGAAGCTGATCGGTTCGGTGTGGGTTATCTCAACGCCAGTGCGCTGCGCCCACAGGCTGCATCTTTGGTTTGGCAGAACATCATCGCCGAGGCCGAAGCTTCCGCAAAAGCCCGCGGGCTGAAAAAGCCCCGGTTCGACAAGGTTGCGTTCTTTGCCACGCATCCGCCTGAGGCCGAGCGCGCAGCGACCCTGGCCAGCCTTGCCACACCAGACGGCGCTGCGCGCGACGATGGCGCGGCACGGTACAAACAAGCCATGGCACCATGGCTGCCGATCTTTTTGGACGATCAGGTCAAGCTCAACGATTTCGGCGGGAGCGATTACCTCATCACGACGCTGGCCGGGAACGGCTGGACGGCGCCACTGTGGCTGGCACGCGGCGATTTGTACCGCGCCCGCGGCAACCCGCGTGACCTGGTCAATGCGGCGGATTTTTACGGCAATGCGGTGGCCTTGGATCCGGCGCTGCCAGAGGCGCATCGCGGGCTTGGGCTCTCCTTGATGAAGACTGGGCGGCGGACGGAGGGGCAGGCCTCTTTGCGCCGCTATCTCGAGCTTAAACCAAATGCATCGGACGCAAGCATGATTGGCCTGCTGGCCGCAACGAACGGGGGTGATTTGTGAACATGACTCAAAAATGGATCAGCCCATTGGTTCCCATGGCGTTGGCACTAGCGCTCGTCATGTCGCCGGCGACCGCAAACGGCTATCGCGCAAAGGACAAGCCGGTGCCGGTTGCCAATGCAGCGATGATCGTCACGCCATCGCGTGACTGGAACCAGCTGACCATCAAGCCTGGCAAAAAGGCGGAGACATGGACGCTGGACGGTGAGCAGCTGAACGACGTGACCTGGTTCGGCGGCATTGCGCCGGGCGAACCGTTGGTGCGTGAGGTTAGCAAGAAGCGCAAACCCCTGCCAAAGTTCACCAGCGCCACCTTGCTGGTGGAACTGCCCGAGCTGCTGGAGGCAACCTATCGCAGCGCAAAGGATATCGGCAGTTTCAAGGTGACCAGTTCCGCACCGGATCGGTTCCTGGGGCAGGACGGGATCCGGTTCAGCTATGAATATGTCGACAATGATTACCTGCCCCGCAAGGGGGAGGCCCGCGCGGCGCTGGCCAAGGGGCAGCTATATATGGTGACGTTCGATGCGCCGCGGCTGCATTTTTTCGATAAGTCGCTGAAGGATTTCCATGCCCTCAGCGACAGTGCACGGCTTTCCTGAGGCGCCGATACTGAGGAATCGCCTGGCCGCTATTGCCTCTAGCGCTTGCTGCGTTGGCACCCGTTGGCGCGCTGGCGACGCCGATCATGTCAATCTAGACGTCGTCGATAAGCGAAATCCGCAGCTTGATTGAAGGTGGCGTGACGAAGCCAGCAAAGGATTGTCTTGTTTTGTCGTCACGGGTTGCGCGGCAACGCCCGTTTTCGCGTTTGCTGAACAAGCGGTAGCACAAACCGCATCAACGATATTGCACGTGACCGGGTCTCCCTGGTTCCACTCGCTTAAGCTCGCTATGAAGTTAATATTAGCTTCTGTGCGAATCAGACGTTTATCTGGAGCGATCGCTGACAGATATAATGCGGCAAAGTCCGTTCTGCCGATTGAGAAACTTGATTCAATAATAAAGACAGTTATTATGAAAATAGGGCAGCCATTATTGGCTATTGCAAATTTGATACGGTCATATTTTTGATATAAAATTCAAGCAGAATAACAATGAATTAAAAAATTAGGGGGGTGGCAATGAAAATAACTGTCGGTCAGCGCTTAATTTGCGATCATGTCATCAATGTATTCGAAACGGGGACGATCAAGGGAAAGTACGGTGCAATCAGCATCTATGACGATGGACCGCACAACATCCGCCAGATCACTTATGGTCGTTCTCAGACGACGGAATATGGCAATCTCGGCAAGTTGATTGAAATGTATGTCGGGGCTGGCGGAAAATTTGCCGGTGAGCTGAGCCCCTATGTCAAAATTATCGGCAAGGTCGCCCTGGTCGACAACGCCCCCTTCAAGGACCTTTTGCGCCGTGCAGGCACCGAAGACCCGGTCATGGAGGCGACGCAGGACAAGTTTTTCGATCAGGTCTATTTCGAGCCGGCCCGCAAATGGGCAGAAACCAATGGTTTCACGTTCGCGCTCTCCATGCTCGTCATCTACGATTCCTTCATCCACAGCGGGTCAATTCTGGATTTTCTGCGTTCGCGCTTTGGCGAGGCTACGCCGAAAAAGGGCGGCGACGAGAAAACCTGGATTTCGCAATATGTGGACGTCAGGAACAAATGGCTCTCCGCGCATTCGAAGCCAGCCCTCCGAAGCTCAGCCTATCGCACCCGCGACCTGTTGCGTGAGATCAAGCGCGGCAACTGGGATCTGGCGATGCTGCCGATCGTCGCAAACGGGACGCCCGTCGATGATAAGGCGTCCGGCGCGCCGAAGCCGGCGGTCCCGACAATTCCAAAAGCGGCACCGGATGCATTGGTGCCGTTCCTGGGGGAGTTTGACGAGAAAGATCTTGTTGTCGCTCTTGGCGGATCGAACAAGGCTTCCGGTGCTGCGGGCGATGCGCCAACCGCAACGGTTCTGGCGTCAACGGCTGACAAGGCGGCTATCCTGCGCGAACTCGCCGCATCGGTCGGCGTTGTTGCTGCGGTAGAGCGGCTGATCGCGTATCGTGACAGTTTCCGACCGAATAGCGATCCACGCTACTGGGCTGTGGTCAATTTCGATCTCCATTCCTCCCTGCCGCGCCTGTTCCTTTTTGATCGCGTGGCCGGCAAGGTTTCAAAGCACCTGTGCGCGCACGGCAAGGGATCGGATCCCGATCATAACGGCATGGCTGACATCTTTTCCAATAGCGACGGGTCGAACTGTTCCTCGCTCGGCATTTACCATTGCGATGTCACCTATACCGGCGAGAACGGCAAATCGCTCTATCTCGACGGATTGGAAGCGAGCAATTCTGCCGCCCGTGCCCGCCACATCGTCATGCACGGCGCGAGCTATGTTTCGCCCGCATGGGTCGGCGATCACGGCAAAATCGGACGCAGCCTTGGCTGCCCGGCGATCGAGATGGGCCAAGTGGAGCAGATCATCCCCAAGCTGATGGGCGGTTCCCTGCTCATCCATTGGCGCGCGCAGCACAGCTGAATTTCTGTGATCTATAGCCGGTCATTGCGGTGCCGGCGGGCGGGTGCAGCGATGCGCGGCGGGTGGCTGTTTTTCCGATCCTGGGATGAATTTTTGGCGGATACCATTCCTGCCGACGACGGCACAGGTTGGCCCGCTGGCCTGCCGCGCAACACCACCGCATTTTTGAGCTAACACTTCATCATTGTTGACTGTCATTTTTCAGATTGTCGTATGCCCTCCAAAAAGCGCACGAAATAGGGTGTGGCGTGCAGATCTATTCAACCACGATCGTCAGCCTAAGGCTGCGGCCGGGGCGGGGAGTGCCGACGGCATCCCAGCTGCGGTTGTCGCCCAGGTTCAGCAATGTCAGGCGAAGTGTCAGGTGATCGCTGGCAGTATAGCGGATACCGGCATCGGCCTCGACATGGCCTGCGGTCAATCTCGCGCCGGTCGGGATCGAACTGTCGTTAAATGCACTGTTGGCACGCACTGCGGCCGTCGCCTGCCAGCGCCTTCGCTCCCAAGTAAGGCGCATATTGCCCTTCCAGGCCGGCCGCCCCCGCAACGGTGTCGGGCTGTCGATAGCGAGATAGCCACCCGCCGCCGCAAGTGACCATTCGCTGGCCAGGCGCACCGCCACTTCGGCATCGGCGCCGCGCGTCCCGACACGCGCGCGATTGACGAGCCGGAAAGCAACGGGGTCAAAGTCGATCAGGTCGTTGTAGCGATTATCGTATAGCGTCACGCTGGCATGGCCCTGCTGAAAGGGCCACTCCATGCCCAAAGCCACGGTGCGGCTTCGTTCGGGCTGTAGAGCGGGATTGCCGATCAGCGGGTGGCCGATCGCAAAGAGGCTGGGAAGCTTATAACCGGTCGCGACCGTTGCGTTGAAACGTGGTCCCCCCACACCGGTCGACCAGCCGATGCCGCCGCGTCCGGTCCAATTGCCGTTGCCCACCTGCCTGTCATAGCGCAACGCGCCGCTGACGGAGAAGCCGGCGGGCAGGGGCGCGCTTGCCTCGGCAAAGCCGCTATAGGTTGTCCGCACGCGGGCGAACCGCGTCGGCAGGGGAAAACCGACGTCGAGAAACCCGTCGCTGCGCCCATCCTCGCGAAGGAAAACCCCGCCGGCCGACGCCGTCACTCGACCAAGGTCACCCGCTATGGCGGCAATGGCCTCGATCCGCTCGAAACGGGTGCTGGCGACTGTTGCGGGAACGCCGCCAAGCGCGCCCGGGGCAATCGCGGGTGAATCGCTGTCCCCGCGCTGCAGCGATCGATTGAACGATAAACTGGGCCGCAGCACTGCCGACCGGTCGCGCGTCAACGACAGCCCAGCGACCGCCAGCGAGCCATGGCGCAGTTCCCGCTGGCGATTGGTGGCGAGCAAGGGGCCGCCGCTGTCCTGGGGATAGGCGGTGCCATCGGTATCGGCATAAAGCCCAATCGCGTTGAGGCTGAAACCGCCGACCTGCTGCCGCGCGCGGGCCAGCCCGTGACTGCGCCGCAGCGTGCCCGCTGGGTTGCCGTCGCCGCTGTCAAAATAGCCGCCCGAAACGCGTGCCCCGCCGCTGCCCCAGCCGCCGGACAGATTGGCCGAAGCGTTGCCGCCATAATTGCTGTCGATCCAGCCCTGTGCGGCAACATCCACCCCGGTGCGGGTTGGTGGTCTTGTGATGATCTGCACCACGCCCGACAGCGCGTCTGATCCATGCACCGCCGATGCCGCGCTGCGCAGCACCTCGACACGCTCGACCGCCGATGGATCCAGCAGCATGAAATCAAATGCGCCGCCCTGGCTGTTGGTCGGATCATTGAGGCGGATGCCATCGATCAACACGACCGTGAAATTGGGCTCGCCGCCGCGGATCGACAGGAAACTGCCGCCGGCAGGGCCGCCGGTCGAAAATGCCCGGACGCCCGGCACGTCATCAAGCAGATCGAGCAGCGAGCTCGCCTGGCGGCGCTCGATTGCCGCGCGGTCGGTGACGACAACGTCGGTTGCATTGTCGATGCGCGACGCCGTGACGATGATGCTGCCATCCTCATCCCCGACCGCCCTATTTTGCGCATCGGCAACCGAAGGCGCCAACAGCACCGTTGCGATTAGTGAAAGACGCGCAATGGCGCGCCGCAATCCAGAGTCGTTCAAGGAGCGCGCATCGATCGGCTGAGCTTGTCGAAGTCACGACCGGCCTCTGCCTTTGCCATCAGGCCGGGACTGGCGCCGACGACAGCTTTGGTCACGATGGCGTCGTTCAGGAAATTGTACAGCAATGTCCGCTGGCCAATCGTCATGTCGCGCGTCACCGGCATGAAGCGGAACAGCTCGAAATTGGCAGGGTCTGTGAGCTTGCGGATCACGTTTGCATAGGATTTTACCTGATGCTCGTCGCCGAGCAGCAGCCAATTGTCCATGCACGGTGCCATCGCTTCCCAGTTCGACAGGACGAAATTGTGGACATTGTCCCAGGTGGGATCCATCGCGCCGATATCGGCTTCAGCCGGCAGCACCCGCAGGTACATATAAGTATAGGTCTGGGTGTCGAAAGCTCGGTTCGTAACAGGCAGCTTGGGATTGTCGCCGGGCTGGAAAACCAGGCCCGTCACGCTGCCTTGGGTGGCACTAAGCGGAAAACGCACGATCCCGGTCGCGTCGGTCGACAGCGTCACACCAGTTTTCTGGCCCGCGCCGAGTTCTGACATGGTGACGTTGACGCCGGACCCGGCGGGAACCCCGCGATCGAAGACCCGAACGGTCGTGATGTGGGTATCGCCTTCATTGAGATAAAGGTTGGGCTCGCTGGGGATCGCTCGCAGCGGTGCCTCATCGAGATATTTCGTGCCGTCGCCGCCGATAAGGCTCAGATTCATATTCTTGAGCAGCTCCGCGGTGCCGGGATTGAGGGGAATGTCGATGATGCCCGACGTCGCCTCATACGCGGCCTGATCATATTGGTCAGGCTGGATTTGCGCGACTTCCATAATCGCAACGGCGGGTGGCGGATCAGCGGCGGTGAGGGTCAGCACGCCAAGATCGACCTTGTCCGGAGCGCGGCTGGCCCACGGAATACAGTTCGACAGGTCGAGTGAAATCCGGTCTTCGCCAACCAATGCCCAGCCAGTGCCGCACACGGCTGGGCCGATCTTTGGATTGGTGCTGACGGTAATTGGTACGCTGGTGGTCAACAGCGCACGGTTCGCCGGTTCGTGAAATGGATCGTCCCGCATCCACAGGCCGATCGTGCCGACCAGCAGGCTGCGTGCGGGATTGGGCTGGAACCCCTTGGCCGCAAATTTCTGCTGCAGCGTTGTGCCAGCTGTAGTGCTGCCGGCTGATCCGTTCGACAGCGTCGGGTCGTCATAATAGACCGTCCGATAGGTAACGAAGCGAGTCATCACGCCAAGGACGTTTGGGTTATCCATCGCTTGAGCGAGCCGCATCAAGGCGACGGAATCAAATGCGTCGATTTCCAGCCCGGCATCCTTGGGGAAACAGGTCTGCCACAGCACCGACGCGACGCCCGCGACCATGTTGTTGTTGGGGTTGGCTGAAAAGTTGATGTAGCGGTCGCTGAAGCGCGATACGCGTTTGCCCGCGACACGACACCCCCCGGCGATGCCGAACGACATGCCATCGAAGAACAGCTGCGACGACAGCGCACCATAGGGCTCGCAGTCGACAAGCATGCCGGTGAACGATGCGGGCGCGTTGACGAACGGGTCGTTGGTATCAAGTCCACCGCCGGTATCCACGCCGGTGATGCAGCTGTTGAAGAAGGACGAGCGATAGCTGCCAGCTGGGTTCCAGTTGCCGCTATCGACAATCTCGGCAACGGCGGCGTCGCGGAAATTCGCAACCTGGGCAGCGCGGACGGTCGCCTGGTTTAGCGTGGAGTCGCAATCGGTTTCATCATAACCGGCGGGCGCGTCAGTGGGCGTATAATTGTTGGTGGTGACGGGGTCCCAGCTGATTTCGCCCTTATAGTAGATCCGGGGAATCTCGAGAACGCTCATGCTGCCGCTCCCTTATTTTGATCGAGATAGACAAAGGCGGGTCCCGCGACCGAACGCCCGTCAGCCAGCGGTGTGTTCAGCGCTTTGATCGCCGCCATGCGAAGATCGAACATCGCACGGACCGCCTCGCCGAGCCCACCCAGCTTGCCGTTAAAGGCACCGACAAGGGCATCGACCATGGCGGAATAAGCAGTGTTGCACGCCATCTGCGCCGCCTGGGCATCGACTGGGTCTTGCGCGAAATCATGCAGTTCGGGATCGGCGATCGCGGGATAGACCGCTTGCCAATCAACCCCGAGCGGCGGACCCCAAGCATAGCCAACGGGGTTGGGGGCCTTCATCAGCACCTGGTTTTTCGCGACTTCCCAGAACCGATAATAATGCGCGAGGTCGTTCTGGAAATCGAGCGGACTGCCTGTGGTGCCGGGCGAAACAGGTGTGCCCTCGCCTTCGGAAACGATATTGTCGATCGCCCGACATGCATCGTCATAGTCGTTTACTGCGAAGACTTGCCCCTGGAAGAACTGCGAATCGTCAATCTGGTTGCGATTGGGTGTCCAGGCCGATGTCGGAAGGGCTTTCAGCGCGAGTTTAAGCCGCTCATAATATTCACCGATAGTAATGCCGGGTTCGGCGGCGAGCTTCATGCTTGGCGGATCGATCGGCGTTGATGGCTCCTCGATCGCCATGCCTTGCTGCATAGCGGCCTCGGAAAAGGGCAGCAGGTGCAGTACAAGTCCGCCGCCAACGTCATGCGGCAAAGTTCCCGGGTAATGCGGCGGGTTGATTGCAGGGGAACCACCGATCGCGTTCATGATGTTGCACGCCAGGCACATATGAATCATCTCTTGCCCGATGATCGATTGCACCCGGCTTGCCGCCGGGGCGTTGGTGTCTGGAAGGATCGTGAGGCGCGCATAGAGATAGGGCGGCAGGGTGGCGAACTCGATATCAATCGCGCTCTGCACTAATCCTTGAACGTCGGTGACGTTGTCCGGTTCGTTCCATTGTACCCTGATCATGGCCCCTCCAAATCGGCGGGCAGCTCATGTCTTGATGATGAGCAATATGCCGCCTGCGAACAACTGATGATGCGCAATCAAATATTGTTTGTACAACAAATGACAAAACTGGAGACGACCACCAATTCATCCGAATCGGATCAATATAGATATTGAGGGTCGATTCTATCAGAACCGTAAAACTATGTGTAAAGCGTTATTACAAATGCCAGCGATTCGCAAGCTTGACATCAATCAATTGTGTTTTGCAGATTGTCATGAGTTTATTGCGCTGTATTAGATTGTAGGATAGCTGAAAAGCGTGATAAAATGCCCATAGGGTATCAGTAGTGATGAACTACAGGAGACAAATATGCGCAGATCATTGATGATCACGCTGCTGGCAGTCTGTCTGACCTTGTTTTTTTCGAACGCGCGCGCTCAAGAATACCAGACCTATGGTACTCATAATCCACCAAATGGCAGCCCATGCGCTGTGCAGGGTTGCGAATATCCGCGCAGTGCCGGGGAGCCCGCCAACCCGATCTGGCCCGAATATTGGCAATCCGACTGGACGATGTATCGAGTCTATTCGGGCTATGATAAATTTCCGCCCCCTTATGCCGGCAAGCCGCCTGCGCCGCTCAAGGACGGCGTCGATTACCAAACCTCGCACGGCGCGACCTTTTATGATTCAAGCTGGCGCGGCAAATCGGGCGAAGGCGCGATGGTGGAGCGGTACGACGGTTATTGTCTGCCGATTTTCCCGATCGACAATCATTATTCGTGCAAATTCATCTCGCTGGGCGATGTCGCCTATTTCGTGGCGGGGGAGGGGCGGCCGACTTGGATGCCGCGCCTCTGCCTGTTCTCGCCGTTGAACCACCCGCCGCGGCGCGATTTTGTAAAGCATCTTCCCTATAGCGCCGCCGATAGCGAGCGGATCGGCAAGGGCGGCCAAGCCTATTCCTTCTGGATCAGCGCGGCCAATGGCTATGTGATCCAGGTCGGTGCAAGCCCAGACCGGACCGCCGATGGCGGCATCTTGTTCGGCTACGGCTTCGACACGGACAAGACGGGCAAGGTCATGCCTCAGTCCTTCTATTTTTCGGGCTATCCACTCGATCCCGCCAATGCGCCCATCGTCAGCCAGAATTATGTCGGTTTCTCGCCAACCCAGCCCAGCCAGGATCTCTGGTCTGAGGTTGCCGGCATCGATCCGACCACCTTGCCCGCCTGCCAGCTCTTCAATCCCCCTGCGCCGAAGGAAGGTACTGAAAAACTTGGCAAGGCGATGCGAAAGCGGGCCCCGACTTGGGGCGACATCGGCCGCTGGAAGCAATAGGTTGGCGTCAGAGCCCTGAGCGCCAAGATCGCATGCTGCCGAATGCGCGTGATGGTCGGGATCCGCCAAACAGGTCTATCAGCCAAGCGCCCGTCCACTGCTGCCCTGGCGTGCCCTGAAGCGGCAATATTCGGGCGTATTGATGCCACAGGCTGATCAATTGCGAGTCTGGTTCGGGTCGGGGCAGGATTCACGGCCAATTGGAGGGAATCAACGGGTGTTACATTACTGCCCCAGCAATTCCTTCAGGACACGGTCCGCATGATTCGCGATGCTGCACTGGCGGTCGGGCCGTTGGCGCGCGGCGCTGCCGTGATGACGATCCTGCTGGCAGCGATCATCTTGCCCTTTGCGTTTTTCGGCGGATATTTCGACGATCTGGCAATCGCTCTAGTTGGAAAGAGCCACGACCTGGTGGGTCTGGGCGGATTCGCGCTGCTGGCGGCGGATATTGCCCTCCCGGTGCCGTCGAGCGTGGTGGCGACCGTAATGGGAGCCGTGCTGGGCGGTTGGTTGGGCGCGTTGGTCAATGCGCTCGGGTTGACGGCGGGATGCCTGATCGGCTTCCTCGGCGGATGGACCAGCACCGCTTTGACGCGGCGGTTGCTCGGCGAAAGCGCCTTCAATGCGTTTTCAGCCTGGGTCGGGCGCCACGGCCTCATCGCTATCTTGGTATGCCGCGCGGTGCCGGTCCTCGGCGAAGCATCGTTGATCGTTGCCGGCGCAGGCCGTGCGCGAATGTCTGGTGTGCTCGCGACGGCCTCGCTCGCCAATCTCTGCCTCGGCGCGCTTTACGCCTTTGCTGGCGCCGCAGCGGGACCGACCGCGGTACCCTCGCTCCCCGCCGTTATCGCTGCGATCGGGGTGCCTGCCATGGCGGGGATTGTGGCGTTGTGGTGGATCCGGCGCCCTTAAGGTTTAGCAGTTGAATTCCGCTGCCATTGCGGCGGTTGAGGCCGCCATTGAAGGCGACAGAAAGTGTGGGACCGAACGTGGGTACGGATTTTGCAGTACCGGCAAAAGCGCTGGATCTCGACGACTCTGGCTTGGTGATGGTGACCCCTACGGGAGGGGTCGGTTGGGCTAGAAGTCCACGGTTTTCCGCCATTCTCCGCGACGTGAAACGACGCATGTGTACTCAGTAGGTGTACTCACGATTGCGAGCACGCTGCCGCGATAGCCGTTGGTGAGGTGATCTGTAAAGGCAGCTTTGCGCCTCAAGTCGACCGTTCAGACCTCGATTAGCTCGTGCCGAAAGCCGACGTTCGAACCATTCGCGCAAGCTGTTTACGCGCCTATGCGTTCCGGCCGCCGAGGCAGAATCAGCTTACCCGCTGTTCCGATCGGCAAGGGCCGCAGCGACTGCGGCCACCCTTCATGCCGGCGAAGTCCACGACATCACGACCTCTTCGCAGGCGGCCGAGGCTTAGCGCCCGGTTGCGGGACAGTTTGCCTTTGCGATGTTTGCGCTCGGTATCATCGGCACCGGCTTGCTCGCCAGGCCCGTGCTGGCCGACTTGACAACTTATGCGTTGACCGAGATGGCGGGACGTACGGGGAGATTAGATGCCAAGCCACTATCGGCACGGCTCTTCTAAGGAACGATTTTCGCGACCACATTGGCCGGTGCCTCTCTCAACGCCTGCATCAGCTCCGCGCGGGCGCAGTATTGGGCCGCCGTCTTCTATGGCATTCTGACCGCGCCTTTGATGATCGCTCTGCTTCTTGGTTAGCCCCCCGACGAGACCCGCAACCATATCGTATTCGCGCTCGGCCAGGTTGCCAATCGACGGTTGCGGGCGCAGGGGGCCTTTTCAAGTGCGGGCAGAGTTTCGAGCGTCGCCCTCTTCTAGATAGGGAGGCGGCGAGCCGCGCGACGTATGGGTCCGAATATTCAGCCTCCCGGCCTAGCGGCGAACGCGAGGCGGAGGGCATCCGAGAGGCTGCGCACGTCGAGCTTCGCGATGAGGTTGGCGCGGTGCACCTCGACCGTCCGCGGTGAGATACCAAGATCATAGGCGATCGTCTTGTTCGGCAGGCCTCCCGCGAGCCTGTCGAGCACTTCGCGCTCGCGCGGCGTCAGTACGCAGAGCACGACATTGGCCTCGGCGGCGCGCGCCGTTGCACCGTCAGCCTTCGCCAAGCAGTCGATCCTGTCGTTCAGGGATGACCGCGCTTCAGACAGAAGAAGCGCGCCCCTCGAGTTAGCGTCAGCTCCGGTCGCCGTCCATCTGCCGATCGCGAACCCGCTTGGCTTTTCCGAATACGGCGACCTAAGAATTCTAAGACGAAGCTAATTCTGCTTGCACGAATACGGAACAGAAACTTTCAGCCGACGATTATCGATCCTTCATTCTCGACCCTGCATATCGACTGGCACGACTGGCTAACGCGGACCGGGTCCCTGTCCGTACCATTCGGGCACCTCGACGCCCAGTTCGCGCGCGCGCTGCTGAGCCATGGCATGTATCTCGTTGCGGATCAGCTGACGCTCCTGCTCGGTTCGGGCGGCCTGCATGCGGCTCCTGAACCCTGCGCGCTCCTGATCGGCAAGCATCGTCATGAGCATGTAGCGCGAGCGGTTCCCATAGCCCGCGCCCGCGCCGCTCCTGGCGCCGGGAGGCGCATCGACTCCCATTTCGCGCGCGCGCTCCCCGATCGTCTGCTGATGCCGGGCGCGGATGCGCTCGCGCTCCTCGGCGGTTGTCGCCGCACGCATTTCGTCGCGGAATTGCACGCGTTCCGTGCTTGTCAGCAGGCTGAAGCGGGCAAGCTGGTCGTCGATCGCCTGCGACGAATTCAGCCGGTCGCGATCCTGATCCATGTCGCCGGTCCCGTCCTTGTCGCGCAGGCGATCCTGGTCGCGGTCCATATCGGTCCGATCCTTGTCCCGAAGTCGATCGCGATCCTGATCGCAGATGTCGCCGGGCGTACACAGGCGGTCGCGCGTGCGGTCGAGATCGCCGCGCGGCGCTGGCGGGGTAGGCGCATTCGCACCTGCGCCCGATCCGTGCTGGGCGTTGGCTGCCCCCGGGAACATACCGAGCAGGGCCGCAGCGGCGGCTGACGCCATCAATTTGCTATTCATGATAACTACTCCTCGTCAACGCCGGAACGAAAGGGCCGGCAATCAGGGTTTGGGGCGTTCAACTTTCGGCGGCTTCGGCTGCAGTCTGGCGTCCGCGCCCGTCTATGGCGTCCACCATGTGGTTCTTCGATCTCCGCGCGGGATTTTCAGCCTTCGCCCTGGTCATTCTTGTTGCGGCGGCCGTGCGCCGGACAGGGGACTATCGACAGCGAACGTCGCGGTCGATTTCCCGCCCGGCCAAGCCACCGGCGACTGCGCCCAAAATCGTGCCAAGGGTCTCGGATCGGCCCGGCGCCAAAAGATTGCCCAACACCCCGCCCGCGATAGCGCCTACGATCAGACCCGTCGTGCCGTCGGATCGGCGACAGTAATAACGCCCGTCGCGACCGCGATAGATGCGATCCTGATGCGATAAGCGGCGCTCGCGATAGCGAGGATGGTCGCGGTAATAACGGTCGGCGTCATAACCTCCGTAGGACGGGTCCGGATTGTTGTAATCGTAGCGGCGATAATCCGCGCCTGGCCCATATCCGTCGCTGGCGCAGCCGGTTACCAGCAACGCCGACACCATTCCCATCATCGCGATACGCATCTTGGCTCTCCTGAACAATCTATGCGCAACGTATCGGCTGCGATCAGGACCGATATTCGTAACTTCCCTCAGTTCCGCTGAATTGGATTAGCCTCCTTAAATCCCTTCAGCTGTCGCTGGCGACGCTTTTGCTGGCCAGGCGGCGGAAAGGCGCGCCGAGCACGCACACGGGGAGCAGGGAGGTGGGGCGCGTCGAAATACAGCGTGTCCTATCGCGCGATATGCCGCCGCCCAGCACGATCGTGTGGACGTGGGGATGACTCCGAGAACTGGCTATTGCGCACCGATGCGGCGTTGGTCGAGAAGTTCGACAGCGCCTTCAAACATCATCTCGACCGCTACAAATATGCCGGTCGATAACGATATCGATCCGCTGATGCATGGCGCCGCAGCACCGGAAATGCTAGCCGAGCTCGACGAGCGATTAACGGAAGAGATTTGTCTAGACGGCGCAAAGCGCGGATACAGCGACATCGGCTTCCTTCCGGTTGTGCGGTAGTTCGCAGGGGTCGCCGCGGTGGTGCGGATTCTGGCCGCCGCGCTCTATGATCCACTGTTGACGACCGGCATCACTTCCCTTGCCGATGCGCTGATCGCGCTTGCCGGATCCGTGCTGCTCGTGCGGTTTAGGACGCCGCCGCTTGTCGTCTTCTTCGTATCGGTGGCCGCCTCGATCGACTATGCCGCCGCCGGATAGGCTTGAGTTGTCGCAGGAATGTCGATTTCCGATACACCTCGCTCGAAGCGAAGGAGCCGGCTGTTCGATATTGCGACCCGGTGAGTGTAGCGCGACACATAGGCGAGCACGGCCTCTGGCCCGGCGAACGGCGGCTTGGCTTAGCGGGCGCTTGCCAGCACGATGCTGACAAACGCCCGCTTGAGGCTAAATTGCCCAGCGAATGCGGGCAAAGGCGGACCGGCCCGCGCCCGGCAAACGCGCGCCCAGCGGGACATCGGACCCTGTTATCCGGTTGTATCCGGCCAGATGTTCAAGATAATAGGAATCGAACAGGTTCTGGATGCCAAGATCGAGCCTGATGCCGTCACGTATTACCCAGTATCCCGCGATGTTGGCAAGGACATGTCCGGCGCTCGGCGCCTCGCTATTGGTGACCGAAACCCGCGTCTGCCGTGCGACGAACTGGCTTTCGATCGAGATTGACCAGCGGCTTTCCGCCCAGCTCATCGCCAGACGGCCATTGGCCGGTGCCATGCGGTAGAGATTGTCGGCAATATCCGTGCGCTCAGCACGCACATAGCTGGCAACTCCGTCAAGCCGCAACGGCCCCACAATCTTCGCGCCGAAGGCAATGTCCGCGCCCCAGATGCGTGCATCGGTGTTGGCAAAGCGCAGCGGGGTGGGATCGCCACTGCCGTTCGAAACGATTTCGACGGGGGTGTCGAGGATGCCGGGCGTCGAGTCAAACGGCACACCCTGGATGAAATCCTCGATCCGGCGATAATAGACCACCGGGCGCGCATAGGCATTATCACCCTGCCAATCGAAACCAAGCTCGGCAATCCACGCCTTTTCAATCTTCAGATGGACGTCGCCGACGTAGATATTGCCGTCGGCGAGACCGCCGCTGGCTTCGGTGGGCAACCAGGAATAGCGCTCAATGAGGCTGGGCGCGCGCGTCTTGTGTGCAAGCGTCAGTCGCGGGGTAAAGGCGCCCATATCGGCCCACAGCCGCAGCGATGCATCGACGCTGGTGCCCGACCAATTACGGTCGGCCAATGCGAAGGCCTTGGTGAGATTGACCGGACCTGCCGGAACCCCGGGGCCGTAGCGCGATGCGCCGGTCGATGCGCCGTGACGGTCGATGCGTAGTCCCAGTTCGGATTCAATGGCGCCAAAACCGTTCCGCAATTCGACATAGCCGCCCACCCGGTCGCTCTTGGCGCGATCAAGCGGATGGATGAAGAAGGCCGGGGACAGGGGATTATACAGCATGTAGCCCTTGTCGATCAGCTCGAAATCAGCGCCGATCCGGATGTGACGACCTGCCGAGCCAAAGCGCAACGATGCATCGGCTCCCATCGTGTCAGCATAGGTGTCCGACTGTCTGGTCAGGGCAGTCGTCGGCGCGGGGCGTAATTCATAGTTGTTCATGCGATGGGACACGCCTGTGTAGTTGGCGTGGACCTCCAGTCGCAGATTGTCGTCGAGATCGCCTTCAAACCCTGCGCGGGCAAAGTCGGTGTGGAAATAGACGATGTCCATGGCAAACGGCGGGTTGCCCGAACGGCCAGTATCCTGCCTCCGATATTCAAGACTGAATTCGCCGGGGCCGGCACGAAAGCCGGCCTGAACGCCATAGACCGCACGATGAAACGACGTGCTGCCAATGCGTCCGCCTGGAAAACGGGTGTCATCGCCCGCTTCATACGAGCCGATCACACCAAGGCGCAGGCTGTCGCTGGCAAGGGCCACAAGACCGCCCATGGCCACACTGTCATCGACGCTGCGATACTGGCTGGACAGGTCGATCTGCGGCGACAGGCTGGAGCCCGTGCCAAAGCGCGCATGTTTGAGGACCGTGTTGACGCCGCCACCCAGTCCGGGGCCGTCGCGCACAGGGGAAATCCCGCGTGCGATCTCGACCCTGTCGATCAGCATCATCGGGGCATAGTGCATCGCCGGATCCATGGCATTGGGGCCGCCTGTGGCGAAACGCTGGCCGTTGATCCGCAGCAGGATGCGCTCGCCAAACAGGCCGCGCATCTGCACCTGGCCGGAAAGAGCCCCATTCGCGACGAGAGCTGCGCCGGGCTGGCGCGCGATAAAGGCCGCACCATCGGGCCCAGTGGACAGTTCCTCGTCAGCTTCGGTCGCAGCATCGGTGGCCGTCAGGCGCGGTGCTGTCACGACGATGGTATCGGGTGATTGTTCATTGCCTTCAGCGGCAAAGGCAGGGCTGGCAGCCGTCAGGGCGACCGCTGCGCTCAGGATAGAAGTCTTCATGGTTCAGTTCATTCGCAATAGATGCAAAATTGCGCCGCCCGCATCGAAGGTGCTGGGCAGGGTATTTTGCCGGGAAGGAGACGGACATGCTCACGCGCGATTGTCGCCGGGCTCAGTCCGCAGGTTCAGGCCACTATGTCAGGCGAATGACGGAGGGCCACGTAGCGGCGGGCGCAAACGAGGAAGTGGGCGATGCACAGACGACGCAACGAGGATAGCACCTGTTATCAGGACGAAGGCGACGGCCTGCGCGAGCAGAAGGCCATCGGCCCCCGCCATCGACGCCATCAACAGGGCGGAAAAAGCGCAAGGCGGGTTCTTCTGGCTATGGTCGCCTGAACGGTCATGCTCTTCGCCCGATCGCGGCACCACGATCTTGATGGTGCTACGCTCGTCCTCGAAACCCGAACATATCTTTACGCTCAGCGTGACCGCCGAAGGGGCAACCATATAGCCCGCGGGAATCAACCCGCGAATGAGCAGAGTGATCACCACAAGCATCATCGCCCAGGTTCGCCGCTCGACAGTGAAGGCGCGCAGGTCGTTCACTCGCGGGCGCCCTTAGCTCTTGCCTTCCGGGTTGTCACGATAGGTCATGTTCCAACCGATGCTTCTGGCGCATGATGACCCGGTGTTTCCTCAACCGTCTGGCCATCACGAATATTATAGAGCCGCTTGAAGGTTGGGATGATCTTTTCATCATGGGTGACGATGATGATCGCGGTATCGAACTGCCGAGCCATGTCGTTGAGCAGCCCCACCACCGCAAGGGCGCGCTGTCCGTCAAGCGGCGCGGTTGGTTCGTCAGCAAGGATAACCGGCGGACGATTGATCAGGGCGCGGGCGATCGCCACGCGCTGCTGTTCTCCGCCCGAAAGCTGCGAGGGCATGGCGGTGGCGCGGTGGGCGACATCCAGCGCATCGAGCAGATCGCGCGCTTCCTTGCGGGCCACTGCATTGGGCTTTCCGGCCAGCATCGGCAACAACGCGACATTGTCGGTCACATCAAGGAACGGGATAAGATAGGGAGCCTGAAAAATGAAGCCGATCATATCCCGCCGGAGCGCGCGCAGATCGCGGACTTTCCAGCGATTGTCGTAAATGCACTGGTCGCCGATCGTCATCTTGCCCGACGTCGGTTCGATGACGGCGCCAAGGCATTTGAGCAGGGTGCTCTTGCCCGAACCCGATGGCCCGATCAGCCCCACGACTTCGCCCTTGGCCACGGCCATGTCTACGCCGCGCAGGGCATGAACCGCCGTCTCGCCGCTGCCATAGGTCTTGACGACATTCTCGAGGGTAATGCCTTCAGCCACCAATCGCCTCCGCCGGATCGACTTTGATCGCGGCCTGGATGGCCAGAAAGCTCGCCAATGTGCAGATCAGCATCACCGCCACGAAGCCCCGAATCGAATCCGATGGCAGCAGCAGTACATATTTAGGGAAGAAGGGCGCCCACAGGCTGGCCGCGATCTTGCCAACGACGAAGCCGATCAGCCCCAACCCCAGCGCCTGTTGCAGGATCATCCACGAGATCGTGCGGTTGCGCGTGCCGATCAGTTTCAGCACGGCAATTTCGCGGATCTTGCCGATGGTCATGGTGTAGATGATGAAGGCGACGATGGCTGCACTCACAATCGAGAGGATGACCAGAAACATTGCGATCTGCTTGGCCGAATTGGCGATCAGCTTCCGGACAAGGATTTCCTCCATCTCAGCGCGGGTATAGACCGTCAGGCGTTGCCAGCGGCGGATGGCAGCGGCGACGTCATCGGGATTGGCATCCGGCGTTATGGTGACCAGAACGGCATTGACGTTGGTGTTGCCCGATTGAACAGCGTTTACGGCTTGCGCCACCGCCGGATTGCCCGGCGGGTTCAATTGTGGATTGGCATCCGTGCGCGCGCGCTGGCGCACGATGGCGTCGCTGTCCTTCTGGAACTGGGCCGCTTGAGCATCTTTCAGCGACAAGAACAGCATCGGATCGCCGCCCGATGACACCATCCTGCTGGTCAGCCCGACAATCGTATAAAAATTGCGGCGCACTTTGACGCGGTCGCCAATCGCGAAGCCCGTCTTCACATCGGCCACGGCCTCATAGTGAGCACGCACAATCTGGCGTCCCGAGATCAGATGGGTGGGCTGGCCGGGCAGGCCTGGCACTCCCATCTCGGCCCCCACGACCATAACGCGGACATCCATATCGCCATGGGCGATCTGCATCGTCAGATAGGTTACGCCTGCCGCCTGGGCGACGCCGCGCATGGCCTGAATGGGGCGCTCGCTATCTTCGGTCAGGCTTGAGGGTTCCGCATAAGGGCCAAGGGTGTCTTTCTGCACGACCCAGAGATCTGCTCGACTGTTGTCCAGCAAGGCCTGCGCATCATCGACCATGCCGCGATAGACACCGGCCATCGACAGGGTGACACCGATCAGCAACCCCAACCCCACGCCGGTAAGAACAAATTTGCCCCAGCCATGCAGGATGTCGCGCCCAGCAAGGCTGATCATGGCAGCGTTTCGACGATACGGAAGCGGCTGCTGGAGGTGAGTGCTCTCGCGCTATGAACGACAAGCCGCTCGCCTCTGGTGAGGCCGTCCAATATCTGCACCCATCCACTCAGATCCTGTGCGCCGATCCTGACGGGCGCAAAGACAAGCTCCCCATTGCGGATCACCCATACCCCGGTCTGACCTTTCACGCGGTGGACTGCCGCGTTGGGAATGGCCAGCGTTCGAGACCGGGCGGGCAAGGCGACGGTCACCTCGGCCAGTTCGCCAATGGAAGGCAGCGTTCCCGTGGCCGTGAAGCGCGCTTTGGCGAGCACTTCTTCGGTCAGGGCATCGGCCATAGGCTCAACGCGTTCAATAACACCGTCAAGTGAATCATCTGGTTGGGAACGCAGGACAATTCGCACCGGCAGCCTCGCGACCAGGCCCGCCGATTGCGTCTGGTCGAAGCGGACATTGATCCACAGCTGTGACGGATCGATGATCTCGACCACCGCCTGCCCGGCAACCACGGTCGTACCCGGTTCGACTGATCGTCGAACGACGAGCCCGGCGCGCTGCGCGACGAGGCGGAGATTTGACCGCTGTTCAATCAAGGCTGCCCGCTCCGCGCCAAGTCGCCCGCGATCCTGTGCGGCGGCACTGCGATTAGCCTGTGTGGCTGCCATATTCGCCCGCGCCGTCGCCAATTCCTGTCGGCGCTGATCAACCATCGCATCGGTTACCCAGCCACCTGCTTTCAAATGTTCGGTTCGCGCGGCTTGGGATTGTGCCAGCGCTACGCGCGCCGACGCATCGGCAATTTGTGCTGCAGCGGCCTGTTCCAAAGCGGCTGACCGTGCCGTGCCGCCAGCAGCGGCTGCAATGCGCTGATCAAGATCAACGGGATCGATCTGCGCCAGCAATTGTCCCGGCTGCACCATGTCACCGACATCCACAGCCAGCAGGGTCACCCTACCGGCCGCTGTTGGCCCAACCTTCTGGGTGTAACGGGCCTCCACAGTGCCGATGCCAAACATGGCCGGGGCAATGCTGCGCTCTTCAACTTGTGCGACGGTTACATTGATCGGTGCCAGCGGCCCGGAGCGGAATGCCACCCAGGCAAAAAGCACAAGCAGGGGAACGAGAACGGCCAGCAATGTCCAGCCTCTGCGGCTCAGGGTGAATGGCAACTTCATTTGGCCACTCCAAGCCCATCAAGATAAAGATCGAACAGTCTCGCCGATATGGCAGGCATCGACGTGAAATCACTGGCCGCCATCGCTTGCATTACCAGCCCTTGCACCATGCCAAGGAACATTGTGGCCGCAGCGGGGATGTCGACATTTGCGGCGATGAACGCGTGCGCTTTTGCTTCCGTAAGCAGGGCCATCACACGCTCGCGATACGCACCCATCAGCGTACGTACGCACATCTTGCCCTGCGCGTCGCCATCGCGCTGCAATTCGCCAAACAGAATGCGGGGCACGCCGGGATGGGTCACGACGAAATCGATATGCGTGGCAAACATGGCGCGTAGCCGTTCAATTGGCGTAGCCCCTGTAACGGCATCAAAGCGCGCGAGCAGCGTGGTGGCGGTCCAGTCCATCACCGCCGCCCAGATCGCCTGCTTGTCGGCAAAATGGCGGAAGAGAGCGCCCTGTGTCACCCCCATGTGCGCTGCAATCCGAGCGGTCGTTATGTCCGCCGGATTTGTTGCTGCCGCCAAGCCAATCACCGTTTCAACAGTGACGGCACGGCGCGCATCGGCAGAGAGTTTGGTGCGGGGCATCTGACTCGCTTGCACGTTTGTGAGTAATTAGTCGCTATCTTTTTTGGCCTGCGCCAGTCGATGTTTCTGCAATCTTACGAGAGGGAAGAGGCATGTCGGAACCGGAAGGGCGGGAACGGAGTGGTGAGCGGAAAGTCCTCTGTGGATGGCTCCCGC
>FSSH01000334.1_pt2 | contig 46132 bp, 39 predicted proteins | sample 1166101 | NCBI WGS metagenome assembly FSSH01 (sample SAMEA32972668, study PRJEB13176) | freshwater metagenome | biome: Drinking water system; feature: Biomass in drinking water that filtered by 0.45 um membrane; material: drinking water | place: USA | collected 2012-12-20 | depth 0 m
CGAAGGAACTTCGCCCGATCGTCGAGAAATACGTGACGATGGCGAAGAACGCCAAGAAGGACCCGAAGCGCGCGCTTCACCTGCGCCGCCTCGCGACCTCGCGGCTGCGTGACGAAACGCAGGCGAAAAAGCTCTTCGACACGATCGGCCCGCGCTATCTTGAGCGCAACGGCGGATATATCCGCATCATGAAGGCGGGCTTCCGCCATGGCGATAACGCCCCCCTCGCGGTCATTGAATTCGTCGATCGCGACGAAGCGGCGAAGGGCCTTGATTCAGGCCCTGTCATGACGGACGACGGCGAAGAGTAGAGATCATCTGGATAGAGATCAAAACGGGCGCCCTTGGGCGCCCGTTTTTGTTGCGGCGGCGAACTGGGCCTTGCCTTTTCGTCCGGGTGCGCGCGCGTCCGGAAGGCCGGCGGCGCCGTTGAGGAAGCGGCGCCAGCCTTAAAGGCCTTCGACGCCTTCAGGCTNNTCGCGCCCTTGTTGAGGGTGAGCGCAATGCGCCCCCCCATCATTTTCAGCGCCACGCTCCCAAAGACTTCGCGCCGCCAGCCCTCGAGCGCAGGGGAATCGGAGCGCCCCAGCGCGATCAGTTCAAGGTCGTCGGTCGAGGCGATGAGCCGCGCGGCGACGCCGTACTTTTCGGACTGCCGCTTCAGCAGCACTTTCAGCAGCTCGACGACATCGGGCGGCGCTGCGGCGCGGCGGTCGTCGCGCTCGATCTCGGGAAGCTGGTCGCGCGGGATTTTCCGGCCTCTGGTGATCGCCTCAAGGATCTGCTGCGCCGTGCGCGAGCGCTCGAAGCCTTGCGGGATCGTCCGCGCGCGGCCGAGCTCTTCCGCCGTCGCCGGCTTGACGCGGGCGAGTTCGAATATCGCCTCGTCCTTCAGCACGCGGCCCCGCGGCACGTTCTTTTCCTGGGCTTCCCGCTCGCGCCATTCGGTCAGCGCAATCAATGGCCCGATGTCGCTCGCCTTGACGCCGCGCAGTTTGAGGCGCGTCCAGGCGCGTTCAGGATCGACCCGGTAAAGCGCCGGATCGCGCAGCGCCGCCATCTCTTCCTCGACCCAGCCGCGGCGGTTTTCTTTCTCGAGACGCGCGGCGAGGATCGCGTAGGCGTCGCGCAGATGCGTGACATCGGAGAGCGCATAATGGAGCTGCGCGTCCGACAGCGGCCGCCGCGCCCAGTCAGTAAAGCGGCTGCCCTTGTCGATCTGGGCGCCGGTCAGCGTCCGGACGAGCGGCTCATAGCCGATCTGCTCGCCGAAGCCGCATGCCATGGCGGCGATCTGCGTGTCGAAAATCGGGGTGGGCACCGCGCCCGTCAGCTGATGGAAAATCTCAATGTCCTGACGCGCGGCGTGAAAGACCTTGATGACGCGATCATCGCCAAGCGTTTCGAGGAAGGGCGAAAGATCGAGCCCCGCCGCCATCGGGTCGATGATCGCTTCCTCACCCTCCGCCGCCGCCTGAATTAGGCAGAGGATTGGCCAATAGGTCTTTTCCCGCATGAACTCGGTGTCGACCGCGAAAAAGGGCTTCGCGCTCAGCGCCTTTGAAAACGCCGCCAATTCGTCCGTGGTCGTGATGATCCGCATGGGAGGCGTCTCTAACAGCGCCCGCCGCGCTCGTCACCCGCCCGCCGCGTCGATGCTTGACAAGGCGGGGAGGGGACGCCACTCCCACCCCGGTTTTCCGGAGATTTGGACGATGCACGCCTATCGCACCCACACCTGCGGCGCCTTGAGGCCCGGCGCCGTCGGCGAGACCGTCCGGCTGTCCGGCTGGGTGCACCGCAAGCGCGACCATGGCGGGCTGCTCTTCATCGACCTGCGCGACCATTACGGCCTGACGCAGCTTGTCATCGAGCCGGAGACGCCGGTTTTCGCTGTCGCCGAGCGCTTGCGCGCTGAAAGCGTCATCCGCGTCGACGGCAAGGTTGTGGCGAGGACGCCTGAGACCCAGAACCCGAACCTGCCGACCGGCGGGATCGAAATCCGCATTTCGGACATCGAGGTCCTCTCCGCCGCCGAGGAATTGCCGCTCCCGGTCTTCGGCGAGCCCGATTACCCGGAAGAAGTTCGCCTCAAATACCGCTTTCTCGACCTGCGCCGCGACGGTTTGCATCGCAGCGTCGCCCTGCGCTCAGCGGTCATTTCATCGCTCCGCCGGCGGATGATCGATCAGGGCTTCACTGAATTCCAAACGCCGATCCTCACCGCGTCGAGCCCCGAGGGCGCGCGCGACTTCCTCGTTCCATCGCGCATCCATCCCGGCAAGTTCTACGCGCTGCCGCAGGCACCCCAGCAGTTCAAGCAGCTGTTGATGGTTGCCGGCTTCGACCGCTATTTCCAGATCGCGCCGTGCTTCCGTGACGAGGACGCGCGCGCCGACCGGTCGCCGGGTGAATTTTACCAGCTCGATTTCGAGATGAGCTTCGTCACCCAGGACGATGTGTTCGACGCGATTGCGCCCGTGCTCTCCGGCGTGTTCGAGGAATTTGCGAACGGCAAATCGGTGACCAGGCCGCCGTTCCCGCGCATAAGATTTGCCGATTCCATCCGCAAATACGGCTCCGACAAGCCGGACCTCAGAAACCCCATCGAAATGGGGAATGTCTCGGAGCATTTCCGCGGCTCCGGCTTCAAGGTCTTCGCCGGCATGCTGGAGAAGGATTCAAAAGTCGAAGTCTGGGGCATCCCGGCGCCGGGCGGCGGCAGCCGCGCGTTCTGCGACCGCATGAACGGCTGGGCGCAAGGCGAGGGCCAGCCGGGCCTCGGCTACGTCTTCTGGCGCGAGGGCGAGGACGGCGGCGCGGGGCCCATCGCGAAGAACATCGGACCGGAGCGCGCCGAGGCGATCCGCCGCCAGTTCGGCCTGAAGGTCGGCGACGCCTGTTTCTTCGTCGCCGGCAAGCCGGACGATTTCTACAAATTCGCCGGTCTGGCGCGCACGCGCGTCGGGACCGAGCTGAAGCTCATCGATGAGAACCAGTTCAAGTTCTGCTGGATCGTCGATTTCCCGATGTATGAATGGAACGAAGACGACAAGAAGATCGACTTCTCGCACAACCCGTTCTCCATGCCGAATTTTGACCACACGAAATTTCTCGCGCTCGACAAGGCGGACAAGGAAACAATCCTCGGCATCACGGCGTTCCAGTACGATATCGTCTGCAATGGCGTCGAGCTTTCGTCAGGCGCGATCCGCAACCACAAGCCGGACATCATGCTGAAGGCCTTCGACATCGCCGGCTACGGCGCTGATGTCGTCGAGGCGAAATTCGGCGGCATGCTGAACGCGTTCCGCTTCGGCGCGCCGCCGCATGGCGGATCGGCGCCGGGCGTTGACCGCATCGTCATGCTGCTCGCCGGCGTCGAGAACCTCCGCGAGGTGATCGCCTTCCCGCTGAACCAGCAGGCGCAGGACCTGATGATGCAGGCGCCGAACGAAGTGACGGACAAGCAGTTGAAAGAACTGCATATTCGGGTGGCGATGCCGATCAGCGAGAAGAAGGGCTAAGGCGCCGCTTTCCCCGGATCGCCGCCGGCTGTAGAATGGGGCCAAAGGGGAGGCTTATGCGCAAGCTCAACAAGAGTATTTTCCTGGCGTGCCTGGCGATTGTCGCCAACACGTTCCTTCCGGTTGTCGAGGCTGCAGCGAGGCCGGCAAAGGCCGCTGCAGCAGCTCAGCCGGCCATCGCGGCGCTTGACACCATAACGGACAAGGAATGGCTCTCGGAACCGAGCATCGCACTTTTGGGCCGCGTGATCGCTGCGTCCTCCAAAGAGGCGCTCGACACAGCGGCGAAGAGCGATGCGCGCGCGCAGGCGCTCGCCGGCTCAGGCTACCTTGTCGGCGCGCACGGCTATCCGCAAGACAATGCCGAGGCCGCCCGGCTTCTAAAGCTCGGCGCCCGCGACAATGTCATCGCGCAGGTCAATTACGGCGTCATGCTGCAGGACGGCCGGGCGGGGAGCGGCGGCTGGCAGGCGCTCGCCGGGGCGCGGGAGCATTTCAATCTCGCGGCCAGTAGAGGTCACCCGGTCGCCAGTTATAATCTCGCCGTTTTCAATCGCGATGGGATCGCGACGGAGCAGAATTATAGCGAAGCGATCCGCCTGTTCAGGTTCGCCGCCAGTACGCCGAACGTCCGGCAAGGGCAGGCGAATTATGAGGTGGCGAGAATGTATGACTACGGAATCGGCGTCGCAAAGGACGAAGAGCTCGCCAAGTGGTATTACGGGGCCGCCGCCGAGCTTTCGCATGCAGAAAGTCTATTTCGACTTGGCGACCTGCGCTTTGGCGACGCGGCTATGGCGGAATCGGGCGATGAGTACGACTTCTGGACGGACGCGGGCGAGGAATTTTACCGCCTGGCCTTCGCGGCGTTTCAACGCGATGCCGGCGCCGGTGACGCCTATGCAATGCGCCGGCTAGGCGATCTCTATCGCACGGGGACAGGCGTCGTCCGGAATTACGAGGAAGCGTTCAGCAGCTACAGCGCCGCAGCCGACCGCGGCGACGGATTGGCGCGGCTGATGACCGGCCGCATGCAGTTCGAGGGCCAAGGAATAGAAAAGAACGAGGCCGCGGCCGTCGCCATTTACAGAACGCTCGCCGAGGCTGGCGATGTCGGCGGCCAGATGGAACTCGCCGCGCTCTATCTCGCGGGCAATGGCGGCCTTAACAAAGACATTGCCGAAGCGACCCGCCTTTACACGCTCGCGGCGCGGCAGGGCGACGAGCGCGCGCGCGGCGTACTCAAAACGCTCGGCAAGACTTGGTGAGCGCAGCGATCACGAGATCATATCGGAGTCTCGATCTCAGCTTCGGCATCGGCGCGGATGGGCGCCGGCACACCTCGTTCGAACCTCTTTTCGAAATACGCGTAAGCGGCGCACAAGGCTGCGAGCGTCGCCATTGCGAGAAAAACCGCGCTCGGGGCGGTTGAATAGAAGAGGCTGCCGATGAACGGCGCGAAGATGAAACCGGGAAGCGCCGGCGGCGTTGGAGAGACCGGCGGCCGAGCCCTGTTCATCCGCTGCCACCGACAGCGAGGCGGCGCCGACATAGCCGGGGCCGATCATGCCGCCGCCAAGGCCGGAAAGCAGCATTCCGAACACGAGCGGTTCGAGGTCGGTCGACAAAGCGACAATCGCGTGGCCGACGCAAATTAGGATCGGCCCGACACGCATCAGCGTCTTCGGCGGCAGATTGAAGCGCTGCACAAGCAACGCTGCGAAAAAAGCGACGCCGGTCGCAAGTCGGTACACGAAGAGGCGCCGGATGCGTCTGTCGAGTGGGGAGAGGCGCGGTGTGCGTTTTCGTTCGTTCGGCGGCGTGCGCTCCGGCAGATAAGTCCAGACGGCGGCGGCGCAGCCCGCAGCATCGGCGGCGACGGCGTAAAGCGGCGCCAGCGGATCGAGCGCGACGACGGCGGCGGCGAAGGCTGGACCAACCGTCGCGCCGATCCCGAACGCAGCCGAGAAAGCGGACATGCCGGCGGTGCGCCTTTCGGGCGGACACGGCGCGGTCTTGTCGCTAAACGCCGTCCTGACCGGTTTGCCGCGCACGGGCGTCTACAACGCCCATGCTGCGCATCAAGCGCTCGACCATGCAGCGAGCGACTTTTGCGCCTTCCCGCCGCATTCGCCGCCAGACCTTGCGCGCGCCGTAGCGGAAAAGTTCTCGGAGAAGACGCGGCCGATCTTGTTTCAGAGATCGGCGTCCCGGCGCGCTCGCGCCGATGGTCTCTAGGGATCGGGGCGGCACGCCTAATGCGCGTTATAAGTCGACGGGGTGATCGCCAGCAGCCGGCAGATCGGCCTGACCCCCTTGCGCTTCGTGATGATCGTCGATGAACACGAACATGGCTTCAACCGGCGGCCTTGCTCCACATGGGCAAAATAATTGGAGCCTCCGGCAAACTCGGCGCGTTTCAGCATCCCAAAACCGGCGGCCGCCAACAGGGATTCGCGGCGAGGATGCTGGACCGGAGCGCGATCATTTGCTCTTTCCGCCTTTCGATGGCGAACCAGCGGTGAGCGCCCCATGCGTGCTGACGATGAACGGGACAATATAGGTGAGCGCGATCTTCCATAAAACGACGGGGGCGCCCGCCAGGATGGCGCCGCCTTGATTGATGAGGTTCAAGACAGTTCCGACGACAAGCGCCACAATCACCGCGCGAGCGCAGATCCGCGTAGTTCGAGCGGTCAATAATCCTGAACTCGTTCTTGCTAGATCGTCGCGCACACACCGTTGTTCTATTGGCCTGTCCAATGCGGGTCCCCATTGATGCCCGCAATACAGCGGACTGCGCTTGCGATGTTTGTATTCGTGCAACCATGCAACAGGGCGATAATGTTCGCAATTGGATTCATGCGGCGGCAATGACGGCGCCGCATGGCGTCGGAGGAACGCGTTCGCCGCCGGCTGAAAGCGTAAATATGCTGCAGCCGCGCCGCACGGCGCGGTATCGTCACAGTTCGAATGGTCAACGCGGGCAGGGAAAGCTGAGGTGGAGTTCTCTCCGATGCTAAGCGGCGTCAGAACTGGTGTTCTTCCAACATCGCGCGCGGGCACCCGCCGGGGGTGCCGACAATGTGCCCATGAGGGCGGCGCATGCCTGCGCATCTTCAAGCTCGCGGGAGAACCCGTAGGGACGACGGGGCCGAAAGCATGGAGACCACCGGTGCGTCGCGCTGGACGACTTTGAAGGCGCGACGAACGAGCGAGGAATGGGTGTGCTTGCCTGAATGCGCACCAGGGCCGTGCAGCCCCACTTCCGGATCGCCCGAATCCGGCCGCCAACGCCGACCAAGTACGTGGCGGCGACGCTATTCCTGACAGCCAGGAATGCCGCTCTTAACACAGGCGGCGCAAATTAGTTGCGCCTTCATCTATATGCGGTTATCCAGTCCAATCGAGCAGGGCCATTAGCCGCGGAGTTGAAATGGACGGGAAGTTGCCGTCAATTGAAAGCCTTGGAGCGCCGCTTGGGTTCTTGGCGGCCGTAAAAGCGCGCGAAGAATTGGTTCAGTCACTGTATGGCGAAGACTGTTTGTTGGTGCAGGCGAGGTCGCTGGCCGGCATGCAGAAGGAAGCGCTCGTCTATTCCCCGTCTGGCGCGGTCTGGCGACTGACATGCGATGAGGGGCCATATCTAAACGGGGCTGATGTCGCGCCGTTTCCGCTTGCTTTCGTCACGGCCGGGTTGGTGATTTCCGTCACGTCAATGTTTCGCGAATGCGCTCGTGAGGAGAATATCGAGCTTGGCGCCGTTTCAGTTGTGCTCGACAATTACTATTCGATGGAAGGCTCAGCGATTCAAGGCACGATGAAAGGCGGGGCGTCATCGCCTGATTTGCGTATTGAGGCGGAGAATATCGACCGCAACGCTTTGGAACGACTGACCGCGCGCGCGATTGAGCGGTCAGCCGCGGCAATCATGTTCGCAACAGCGATGCGAAACGCGTTCTCCTTGCACCTTAACGACGAGTTGCGCCCACTCAAGGAAATGCGCGCTGCGACGGGGGAGATTCCGCCGCCGCCATTAAACGCCTTTGATGACATCGGCGTATTGTCGGGCGATGCCGGGGGCCGTCCCATCCTCAGCAAATTGCAAACAGCAGAGAGTTTATTCGGCGTAGACGGCGGCGCCGGTAGCAGTCTGCAGGCGGAACAAAAGCGCGGCCTTCATGTCCGCGGGACGCTTGTTGTCACGCCGGACGGACTTTATGACATCAAAATCCAGCTCTTCAAGCCGATTGGAAGCGTCTTCAGATTCATCGGCGATGATGAGGCCGGAGGCCGCGCGCCGTCGGGCATGGATTATTTCTCCGCTGGCGTCGCTTTCTGCTTCATGACGCAATTGGGACGTTACGCGAAAATCGTGAAACAAGACCTCATTGACTATTTGATCGTTCAGGAGACGCGATATTCCGGATCGGCCGGAGCCGGCGGCGCGGTGCGCGTCGAGCCGCTCGACACCCACGTCTATCTTCACTCAAACGAGGAACTCGAGCGCTGTCAGAAGCTCGTGAAGATGGGCGAGCAGACCTGTTTCGCTCACGCGGCGCTCAGCGCGACCGTCCCGGTTCAGGTCAGCTCCCGCTAATAACGAAATCGGCCCGAGGCTTATTTGCGGCTTCCTCGACGCTCATTCATTTCTTCAGACTCGAGCCACTCAATCTGATTACGAAGCTTGCCGATGATGTTGAAAAACTGAGCGCGTTCTTGCACTGTAAGAGCAGACTCCAAAACCTTGGCGCGCATTTTCGCGAGCGGCACGATTCGATCGTGCATCAAGACGCCGGAGTCGGTGAGGCGAACGAGCTGCTTTCGTCCGTCCGATCTGTCGGGCAAGCGTTCGACGAAGCCAAGTTCCTCAAGAGTGTTGATGGCGCGGCTGACGGTCGCCTTATCAAACGCGGCAGGGCCAACCATTTCGCCGGCGTTCGCAGGTCCCTGATCACCGAGAATTGCAACCACTCGCCACTCACGCACGCCGATTCCAAAATGCTTTTGGAAAGTCCTCGAGGCGCCGATCGACAGCATTCGTGCGACTTGGCTGAGGAGGAAAGGAAGGTGATTCGCCAGCTCCAGCCGCTCGCGAACTGGCGGCGGTGAGATATCGATTGAAGCGGCGCTTTTTCTCGTCTGGCGCGATGCTGGCCGGGATCTCATCGAAGTGCGTCCACTCGGTTCGGCATTGGTGCGCCTGAAGGCGCCTATGGCGAAGCGACGGCCTCGCCAAGCTTATCTAGACTATGACCTTAACACGGATTCAGGAGATGACGAACTGTCCTCCGCCGTACGGATCGCCCGGCCGCGTCAAAACGGTTGCACCTGCAATAATCTGTCAGTAGAATCGACAGAAGTCGCATACGCTGCGGCGTGAGAAAATGACCGCCAGCCCGAGCGGAGGGCGCCGTGAATAAATCGGCCCACGGATTATTATTAGCGCTTTTCCTTGCTGCGTCGGGCAGTCTGGATGCGACGCCTGCGCTAGCCGCGCGCGAGCTTCGATTCGGAGTGACGATCCCCGAACGGACAAGCACTGTACGCGAAGCGATGGCGCCGTGGGCGCGCGAGGTGACTGCGGCGTCGGGCGGCGCCCTCTCAATTCAGCTATATCCGGGCGGTTCGCTAGGACGAAACGGGAAAAACCAATACTGGTTGGCGAAGAACGGCGTCCTCGACATCACGTGGATTTTGCCGAGCGATACGCCGAGGCAGTTTCCGGCGACTGATTTCTTTGAGATTCCTCTGAGGACAGACGATCCGCTCCTGATGTCTTTGGCCTTCTGGCGAATGTACGAGAGGGGATACTTAAAGGGCTTCGAGGATGTTAAGCCATTGGCATTGTATGTCTCGCCGCCCTACCGAATGCATTTAAGGTTTGCATATTCAGGCCCGGAAAGCCTGCGAGGGCGTAAGATCAGAGCGGTGACACATCTGCAATCGCGACTTCTCGAACAAGCCGGTGCAACGCCGGTCGGCGGCGTGACAACGACGCAAGTGGCGGAAAGCCTCAGTAGGGGGTTCATCGACGGCGCCTTGTTCAGCTGGCACGGCGTGAAGGCGGTCGGCGTCATGAGATCGACATCGACTCATGTCGACCAGCCGATCACTCTGGCGCCCGCAATGATTGTGATGAACCGGAGAGTCTATGACGGACTGCCAGCGGAGGCGCGGGCGGCGATTGATGCTAACAGCGGCGAGCCTTTGATCCGCATGCTTGTGGCGTCGATGAACAAGGCAGCCGCCGAGGCAATGAGCGAAGCCGAACTGGATGCCAGCCGCAGCTTTGTGCGTTCAACCGCGGAAGACGCTGCGCTCTGGCGACGTCGCTTTGACGAGGCCGCGCGCTCGTGGCGTGAGGAAAGCGTGGAAAACGAAGAAATCGCCTTGGCTTTCGAAGCGATCCTTGAAGAGGTCGTTCGCGAAAATAGCGGCGAAGCGGAATGATCGCATGGGCCGGAATAATCACTGCGGGCGACCGCGTGGCAAAGCAGGCGTCGAATTTTCTGGCGTTTTGCGGGGTTTCCCTCTTGCTGATTTATGCAGGATTGTCGGTCGCTGACATAGCGGTTCGCAATGTTGCAGGAAAACCGATTCATGGACTTGAAGATATCGCAACGCTTCTCATTCCTGTTATCGTTACGAGTTTTCTCCCGTATGTAATGACCGAGCGCGCTAACATTCGTGCAACGCTTGTCGGCGCCCGGTTAGGTCCGCCTGTCGCTGCTCGGCTGGATTTGTTCGGCGACTTCGTCCTTCTGGCCTTTCTGACGATCGCGACGATCGAGTTCGCAATCTACGCCGTTGATTCTCGCACCCAGACGACGCTGATCCTTCGCGCTCCCATAGCCCCTTCTTTATTCACTGCGCTGTTCCTGCTCAGCCTTGCCGTCTGTGCGCAATTTCTTGTGATGGTCGCGGGCATTAGTCGCAAGGCGCCGGTCGAACGGCGCGAGAACACATGACGAAATGAGCCCGATTCATATCGCCCTTGCCGGACTTCTCGCCATGCTGCTGCTTATTGCAGCGCATGCGCCGGTCGGTGCGGCGATGGGGATCGCCGCGATCGTAACATTCGCAGCCTTAGCCGGTTGGGGGCCGGGCCTTGCGACGCTCGGGGCGGAGGCGGCGACCGCGCTGACGAGCGTTGATTTCGCCATCATTCCGCTTTTTCTCCTGATGGGTTCATTGAGCGTGGCAAGCGGTCTTTCGAATGACCTTAGCGCGCTGGCGCGTTCATTCCTCGGGCACCGGCGGGGCGGCCTTGCGATGGCGACGATCGGCGTCAGCGCGCTTTTCGGCGCCGTATGCGGCTCTGCGATCGCCTCGGCGGTGACTATGACAAAGGTTTGCCTGCCGGACATGCTTAGGCATGGCTATCGTCCAGGGTTTGCCGCCGGAGTTGTCGCTGCAAGTTCAACGCTTGGCATCGTCATTCCGCCGTCGCTCGTTCTCGTCATATACGCCATCCTCGCCGAACTTGACGTACTTGCGTTGTTCGCCGCCGCGATTGTTCCCGGGATTATCGCGACCTTATTCCAACTATTCGCCGCGGGCGTTTATGCGAGGATGCGCCCGCAGTCGACACCGAAGGCCGCGCGGCAGGATTGGACCGTCCGGATGGGCGCGGTGCGGCGGGCCTGGGCGGTGATCGCGCTCGGTCTCGTTGTGACGGTTGGCATTTATAGCGGAGTCTTTTCTGTCGCCGAAGCAGCGTCGATAGGCGTCATCGGCGCATTTGCGCTCTGCATCCTTCGGGGAAAGGCGACGAGCAAGACGCTTGGCGGTGTGGCGCGGGACGTGGCGCAAGGCGCTGGTTCGATCTATATCATCGTGATTGGCGCTTTCTCGATGTCGTACTTTCTCGCGGTTTCCGGTCTGCCGCAGTCGTTCGTTTCAACAGTGACGGCTCCTTCGTTGCCGCCATTCCTGGTCATTATCGCTTTTTATGCGATGTATCTCGTTCTCGGCGCCTTATTTGAGCCGCTTGCGGTGTTGGTCGTTTCTTTGCCGTTCGTTCTTCCCGTCGTGCTGGCGCTCGGTTACGATCCGGTGTGGTGGGGCGTCATGCTGACCATGGTGTCCGGCATCGGCATGGTGACGCCGCCAATCGGCATCAATGTCTTTGTCACCCACGGCGTCGCAAGGGATATTCCGCTTACGGAAATTTATCGGGGCGTAACCCCTTTTTTCTTCGCGGACATCGCCCGGCTGCTCTTGCTCACGATCTTTCCGGCGCTGACGACATGGCTGCCATCGCGCCTCGGCTTGGATTAAATCAGCCGGCGGCGATCTTGATGTCGACGAGGACGCTTCGGCCGCCGGCCTTTACGGCCTCTACCGCCCGGGCGAGCGCGTCTTGCAATTCGGCCGGGTCAGCGACGCTTAGTCCGTCGGCCCCGCACGCGCGCGCAACGGCGGCGTAATCTGGCGAAGGCGATAGATAAGTCAGGGGCGCGCAATTTGAAGTTGCGGTCGCGCCGGAAGGGTAAACCTGAAGCGTCGAGGCGCGCACCGAGTCCCACGCGTTATTGTTCAGGACAAGCACCAGTATCCCGAGCTTTCTTGCTGCCGCGGCCTGGAAGCAAGCAACAGGATTGTTGAAAATGAACGACCCGTCGCCTAGCGCTGCGGCGACAAACTTGCCCGGAGCGGCTAGCTTGACGCCAAGCGCGACGCCGATCGAAGCGCCGAGACCGCCAGCGATTGTCGGGCCGAAAAATGTTCCAGGGCTTATGAAACTCATCGCGTCGCGCAAGCAACCGCGCTCGTTGACAAGAACGGACTGAGGTCCGAGGGCCTCATTGATGCAATAGCTGGCGAAGGCGTGAGTGATGGATAGGCCGGGCGTCGATGCGTCCTTCCGGCGCGCCAGTCGCGCCGACAGCAAAAGCGGCCGCAGCCGGTCTCTTCTTGCCGTGACCAGAGTCTCGTCGAAGCCAGTGCTGCCGACGATCGCTGTCACCAGCGCGTTCAAGGCGGCGTCAGTGTCGGCGCGAATGGCGACATCGGCCTCAAACCCCCGATAGGGGAGATTTTCGTATAGCGGATCGACGCCGATCTCCACAAAATGGCACTCAGGCGAGGGACGAATGCGTTGCGGCGCAAACGGGATCGGCGCTTCGAGGCTAATTACGAGATCCGCAGAAGCAAGATGCGTCGCCGGCGAATAACCAGCATGCATTTCATGATCGCCGGGAAGGCACGCATAGTTTGCGGCGAATTCGACGACAGGGACGGCCAATCGCGAAGCGAAGCCGGCGAGCGCAGCGAAGCCAGCCGCCGTCCGTCCGGCGCGCGACGTGATAATTAGCGGTGAACGCGCTTTCGTTATCAGTTCGGCGGCGCGCGCGATCGCTTCGACGTCGGGAGAGGGCGCGCGCGCCGGCGCCATCCGAATGGGCGGGCCTGCGGCGGGCGAGCTCTCCGCCAACACCTCGCGGGGAAGACTCAAATAGACAGGACCCTGAGGAGCTGAATTGGCGATCGCCGCAGCGCGGGCGACGAGGAACGGGACCTGTTCAGGAAAACGCAGTTCGTAGTCCCATTTGACGATCTCGCGGATCATGCCCGCCTGGTCGAACATTTCCTGGCCCCAATGGATGAAATTGTCGCGCGACCCGAGGCGTCCCGCCTCGCTGACCGGCGTCCGCCCGGAAAGAAAAATCATCGGAATATTGTCGCGCGCAGCGTTAAGCAGGCCGCAGACCGAGTTGGCGACGCCGACATTGACATGCACCATCGCTGCCTGCGCCTCGCCGCTCGCAAGGAAGTAACCCTGCGCCATCGCGACCGCCAAATTCTCGTGCGGGCAAATGACAAATTCCGGAAAGGCGGCATCGCTCTCGGCGGCGATCGCCTCGACAATCGGCGCAAAATCGGTGCCCGCATTGGCGAACACATATCGTACGCCGGCGTCTCGGAGCGAACTTAGAAGTTGACGGGCCGCAGTGTTCGACATTCCGTTCTCCTTGCAATCATCCGCGCTCTTAAAATTTTCGGCGACTCTCTGAAAGGCGAAGGCTAGCGGGCCGCATCCATGCGGCGATGGGAAAAGGCGCGGTCACTCGCCTCCGCGGGACCTGTCGTGCGCGTCTTTGGCGCCGTTCCAACGTCGCAGGAAATCTGCATTGACGCCAAGGAGATCGAGAACGCGGCCGACGGTATGGTTGATGATGTCATCGACCGATTGTGGGCGCGCATACATCGCGGGCATTGGCGGCGCGATGACGGCGCCAAGCTGGGCGGCCTCATAAAGCAGTTTGCAATGCCCGGCGTGGAGCGGTGATTCTCGCGGCATGAGAATCAGGGGTCGACGATCCTTTAGGCAGACATCCGCGGCGCGGATCAATAGATTATCGGCATAGGAGTTGACGATGCCGGACAGGGTTTTCATGGAGCAGGCCGCCACAACCATGCCGTCCGTGATAAAGGACCCGCTGGAGATCGGCGCTGCGACGTCGGTAATTCGATGATTGACGTCGGCGAGCGCGCGAACGTCGGAATGCTTGAATTCTGTTTCGAGCTCGAGATTCATGATCGCTGTCTGGCTCATGACAAGATGCGTTTCTACGCCGCCGGCCGCCTTCAGTTTTTCGAGCAGCCGAACCCCGTAGATGACGCCGCTTGCGCCTCCGATTCCGACAATGAGGCGTTTCATTTTTATCCTCGAACTTGGTTTCGCTCAGGAGAGGTGGCGACGGCTGATGCTATGAATTCCGCCGCCTGCGCTGTTAGCCGGCGCAGCCGGGCCGGCGTTGGCGACGACGCCTCCTCGCAGAAATGCTCGAAAAGCAGGTGGTGCAGAAGCATGCCTGTGTACATCTCGGCGAGTTCAACTGGTCTGAGGTAAGTGACGCCGGAGCTATGAGCGGCGATGAACTCGGCGATAAGCTGGGTAAAGCGCGCAGATGTGCGTTGGTGATATATCCGGCCAAGCGCGGGAAATCGCGGCGATTCAGCAATGACAAGCCGCGATAACGCAAGGTGCCGGGGCGAGGTTGCAGTTTCAATCAGCCTTGCGCCGATCGCGATCAGGCCGTCCCGCAATGTCGATCCTGCGATCTCGTCCGCCGTAACGAAATCTTCGGTCCCCTCAATAATGTACTCAACGACCGCTGCGAACAGGCGTTCCTTATTGCCGAAGAGCGCGTAGATCGTCGCTTTTGAGCCCTTCGCGCGCTCGATCAGCCGGTTCATGCTTGCAGCGCCGTAACCTACCTCCAGAAACAATTCCGCGGCTGCAGCGAGAATTTCGTGCTGCCGTGAGGGGGCGATCAGCGCGACTTGGTTGGAACCGACGACCACGAGCGAGTTTCCTCAAAGTCTGTGTTGCCAACGAGTGTAATGGATGTTACATATCGTTGCAACTGCAATCGACTTGTCGGCGAACGCGCGTTCATCTATCCCATCCGCTGACAAGATTCCGGGAGGCGATGATGACCAGTTCAGCCGCATTCGGCAGTTTTCGCGATTTTCTCGCAGACCTCGAACGGCGAGGGCAGTTGTGGCGCATTAATTCGGAAATCGACACGCTCGATGAAATAGGCGCCTTCATCGCGCGCGCTGATTACGCCCATATCGATAAGGGGCTTTTGTTCGAAAACCCGCGAGGCTTCGGCATGCCGGTCTTCGCCAATACGATTGGGTCGACCTACACCCGGATTGCGGAGGCGTTCGGCGTTTCCGTTGATCAGGCCGTCGCAGGGGCAGGCGACAAAATCATGATGGTCCTGAAATCTGGCGGAATCGCTCCGGTGCGGGTGTCGCCGGAGGACGCGCCCTGCAAGGAGGTCATCTTGCGCGGCGACGACGTCGACCTGACGAAGCTGCCGATCCTTCGACTCAATCCCCTCGACGGCACCAAGACGGCTGCGTTCCTCGAGGGCCGGTTCATTTGTGCGCCGGCGATCTCAAAACCATCCGTAGACGGACGAAATGTCTCCTACCACCGCTTCGAGATTACGTCAGGCAATGCCGGGTCGGTTTGGGTGTTCCGAGGCACGGGCGACGCGAAAAGCATGGAAGAGTTCTGGGGGTCGAAAATCGACGATCCGGCGTCAAGCTGGAAGCCGGAGGAGGGGCGCCCCTTTCCGACGGCTTTCGTTATCGGCCTGCCGCCGGATTTCATTCTCGCCGGCGCCAATGCGGCGCTTCCCTATAACAACAATGATTTTGCGACGATCGGCGGCCTGCGCGGCGAGCCAGTCAGAATGGTCAAATGCGAGACGATTGACGTCGATGTTCCCGCTGACGCCGAGATCGTTATTGAAGGCGTCTATCACCCGTTCAAGTGGGCGAAACAGGGGCGATTTGCGTCATTTAACGGCTTCTACGACGAATCGCGCCGGCGTCCGGCTTTTGACGTCACGGCGATCACGATGCGCAGGAATCCGATCTATCAGCACGTGCATATCGGTCGTCCACTGAACGAAACCAACAATATCGCCGCGTTCTTTCGCGGCGTGCGCGTTTACAATGACCTCAAGGCGGTCCTGCCAAACGTTATAGACGTTTATGTCGATCCATCCGCCGGCTGCGGGTTCACGGTTCACGTGAAGATCGACAAGAAGCGGATTGGCGAAGCAAAACTGGTGATGATGCGCGCCTATACGGCGCTGCAGGGCTTCTGCAAACACGTCTTTGTCTATGACAAGGACATCGACATTCGAGATCCGCATGAACGTGATTGGGCTCTGGCTCACCGCTTCATGGCTGATCGCGATTTGACAATTGTGCCGAATGTGCTCGGCATGAATATCGATCCTCTAGCGCAGGGAAACATGGGAATGCCCGCCAAGCTCGGCGTTTATGATGGACATGACGAGATCATCCAGAACACCCGGACCTTCATGGGGGTTGATTGCACAGTTCCCCTCGGACTGAAGGTGATGGAGCGCGTTACGCCGGACCCTGACGTCGAGCGGCGCATCGATAAGGTATGGGCCGCAGAGACGGCGACGCCAGCGCTTGTATAGTTGCAATTGCAATTAAGGCGGCGTAGCTTTGCGCCCGGCGCCGGCGAGCCCTTCGCCGGGGAAAGCAAGGATCGCTCCATGAGTTTGAGAATCTTGATCGCAGCGGCGATAGCGGGACTGTCCTTTTCGCCGGCTTCAGCCGATGACTTCATGGACTGGTGCACGACATCGACGCCGGGCGCAGACCCTGCCCAGAGAGAACGGACCTGCAAGTGCCTCGCCGATGCGACCGAAGGCGACGAGGACGCCCGCACAAGCATGGAGAAGGCTGCGGACATCGCCGATCGCGAGGCGCGATTCGCGGCGCTTAGCGATGACGCAAAAGCGGCGGTGGCGTCGTGCCGGCCAGGCGGCGGTTGATCGCGCAGCGGCCTTGCTCAGAGGTCGAACAATGTCCCATTTCAGCTTCCTGAAACCGACCGATGCGATGGCGAACATTCTGTTCGCCGATCTCGGGCGGTTCAGCCCATATCTTGAATTTGCGCACAACGTGATGCGCGGCCCGTCTGAGCTGAGCGCCGCGCAGCGCGAACTCATGGTCGCGTTTGTAGCTGCTCTCAATGCATGCGAGTTTTGTCACGGGGCGCATCAGGCGACGGCGGAAGCCTTCGGCGCCGACGCCAGCGTTGTCGAAAAACTGGCGGCCGGCGACGATGGCGCTCTCGAGGAACGAGAGCGACCGCTCTTCGCGCTTGTCAGAAAACTCACGAAAACACCATCGAGGGTCGTCAAGTCGGATATTGACGCCATTACCGCCGCGGGTTGGAGCGAAAAGACCGCGCAGGACGTCATTTGCGTTACTGCGTTCATGAACTGCTCAAACCGCATTGTCAGCGGGCATGGCGTCTTTGGCTCGCCGCAGGCGTTTGAGATGGCGGCGCGCGCCATGGGGCCGGGCGGCGGCTATAGCCCGGCCTCGGTGAAAATCGGGGCGGGGGGCGCGTGATCGGCGCCGGGCGGGCGTCAAAGCCCAAGCGCTTTGGTAAAACCGACAGCGCTTGCACCTCCATCGACTGGAATGACGGCGCCCCTTATCCATCGCGCTGCCGGCGAGGCGACGAAAACCAGCGTTGGCGCAATGTCTTCCGGGCATGCAAGACCAATCGACCGAATGCGGGCCGAGGACTCTTCGCCGAAACTGGCGAGAAAATCATCGAGGATAGGCGTGGCGACGCCTGCACAGGAAATTGCGTTCATCCGCAAGCCGCCGAAACCATCACTGAGCGGCGATTGCGTCGTCCACAGATTAATGAGCTGCTTGCTCAGCGGATAGGCGCTAAGATCGCCAAGTCCGTCGGTGACAACGCCAATATCGCTGACCGCTTGCGCGATTTCCTGCTTGCGCCTGAGATTGAGGAAGTGGGCGAGCCGGCGTGCATTTTCCCGCCAGCGCCAGCCGGCATGAGAAGACATGTTCACCACAGCGCCGCCCGCCCGAATGCGCGGCGCCAGTTTTTCCGTCAAAAAACGCAGGCCGAAGAAATTGATGAACAGGAGCTCCGCCGGTTCGATATTCTTCGTCGGCGGGACGCCGGCGATATTAAGAAGCGCATCGACAGAAAGTTCGATCTTGTCGCAGGCGCGCTCGATCGACGAAGGATCGCCCTGATCAAATTCGATAAACAGGTCCGCGCAATCGCCGCCCGGCGCAGTGCGGTCAAGTGCGATGACCTGCGCGCCGTGCGCCTTCAGCTGGCGCGCCGTCGCCGCGCCGATACCGGAGGCGGCGCCCGTCACGACGCACGTCTTTCCAAGCCAATCTTCGCTCACAACCGTCCACGCACCAGAACATTGCTCGGCGCAACTCGCGTCCAGCATAACACTCAGCGCGACGTTTCGCCTAGAGTGAGTATTACGCCGTCTTGCAACTCGCATAATGGGCGGGCGGCGCCCGCGCAATTTTCACTCGCCAATTCTGCAGGCGGCATGATTATCCGCGCGCCCTTGTCACCTTCGAAATCAACGCTTGTGCGAAATAGACCGGATAGTTTGCTGGCGCTGGTTGATGAAGGATTGATAACCCTCTGGGTGCGGCGGACATGACGCCAGGCGCCAAAGAACGCCTCTCTATCCTTGTGGGCGCATGCCTGGTTACGGCGTGCGCCGCGCGAGGGCCGGTTTCTTTTACGTCGCTGACAATCGATGAAGGCGTCGAGGGCGCATATTTGACAGCGCTCGGTGATGTAAACGGCGACGGTCGAATGGACGTTATCCTTCTTTCCGTGCGGTCGCCGGAAGTATTCTGGTACGAAAACCCGCATTGGACCCGCCAGACTCTGGTTTCCGGCATTTCGCCTGCGGCGGTAGCAGCAGCAGTGGATTCAGATGAGAGCGGGCGTGCGCGGATCATCGTCCTGACGGGCTTTCACCGGGACGATTACGAAAAGAACACCGGCGAACTGGTTTTCCTGCAAAGGGGCGTTGAAGCCAGGGCGGCCGAGGTTTTTGCGCGTGAGCCCGCGGCTCATCGCGCAGCCTTCGGCGATATCGACGGCGATGGCGACCGCGAACTTGTTGTTGCGCCGCTTTCAGGCCCCGGCGAAGAGTCGCCAATCGACTCCCTCGCTCCTACGCCGCTTGTCTATTACGACCCGCCCGATCCGACGCGCCACATCATCACCGAGCAGCTTTCTGGAACCGTACACGGACTGACGTTGGTCCGCTGGGACGGCGACGAACGCGAGGATATCCTGACAGCCGGATTTGACGGCGTGTTTCTGCATCGGCTCGTCAGCGACGGCGCGGGATCGCTCGAGTGGCGGTCAGATCGGATCGCCGCTGGGCGCGCCGCAGACGAAACCGGGAGGGCGGGAGCAGGCGACATTCGCGTTGGGCGGTTGGCGGGCGGAGAACGATTTCTTGCGACGATTGAGAGCGTTCATGGAGGCGAGATCGCTGTTTACCGTGCGGATGACCGCGGCGTATGGCGCCGGCGGCTCATCGATCACGGATTTGAACTCGCGCACGGTTTTGCGGTCGCCGATTTCGACGGCGATGGCGGCGACGAGATCATCGTCAGCGACAGCCGGGGCGCGGGCGGCGTCTTTCTTTATGAGTCCCATAACCATGAAAACGGCCTGAAATGGCGCCGCCGGCAAATCGACGACGCGATGTCGGCGGGCGCGTGCGAACCCGCTGACCTAAACAGCGACGGGCGAACCGACCTTGTTTGCGCCGGCATGCTGACGCGAAATCTGAAGGTCTATTTTGGACGGCGATGAACGTTGACCCCCGAAGGCTTCAGTTATAAGTTGCATATGCAACGATGCGGGCCTCCTTACGTGCGCCGCCTGCTCGGACGGGAGTTGCCGCAGATGCTATTGGTCGACCGTCGAAGAATAATCTTGTCGGCTGCCGCTGCGGCCGGGATCGCTGCAATCGCCGGCTGCGCAAGGTCGACCAAGCGCGGCGGCGGACGGGACGTCCTGACGCCGTTCCTCCTGCTCCTGTTTCCGCAGCCGGGCGTTGACTCATCCGTATATCGCGACATTGCGCGCCGGACCCGGGAGACGATCGAGCGCCGGGCGGACTGGGCGATCCTTCAGGCGGAGGGCGCAGCGGCGCTCAACGAGGCAGCTGGCGGAAATTGGCTCGGCGAGGGGCGCGCGTCGCGAATTCGGGCTGCTGAACGCATTGGCGACACGACGTTTTTCAAAACTGTTTATCAGACGGCGCTGGTCGAATTTTACTCGGACCCGCGGGTATGGGCGGCGATCGGTTACCCCGGGGCGTCGGCGCAAAATGGCGGCTACATCCATCGCGGATTTGACGATATCGCTTGGCTGCCGGAGGCTGCGCGATGAAAGTGTTCGACGAATCCGACGATAGCGTCGTAGTCGTCGTCGGATCGGGCGCCGGCGGCGGCGTTGTTGCGAACGAACTGGCCCAGGCCGGTATCAACGTTGTCTGCCTTGAGGCAGGTCGCCGGCTGACTTTCGGCGACATCGTCAATGATGAAAGGATCATGGACGAACGGCTGACCTGGCATGACCGCCGTTTCGGCGAGGGCATTCTAAACCCGCGGTTTCCCGCATGGATGTGCAAGACGGTGGGCGGCACCACGATGCACTGGACGGGAACCGCTGTTCGATTGCAGGCGCATGAGTTCGCCCCCAAGACGAATTATGCGCTTGCGGGAACAAGCGCGATTGACTGGCCGCTGACCCGTGCTGACCTCGATCCCTTTTACGCGCTTGCCGAGAGCAAGATGGGCGTTTCCGGTACAAACGGCCTGCCGCCGCTGCCGATGAACAACAATATGAAGGTGCTTTCCGCCGGCGCCCATGCGATCGGATACAAGCATGTCACTTCGACCGGGGTCGCCATCAATTCCGCAGCTTATGACGGGCGCCCGCAATGCCAGCAGATCGGCTTTTGCAAAAGCGGGTGCGTGATCGGCGCGAAATGGTCCACTCTTTATACTGAGATTCCAAAGGCCGAGGAAACCGGCCGCTTTGAACTGCGGCCGAATTGCATGGCCGTGACGATCGAGACCGATAGCGCCGGCAGAGCGTCTGCGGTCGTCTATGCTGACGTGGAAGGCAAGCTTCGCCGCCAGCGCGCGCGCGCCGTGTGCGTGGCGGGAAACGCGATCGAGACGCCGAGATTGCTTCTGAATTCGGCATCGGCGCGCCATCCCGACGGACTCGCCAACGGATCGGGGCATGTCGGAAGGAATTACCTTAAGCATGTGGTCATCGGCGCCCTCGGCTTCATGCCCGGCGAGGTTCATTTCTATCGCGGCGCGCAGCAAGGCGGTCATATCGCCGATGAGCAACGTCATGACGAATCGCGTGGGTTTGCAGGCGGTTACCAGATCGAATCCGCAGCCTTCTCACCGCTCGGCGTCGCGCGCATCGGCTTCGCCGGGGCCTGGGGCGAAGACCTGGCGACGGCGTTAAAGGACTACACTAGGATCGCCGCGACATTCATTACCGGCGAAGATCCCGCGCAGGCGCGCAACGGAGTTCGGCTTCATCCTGAAGAAAAAGACGAATACGGACTGCCAGCGCCGATAGTCAGCTATGAAGATCATCCAAATGCTGCGCCAATGCGTGATCACGCGGAGCGGCAAGCGCGCGCAATTTTTGAGGCGGTCGGCGCCAGCCGCGTCGTTCCGTTTCGGGTGAATATGGCGACCCATAATCTTGGCACCTGCCGTATGAGCCTCGATCCGCGCGATGGAGTTTGCGACCCATTCGGGCGTACGCATGACGTCGATAATATATTCATTTCCGACGGCAGCGTGTTTTCTTCGAGCGGATCGGCCAATCCGACCTTGACAATTGTCGCTCTGGCCATCCGGCAGGCAGCGCATATCCGGGGACGCATGGCTGCTGGCGACCTGTAGGAGCGCCTGGCCGCCAATGGAAAGGTTGGATGTCATGGCGGAATTGGCCAGATTGATTGCCGCGTCTATGGCCGGGTTGCTGATTCCGTTCGCCGCTTCCGCCGCCGGTCCGGCGGTCTTTGTCGGCGATCCGACCAAGAATTGTCTTGAGGACGAACAGTGCATCAATCGGTTGCATCCCGCGATCATGATGACGGCGCGCGCTGCGCCAGGTCAGTTGATCAAATTCAGGACGCGGAATGCAAGTGACTTTGCTCTGGACCCAAGGTCGCCGACCGATCCGCGAATGTCAGGCCCTTATGGTGCGACCGTCCATCCACTCGCTGGCCCGGTGCATATCGAGGGCGCACGGAAGGGCGACGCGCTGCAAGTGACCATTGAGAAGATCTCGCACGGGGATTTCGGTTATACGCAGATCGGCGGCATTGGCCTCATCTCCGATCGGATCGCCGGCCCATATCGCGTCTTGTGGCGGCTTGATGCAAAATTCGCCAGGTCCGAGTCTTTGCCCGGCGTGAAAATTCCTAATCGCAGTTTCCCCGGCGTCGTAACGGTTCTTCCGGGTCCGGACGAGCACGCGATCGCGCTTAATCGCGAAGCGGCGTTGAAGGAAGCGGGCGGAACGGTCTTCGCGCCAGAACCAGCTTACGCTTCGCCTGAAGAGTTGTGCGGTGAAAATGGGGCAAAAAGGAATGACTGCCTTCGAACAATTCCGCCGCGCGAGTTCGGCGGGAATATCGACAGCAGGTATGCGGGCGTCGGCGCGACAATCGTCATTCCCTGTTTCATTGACGGTTGCGGACTGGCGATCGGCGACGTCCACTACGCGCAAGGAGACGGCGAAGTCTCCGGCACCGCGATCGAGATGGACGCTGAAGTGACAGTCAGCACGAAAGTCGTCGAAGGCGGCGCCGCGAACATGGCTGGCCCCGAATTATTCGGCCCATCCAGCCTGCTTGATATTCCGTCACGCCGGTTTTTTGCGACGACAGGTATTCCCACCAAGGCGGCCGCCGAAACGCCGCCCGATGTCGCCTACCTCGCATCTGCGAAAATTCAGCATTTGGCGAATCTGTCAAAAGACTTATCGCTGTCAGCGCGCAACGCGTTGGCGGCGATGATCGATCACATAAGCGTGAATTACGGTCTGTCGAGGGAGCAAGCCTATATCGTTGCAAGTGTTGCGGTCGACCTGCGTATTTCGCAGGTCGTGGATGCGCCAAATTCCGGCGTAATAGCGGTGCTGCCGCTCGATATTTTTGATCTTCGTGAGTGAGCATTGCGCTGCAACATAGAAACCTTCTTATGATAAACCCTATATTTAGCAGCAGCCAATGCAATTTCGGGCGTCTTTTCGTCATGATAAAAAACCGAGGCGCCGCACAGTCGGTTCGCTGCCGGGCTCTCCCAAGCGTACGTTTGATGCAAATTTGCCACGCTGGAAAAGCCTTTCTGGGCCGGTCTTCTGATTAGTTGCAGCTTCAATTATAGATGGAGGGGCGGGCGAGGATTGGGGCGGCGTTGAACCAGGTTCTGCGCACCGAATAAAATGGGACGATTTGGGAGGTGAGAATGACTTTTGGGCGAAACAAGCGCGCACTGCTGGCGGGCGCATCAATTATTGGGATGCAATTCATCCTGGCGCCGATGGCTTCGGCGCAGGGTGATTCGCGAACGCAAGATGAAATCACGGTTACCGCGCAACGGCGCGAGGAATCCGCCCAGGACGTTCCGATTTCGCTAAGCGCCCAAAGTGAACTGGATTTGCGACGGGCCGGCGCGACGTCGCTAGCTGATGTCGTCGACCAGGTTCCGAATTTCAGTTTTCTCAATCAAGGTTCGATCCTCGGCAATTTCTCCATTCGCGGCATCACCAATCAGTTTGTCGTCGGCGAGGCGTCTGCTGCCACTGTTTATGTCGATGGCGTATTAACCGGACGATCAGCGTCATTTGACACAGGGCTTTTCGGGATTAAGCAGGTTGAAATTCTGCGCGGTCCGCAAGGCACGTTTTTCGGCGCCAATACGATCGCGGGCGCCGTCAACATCACGACCAAGCGGCCCGAAGAGGAATTTGGCGGGGAGTTGAAACTTGAAGCCGGTAATTATGACCGCGGTTATGCAGCCGGCGCTGTCAACATTCCGGTCAGCGACAAATTGCTGACCCGCACGACCATCGCCGTCGAACGTCAGGACGGATGGCTGCAGAATGTCTTTGACGATCGCCGCTTCAACGGTGAAGATAATTGGTCCGGTCGCTTCCAGGCGACGTATAAGGCGACTGATTCACTTGAGTTTTATTGGTCGGTCGATCGGTTCAAGGAAGACCGGAATTTTGTCCGTCAGATCAACGACGACCCCGCGGATCTGAAGCAGCCGGGCTTTGTCGATCTGGCGGATGGCGTTGTCGATATCGACTCGTCGAGCACCTCAGATCGCGATCTTTGGGGAACATCGCTTGAATTCAATCAGGACTTGCCTGGAGACTTCTTGTTGACGGGTATCGGCTCTTATCGCGCCAATGACGTCAAGAGCATCTTTGACGGCGACACAACGCGCCAGCGTCTTTCGGAAACTTTCCTCCAGGAAGATCTTGATCAATGGTCGGGCGAATTGCGGATCGCCTCGCCGGCCGGCAAGCGGTTCGATTTCATCGCCGGCGGATATTACCTGAAGCAGGACCAGGACTCCGATTCCGAAACCCGCTTCTTCCCGAAGGACATTCTGGCGGGCTGCACGGCGCCGGTGACAACCGGCACCTTTCGCGGTTTCCCCCCGCCCCCGCCGTTTGAAAATACGTCGCGCTTCCGCGGATTTGACGCGCAGGGACTTCCAGTTTGGGACTTCGACCTCAACGCCAACGGCGTGTTTAATGAAAACGTCACGGTCTTCGGCGCAAACGAGTCGACGATCGGTTGCCATAACCCTGATCTAATCGCCGCGGGCCGGTTCCTTGCGGGCGGGCAGGCCGAGGACTTCTTCCTGCCCTTTGGATTTGAGTCTGTTCTCGGTCCGGTCACAGCGGCGCAAGTGCCGGAGTTGGCGTCGGTGCTGGAAACGGGCACGCTCAAGACGGAGTCGATTTCGGCGTTCTTCCACTCCAATTTTCACATAACCGATCGACTGACCGTTACGGGCGGCATTCGTCATACGTGGGAAGATAAAGACCTCAATATGAACCAGATCGGGATGATCAATATCACCCGGCCATCGTTCACGGCGGTGCGCTCGCGCAGCGACAATGAGTTTTCGGGGACCGCGTCGGTGACCTGGCGGCCGACCGACGATCTGACCGCCTATCTCAAATATGCACATGGATTCAAATCGGGCGGATTCCAGTTTGATATCACGCAAGGCGAGAAAGCGACGGCGTTCCAAGCGTTCATTACCGGCGCAGGAAATCTTGCGGCGGTGAATACGTTCCTGACCGGGCAGCTCGGGCGGGCGCCGACAAAGAATGAAATTATCGCCGAAGTTATTGTACGGTCGGCGGACCCGAATGAGGCCCCGGCGACGATCGGCTTCGAACCGGAGACAGTCAACGTCTATGAAGGCGGCGTCAAAGCCGTGATGTTTGATGGCCGCGCACGGTTCAACGTTGCGGGTTATTTCACTGACTACAATGATCGACAGCAGGGTATTACGCGCCTTGCGACAGGCATCGTCGTCTTCAACGTGCCGGACTCGCAGGTCTGGGGATTCGAATTCGATACGGATATCGACCTGACGGACGAACTAAACTTCACCGGCGGCGTCGGCACGGCGTTCAGCAAGATCCAGAGCGGCGTTCCTATTGCGGATAATTTCGGCGGCGTCGAGGAAATTGCTGGCGATGAGTTCATCGGTCAGAGATTCCCGCTCGCGCCGGAAGTGACGGCGAACGCATCACTAACCTATCAACGTCAGGTTACCGACACCGGCGATATGGTGCTCAAGTTCGACTGGTCATACACCGGATCGATTCTTCATGAACTTGCAGAGGCCGGCAGCCGCATTGAGGACATCGTTTCGGAGGACAGCTACAACCTGCTGAATGCGCGCCTTGGCTATGTAAACAATGAGAATGCCTGGGAAGTGTTTTTCTGGGTGCGCAATCTTGCGAATGAGCGTTACGCCGGTTTCCGTCGCTTTAACCCGATCATTCGCACATTCGGATTGGATGCGGATGGCAACGGCGTCGGCGCCTTTCCGGGCGACGGCACCGCACAGGCGCTCTTTGGGCCGCCGCGGACTTGGGGCGTGACCTTCCAGAAACAGTTCTGATTTGCATGAGGGGACGGAATGGGCAGGAGCGACGCCGCTGCGGCGATGCTCCTGCCGCAGCGCTGGGGTGCGCCCGTGTTCTTGATGGTGAGGAGCAAATTGATGCGAACTGGTATTCTCCCGGCCATCGCTTTTTTGTCGCTTTTTTCAGCAGGCGTCGCGGAAGCGGGCGACAACCCGGATTTTCAGTATCTGCGCCCGGAAGGCGTGGCCTTGCCGCAAGCATCGTTTGGGCTTGGCGTCGTTATTGACCCCGGTTTTCGCCTCGCATTTTTGACGGGACGAACTGGCGTCAACGGCGATGGGACCTACCCTGATGATTTCGGGACGCAGGCGCGTAATGCGCTCGCCGCAGTCGAGGCGCTTCTGGCGGAGGCTGACATGGAGTGGCGCGACGTCGTTAAGATCAACGTCTACCTGACCGATCGCGCGGATCTCCCAGCCTGGAAACAGGCCCGCGATGCGGCTATAGGCGCGTCGCGTCCGGCCGGCACCGGTGTCATCGTCAAGGAACTGGCCGATCCGCGGGCGCGTGTCGAGATCGATGTGATCGCTGCAAAGAAGCCTTGATGCAGCGCTCGCGTCCCGGCGTGACGATCCGCAGGCAAGACGGGAGAGCTGACAGATGACCAACGCCGCTATCGCTCCTCTACACATCCATATCCTCAGAATAGCCATCGCTATTGCGATCGGGTTTCTGTTGAATGCGGGAGTGTCGGCCAGAGCACAGACAACGGTCAACAATCCTGATGCGGTGATGGCGCTCGAATGGGAGATCGGGCCGTGGGATACGCTTTGGAAGACGGCGAATTTCGATAGCGTGCGGGTAGGCGAGAAAGTCGGGTACTATGTTTACCTGCCGCCCGGCTACGAAATGGACGCTGAGCGGCGGTATCCGGTCGTCATCTGGCTCCACGGCGCCTATGGACGCCCCCATGAGGCCAGCCCGATCATTGCGCGCCTCGACAAAGCGATCCGGAGCGGTGCGGCCCCGCCGATGATCGTCGTCAGCGCGCTTGATCCGACTGGGCTTGGCATGTGGACCGACAGCAAGGACGGGCGGCTGCCTATGGAGTGGCTGATCATCAATGAGTTGATACCGCACGTCGACCGAAATTACCGAACCATCGGAACGGCGCGTGCGCGCGCGATCGAGGGTTTTTCGATGGGAGGTTATGGCGCGGCCTATCTTGGCTTCAAATATCCCGAGATGTTTTCAACGGTCTCTATGTTGGCGGCGGCGCTGCACAAGCCGGAAACGTTCAAGGAGCGACGCGCGGCGATTTTCAGCAATGTCTTCGGCGGCGACCTTGACTATGCGCGCGAGCGCTCGCCCTGGCGGTGGGTCGTCAAGAATGCGCGGCAGGTTCGCAAGCGCCAGCGCGTGAGGCTTCATGTCGGCGCAGAGGACGGGCTGCTCGAATGGGACCGGGAGTTCCACGACTTGCTCGACAAGCACAAGATCCAGCACGACTGGGGCGTGGTGCCGAACAGCCCGCACGACATTGGCGCGCTGATGCGAAATTGGGAAGGCGACTATTTCGCTTTCTATCGCGACGCGTTCGAGGAAGCCTCGGACTCCAACGCGCCGGAAGGAACTAACTGATGCCAAAGCTGCCCGGAGCCGTCCTCGCCTCGCTATTCGCGTTGACAATGTCGTCGGCGGCGGAAGTTATCCTGCCGGATAAGGCCGGCGACTTCAAAAACGGCGTCTATCATGTTGGGTTCGTCGTGTCGGATATTGACGCGATGGTTAAGTTCCTGGGTGATTATTCATCGTTGCGTGTTCTCTCGCGCGTCAAACTGCCGAACGGCGGCGAGCGAGTTTTCCTTGGCGACGCACGCGGCCAGCGCGTCGAGCTGCTCGGCGACCCGCGAATGAAGAAGGCGCCAGACCTCGCCGCGCCGAACTATGCGCGCGATCTTGTCAATGGGCAGGCGCATTTGGCGATTGAAGTCGATGACGCGGCGGGCGTTCGCGAGCGCATTCGCGCCGAAGGGTATGAAATCGTATTTCAAGCGCCGGCCGACTTCAAAGACGGCTATATCGTCTCGGAAGTCGACGCACATCGCGTCCTTTTTATTAAAGGGCCGAGCGGCGTCGCCATCGAGTTTTTCGAAATTGAACGGCGCCCTTAGCAGTCCTTAGAGAAAGCCAAGCGGCATGTTGCGAGATGCGACTTTGAGGCTCATGAGCGGGACCGTCTCGCGGCGTGGATTTTTGCAGGCCCTTCAGGCCGCAGGGATCGGCGCCGCGACGGCGAGCGAGATTGCAAGGGCTGCGGCAGAAGAGGGTTCTGCATCGCCGGCGAGGACCATCCGCGATGCAACGGGCGGCAAAGTCACATGCGAGCACCTCAGCGAATGGGGTGTCCAGCATGTCTTTGGAAATACAGGCGCCTATGAGGCGGGATTCGTCGACGCCCTCGTGGATTACCCGAAGATAAAATACGTGCTCGGCCTGCATGAAGGCGCCGTGATGGCGATGGCGGACGGGCACGCCCGCATGACGGGCGCCCCGTCATTCGTCAACATTCATTCGATCACCGGGGCTGCGAATGCGCTCGGAATGATCGTTAATGCGTATGCGGACAACTCGCCTGTCGTCGTCAGCGTCGGGTTGAGCGCCAATTCCGGCGAGAACCTTGGCGTCTTCACCGAGACATTCAGGACCGAATCGATTGCAGATCTATACACAAAGCTTGCATTTCGCGCTTCGACACCGGCCAATCTCGCCGAGTCATTGCGGCGCGCGTTCCGGCTGGCGGAAAGTCCGGCGCCCGGGCCGGTGCTCATCGGCGTCGCAAGCGACCTCTGGAGCGGCGAGATAAAAGAGACGAAGATAATCCCCCGGCGCCGGTCGGGCGTCGCGGAGGTCATTCCGCCGACATTCGAAGATATTGCAGCGGCCGTATCCACTCTTGCCACGGCCCGTAATCCGCTGCTTGTCGCCGGGGCTGAGTTGCCGCGGTGGGGCGGGCTCTCCGAATTGGCCGCCATTGCCGACAAGCTTGGCGCAATGGTGAGCGGCGATACGGCAGCGAGCCGTTCGTCACTTGGTTTCCCGCCTGACCATCCGCTCTATCTCGGATTGATGCGAGGGCCGGTCCAGTCTGATGAGCCGATTGACGTCGTCCTTCTTGCGGGCGCGAGCCGCCTCACGCTCGCGCGCGGCGAACAGAGACTTATTCCGGACCAGGCGCATATAATCGAGATTGGAGTGAGGGAAGACCACCTTGCTCGCGACTATCAGGTTGATCAGCTGATTTTCGCCGACGCCGGGACAGCGCTTGCCGCCATCGCTGAGCAGCTTCAATCTGCTCCGCTTGATGCGACGATTGTCAAAGCCCGACGTATCGCGAACGAAAGAAAGAGCGCCGCGCGCCGCGCCAATCTCGAACAGCGCCTCCGCTCGTCAGCCGGCATATCACCGCCTCCGCCCGCCCTCGTAGCCGCGGAACTCGACAAGCTGATTGCCCCTGACGCCGTCATTGTGACCGAGGGGGTGAGCTCAGATCAGTTCATCGCCGACCATTTGCGCGTGGACGCGGTGGCTGGCGGCCGCAAGCATCTCATCTCGTCCGGCGGCAGCCTTGGGTGGGGCGTCGGCGCCGCGGTTGGCGCAAAACTCGCCGCGCCTGATCGACCGGTTATCGCCCTTGTCGGCGACGGCAGTTTCCAATTCGGCCTTCAGGCGCTCTGGACGGCGCAGCGGCAGCGCCGGCCTGTCACTGTCGTCATCTTCAACAATCACGGCTACCAGGCAAATCGGTGGGCGATTGCAGGGCTCAAAGGCCGCGGCGCGGCGACCGGGCGGTATATCGGCGTCAATATCGGCGACCCCGACATTGATCACGTCATGATGGCGAAGGGATATGGCGCCGCTGGCGAACGCGTGACCGACATACAGTCGCTGGCGGGGGCCATGCAGCGCGCAAACGCAGCGGCGAATTCGGGAACAAGCTATGTGATCGATGTCATCATAGCGCAGAGCGGTCCAGGCGCTACGGAAGCCGGCTGGCGCGAGTGAACCCTTACGCCTCGTTGACGCAGACGTTCCGAATTTCAGAGTAAAAGTCGAGTGAGAATTCGCCGCCCTCGCGTCCGACGCCAGATTTTTTGAAGCCCCCGAAGGGCGAGCGCAGGTCCCGTATCATCCAGCCGTTCACCCAAACGACGCCCGCTTCGATGCGCGATGCGACGCGCCTGGCTCGATTGGTGTCTTTCGACCACACGGTCGCGGCAAGGCCGTAGTCCGTCCCGTTGGCGAGGGCGACGGCCTCATCATCGGTGTCGAACGGTGCGATATGGCAAACCGGACCGAAGACCTCTTCACGGACGACACGCGATGATTCCGAAAGTCCGGTCCAAATCGTCGGGCTGATCCAGGCGCCGTTGCGAAACCTATCGTCGACGGAAGGAATCTTTCCTCCCGTGACAACTGTCGCGCCCTCGCGCTTAGCGCTTTCAAAATAGTCGAGTACCTTTTTCCGGTGACCAAGGCCGATGAGGGGCGAAAGCGTGGTCGACGGATCGCGCGGATCGCCGGGGCGCAGCGCTTCCGCCTTCTCTTTCAGCGCCTCGACGAACTCATTGAAGATCCGCCGTTCGACATAGACGCGCTCCGTACACAGACAGACCTGACCGCAATTGTGAAAGACAGAAGCGGCCGTGCCGGCGATCGCCTTGTCGAAATCGCAATCGGCGAATATTAGCGCCGCGTTCTTGCCGCCGAGTTCCAAGGATACTGCTTTGACGCCGTCAGCGGCCGCCGCCATGATCGCCATGCCGGTTCGCGTTTCGCCAGTGAAGGTGATGGCGTTGACCTGGGGATGCGCCGCCAGAAACTCTCCAGCCGACCCCGGGCCAAAGCCGTTGACGACGTTGTAGGCGCCGGCGGGCAGGCCAGCGCTGTTCATGACTTCGCCCAGCATTGTCGCGGTGATCGGTGTTTCTTCCGACGGCTTGACGACGACGGCGTTACCGCAGGCGAGCGCCGGAGCAATCTTCCACGTCGATAGCACCAGCGGCAGGTTCCAGGGGCAAATGGCGGCGACCACGCCCTTTGGGGCCCGCTCGGGATAGTTCACGGCCTTGCCGCCGGGCATCTCCGATGCAATAGCCGCCATGGAAAAGCCTCGGCGCACGATGTCCGCAAAAACGCGAAATTGCATTGCGGCGCGCGGAATTTCTCCCTTCAGGGTGGGTCCGATCAGTTTGCCTGTGTCGCTGATCTCCGCATCGGCGAAGTCGGCGACCCTCTCGATAAGAATGTCGGCGACCCGGTCGAGAATATCGGCGCGCTCCTCGAGCGTTTTCGCGCCCCATTCGCCCGTAAGCGCGCGCCGGCCGGCGGCGACCGCCCTGTTCACATCTTCACGTGACGCCTCGCAAACCATCGCCGCGAGGGAATTGTCGGCGGGGCAGCGACTCTCAAAGGTCTTGCCGCCATCGACATAGTCGCCGTCGATGAAATTCGCGACACGCCGTGGCGTATTCGACATCGTCTTACCGCTTTCATTCGCCGCCATTGCGCTGTCAGGTTCTTACGCCGCCGCAGCGGCTTTTCTTGAGCCGTAGATTTCAACGCCGGGATGATAGTCCGCCCAGACATACCAGAACATCTTTGAGTAGTGCGGCACGCGCGCCAGCGATTTTCCTTTCATCGGGCCCGCCACGCAATGTCCAAGAAGGTTCCATTTCGACCGCGTTTGGTGATCGATGAAGGAATGTTCGCCATCGCCGAGAAAGGAGAGGGAGACTTCGCCCACTCTCCGGTCGAACACCTGGACGAGGTCGCCGCCGAACCCCGAAACGACGAGGATGTCGGTATTTGAAATTCGGTCGTGAATGAGGGGGGTTCGGTGAGATTCCTCTAAGCTGTACGTACGAGCGACGCCGTCGATTTCAACGCCCGTCACCATTGACTTCATGGGCAGTCTGTCGTCCAGCCCGTGCTTCAATGGATATACCATCACCGGACTTTTCGGATCGATCACGTCGGCGCGTGCAAGCAGTTTCAGATAAAAGTCGTCGCGCCAATCCTTGTTGCGGTACCAGACTTTCGATTCCGGATACATCGCTTTCCATGTCTTGAGAGATACGGCGATGGTTGGAACCATTCGCATGGTCATATCGCGCTCTATTGATCCATTGTGCGCCTGGACGATCGAGCACTTTGATTTTTTCTCATAAAACACAAGGTTGTTGGCCAGCGCCGACGTGATGGTGATATCAGGGTCGGCAATGTCGCCCTCTAGCGCGAACGCCATGGAGCTATGTGCGAGGATACAATGGGTCATCATGAAGGGGTGGCGGCCCTCGCGCTGCTCGACAATGTGCGGACGGCGGGCGAGGCGGGCGACATATCCCCATGCCGTCCCGGCGTCATCAATAACGCCGACGATTTCCTCATCAGGGCCGAATTTCTCAAGCGCCTGATCAACGCTCAAGTAGATTGGGCTTGTGACCGGTTTGAACATCAGTTTCGTATGCATAAAGAAACCGAACACGGCGACTCCGGCGACAAACGCCGTTGCGCCGAACAGTGGCAACGTCGGGCCTGTCGAAGACATCGCAAGCGCCCAAGCGGCAGCCAGCAGGAGCGCGGCCCCGAGCGCCATCATTGGCGCTTGTTGGTAGATCAGCCGCGCGCCCCAGCCGCGCGCCGCGATCTTTGATGTGACCAGCAGAACGCCCAGTGTGCCCGGAAGGATCGCAAGTGCGAACAGGACGGCTGCGAGAATGGCGATGATTCCATGCGTCATCGATACGATCCTTCTTCAAATGGGGCGGCCGTCGCCGCCTCGACGGCGGCTTGCCTTATTGCCAATATAGATGCATTAGCAACGTAACGCAACTTTCCTTGGCCTGCCTAAAGTACCTAAAAAACGCGTATTTTTCCATTGCCACTTTTGTGATAGTTGCAGCAGCAACGACAAAGAGTGCAACGCGTGGTACATTGGTCACAGGAGAGCTGGCGGCTACGCCAAGTTCCCCCAAGGGTGAGTCCCCGGGTCGGCGATCGCTGCTGAGCAAAAACCGGGAATCGATCAGTCGTCCGTGCGCTTCGTTGCCGGCGGATACCGGCTTGCTCTGCAAGCTTGAATGGAACAGCGTGGCAGTATGGGCCGGCAACCCGCATTCCGTAACAAGCTAAACGAGGCGTTCGTTCGAAACGCCTGCAAAGCAGATGAAGCAGATCGCTGTCCAGCGACTTCTCGGGAGCATACATGCAAGACCCGCGTTTGACGATCGTGAACGCGCCGATGAGCAGGTTTCAATTCGTCGCAATTGCAGTCTGCGTGGTCGTGACCGCGCTTGACGGATATGACGTCTTGTCGATCAGCTTCGCGTCGCCGGGTATAGCGAGCGAATGGAAGGTTGACCGGGCTGCGCTGGGCGTCGTGCTGTCGATGGAACTTGTCGGCATGGCCTTCGGTTCGATCGTGATTGGCAGTTTGGCCGACCGCGCTGGCCGTCGCCCAGTAATGCTGGGCTGCTTAGCCGTGATGGCGGCGGGTATGGCTATGGCGGCGCTTGCCGACAGCGTGCTGACAATGTCGGTGATCCGTCTTGCGACAGGACTTGGCATCGGCGGCATGCTGGCGGCGACCAGCGCAATGGTCGCAGAATACGCCAACACGCGCTCAAAGAATTTCGCCGTTGCCGCGATGGCGACCGGTTACCCTCTCGGGGCGGCCCTTGGCGGCGCCATTGCGTCATCATTGCTCGGGCAGTTTGATTGGCGAGCCGTGTTTGTGCTCGGCGCTGCGCTCACGGCCGCTGTCATCCCGCTTGTGTGGGCTTTCCTGCCGGAATCGCTCGAGTTTCTGGTCGAGAGGCGTCCGCCGCGCGCGCTCGAACGCGTTAACGCGCTTCTGGGACGCATGGGCCACGCGCCAGTGGATGATCTTCCCGAGCGGTCGAATGCGCCGCGCGTATCGACGGCGGCGCGTCTCTTCGCGCCCGATCTCGCGCGCACAACTGTCATTCTGACGGCGGCCTATTTCGCCCATATCGTCACCTTCTATTTCATCTTGAAATGGACACCGAAAATTGTCGTCGATCTCGGCTATTCGCCCTCCGTCGCCGGCGGCGTGCTGGTCTGGACCAGCGTGGGCGGCGCGATCGGCGCTGTCATCCTCGGCTTGCTTTCAAGCAAATATCAGCTTCGCTCCCTGATTTTTGCCGTGCTCGTGTTGAGCGCGGTCACCGTCGCAGCGTTCGGCGCCGGCCATTCGTCCCTCGGTCAGTTGACCCTCGCCGCCGCGGCAGCGGGCTTTTTTACGAATTCGGCGATTGTCGGGCTCTATGCGCTGTTCGCACAGTCATTCCCCACCGACGTTCGCGCCGGCGGCACTGGTTTCGTCATCGGCGTCGGTCGTGGGGGCGCAATGATGGCGCCAATGATCGCTGGCGTGCTTTTCCAGAACGGCATGGGGCTCCAGACGGTCGCCTTGCTGATGGCGAGCGGGTCAGTGCTCGCCGCTGCGCTCTTGTTTCAGCTCGGCGCCCGTCGCAATGCGCGCCAAGGCCCCGCGGGGGCGTCTTGAGGCGGACTGCGGCGAAATTCGGAGCGAATTTCACGTGCAAAGTCGCCCCGAGCCAACCGGCTCAACCATCAGAAGGGAGGAAGGAATATCGCCCCGGCGCCCGGACGAAGTGTCAAAATTCCTCGGTGTCGATTTCCGCCTGTGTCGCGGCATTATATCTCGCGCCGCTGACGGCGCCGGGGCCGAACAGCTGTTCAAGCTGCTCACGCATTTCCTTGGAGAGATCGTCGCCAGCGGCGATGTTATCGTGTAGATGCGCGATTTTGGTCGTCCCTGGAATGGCGTGAACATGAGCGGCTCGGCCCAGCACCCAGGCGAGCGCCAATTGGGCCGGCGTGCATCCTTTTCTGGTCGCGAGCGCACGAAACGCCGGAAGCAACATTGCGTTACGCTCAAAATGCGGCGGCTGAAACCGCGGCATCGCGCGGCGAATGTCTTTGTCCGAGAATGTTGGCGGTTGAAGATCGACGCCTGTCAGGAATCCTCGCCCCAATGGTGAAAAGGCGACAAACGCCGCACCGATTTCTGCGCAGGCGTCAATCACCGCAATATCGGCGTTTCGCGACCAGAGCGAATACTCGGACTGCACAGCGGAAATGCGGCAGACCCGGTGCGCTCTCAGCAGCGCTGGCGCCGAAACTTCCGACAAGCCGACGCCGCCGATCTTTCCTTCCGTCGAAAGTATCGCAAGCTCGCCGACGCTGTCTTCGACTGGAACATTGCGGTCGATGCGATGAAGATAGCACAAGTCCATGCGGTCGGTGCGAAGGCGTTGTAGCGATTGCTCGACTGTCCGCCGCAGCGTTTCCGGCCTGCCGTCGATCACGCGTCTGCCGTCGATGCCGGTCATGCCGCACTTACCAGCAAGGAAAATCCTGTCGCGATGCGTAGCGAGCGCTTCGCCCAGCAGCTCTTCGTTTCGGCCGAAACCATAGAGCGCCGCAGTATCAAAGTGCCTCACGCCCGCGTTGATTGCAGCATCGAGAAGGCGTCTTGCCGCCGCCGGCTGCGGCGGCGTTCCATACGCGTGGCTGAGGTTCATGCAGCCAAGACCGACAGGCCCGACGCGAGCCCCGCAGATCGCTCTTTCGCTCATCGCTAAAGCGGCAGCCCCACATAGTTTTCTGCGATCGCGGCCTGCGCCGCCTCGGAAGCGGCGATGTAATCGAGCTCGGCGACCTGCATCCGCCGCTCGAAGCCTCCGTAATCCGGAAATCGATGCATCAGCATGGTCAAAGACCAGGAGAAGCGTTCCGACTTCCAGACGCGGGCGAGCGCGCGTTTTGAATAGTCGTCCGCAGCGACAGAGTCATTGCGCTTCAATTTCCTGATCAGCGCATCGGAAAGATAGGCGACGTCCGACGCGGCGAGATTGAGCCCCTTGGCGCCGGTCGGCGGCACGATATGGGCAGCGTCGCCAGCGAGGAAGAGCGAACCGAAGCGCATCGGCTCGAACACGAAGGAACGCAGCGGCGCAATCGACTTCTCAAGCGCTGGCCCGCGCGTCATGCCTGCGGCTGCCTGCGGGCCAAGTCGCACGGCGATTTCTTCCCACAGTTTCTCGTCAGGCCAATCTTCAAGCGTCTCATCAAGCGGGACCTGAATATAATACCGGCTACGAGTGTGCGATCGCATTGAAGCGAGGGAAAAACCGCGCTCGTGATTGGCGTAAATCAACTCGTGATGGCAAGGCGGTACGTCGGAAAGGATTCCAAGCCAACCGAACGGGTAGACCTTTTCATAGACGCGCCCGGCGGAGGCCGGAATCGCTTTTCTCGACGCGCCGTGAAAACCGTCGCAGCCAGCGATAAACTGCGCATCGATTCGCTGCGTGCGGCCGTCTTTGGCAAAGGTGATGTTCGGCGCCGCACAGTCGATGTCGTGCAAGGAGACGTTCTCGGCTTCCCAGATAATGTCGAGCCCGCGCGCCGGGGCGGCGTCGATAAGGTCTTTTGTCAACTCAGTCTGGCCATAGACGATTACGTCCTTTCCGGTCAGGCTGCTGATATCAATCCGGATCAGCCGTTCACCGTCGGCGAGATTGAAGCCTTCATGCGCCAGCCCTTCGCGCCGCATGCGTTCGCCGAGACCAAGCCCGTCCATGATATTCGCGGTAACCTGTTCGAGAACGCCCGCGCGAATGCGCGACAACACATGCTGGGCGGTCTGCCGTTCGATGACGATAACATCGACGCCCGCCTGCCGCAGGACGTGGCCCAACATCAAGCCCGCGGGTCCGGCGCCGATGATGGCGACTTCCGTTTTCATGCCGCATCTCCTTGGGACTGCTCAGTCAACTTTCTCTCGAGTTCGTGCAGCACCTTGTAGCAGGGCAGCACCTGCGAAACGCTGGCGTTTGGCTCGCGCTGCTCGCGGATTGCGGCGAAGAACTCGCGATCCTGGAGTTCGATGCCGTTCATCGACACGTCGACCGTCGAGACGTCGATTTTCTGCTCTTTCCCGTCGAAGAGGTCGTCGTACCGGGCGACATAGGTGCCGTTGTCGCAAATGTAGCGGAAGAAGGTGCCGAGCGGACCGTCATTGTTGAAGGAGAGCGAGAGCGTGCAGATCTTTCCGCGTTCCGTCTTGAGCTGGATCGACATGTCCATGGCGATGCCGAGTTCAGGATGTTTCGGCCCTTCAATCGCATTGGCGACGACGATCTTTTCGCTGGTCTGGTGCTGGAAGAGATCGACCGTGTGAGCGGCGTGATGCCAGAGGAGGTGATCCGTCCACGACCGCGGCTCGCCCTTGGCGTTCATGTTCCGCCGTCGAAAGAAATAGGTCTGCACGTCCATCTGCTGGATGGATAACTCGCCCGCCGCAATTCTCTTGCGGACCCATTGGTGAGAGGGATTGAAGCGGCGCGTATGGCCGACCATACAGACGCGGCCCGTCTGGTGCTGCGTCCTCGCAACCGCCTCAGCATCCGCCCAGGAATCGGCAAGCGGAATTTCAACCTGAACGTGCTTGCCCGCCATCATGCCGTCTATCGCTTGCGACGCATGCATCTGCGTTGGCGTGCACAAGATCACTGCGTCGAGGCCGGGCTGCTCTAGGGCTTCCGACAATTCCGTCGTTGCATGCGGAACGCCGTAATCGGCGGCGACCTTTTGCGTCTGCTCCAGCCGCCGCCCGATGACGGAGACCACTTCGACGCCGTCTATCAGCCTGATCGCGTCAAGGTGCTTCAGGCCGAAAGCGCCGGCGCCGGCGAGTGCGACTTTGATCATTTTGATGTCTCCGCCTGTATCAAGATTGGGGTGCAAGAACGATATGGCCAAGCGCGGTGTTCGAGCACGGCACATGATAATGACGATGCAACTCTCGAACATGCTCGCCGAGAGCGCCGGCCATAATCAGCCACATCACCATTTCGATGCCCTCAGAGCCGGTCTCGCGCAGATATTCGATATGGGGAATGTCGCGCAGTCGCGCATGGTCGCGCGTCAGATCGTCGAGGAAACGTCTGTCCCAGTCCGCGTTGATGAGTCCGGCGCGCGGTCCCTGCAATTGGTGGCTCATGCCGCCGGTGCCCCAGACGTGTACCTTGAGGTCCTTGTCATAGCTTTCGACCGCGCGGCGGAGCGCCGCGCCCAGATGGTAGCAGCGACGCCCAGTTGGCGGCGGATAGGTCACGACATTGACGGCGAGCGGGATGATCCTTGACGGCCAAGCTTGCGGGCGCCCGAACATTAGCGACAACGGCACGGTGAGCCCGTGATCGACATCCATGCTGTTGATGATCGTCATGTCGAATTCGTCGAGGATGAGGCTCTGCGCGATGTGCCAGGCGAAATCCGCGTCGTTCTTTACAACCGGCACCGGGCGCGGCCCCCAGCCTTCGTCCGCGGGCCTGAATTCCTCCGCACAGCCGAGTGCAAATGTCGGGATCAAATTCATGTCAAAGGCGGAAGCGTGGTCGTTGTAAACAAGAATGACGACGTCCGGCCGGTTTGCGGGGTCCGCTATCCACTGCCGTGTCCAGTCGTAACCGGCGAACGCCGGCCTCCAGTAATCTTCCTGCGTCTTGCCGAGGTCGATTGCTGCGCCGATCGCCGGAACGTGGCTTGTCGCAATTCCCGCCGTGATGCGCGCCATGTTCAACACTTTCCCTTGATTGAGCGGACGCCATCCGGCGAACGCCCGCCGGCGAGCATCATTTTCTGGTAATCCTCGACGCTCATCCCGGTCATCGTAGAGACGGCCTGGACGAAGGACTTGCCGTCCGTCGAAAAAACCTTCGCGAGAAAGTAGATGTTGCCGCCAAGGTCAAGCAGTCGGTTATAGTCGCGCGCCAGGACGGCTTCCTTTTGCGCGTCTGTCATCGCCCAGTCTTCAAGGTACTTCTTTTCGTCCGCTTTCCAACGTTTTCTGTTTTCTTCCTTCATCAGGCTCATGGCGAACTGGTTCAGCCAGTATCCTCGCCGTGCGCGCTTTGTCGTGTAGACGCGCGTGCCCGGAATGTCTTCGAGCTCCGAAAGGTAGTCATGGAGGTCTTGAGCCACTTACATATCCTCCGGCCAGTAGAGCCGCATCGGGTTATCGACGAGCATCTTGCGCTGGAGACCGGCTGTCGGCGCAATATGCGGAATGAAATCAACGAGCCGGCCGTCATCCGGCGCATGCGTCGTCATGTTGGGGTGCGGCCAGTCCGTGCCCCACAACACGCGATCGGGAAACTCATCGACGACACGTCGCGCGAATGGAATGACGTCGGCGTAATCCGGCGGGCCTTCAACGGATAGACGCTCCGGACACGTGGCTTTCGACCAAAAATCCGTTCGTTCACGCATCAGTTCTAAGAACAATCCGAATTCCGGTCCGCCGACGGGCTTTGTCACGTCGGGCCGGCCCATATGGTCGATGACAACTGGCGTTGGCAGGGCGGCGAAGAAATCATAGAGTTCCGGCAATTCTCGCCCCTCAAAATAGATGACGATGTGCCAGCCAAGCGGCTTGATGCGCCGCGCAATTTCCATGAGTGGCGCGCGTGGCAGCACATCGACAAGGCGCTTGACGAAATTGAAGCGCACGCCGCGAACACCCGCCTTGTCGAGCGCTGCAAGTTCAGCGTCCGAAACGGCGTCGTTGACAGTCGCGACGCCCTTCGCGCGGCCGCCAGAGCGGGAAAGCGCGTCGAGCATCGCCCGATTGTCGGCGCCGTGGCAGGTCGCCTGTACGATCACGTTGCGCGAGAAACCGAGAAAATCGCGCAGGGCGAAAAGTTGCGCAGCGGAGGCGTCGCAGGGCGTATATTTCCTCTCCGGCGCAAATGGAAAAGTCCGGCCGGGGCCAAACACATGGCAATGTGCGTCGACAGCGCCCGGCGGCGGGCGGTAAAGCGGCTTCGACGGCGAGGCTAGCCAGTCGATCCAGCCGGGCGTCTTTTCGAATACGGCGCTCATCGTCCCTTCGCCTTCAGCGCGCGGTCGAGCCGCGGATAGACGCGGCGCGCATTGCTTTCGAAGACCTTGTGCTTGTCTTCTTGAAGAATTGGGAGCGCATCGATGTAGCGTTTGGTGTCGTCGAAGAAATGCCCTGTTTCCGGATCGACGCCCCGCACCGCGCCGACCATTTCAGAGCCGAAGAGGATGTTATTGATGTCGATGACGCGGAAGAGGAGATCAATGCCGGCCTGGTGATAGACGCAAGTGTCGAAGAATACGTTCTTCATCACATGGCCGGCGAGCGCCGGCTTTTTCAGCATGTCTGCAAGTCCGCGAAACCGACCCCAATGATAGGGAACCGCGCCGCCGCCATGCGGTATGATGAGCTTCAGATCCGGAAAATCCACGAAGAGGTCGCCTTCGAGGAACTGCATGAAAGCGTTGGTGTCTGCGGCGAGATAATAGGAGCCGGTCGCGTGGAAAGCAGGATTGCAAGAACCCGAAACATGAATCATCGCCGGAGTTTCGAGCTCCACGAGCCTTTCGTATATCGGATACCAGTAGCGGTCGGTGAGCGGCGGCGCCGTCCACTTGCCGCCCGAAGGATCAGGGTTGAGATTGCAGCCGATAAAGCCAAGCTCGGTCACGCAGCGCGTCAACTCGTCGATAGAGTCGTCGAGCGGCGCGTCAGGCCGCTGCGGCAGCATGCAAACGCCGATGAAGTTTTCCGGGAAAAGCTGCGTCACCTTATGAATGAGGTCGTTGCAGGCTCGCGACCAGTCAATCGCCATCGCGCGATCGCCGACATGTGGCTCCATCGCGGATGCGCGCGGGCTGAATATCGTCAGATCGCCGCCGCGCTCTTTGATGAGCCGCAACTGATTATTCTCGATGATTTCCGCGATTTCGTCGTCTGACATGCCGGGCGCCGGCGGGCGCGGCTGCGATGGAATTTTCAGCTGCGCTTTTTGCGCGGCGCGGAACGCCTCATGCGCTTTGGGCACCAGCGTTTGATGGCCGTGGCAATCGATGATCATTGCGGTGCGCGCTCCTCATCAAGAACAGAGTCTCCACGTCCCGCCCGCATCGCATCCAGCACGGCCTGCAGCGTGTCTTCGCCCGCGCAGGCGCGATGTATTCCCGCGAGTGATTGACGCATGACCGTTGCGTTCGCCATCCACGGATCAACGCCTGCAGATGCGACGGTGACGGCGGCTTCCTTCATCTCCTCGGCACGTCTTACGCCGTGCAAAAGCGCACGCGAGATCATATAATTCGCATGCCCGCGCCAGTCCGGATGTGGAATAAGGTCTTCAAGCGACGTAAGAACATCGTTTTCAACGCCGTAATGCCGCGCGGTGAGAAGCGCTTCGAGCATTAAGGCTTCCATGCCTTTAATGATGACGCTGCGGCAAAGCTTTGCGGCGGCGGTTTTCCCATATTCGCTGCTATAGGCGGCGGCGCCGGAAAACCCGACAGTGCGCGCGACAGGCTCGAATGATGCTGCATGCGGGCCGCCGAGCAGAATCGGCGCGGCAAGACGTCTCGGATTGATTGGCGACATCACAGACGCCTCGACATATCGCCCACCAGCGTCATTGATGAGGCGCGCAGCCTCCGCCTTTGCGGGGGGCGAGGCCGAGTTGAGATCAAAATACCATGCGTCGCGGCTGATCGCCGGCGCTGCAGAACTCGCCGCCTCAATAGTCGCAGCGGCGGTCACCGCGGAAATGACCATGCTTGCGCCCGCAACGCTTTCGATCGCCGATTCGCACCGGGCGATGCGAGATTGTGCGATCACCTGCGACGGGGCCGACAGGGCGTCTGAAAATTTCAGGTCATACGCGGCGATCGTGCAACCGGAAGCGCCGGCTAATTCCTCGCCGAGCGATTGGCCGACCTCGCCAAAACCGATGAACGCGATCTGCATGACGGTCACAGCCTGTCCCACGCGCTCGACGGAACGAAAACATCGCCGCGCATCAAGAGCCGCGCGGTCCTCAACAGGGCCGATCGCTTTACGCGGAATTCTCCGCCTTCCATTTCTATTTCCATCTCGACACCGAAGGAGCCGGCGGGGTGTTCGATATCGAACCGCTGGGCGCCAGCAGTCGGACGCCGGCGGGATACGCGCGCAGCAATCGATCCGGGCAGGGCGGCGGCGGTCGCAACGCTGACAGCGCCAAGAACGCCGATCGCTTCGTGAACACGATGCGGAATAAAACTGCGCGTCGATAGGTCGCCGCCCGACATTTGCGGTGAGACCAGCGTCATTTTAGGCACTGTCTTTTTCGCGACGTCGCCTAGATTCATCTTCGGCCCAGCGGCAATCCGGATCCGCTCGATCCGCGCTTTCAAGTTATTGTCGGCTTCAAGCTCGGCAGGGGATTCATCGCCGCGCAGGCCGAAATCGGCCGCGTTGACGATGACAACAGGCATCCCGTTATCGATACAGGTCGCATCAACGCCGTCGAAACGGTCAATAGCATTGCCGGTCGGCAGCAAGGCGCCGCAGTTCGATCCGGCGATGTCGAGAAAGTCGATCAGAATCGGCGCCGCGGTTCCTGGAACGCCGTCGATCCGCGCCCCGCCCTCATACTCGACTTGTCCGCCTGGCGTTGGAACATGCGCAACCGCCAGTGTTCCGTTGTTGACTGTGCGGATTCGCACGTTGGGTCGGCCGCCGCCATGTCATTCTCTATCGCCCACGGGCCGACGCCGGCGAGAATATTTCCGCAGGGTTGGCTGTCAGAAACCTCCGCCCTGTCGACGAAGACTTGAAGAAAAAGAAAGTCGATGTCGGCGCCCTGATGGCGCGACCGCGAGAGGATCGCCACTTTGCTGGTCAACGGATGCGCGCCGCCGACGCCGTCGATCTGGCGGATGTCAGGCGACCCCATCGCCGCCAGCAGGACCCGATCGCGCGCCGCGACGTCCGCAGGAAGGTCATCCGCGTTGAAATAAAGGCCCTTTGACGTGCCCCCTCGCATCAACGTCGCCGGAATCGCGCGCAGCATGACTATCTGAAATCTTTCTGATCGACATATCGAAGGCCGCGTTCGGCAAGCTGTTCGCGCATCTTGTAGAGATCGAGCCCCAATTCCCCGGCGGCGAGACGTTTGCGCTTGCCTTCCTCATTCGCGACGCGTGAACGCGCCTTTTCAAGCACTTCGCCCGCCTCGGCGAACGCAACAATGACGACGCCGTCGTCATCAGCAATGACAAGATCGCCGGGATTGACGATCTGGCCCGCGCAGACGACCGGAACGTTGACGTCGCCGAGAGTCGCCTTGACCGTTCCCTGCGAGGATATGCATTTCGACCACACAGGAAATCCCATTTCAGTGAGGTCCTTCGTGTCGCGAACGCCGGCGTTGATAACGAGCGCCTTGACGCCGCGGGCCATCAACGAAGTCGCGAGCAGGTCGCCAAAATACCCCGCGTCGGAATCTGAAGTCGGCGCAAGGACAAGCACGTCGCCTGGATGACATTGCTCGACGGCGACATGGATCATCCAATTGTCACAGGGCGGCGCGGAAATCGTCACTGCCGGGCCAGCGACATGCGCCCCCGGAAACACGGGCCGGACCGCGGGCGCAAGAAGCCCCTTGCGTCCTTGCGCTTCGTGAACGGTCGCGACGCCGAGCTTCTCGGCGGCGAACGCTCTTGCGATCTCGGGGGCAGTGCGGGCGATATTCGTGACGACAACGGGCAAGAGCACCTCCAGATGCCGGCTGAGAATTCGGGCAACATGCGCCGCAGGCCAGGAAAACGGTAATTGAAAATTACGCCAGACTATAAGAGAAGGCTAATGCTACATGGGTTCCGTATATGACGCGGATCAGGCGCGAACGCGAAAAGAACGTCAATTTCTGGCATTTGCATGTGCTTCGTACGCTCTTCGACGCGTCTACAATGTCGGCGGCGAGCATCCGGCTTGGGCTAACGCAGCCGGCGATCAGCCAGGCGATACGCGCTCTTGAGCGCCGCTACGGCGTCGATCTCGCCGTTGCTGTCAGCGGCGCCTTCAGGCCGACAAGGGAGGGATTGATCCTTAACGATCGGGGTGGAAGAGCTCTCGATTTGCTATGCGAGGGCATCTCAGAAGCAACCAACCTTTCTCCACTCCAAGCGATACAGTTTGTGCGGGCTGTGTCCGCAACGAGGCTCAACGCTTTGATTGCGCTTGTGAAAGTCGGAGGATTTGCTGCGGCGGCGCGCTCCATTGGATGTTCGGCGCCCACCCTGCACAGGGCCGCGCGAGATCTTGAGGCGGCGGTCGGCGCTACGCTGTTCGAGGCCACAAGTTTCGGTATTCGGCCAACCCGAATTGCTCAGGTGCTGGCGCGATTTGCCTCGCTCGCATTCGCCGAGCTTCGTCAGGCGACGTGCGAATTCGACGCTGCGAACAATATCGGATCAGGACGCACTGTGGTCGGCGCGATGCCGCTTGCGCGCAGCCATCTTGCGCCGATCGTCGCTGAGCTTTTCAGTCGCGAGCATCCGGGTCATTGCGTCTCGATACAGGAGGGTGCCTATGAGGATCTCGTCGCGAGGTTGCGCGATGGAGAGGTTGATTTCATCGTCGGGGCGCTTCGAAGCAGCTTCGAAGAGAAGGAGCTTGAGCAAACGCATCTGTTTTCAGATCGCTTGTCGATCGTCATGCGGAGCGGCCATCCGGCGCGCAATATCAAGCGGCTGTCGCGCGATGTGCTGCGAAAATACGGCTGGATCGCGCCTCGGGCCGGATCGCCCTTGCGTCGGCACTTCGACGATCTTTTTGCGGGCGGGTCTCTTCCTTCGTCTATTATTGAGTGCAACTCGGTCAGCGCTTCGCGCGTGATTCTCGCGAATTCAGAGCGGCTCATGCTATTGTCAAATCTTCAGATCGAGTTTGAACGGTCGGTCGGGTTGCTGCTGACGAGGCCCCACCCTGATGGGCCGGTGACGCGTTCAATTGGAATCACAGTCAGACGGAATTGGCGGCCGACGGAGGCGCAGTCGGCTTTGGTGCGATTGATGAAGGAAACAGTCAAACAGATGAAGGCGTAGTCGCGGCAGATCGCCGGCGGTTGCGCCGCGTTTTGCCAGAGAGCCGGGCAAGACCGCAGTTCGAAAAAGCATGGAATTGAAATTGCAGCCGAAAATCGAAAGCATTCATGCTTCGCGCGATGCATTTCCCGTTAGTGCGGTTTGACGTTGCTCCGAAGTTTCAGCCGACGCGGATTGGAATCTGGCGGTTGCACCCAAGCGCGTTGTGAGCAACGGACCAAGGCGCAGATCCGTCAGCAAGCTCAGGCGCCTTGGCCCGTCGCCCAACTCACGCCTCCTGATAGAAGAACGGGCGCCAGAAGCTTTGGCCGGACCGGCCGCAGCCTCGGCGCCCGCTCGACCTCTCGGGAGGGGAGGTCTTGGCGGTCGCGGGGAGGGGCCTTTCAGCCGCCGCCCCGCGAACGCGATCAATTGAAGTTCGCGCGGAAGGTGACGCCGACATAGCGGCTGGCGTCGCGCGGAATGTGCAGGCGCTGGCCATTCGACGTGTTGAGCGCCACATAGCTGTCATCAAGCACATTGTTGACGTGGAAGGTCAGGCGATACCTCTCATCCGCGTCGGAGAAGCCGAGGCTGAGGTCGATGAGACTATGCTGCTCGATCGGGCCGCCATTGCCGAGATCAGAGAATTGGTCGCCCTGATAAGACCAGGCGCCGCGAAGGTGCGCCCGCGTGCCCATGACGAACGGCGCCGTCCATTCGTTGACGATCGAGGACGACCAGCGCGGCGCGAGCGGCAAGCGCGTGCCGTTAAGCGCCGATGGCGCGTTGGTGAGCGGATTCGGGTTGAACTCCTTCACCTCAGCGTCCGTGTAGGCGACCCCGCCGGTGATCGTCCACCAATCGGTGGGCGCAAAGACGCCGTCGACTTCAAAGCCGGCGGTCGAGACTTTGCCGGCGTTCGTCAGATTGGTGATGATCGTACCGTTGAGCAGCACGAAATTGTTCGCCTGGAAGCCGTCATAGACGGCGTAGAAGCCGGCGACGTTGAGCTGAAGTCGGTCATCGAACA